>Ga0209542_10007543_pt1 | contig 20639 bp, 24 predicted proteins | sample RifCSPhighO2_01_FD_184028 | JGI IMG/M metagenome (GOLD analysis project Ga0209542, IMG submission 184028) | Soil microbial communities from Rifle, Colorado - Rifle CSP2_plank highO2_0.1 (SPAdes) (version 2) | ecosystem: Environmental > Terrestrial > Deep subsurface > Rock core/Sediment ...
TTAACATATTGTTCTTTAAGAATGAATTGGTTAAAACTCATAGATATCACCTCTATGACGAGAAAGAAGAATGTTATAGGCTATAAATTTTGTGAAACGGGTGGTTATTCAAAACTCTCTATTATCAATCTTATCGGTAAATGTAGAATCATCCATCCTGAATACAATATTGTTAATTAGCTATATTTAAAGCTTCCTACAATATGGTAATATGAAGAAAAGGCCTTCGTATGAACTAAAAGAAAAGATTTTGTGGCAAGTGAAGGAAACTCCAGGTGTTCATCCTAACACTTTAAATCACAAAATCGGCACCAATCCTGATAGCCTTAAATCTCACCTCCAGAGTTTAGAAGATTCTGAAGAAATACGGATTGAACATATCGATAAAGATCCAGCTAATGGAAAGCCTTCTACTTTTCTTTATCCTACGGCAAAGGGAAATAAAACTTTAGAGAATATCGAGAAGAGAAAGAAGAAAGAAAAATAATTAACCTACAGTAGATTTTCACTTGATTTTAGAAGATCAGCTCTTTTTCAGTATTTTCTTTAATTTTGAATAAATTTTTTTTGTAAATGCGATTACTTTTTCTGCATACACTTGATCTAATATTGTTCCATAATAGAGTATTCCGTTTCTGAAAAATCGCAGCTGATCAGCAAATTGCACATCTTTTTCATTAAAGTCCAATGTTCTCATGTAAGATACTTCAGCTTCATGCGCTCCAAAACCGGAAGCATTGTATCCTTCCAAAAGCATTTTTGCTCTTATCAGCTCCATAAGTAAATCATAACAAGACTTTACAAAATCATTAGCATTAATGTCGCTTAATTCTATTTTTTGTATTTTCTCTAATAAATTATTATAACTATTATCAGATTCTTTGATTAAGTATGCTGCTCTAGACCGATCTGGAGATTGTTTCTTAACGATTTTCCCAGTTATGAATTCATCAAAATGTTTTATTCCCCTCATAATTCAACTCCGCCGGTTAAAATAATTCCATTACATACATTTTCTTTCAGATGCTGGTGAATATTTTTGAATGAATCATAAAAGTTTATATTAATTTTTCTATCTAACCATCCTTCATATTTGGTTAAATTTATTGTTTTGTTCTTCCGGCCAATTACTGCAATATCTACATCAGAATTAATAAGATCTTCTCCCCGGGAATAGCTTCCAAATATTATTATTGATGCTCCGGCAAACTCTTTTTCTAGAAAATCTGCCAACCCTGTTTCATAGATTTGCTTTAAATTGTCAACTCTCTTTAATTGCATTACTTTATGATTATCGCGGTTTAATTGAACCGACCATCTTTTAGTATCCTTGTCCTGCTCTATCTTGATCAAGCTTTCTGCTTCTAGTCCAGGTAATGCTTTCATCACCGCTGGCGGAGATACTTCTAAATAATTGGCAATTTGTCTTTGGTTTAAAGATATTCCAGCCTTGACAAATAACAGCTTTAAAATCTCTTGTTGGAGATTAGTTAACTTTAGTTTATATGTATTTACCATAATTAACTGATATTTACTCTAGTTTATATATTTTTTGGTATTGGGGCTGGTATTTTTTTAGTTTTTAAAAGAAAGTCACTAGCCACTGGACAAGTTCGGCTAAGATATATAAACTTCTTCTCATAAAATATAGAATATGGAAACAGAAATGATTGTAAAATTAAGAACTTCATTTGAAGAAGTCGCACAACAACGAGGTAATATAGAATTCTGGTTTGCTCGGGACTTACAGAAACTTCTTAACTACGATGATTGGAGAAACTTTATACATGTAATTGAGAAAGCAAAAATATCTTGTAAAACTTCTGGTCAGGATTCATCTAACCATTTCGTTGACGTCAACAGAATGGTTCAACTTGGTTCAGGAAGTGAAAGACAAATAGAAGATTTCATGCTCACCCGTTACGCTTGTTATCTTATAGCTCAAAATGGTGATTCTCGAAAAGAACAAATTGCCTTTGCTCAAAGTTATTTTGCCATCCAAACCAGAAAACAAGAATTAATTGAACAAAGAATCGCTCTAATGGAAAGAATGAAGGCTAGGCAAAAGTTAGTTGCTTCAGAGACAGAACTATCAAAAATAATTTATGAGCGCGGAGTTGATGATGAGGGATTTGCCAGAATTAGGAGCAAAGGCGATGAAGCTTTGTTTGGTGGAATAAACACAGCACAAATGAAGCAGAAACTAAAAGTGCCTTCAAACAGACCTATAGCTGACTTTCTTCCAACTATTACCATCACTGCCAAAAATTTGGCTACTGAAATAACCAACTTTAATGTACAAAAAGATGATCTTAAAGGAGAAAGAAAGGTAACAACAGAACATGTTAAAAATAATGACGATGTAAGAAATCTGCTTTTAAAAAGCGGTATCCAGCCAGAAAAGTTACCTGCAGAGGAAGATATTCGAAAATTGGAAAGAAAAGTCAAAGCCGAAGAAAAAAGAATTGCAAGTAATAAATTATAAGTTTTTAATTTCAACTGGTTACAAATTGTAACCGTTTCATTTCCTTCTTTTTTAAGCCTATTTTGCTACGCCATTGATAACTATATCCTCTGCAATGATAATGAGTTCCTCTCGGCATTTACTCAATCAAACCAAGAAAACACACTGTTATAAACTTTTAATTCATATTCTTTATTGGGATCTTGAACATCAAAAATAACTACTCCACTTTGTTTAACGCCTGGATTAATTGTTTCAAATAAGAATGAATCTTGGCGGTAAATCATAGCTTCTGTATCGGGAATATATTTTCTGCCTTCTTTATCGTATAGTTTAATGTCATTTGAACTAATCCATAATGGTTCTTTACCGATATTTTCGACTTCTATATCAATTACTAGAAAATTTCCCGAAGATCGTTTTCCTAATAATAAAGAGCCTTCAAAGGTTTGACCGACTTGTTTAAAGATCTTTCGATCAATAACATTCAATTTAATTGATGATTCTTTAACTTCGGAAGTGGTTTCTGAATCAGTGTCAAAAGTAGAAGCAACTGTCCCAGCTAATGCGCCTAAAATGGATACTATGACCAGATATCCAATAAAGATCAAACTAGATAGTACTATCCCTGAAATAGCCAATCCTTGTCCACTTTCATTACTTTTTTTAATTTGGACTAAAGCAATTATTCCAAAAATAAAACCTAATGGGAAGAATAAAAAAGCGAATATTAATGATAAAATTGCCATAACATTAGTTTTACTGTGTTCATACTTATGTATATGTTCATGTACGTGTTTTTCAGTTTTAGTCATTTTATTGGATAATAATGAAATGGGCTTCCAAGCTGCAAACAAAACCAGCATTTGATCCTATAGTAAATCTTAAATTATTGTTACTCTCTCTACTTTCTTCTTGCACACTTGTCCCACATTCTAAACAATGTTTCATTTTAATCACATCTCTCTTCTTGTCTATATTTAGTGACAGTTCGTGTTAAAGTCTTTTTATCAGGGATAACTTTATAGCTAATAGTTACATCTTCTCCAAGATCAATATCGAACTCGTTTCTAAATTCTTTTACTTCTCCAGGCATAACGTAATTAGAAGATTTCAAAGTTTTTTCACTATCTAAAGTCTTAAAAGTTTGTTCTACAGTAAACATCCCCGTTTCAGAATCTACATTTCTTAATCTAACTATGCCTATAGTCCAAAGATCGAAACCTTTTAATGTATTGGTCTTTGTTCTTTCAAGTACTTCATACTTTAATGGAACTTGATATTCCTCTTGAACTTCATATGGAACGCTAACTGTTTTACATGTTTTAATCGGGTTTGCAATTGCAAAACCAGTAATATTATTATCATTATTAAATAAAAATAAACCTCCAATTATCAATACTATAGAAATAACTCCTGCAATTAAGTAATCTTTTTTGTTTAAATTCATATTATCACCATTTTAAATCTCACTGCAATATTATGAGGCAGTTATATTTAAAACTTACTGCAATAAAGCAGTATGTCTAAACGATCTTCTTATGAGTTAAAAAGAAGAATTCTGCAGAGTATTAGAGAAAAACCGCTTACTTATGCTCAACTTGAAAGAAAGACTAGTACTGGTTATCGTTCTGTTAAATCTAATTGTAAAGAACTAGAAGAAGATGACTTCATCAAAGTGGAAGAATTTATGCATCCAGCTAATGGTCAAACTTCACATAAAGTTTCCATCACTTCTCGCGGTATTGAAAAATTAAAAAAGAAAGAAAAATAACCCACTACCCACTGGACAAGTTCGGCTAAGATATATAAACTTCTGATAGTATAAGAACGAAACCAATGACCAAAGAACTTACCCTAAAAGATGAAACAACCGAATTTCTATTGTATACTTCTCCTAATGGCGAAATTAAAGTAGATGTTTTTTTGCATAAGGAAAACATCTGGCTAACCCAGAAAAGAATGGCGGAATTGTTTAATGTAGATAGATCGGTTATAACTAAACATCTGCAAAACATATTCAATAGTAAGGAATTGGACCAATTCTCAGTTAGTGCAAAAATTGCACATACTGCCAGTGATGGAAAAACGTATCAAATACTATATTACAATCTAGATGTCATCATTTCTGTAGGATACAGAGTTAATTCTACTAAAGCAACACAATTTAGAATCTGGGCAACTCAAAAACTGCGGGAATTCATCCTAAAAGGATTTGTTTTAGATGATGATCGGTTAAAAAATGGCAATTATTTTGGTAAAGATTATTTTAAAGAGCTGCTGGAAAGGATCAGTTCCATTCGCGCCAGCGAGAGAAGAATTTACCAGCAAATAACCGATATCTTTGCTGAGTGCAGTATTGATTATGATAAAAATTCAGAAATAACCAAAGAATTCTATGCCCTGGTGCAGAATAAATTTCATTATGCGATATCCGGAAAGACCGCAGCAGAAATAATCTATCAAAAAGCAGATTCAAAAGAAGAGAATATGGGCTTGACTACATGGAAATATTCTCCACAAGGAAGAATACTAAAATCTGACGTAATTGTAGCTAAAAATTATTTAGCTGAACAAGAAATTAAAAAATTAGAAAGAACTATTTCAAGCTTCTTTGATTATATTGAACGGATAATTGAGAGCAGAACTATTATGAAAATGAGAGATTTAGCTGAAAGTGTTAATAAATTCCTAGAATTTAATGAATATAAAATATTAGAAAACAAGGGAAAGATCTCTTTCAATGAGGCTGAACAAAAAGCCTTCAAAGAATATGAAATGTTCAATAAGAAACAAAATATAGACTCAGATTTCGATAAAATGGCTAGAAGGATGGTAAAATAATGATATATAAAATTAAAGTTAACCTCTATTTATTCTTGTTAATCCTCGGCATTTATTAAACAATTTCAAGCCACTACCCACTGGACAAGTTCGGCTAGAACTTATAAACTAACGGTCTTTTTGCGCAGAAGGGATGGGAAAAATAATTCAAGTTGAAGGGTTTAATATAGGAATTAAAGAAATAGATTCTCAGAAATACATTTCTTTAACTGACATTGCTAAAAAAAAGAATTTGGAAGAACCGAGATTTGTTGTTATAAATTGGCTTAGAAACAGAAATACTGTTGAATTCTTAGGTATATGGGAAAAAATACATAACCAAGATTTTAACCGTGTCGGATTTGATACGGTTAAATCGAATGTTAGTTTAAACTCTTTTACGATATCTCCATCAAAATGGATTGAAGAAACTAATGCAAAAGGCATTATTTCAAAAAGCGGAAGATATGGGAGTGGAACTTATGCTCATGAAGATATTGCTCTGGAATTTGCATCATGGATTTCTGCGGAATTCAAGCTATACTTTATTAAAGAATTTAGAAGGTTGAAATATAAGGAAAATGGGCGCCTAAGGCTTAATTGGAATGTAAAAAGAGAGCTAGTTAAGACAAATTATAGGATACACACTGATGCAATAAAAGAAAACCTAATCCCTCCGGAAATTTATGCAGATGAGGCAAAATTAGTTTATGCGACAGAAGCTGATATTTTGAATAAGGCATTGTTTGGAATAACCGCAAAGGAATGGTCCGAACTTAATTCTACTAAAAAAGGAAATTTGCGAGATTATGCGAATGTTACTCAACTGATAGTTTTAGCCAATTTAGAAAGTTTAAATTCAGAATTTATTAAACAAGGGATACTTCAAAAAGAAAGATTGGTTAGATTAAATAAAGTTGCTATTTCTCAAATGAAATCTTTAATTGACAGTAAGTCAGTTCAAAGAGTAGAAAAACTGAAACTCAAGTGAAATTAAAAGAATTAGCTTTAGAACATCGCCCCAGGGAGCGTTTACAGAGACAAGGCTCTGGAGCTTTATCAACGGCTGAACTGTTGGCTATTATTTTAAGATCAGGTTCAAAAACTGAAAATGTTCTTGATCTCTCACAACGGCTTTTGGCTAATCCAGATTTTTTAAAACTAAGTTACCCGCAGTTGATTCAAGCTAAAGGAATCGGTCCAGCTAAAGCCTGCCAGATTTTGGCCTTTGTTGAGTTGATAAAACGTTTTATCATACCTAAAATGGAAGGAACAATTGTTAAATGCGCTGAAGATATTACTGGCATTTATGTGCCAAAACTTTCAAGTTTAGAAAAAGAGCAATGTATGGTTATTTATTTGGATACTAAAAATAAAATTATCAAAGATGAAATTGTCTCTATTGGGATCCTTAATGCCTCTCTGATTCATCCCAGAGAAATCTTTCATGGGGCCATTAAAAATTTAGCGAATTCCATTATTGTTCTTCATAATCATCCCTCTGGCGATCCAACACCATCTGAAGAAGATTTGAAAGTTACTAAGAGATTATACCGCACAGGAGAATTGCTGGGTATACAACTTTTGGATCATATTATAATCGCTGGCAGCAGCTACTGGAGTTGGTCTTCAGCAGAAGTTAAGTGAAGTTTGTAATATCTAAATACTTTTAAATTAATAGTCTTTAAATTAACTTATGCTTAAGCTAATGGCTTTATTATCTATACTGTTTATTGTTGGATGTTCATCAGGAATAACTAGCGGGGCAGTAATTGAATCTTCTTCTGTTGGAGATACAGTTTCTGTAATGTATACGCTCTCTCTAGGTAATGACATTATTGTAGAGAGCCCGGATGAACCGTTAATTTTTACTTTTGGTAAAAAAGAAGTTCTTCCAGCTTTTGAAAAAGCCGTAGCTGGGATGGCAGTAGGAGATGAGAAATCATTTGTGGTAGAGCCAAAAGACGGTTATGGTGTGCATAGACCAGATCTAATTATAGAGGTTTCACAAAATAAATTGCCTTTGGATTTGCTGCCGGAATTAGGGATGGAATTAACACTAGCAAATCCAGAGGGTGTTATGTATCAGGGAAGAGTTATTAGGATCACTGCAGATAATGTTACAGTTGACTTGAACCACCCCTTGGTTGATGAAACACTTTATTTTCAAATTAAAGTAGTAGATATTAAGTAGTTCTCTGGTACGTATTTAGTCTTCTTACGCAATGAGCATCGGCTCGCCTTTGGCTACTATAGTACTATAGCAAAAATTCCTCCTGTAACTTCCTTTTTGCTCGACGTTATTGACCAGCAGGCTCGCATCTTGATGCTCATTGTTCAGACTAAATACGTACGTTCTCTGCAAACATTTAAAAACAGTATAGACAAACCTATAATATGGCTAATAAAAAGGCCAGGGAAGCAGCAGAGCCTGAAACTTCTTCAAAGAAGAAAGATACTTCTAAGAGGAAAGTTGTGACTGCATTTCTTGGCGGTGAAAAAGTTATAACGGAATCTTCTGATGAAGCTAGAGAGTTCTATAATCAATCTAGGTTTGGTACTATAGCTGAAAGCGGAAAAGTTGAGTTATCTCTATTGGAAGGCCTTTATTTAATGGAGAAAGGCAGGTTGGACATAAAAAGCCAGTCTGGAAGAAAGATGTCACATGAAGCTTTTGTAAAAAAAGCTCGTGAAGTTGAACCTAATTTCTGGATTAGATATTGTGTCTTTAGAGATATGAGGAACCGTGGATATATCATCAAAACTGCTTTAAAGTTTGGTGCTGATTTTAGAGTTTATGATCGTGGCGTTAAACCAGGCGATGATCATGCTAAATGGATAGTTTTTCCAGTTCATGAAGCTTCAACTTTAACTTGGCATGAATTCAGCGCTAAGAATAGAGTGGCCCATAGTACCAAGAAAAGGTTATTAATGGCAATTGTAGATGATGAAGGGGATGTAACCTATTATGAAGCTAGGTGGATGAGGCCTTGATTTCATTTTTTTAATCTTCTTGATATCGTGCTCCGGTCAAGATTGAATAGTTTAGCTACTTCTGTCTGATTTCCAGTTAATTCTATAGCTTTTCTAATTAATAAGTCCATATCAAAAATAGATCCATGTCTTTGTAATTCTTTAAGGAAATTTTCATAAATGTTAGGAACTGAATTACCTGTTACTTCTCTCTTACTTTCTGATTTTATTCTGTCAGGCAAAAAATCACTCCTAATGATTCTGTCTCCTTCCATTAAAATCACAGCTCTTTGAATACAATTTTCAAGTTCTCTGACATTTCCTGGGAAATCGTATTCACGTAAAATTCGCATAAACTCATCGGCAATAGTAATTGATTCAGCTGCGTTTTCATCAAGTAAATATTTTTTAAGAAAATAATTAACTAGAGGACCAATGTCTTCTTTACGATCACGCAATGGAGGAATATTTATTTCAAATACTTGTAATCGATAATAAAGATCTTCACGTAATTTACCTGCTCTTACAGCTTTTTCTAGATCCTGGTTTGAAGCTGCAATAATTCTAGCGTTAGTTCTTCTGGTTTCATTGTCTCCAACTCTTTCATAGGTTCTTTCTTGAAGAATTCTTAGTAATTTTGCTTGTAGAGTAACATCTATTTCGGTAATTTCATCTAGGAAGATAGTTCCATTTGTAGCATGTTCAAATTTTCCAACTCGGTCTTTACCAGCTCCTGTGAAAGATCCCTTAGTATGGCCGAATAATTCAGATTCTAATAAGTTTCCTGGTATGGTTGGACAATTAACGACAACATATTTACCTGATCTTCTACTTTCTTCATGAATAGCTAAAGCCACAACTTCTTTACCAACTCCAGAATCTCCATTGATTAATACTGTTGCATCTTTTGTTGCAACTTTTTCGATTTGAGGTATAACATCACCTCCAAGAGTTCCAATGATTCTTGCTATGCCAGTATAATCTACCATTCTCTAATTTTTAGGTTATTTTTATATAAAACTTCCTCAGAAAATAACCTTACTTCACTTTACTCCTGAAGGCGAGAAAAGTATATAAATCAAGAACGTCCAAAGTAATTTATGTTAGATCAGGATAAAATCCTAAATTTTCTAAGAACAATCGGCCCGACTTTACCTTCAAAAGTGGCTAAGAATATCGGCACAGAGATACTTTTTGCATCAGCGCACCTATCATTTTTAGTATCTCAAGGAAAATTAAAAATTTCAAGTCTTAAAGTGGGAGGCTCGCCGTTATATTATCTGGCAGGCCAAGAGGCTCAACTTTATCCTTTTGCTGCTGGTAATATTAATCCTAAAGAACTGCAAGTTTTAGACAGATTAAAAGAAGAGAGTGTTTTAAGAGAAGCAGATTTAGATCTTTTATCTAAAGTTGCTTTAAGGTCTCTTAAAGATTTTGCCGTTCCGTTACATGTTACGGTTAAAAATAAAAGAGAATTATTCTGGAAATGGCATTTATTATCTTCTGAAGAAACTAAAGTAGCTATTGGCAATATTCTAAAAGAATCTGAAACTGAGGAACTAGAAGAGACAAATAAAGAATCTGCTGGGCCGGAACCAGAATTACAGGTTGCTATATCTAATACTGCCGCAGCTGTTACTGAAGCTGAAATGATTGAACCGAAACTGATTCAAGTAATTAAAGAGGAGCCTGATTTGGCAATGCCTTTGATTGTCCCTGATGAACAGAAAAAGCTTACTGATAGCAAATCAGATGATTCCAAGTTATCGAAAACTACTCGAAAGAAATCTTTGGCAAAAAGGAAAATTACAGCTGCACCAGATCCTTTTTTAACTAAAGTTAATGAATATTTAAATCGATTAGAGATCGCAGTTAACAGTATTGAACTGATCAGAAAAAATTCTGAATTTAATCTAAAAGTTGATATTCCCTCAATAGTTGGGAAAACTACTTACCTCTGCAAAGCAAGAAAGAAGCATCGGGTTGATGAAAAAGATGTTTCAGCTGCTTACATGGAAGCGCAAATCATGAAATTGCCGTTGCTATTTTTATATACTCATCAGATAACTAAGAGAGCTGAAGATATGCTTAAAACTGAAGCTTTTTCTAATGCTGTTGTTAAAAGGATTTAGATTGAATTATTGATTTGTCTTTGATACTTTCTCTAATTTTTGTTCTATGGTGTTGTAAATTCTTGCTCGGTTGTATCTCTGCAACATTATGCTGCTGGCATTAAAAATAGTAAGTCCTGCCATGAACATAGCAACACCTGGTTTATCAACAATAAAATTATAAGCCGCATCAATACTAGAATATAAACCAAAAAAAAGATGAACTCCTTCATTAAATCTAGTTCCAGTATCAAATCTTTTCAATGCATCTACAGATCTATCTTCCTGGCCTAAGAAATAATTATTTGCAAATCTATGTTTTCCTATTTTTTTGCCTAATCTTCCCATTGTACCCATTACTAGCTTCTTGAAATATCTTACTCCTAAACTTTCATACAATCTCCCGCTTCTTTCGAAAGATTTGGGCTCAAAATAAACATCGGACATCATTTGTATTAGACCTTTCGGATTATTGATGGTTGATAAATATGATTCTCTTTCTAATGGAGACATATCTCTAATTCCAGCAATTATCGGAAGATTTCTGTTTTCGGTGTCCATTTGTGCTTTAAAATAAGATTTATTTATAAAATCTCTAGGGTTGTTTCATTTGAATAAGAAAAATAAGCTTAAGCTATCCATTAATTTACATGCTTTATTTTTGTCCGCAACTAATTATTAATCAAGTTTATAAAATACTATCAAATAACAAGGATTATGGGATTACAATTTAAAGACTTAGTTGTAAAACAGGAGATTGTTATTAAAGATCTTAACGGTAAAATTCTAGCTATTGATGCTATGAATATGTTGTATCAATTTCTTACTACAATTAGGGCTGCTGATGGTTCAGCATTAACTGATTCACATGGAAGTGTTACTTCTCATTTAATAGGTTTATTTAATAGAACAACCTCATTAATGGAGGATGGACTTAAACTTGTTTTTGTCTTTGACGGCAAAGCTCCAGAAATTAAAAAGAAGACTTGGGAAAAAAGAAGCGCTATTAAGAAAGAAGCCCAGTTAAAATTGGAAGGAGCTAAAGAAACCGGTAATTTAGCTGAAATGCGTAAATTTGCTTCCAGAACGGCTATTTTAGATAAAGAGATGATTCAGGAAGCTCAAAAGGTTATTGCGGCTTTAGGTCTGCCAATAGTCCAAGCTCCTTCCGAAGGAGAGGCTCAGACAGCTTATATGGTTAAGAAAGGTCTAGCTTATGCTTCAGTTAGCCAGGATTACGATAATTTAATTTTTGAGTGTCCAAGGATGATCAGAAATCTTTCCATTGCCGGCAGAAGAAAAAAAACCGGCAAATTAGGTTATCAAATAGTAAATCCAGAAATGATTTTACTTAAGGATGTCCTAAAAGAGTTAGGTTTGAATTTAGATCAGTTAATAATTCTAGCTATTTTAATCGGAACTGATTATAACCCTGGAGGAATTAAAGGGATTGGGCCCAAAAAAGCTTTAAAATTGGTTAAAGAGAATCAGGATTTTGAACAAATTTTTAAAGAGGTTAATTGGCAGGAGTTCTATCTAGATTTAGACTGGAGAGAAATTTTTAATACTATCAAAAATATGCCAGTTACTGATGACTATAACCTGAAATGGCAGCCGGTGGATGAGGAAACTTTGGTTAAATTATTAGTTAAAATACATGATTTTAATGAAGAAAGAGTTAGATCAAAATTAGAAAGATTAAGGAAAGAGAATCGGAAGTTGGAACAGAAAGGGTTGAATCTTTTTTTTAAATAATTAATTAATTAATTAATTAAAACATATTAGTTCAGCTAATTCTCTTACTTCAGCAATCTCTGTAATTATTTTATGGAGCTGCTTTATTTTATCTTTGTCGATACTAGCTTTTATAATATCTAAACGCCCTCGCTTAAGATTCTTTACTTGAATTTCAATAGAAACTAATAGTGAATCCATCGATTCGTAGAAAGAATCTATAATAGCTTCTATCTGTTCTACGGGGCCATTAATCTCCATAGAAGGTTTTTTTATTTCTCCTTTAAGCAACCATTCAGTTGGGGTTAATGATCTTTCTAACTCTATTTCTTCTAAGGATTGTTTAGGCAGCATTTTTTATATTATCCTCTTCTACTGCTTTTTCCAATAAAGCCATGGTTCTTTTAGCATGTTTTTCTACTATTTGCAATTGCTCAAAAAATGAATCACAATCCCTAGAAATATCTTCACGAAAGACTATCTTAAGCCTTCTAGTTTCTTTCCTAAAAGCTTTGCCTTCAATGAGTATCCCGTTTAAAAGATTCAACAGAGAAGTTTGAATAATCCTTTTGTGATAACCAACTCCTATATCCAAAACGGCTGCTGATTTAGCGGTAGTATTTTTCCGAAAAACTATATTTTGCAAAGTTCTCAATAGTTTCATGAGATACTGATCTAAAAGGTTATATATAACTATTTCTTTTTCTTAGATAAGATGCTGGCTGCTTATACTTTACTCAAAAATGCACAAGAAGTAAAGGAGTTTTTAATCAAAAGAGAATTGTTAAGTAAAGATTTTCTTCCAGTAAAGGAGTTTGATGGTATTTATTTTCCTCTTTTTAAGAAAGCTAAAATACCTGGAGCAATCGTAAAGGAAGTCAAATTTGCATTTAAACCTAAACCTAGGAAGCAAACTATCGTAAATTTGCTAAAAGATAAATTAACTCTCAACCAATTAGAGTTGATTCCGAAATCTCAAGAAATAATTGGTGATATCTTAATACTGGAAATACCTGAAGAGTTAAATAAGAAAGAAAAGCTAATTGCTGAGGCTTACTTAAAATTATCGCCTCAGATTAAGACAGTGGTTAAGAAAGATAAAGAACATTCTGGAGTTTATAGGACAAGGAAGGTTAAAATTTTAGCTGGAAAGAAAAAAAAAGAGACTATCCATACTGAAAGCGGAGTAAGACTAAGACTGCATTTAGAAAAGACCTATTTTTCCCCTAGGCTGGCTAATGAGCGGTTAAGAATTGCTAAACTGGTTAAGAAAGATGAAGACGTTTTAGTGATGTTTTCTGGCGCAGCTCCTTATCCTCTAGTTCTGTCAAAAAATTCCTTGGCCGGCAGAATTTACGGGATTGAGATTAATCCTAGAGCTCATGAGTTTGCTGTTGATAATCTTGAACTGAATAATCTAAAAAATGTTGTTTTATACCGCGGAAATGTTAGGGCAGTTTTACCTAAAATTGATTTAAAATTCGACAGAATCGCTATGCCTCTGCCTAAAACAAGTGAAAAGTTTTTAGACCTAGCCTTGCCTAAAATAAAGAAAGGAGGAGTTATACATTTTTATTCTTTTTTACATGAAACACAAATCAGCAATGAAACTAAAAAGATTAAGCAGCTTTGTAAAAAATATGGCCGGGAAGTTAATATTTTAAGAAAGATTAAGTGCGGCAGTTTTTCACCAGGTACGTTTAGAATGTGTTTTGATATAAAAATAAAAAATTAAAAATAACTATATACTATCTATTCTTCTTCTGCTGGTTCTTCTTCAAAATCTTCGTCTTGTTCAGATTCTTCTTCTGCAGATTCTTGGACTTCTCCTCCGGTGTCTTGATCAGATCTTTCACTGGCTTTTTCAAGAAGTTTAACACTTTCAGCTTTTAAGCCGCGGTCTCCTTCAGCCGGTTCAAAAGATACTCGGTCATTGTCTCTTAAGGTTACACCTTGCGGTAAAGCTGTGAAATGAACAAAATAGTCCTTTCCGTCGTCTCCGCTGATGAATCCAAATCCTTTTTGTCTGTTAAAAAACTTCACTGTTCCTTCCATTTTCTTTTCATTCCTCCGATACTCAACTTAGGCCTTTTGGCCCTTTCAAAACCGAAATGGATAGTTCTTTTATAAACTTTGCTTTTGTTTAGAAGGATTTTTAAGTATAACACTTTTTCTACTGCTGGAAGAATAGAGTGAAAAACGCGATGATTAGGTGAACACCAATCCTTCCTTATAGGATACGGTAGTAACTGATGAGCGTTCACAGATCTACTATCGGTGTAACATTCTTACAGCTTAACCAAATAACTTTTCTTCAGAATCATCTTGGTCTTCAATTCTTACTTTATTGATGGCATATAAAAAATCTTTCATAGTTACAAAGTCACGGTTTTCTCTAATAGCGCAGAAACCAGCTTCAGTACAAACCGCTCTGATCTCAGCTCCACTAAAATTAACCATTTCATGCACTAATTCTTTAAGTTTGACTTTCTGCAGGTTCATATTTTTAGTGTGAACCTTAAATATTTCTAATCTGCCTTCTTCGTCAGGCAAATCTATTTCAATTAACCGGTCAAATCGTCCAGGCCTGATTATGGCCGGATCTAAAATATCCAACCGGTTAGTAGCGCCAATGATTTTTACGTTATCAAGGGGCTTAAAACCATCAACTTCTGCCAATAGCTGCATAAACGTCCTGCTAACTTCACGTTCTCCTGATGTTCCAGTATCCATCCTAGTAGCAGCTAATGCATCAATCTCATCAATGAAAACTATGGCTGGAGCTTTTTGTTTAGCTAGGCTGAAAATATCTTTTACTAGTTTAGCTCCTTCACCAATAAACTTCTGTACTAGTTCTGAACCAACGACTTCAATAAAAGTTGCGTTAGTACTATGAGCTACGGCTTTAGCCAGCAAAGTCTTTCCGGTTCCTGGCGGTCCATACAGCAGCACACCTTTTGGCGGTTGAATTCCTACTTTTTCAAATAAGTGCGGTTTAGTCAGAGGCAATTCTATTACCTCTTTCACTTCTTGAATTTCTTTCTTTAAGCCGCCAATTTCTTTCCAGTTCTCTTTAGGTTTTTCAACTATTACATATTTTTCAACATCAAAATTGTTTCCTAAATTAACTTTTTCAACTACATTTAATGATTTTTGATCAACTAAAACTGAGTCGCCAGGCAATAGGTTTTTTAATCCGCTAGAAATGTAACAGTAAAATTTGTTGCCATTCGGGAGTCTGATGGTAGTTTTATCTCCATGAAGGCTGACAATGTCTGCAACCAGAAGAGCTGGTTTCTTTAAATTGTTGAGTTCGCTATTAGCATTATTGAAAAGCTCGCGCAGCATACTGCTTTCTTCCTCTAATCTAGAGAGAGCATTAGAAACAATTAAATTTTCTTGTTCTAATCTTTCAACTGATTCAGATAATTTTTTGTTTTCTGATTCTAAATCAACAATTCCAATATTCTCAGTGTAAATTATTTTTTTTGCAGTTTCAATTTTGACCATCAATGACGGTAAATCTGTTGTTCTTTTTAAACATTTACAAAAAATAAAACCAGAATTTGTTTTATTTTATTTTAAATGCGCTGATTCAGAGCTGAAAAGCAAAACTTTTATAAACGCAGTTGGCTTTACTTTAAAAATAAAAAACTAAAGAGGTGATATTTTTTGGTGAAAAGAAAATCCCCGAAAAGAGTGAAAGCTGGCAAAAAAGCAGCCGCGACTAGAAGAAAGAAAACTGCAGTGAGAAGGAAAGCCGGCAAAAAAGCAGCCGCAGCCAGAAAACGTAAAAGAAGATAATTTTTTTATTTTTATTTCTTAATTGGGTCTAATACCCCATAGCTTGCTATGATACTATGTTGCCCAGTTAAGATTAAAAAATCCAAACTAATTGAATACCCCGCAGCTTGCTGCGATTGGGATTTTTTATTTAAGCAATTAATTTCTAATTATAGTCAATTCAAAAAAAGTTTAAGATTGAATTTAAGAGTAGTCTAAGCTGGCTCCCCTCGCCAAGGATAATTATTTCCTCTACTAAAGAAAAAGATTCGCCGTAATCGTCATTCCACTTAGCTGACAATTTTAATTTGTTTTTAGATGCTATTCTTAAGCTCTCAGCGGATATCAATATTTTTTCTGGCTGGTTGAGGTCAGAGATTTCCCAAATGTTTTTTATCCCTAACCCTTTAATAGTGACTTCTAAATTTTTTGGCGAACTGAAAGATTTTTTGCCAATGTTGATGATAATTTGCTCCTTTGAATCTAAATGTAATATCTCCGGTGCATCTACCTCTAAGTTGATCTCGGGATCATCTAATACTGCAAATTCGATGGATGATTTTTTTTCAATGAATTCATTTTCAGCGCTGATTAGAATCTTGTTCCAGCCTGGAACTGCACCAGTTACTTCAATTTCTTTTATGATCTCCTGGTTGATAAGCAGATTTATATTTTCACACTCTTTAGCTAGGCATAAGTTTACTATATCCAAATTAGTATTGCCTGTATTTTTAACCCTGCAGTTAATAGTAGTTTTTTGACCTAATTTGATTGGATCGGGCTCATTACAGCTAAATTGAACCAAGCGGGAGTAAACTTTCTCTTCATCTTGGACTGTAAGTTCTCGAATTTCTGATAGTGAATAAGATGCTTTTCCTTCTTGAGAGGAGAATTCATCTCTGATAGAAACATTCTTTTCCGAGTATATAATACTGGGAAAATTATAGATGTACCCGAGGCTTAAATCATCGGGTATATTAATTATCCAGAATGTTTCCCTTTCAGATTTTGGCGCGAGAAGAATTGTTCTCCTATTTCTATCAACTATACTGATTTCATTGGGAACTGCCAGCTGCAAAGTTGTTGCGATGTAATAGTCTGCATTGTTCGTTAGAACTCCTTTAATTAGGTTGTAACTTCCAAAACTTACTTCTTTCGATAAGATTTCCTGTTTAAGTTCAACCTCTTCCTGAAGCAGTTCTCCTTCTCTTAAGACTTTAACTTGTAGATCTAATGGCCTTGTTATTAAATTTACTCCGTTAGAAACCCATTCGTATTTAGTGTCTGGCTCTTGCGGATCCAAACCATCTTTTAGCTTGATATGGGTGACATCAATGTAGCCGAATTCTCCAAAAGTTACATCAAAACTAACCCAGCCGATTTCTGGAAAATAAACTTCAGCCCAGCCATGCGCCTGCCAGGGATTACTAAACAAGGCAGAATTAGTATGGCTTATTCCTTTAACGAACCGCGCAGGTATACCTAAAGACCGAGCCATAGCAATAAACAAGGAAGTCATTTCATCGCAGACGCCCTGCCTGTTTTCTAATACCCAGCTGGCTTTTTGTGAAGCTTGGGCCGTCAGGCTGTTAAGATCGTATTTCACGTTTCTTTCGACCCAATCGGCTAGATTAAAAGCAACTTTAAATAAATCTGTTTCTCCTTCAGCCAATTCAGCGGCTTTAGCAATAATCTGATGGTGGCTTGAATCAATGGTTTCAGTAGGCTGAAGATAAGTTTCATATCCAGTTAAGTCTCTTTCTTTTATCGGAAAAGGTATAGATTTAGTGACTTTCTGTCTAAGATTCTTGGTTTTAATTTTAGCAGTATAACTAAATGTTTGTGTTCCTAATCTTTGATCTGACCATTGGTAAGTTATCCTATTGTTAATTATTTTTTCACTATTTTTAAGAACAGTTTGCCTAATATCATCAAAAGGAAATAAAAACAGTTCGGCAGTTACTCTATTGGTTTTAGAAGCTCCATTTTTTGGCACTAGCTCAAATTCACCTTTAACATCAAGCTGTAATTCAAGCTGATTTTGAAGGTAGAGGTTTGAATCTTGGGCTAAAGCTAAAGAAGAAAATAATAAAATTATAATTATAGTGGAAACAGCTCTTTTCATGGAGAGTTTGAATAATTTTATAATATAAAAGGCTTTGCTGATAACTTTTTTAAAGAATGAAGTGATTTATTCATTTATGAGTTTAAAGAAAGCAATTCAAACTAGTAAGTATGGGTTTCTTCCTAGAAGATATGTTCCAATTACTGATGATGAGCTAGATTTCTTGAGCGAGTTAGCAGTGGAACATAAACAAAGATCTATCCCTATTAGGTTCAACCATCATTTACATGTTAGGAGATTATTAGATGATGGAAAAGCCAGTTGGGGATGCCGGCCTGTTGTTGATGATGTATCGTCAATTATTATGGCTGATGATTTACGAGATCGGTATTTAGAATTAACCGGTCAACTTAAAGAAATCCAATTTAATTACATGGGCCCAAATGATTCGATTAGTCCTCACATTGATCTATCAGGAGAAGTCTCTCTCGGCTGCGTTCTGGGACTAACTAATGATTATAGAGGAGGACACTTCCATTTTACTTATGGTCCTATGATCAGAATTGGACGTGGCGATCTCCTTCTAATAAAGCCTCCGCGCGAACATAGGGTTTATCCAGTAACGTCTGGTGAAAGAATAACCTTGGCTTATTGGTTCTACTAAAACTTTATATAATTCTATTTCATTGGACATAGTATGCCTCTAGTACTATACAACACACTGCTAAGAAAGAAACAGAAATTTGTGCCATTAAATGAAGGAAAAGTTGGCTTATATACTTGCGGCCCGACAGTTTATAATTATGTCCACCTTGGTAATTTACGTAGTTATATTTTTGAAGATATTCTAAAGAGAGTTCTATTTTTCAATAAACTTGAAGTTAAACATGTGATGAATATTACTGATGTGGGCCATTTGACCTCCGATGCTGATACTGGCGAAGACAAAATGTTGAAAGGAGCTAGACGAGAGAAGAAAACAGTGTGGGAGATAGCTAATTTTTATACCGAGGCTTTCCAAAGTCATGCTAAAGAGTTAAATATTCTCACTCCGGATATTGTTTGTAAGGCCACTGATCATATCCAGGAGCAAGTTGCTATGATTAAGAAGTTAGAAATGAAAGGATTTACTTATCAAGCTGGCGGCAATATTTATTTTGATACTTCTAAGTTTAAAGATTATGGAAAATTGGCTAAACTAAAGTTAGACGACCATCATCAAGCTAGGATCGAATTAGATAAAAATAAGAAGAATTCTCATAACTTTGTATTATGGTTCACTAAATCAAAATTTCAAGATCAGGAAATGAAATGGAATTCTCCTTGGGGCGAGGGATACCCGGGCTGGCATATTGAATGTTCAGCTATGGCTTCTAAATACTTAGGTGAACAATTTGATATTCATTGCGGTGGTATTGATCATATCCAGATTCATCATACTAACGAAATTGCTCAATCAGAAGCAGCTTTTGGCAAGAAACCTTGGGTTAGATACTGGCTGCATAACGAGTTTTTGGTTTTAGGTAAAGGAGAGAAGATGGCTAAATCGGGTGAGAATTTTATAACTTTACAAACATTAAAAGATAAAGGATTTGATCCCTTGGATTATAGATACTTTTGTCTAGGAACGCATTATAGAAATCCATTAATGTTTAGCTGGGAAGCTTTGGAAGGAGCTAAAGCTGCTAGAAAAAAGTTATTTGAGTTTGTTTTAAGTATTAAAAATTTTAAAGGCAAAGAAAGTAAAAATAAACAAGCTGAATATTTAAGGAAGTTTACTGCTGAGGTAAATGACGATCTAAATACTCCGAAGGCTTTAGCTACAGTTTGGGAAGTAGTTAAATCTGATTTGAGTAGTAGAGATAAATATTCGTTATTACTGCAATTTGATAAAGTTCTAGGGTTTAATTTTGGAAATTTGGAGAAAGAGAAAATTCCTAGTAACATTATAACCTTGGCAAATGAGAGAGAGAAAGCCAGGGAAAATAAAGATTGGAAGAAGTCAGATAAATTAAGAGATGAAATTAAAGATAAAGGTTATATCGTTGAAGACACCAAAGATGGATTTGAGATAAAGAAAATTTCTTAGTAAGTATTTTTAAATAGTTTATGGTTAGTGGCAGTTATGAGGATTCTTACAGTAAGAGAGATAATTCGGGAACTTTATGATCATTCAAAAGTAGACCCAGATCCCAATCATGAGGGTATTTACTTGGTGGGAGAAACCAAAAGAGGGTTAATTGCTCAAGTGGTTCCTGACATTACAGGTGAAAAACCGTTGGTTTTTTTCAGAAAAGAGGCTAAAGGATATCAGTTAAGAATTGAAAGAGAGTTTGAATATGCCTTCTCCACATTGATTCTTTACCCAAAAAATGTTGAACATGCAGATATTTTTAGCAGATCTCAGGTTTGTGAAGGAGGGCCGAACGATGATTTTCCTGGTTCTGCAGCAGTTTTGGATATAGGTTTTGATTATAGAAATAGAAGATTAGAGTTAAAATATCTTCAATTTTGTTTTTCTCAAGGCTCGCCAGAAGAGTTAACACGAGGATTAGTTAGCAAATATCGCGGTTCAAGTAAACACTTATTGAGGTTTGCTTTGGATCAGGTAATCGATATTAATCTGGGGTGTGATATTCTACTCAGCAAGCGATTCTTGGAAAGAGGCAATAATCTGAAAGAATTA
>Ga0209542_10007544_pt1 | contig 20637 bp, 17 predicted proteins | sample RifCSPhighO2_01_FD_184028 | JGI IMG/M metagenome (GOLD analysis project Ga0209542, IMG submission 184028) | Soil microbial communities from Rifle, Colorado - Rifle CSP2_plank highO2_0.1 (SPAdes) (version 2) | ecosystem: Environmental > Terrestrial > Deep subsurface > Rock core/Sediment ...
TACTCTTTTATGAAAGTTGCAACAAATGAAACAAGTTTCATAGCAAAATATAAATAAATCGTAAAGGCAGAAATTAAAATTGACATTTTCCAAATAAAATTACTATTGTATTCAATTGATCCTAAAAAAATGACCAAAATTGGTACAAGAGTAAAGTTAAACCAGGCCGTCATTTCAGAAAAAAAACAAACTTTTTGTTTAAAATTAAGCCTTTTATCGAATAAAATTCTTAAAAAGTCTTTCTTTAATATTTGAGCATTACCACATGCCCATCGTGATTTTTGCTTCTTGTAAGCTTCAATATCATAAGGCATCAATCCTCTACCCATAACCTTATCAACATAAATACCCCTGCGGCCTGCCTCAATTAATCTTGTCCCTATTTCCGCATCTTCAGTTAAACACTTTCTATCATAAAAACCTATCTCATTTAGTACATTTCTTCGAAATATTACCAGTGTTCCGGTTGATGGCACGCAATTAAAATAGTTTGCCATTTTCATGTAAATCTTAAAAAAATGCTCATATTCAACGGCAATGCCTTTATTTTCGCCTGTTATATTCTGGTAGGCCTGCGGGAACTGAACAAAAGCGACGTCGTCAACAAAGTAACTGAGTGCTTCTTTTAAAAACTGGGGTTTTACTTGATAGTCAGCATCGACAACAACAATGAATTCTGCCTCTGGGCTGGTCTTATTTAAGGCAAAATTTAACGCGCCCGCCTTGAAACCTTCAAGCTTATCTATATGGAAAAATTTAAAATTATTGCCTAGTTTGTTACAGTACTTTTCGATTGGTTTCCAAACTGCTTCATCGACTGTGTTATTGTCTACAACAATTACTTCATAATTTTTATATTTTAATAATGATAAATGTTTAAGAGTATTTTTTAAAAGATCCGCCGGTTCGTTAAAAGAAGGAATATGGATTGATACAAACCTGTCAAAAGCAGGGTTTGAAAATTTAAGTGGAAAAAGGGGCAGAAAAGAAGCAATAAGTTCTACTGAACCTTGCAAAAGCACAATTATAAAAATAGCAATCAGCAGAGCCAATATTATCCATGGGAGATATATTAAACTAAGACCCAGTGTGATTAATAAGATTAATATAATTAAAAAGTCAGCGGCCATTTTTTTAGGAAAAATATTTATCCAAGAGGTTATGTAGCATAATTATTGTCATTGTTAAAATAGATTATATATGATTTAAGATTAATTAAAAATTTAAGCTAAATTTGCTAAAGTTAATTGTTCACTAGAAGATTTACAGTAGACTGAATAAACTTCCACGACTGAAGGCCGTGGAAATTTTATTTTTGAAGTTGATCTTAAAAAGTTTTAGCTTCATCCATGTATCGCCGTTGATTACCGTATAATTTGTAGAGATATTTATAGTTGTATTATTCCTCACAATACACTTAATAATCTGTTTGGGGTCGGTACTGCAGAACTTCAGCAACTCTTCGATTTTACTCAGAGTCTCGAATCACTTTATTCATTTGTAGGTCTATACTGAAGTGATTCTGCAACATGATTTGGCTTAATCTTTTCTGAACCTTCGAGGTCTGAAATTGTGCGAGCAATTTTTACAACTCTGTGAAAGGCTCGAGCAGAAAGATTGAGTTTGGCTATTGCCTGTTTTAGAAGAAGAATCGATTGCGCATCAAGGCTGGTAAATTCTTTCAATTGTTTATTGTTCATTTCTGCGTTTGAGGTAATTTTGGTGCCTTTAAACCTTTTTATTTGAATTTCTTTTGCCTTCTGCACTCTTGATTGGATTTTTGATGAAGGCTCAGCGTTTATCTCTCTTGTTAATTTTTCTACTTTTACCGCCGGCACTGTAACGTGCATGTCAGACCCTCTATCGTGCATTTTTAACACTTTTTTAGCTTCAATTTATCCTATAATTGGGTGGATTTTGACCGATTTTTTTACCCTTTTTTTCTTCATTTTTCCGATTTCTTGGCGACAAATAAAAATATTTCATAATATTACTGTACTACCTTTTAAAAATTTTTAACTAGCAGTTTTTTTACTCTCTTTCTGGGCTAATTGTTCACGTTTTTTATCAAGCCATGCCATCATCTTTTCAATTTTTTTCTTTTCCTCCGCTCCCACGAGATCGTAAACTTCTCCTTCTTGCATATTTAAGTTGAGGGCACAAAGATTTACAGAAAAATCCTCAAGAGTAACCGCGTATTTATTTGTTAATGAATTAAATCTATCGTATAAATCATAAGGGTCTAGATCAAACCGAGTGAAAGGCAATATATAATAACCCTGTTTCATGACACTTTTTAAAAGTTTAATTTCTTTGTCGCTAAATTTATCCTTGAGAGTAGTAAAAGATATATATGGCTTATTTTTAAGGCTCTGAGCGATTTTGAGAGTTTTTCTTACTTCTTTAGGTTTGTACTCAACATAATTTCTAGCCTCCCCAAGAACAACTTCTATTGTTTTTGTAAAATTGTCTACTTTGAAAAAAAAGAAGTCTAATTCCTTATCAAAATTATTAGAAGATTTATCTCCTATCTCGAAACTTGTAACAAAATGGTGCCCTCCCATACTTGCGTGGTGGCCGAGTCTCCAAAGCGAAACAATCACTGGTAAACTTCCTCTTCCTTCATCTGAAATTGCAACAAGCCCTTCAGTTTTATAGAACCAATTAGAGTCATCAATTCGTGGTATATCTTGGCTAAAGTGGCAATGAGTACAATGGAATGTTTCTGAAAAAGTGCCTATTTTATACCAATCTTCAATAGTGCAGTTAACACATTTAAATTTTCTACCAACTATTATCAGCTTCTTATCAATTAAGTGATTAAAGATAATTTCTGGAGTTAATGGACGAGGTTGCCCGGAGTAGAGGACTAAATCTTCATAAATTTCGCCTATCCAATTTTGTGAATCATTATCATCTTTTCTTGTAGATTTAATAATATCTCTTATAGCATTTCCCATCATGGGTCGTGCTTTTGCTATTTCACCTCTAATCTTTTTTTTATTAACTATAACTTCCCCTTGGTCTTTGTTCATCGTTGCCAAAGCTTCACGAACGCCTTTAATTTTGAATACTCGGCAATCATCTATTCCACCCATCATTTGAAGAATTTTATGAGCAAAAATTCCTGGAGAGCTTGGGCGCCTTTTAAAACCAGCTTTATCAAAAATAACGTCTACAACTTTTTCCACTGGCACCGGACGAATTGTAATAACATCGTCTTTTGAGTCTGGACAAAAGACAAATCCTTTATCAGAAACTCTTACTTGATCCCAACTACCAAAAGTCAATTCTCTTTTGGCTAGTTCTTGCATACCATCCTGATTTGGTAAATCAATCGTGAAGTCATTTTCGTAAAAGCCAATAAAAGACAAGTTTACTGCCCAAGCATTATCCTTGTGAAATAAATCATCAATAAATTTAGGAGAACTTGCAGTAAAGGATGAAACTTCATCTTTTGTATAACTTACGGGAATTTTCTCTCTAGAGTACAGAGGGGTAATACAATTAATATCGGGAGAAACGCGCTTGCTTCTTCTTCCCCAATTTGCAAGCCACATTCTCCTTGGAGGATTAGAACCTATTTTATCTTTAATCCAGTTAGCTACCTCCTCAAATTTACTACCATTCTTTAGAAGAGAAGGGGCAATTTGTAGGTCTAAGTCAACGCGATTAAACCTTTCATCTACATATGATCCCTCGATAAATTCCTTTAACGATACTTGAAACAAGGTATAGTTATCTATGGGTAAAAAGAAAATATCTCTACCAGACGCCCTAAGATTCCAGTATTCTAGAAGATCGTCTTTTTTTCTATGATTCCCAATGAAGATCAAACTACTCGAGAAACCACCGCCACCACCCATTGGCCTTAACTGACTTGTGGTAATTGCGATAGGACCCACATATTTCGAATCTTCTAATTGGGCATATTGACTGAAGTCTAAGCGAACTATTTTTAATTCAAGCTTCTTTTCAACAAACTCAACTAAATCAGGGCTGATTGTTTTATCCAGTAATCCAAATCTCATAGCATAAAACAAAGCAAGGCCTTGTTGGGGAGCTACTACAAGGCTTAATCTTTCCTTTACTTTTTCTGATAAGCCAGTCTCTGGTATTTCATCGAGAAATGCAGCATAAGCCCTTAATCCTATTCTGTAGCCCTTATTTCTTTCACTCGCATCGCTAAAGAAAAAATCACTAGATTTTAAAACTGGTTGTTCTATTTTTTCTGAAATTTCCGTTGCTAGCCCTTTTGAAAAATCTAAAATAAAATCCGGATCAAATTCTTTAATCAATCCAAGGTTTCTTCTAATGTTTGAAGGTTCTGATTTTTTAAAATTGATTATTGGATTGTAGATACCTCCCCAAAGAGTTGTATTTATTGAGATTGCTTTTAGTAGTGATCTGTTATCCCGTCCCACAATAAAGCACAAACGTAATGGTCTAAGTTCTTGGGTTACATATAAAGTTTTCATTTTACTTTTTCTGCCTTTTCCAAAATTGAAAGTAAAACATCTACAAACCCGCAAAGCTTTAAAGCTTCTTCTCTTGAAACATCATCGGTTAAATTGTGATGCGAAGGGTTTCTGAAAGTTAACATCATTCCTCTAGAAACATGGCAAAAACCTTCATGCTCGTCTGGATTATCTGAAATTTTTATAATGGTTTTTGAAAGATCAGCATTAAGCACTTTGTTGATGAGATCAACTCCTTGAGTGCGTTCACTTAATTCAGCCCTAGTTCTTAACCTATCTTCAAAAACTTGTGTGGCTTGATTTACAACACGATCAAACTTAGATTCTAGGTTGAGCAAATCGAGGCACCTGTCGCGTAATTCCTTATCGTGAATATAGTCAGTTAAATCCTGCGGATATTTTTGAACCTCTCTATCAAGATAGCTAAAATCATACCTATTGTATTCAGCTACTTTTTGTCTAACAAAACCGTCTATTTGTTCCGCCGCGTGTTTCCTAGTGCTTAAAGGAATACTTGGGTAGAGATGTTGCCTGTGATTCAAAAATGCTTGAAAGTCAGTTTCATCCAAATTTTTCAGAATAGCTGCTATTTCGGATAACCAAGCCTTAGAGCTTCTATGGTCGGGTAACTGATATAGTTGTTCGACGTTGAGTTGTTGATATAATCCTGCCATTTCTTCAACTAATTTTCTTTTTTCCTCTGATTTCTTCATTTGTTTATCCTTTTGTAATTGCTACTTCTTCTTGTTTTTAACTTCTATTAAATCTGAAATATCCGACATTAGGAAAATTAGTTCAGTTGGATTAATAAAATCAGGAACTACTGGGCTACCCTTTAGAGAACTATCAATTCTCATTTTTTTCCATTTTGCTGGTTTTTTAACCAGTTCATGTTCCTTAAAATTGAATTTATTATTATGAGCGGCACCATTTCTAATGTGCTTTGCGAATCCAAAAATTTCAGTTCCACTTAAATTTTTGTGAAATGGGGAGGATTGTAAAAAGTCAAAAATAGCAATGGCCATTAACCTGCCGATATGAACCAAATACAACTTTGAACTTAATTTTACTTGAGTGCCTTCAATTCGCAAATTGACTTCCTTATTGTAAACATTAACAAGATATCTCATTCCAGGGTGAATCCTTAAAAATTCTCTTTGAAAATCAGGCATCCCTATAAATCCGATTCCAAGTATATAAAACTCAAAAAGTTTTTTTATAGGTTCAAAGATTGGGTGTACTTTAATTTTTGTGTAATCTGTTTCCATACATCAATTATTGACTCTCTACAATTTTAATTTCTTCCGGGGTTAGGCCGTAGAGTTTATAAACTTCCTTTTTCCCACCAATCTGGATCATCAACCTCTCGAAACCCTTCAGACTCAAATTCAAAAGTATATTCTTTTAGATTTTGAATGAGGCTTCTATCAATAAACTCCTTCACTTTACTTACTGTCGCATCTTCTAAATCCTTTGATTTAATCTCAGGGTGAGCAAAAAGTTTAAGTCCCGCAACTGCAAATGCGAATCCAGCAACTGTTTGATCATTTTGCACAATAATCTTTGCTATCGAACCAAATCTGTCTGGGAACATTTCGAAGCCCGGGCTGTAGTGTGTTATTTTAAAACCTTTATATTCAATGGTTCCGAAATTTCCTAAGATTTTGATTACGTCCCCATATCGATATTTTCGGTCACCGCGCTCGTTGATCTTAATCGCCGGAAGTTTCCCCTCGCGATCCCATCTACGCAATGTTTCGGGGTGGACGCCCACTAAATCGGAAACTTCTTGGATAGACAATAATGAATTGACCGGTTTTGTCATAAGTTCTATATTCTTATACACCCAGCTACAATTTTTGTCAATACAAAAGGAAGGTTTACGAGAAGGCAACTAAATACTATCTTGAACTTCAATTGTGTAATTGGTGTTCCAACACATAATTCTTAATCTAAAGGATCCGACATCCTCTACATCATACGTTCCTTTTTTTATACCGGTTTCCCCGGGCGGCCGGCCATCACCAATCTCTGTGTAGTTATTAAAATTGTTATCTTCTATTGGTATAGAAGAAGTCGTGTACCAAACACGAGTGTTGGTGATCGTATTATCGACAAGTCTATTAGACGATAATTTTATTCTCCATAGTTGACCCTTGATTGTAAACCAATCAGTATATATTTCTTGTCCCGATTGCAAACCACAAGTGTTATTAGTAAAAGTTTTAATCGTTCGGAACTCATATTTCTCATCCTTGTCGATAGTGTAATCCTCAATCTTGTCTCTTGGTGGTTCTGCTTTCGAAGTACTAGTATTTTTTAGAAAAGAATAACGAGATTCGGGGTGACGATTGATATAAAAATAGTAAAGAGAGGCCGCTCCAATCGCTAGAACAATGCAACCCAAGAAGATCTTCAATTTAATTGATCGTTTACCGGGGACGAATATAACATCTTCGATCTCCTTGTGAATTGGTTTTTCGTTATTCATTTTCCTTTTTAAAATTATTTCCCAAAAATTTAAACGAATTTACTATTTCTAGTGTTAAAAAATGGTTGATTTCAAATAAAAAATAAACGGAATACAAAAACTACTAAGAACAACATTAGGATGCCACCAACCCCAAGTAACAAAAGAAAGAGAAAAGGATTTCTTATTTGTCTGTTCCAAAAATTCACTTTTTTATCCTTGACGCTATCAGTCGGGATAAATATTACGTCTTCTATCTCTTTATAAATTGGTTTAATCTGCATTTTCGCTTGTTCCTTTGAAGTGGGTCCGCCAAAATTTTAGCAAGTTTATTATCCTGTTTGTGACAAAAGGATGAGTTCCCATTGTTTCGCTTAGCTTTACTGACGTACTCTCACTTTTTTTTATTTGTGCAATATAACCCTTTAAGTTTATTTCTTCAAATAGCTTGGCACCTACAGCTAATTTAATCATTGTAGTTATTGCACTATCAATATCTTTAGTCAGGATTAAACCGCATCTGTCTGCGGAATATTCTGCATTTCTGCCCCAAAAGTTTAAAAAGAAGTTTCCGTAAGGAATTCCTCTAGCTGAACCAAAAATACTAGAAATTTTAGTATGACCTGCTTTAAAGTGAGCTAGTTCATGTCCTATAACGAAAGCCAGTTCATTTGGACTCAGGGCTTCAACAAGTCCCGAAGATAAAACAACCGCAGCGTTCCCAATACCTATTGTGCTTGCTTTTAGTTGAGGATCTTGCTCAATATAAAGGGCAACCCTTGGACTATTTAGTCTAACAGCTTGCTTTTTAAATATTTCAAAGATTTCTGGAAATTGTTCATCATGAACCCTTATTGAGTTTCCAAGGTACTGAGCTTGAACAAGTTTAATGAATATGTAAACAGTTAGAAATGATCCAAGTAGTAAAACCACTTGTAAAGCTGAAAAAAATAATTGTCCGAGAATTATCAGAGAGATTGCTATGACAAAAATTGTGATAAGTCCAATAAGTAAAGAGGTAAATTCACCTCTAACTCGAAACATCCAAGCTTCAACTTTATCTTCTTTATCCATATTCATATTCCGCCCTCCACATTAGTAATTTCTTCCCTTATAAATTATACCGAACTATATTTCTTAAAATTCTCCGCTTGTTCAAATATTTCTTTATATATTTCATCTTTAGGCACAGGTGGATAATTATTTGCAGCAAGCGCTAATATTAACTCTACTTTTAACTCCGCTTTTATATTATCTCTTTGTGCCCAGTCGGTATATCTTGCCTTATCATCTACTATCAATTTTACTTCTTGGGAAAGTTTTATTAGTTTTTCATCGGGGTATTCAAATTTATATTTCTGTGCAATCGCTTTCAAAATATCATAAAAAGCCTTCTCTTCGAAATCAATTCCTAAATCTTGGAATGACTTACGTTCTTTTTGCAGATCTTGAAACAAGTTAGAAAATTGCTCTGCAACGTCATCTAACACATGGCTTTGAAATACATCAAAGTCTTTTCTTTCGTTATAGACCTCTACTAATTTTTTCAGTCTTTTTGAAAAATCTACGCCTTTAATTCTGTTTGTTTTCTTAAATTCATCGATGGCTTTAGCTAATAACTTTTGCAGTAGTTTAACTTTTGTGTTCGGAAGTTTAATTTTGTCAATTTTTGCAATATATTCATCACTGAATATATCGACATTGTTTTTAGGATTATTATTGTCTAACTTAAATATTTCTTCTACTCCATCGCTTATTAACGCTTCTTCTATCATTTGTCTTACTCTGTTATTCATCTGAGCTGTGTCGGGTGCATCAGCCTTAGTAAGTTTGTGAATGATCGCTCTAATCGCAAAATAAAAATGGATATGGTCTCTCTCCCTCTGGTCTATTTCTTCACTTGAACAGCACAAATCATAAGCAGAACGTAACTTCTTTGTCATTGTCATAAATCGCTTTTCAAGTTCATCGGTAATCTGCGCATATTCTGCCGCACGATTTAAACAATTTAATTTCTGTAAAGCAGTACCATTGAAATAATGAGTGGCATCAAAATTGTGAAAAAGTTTTGATAATAGATCCAACTGGTCTTTAACAATCACAACGGCTTTATCTATATCTTGAAAATCATTACCGCCTACTTTGTTATATTTGGCCAATGCTGCATTCATATTGCTTTTGATTCCGATATAATCAACCACTAGACCAATTTCTTTTCCTTCATAAACACGATTAACTCTTGAAATCGTTTGAATTAATGAGTGTTGTTGTAATGGTTTATCAATATATATTGTTTCTAAGAAAGGAACATCGAAACCAGTAATCCACATATCTACAACTATAGCGATTTTAAAGTTAGATTTAGCGTTCTTAAATTGGCGGTCTAGTTTCTTTTTGTTGTCTTTGTTGCCGAGCATATCGTATAGCACTTTAGGATCGTCTTTGCTTCGGGTCATTACCATCTTTATTTTTTCGATGGGTTTTAATTCTTGATTCTCTCTTTCGGTCAATGCTGCAACTTCTTCGGAGGTTTTTATCTTTGCCCAATCAGGGCGTAAGGCTACAATTTCTTTATATAATTTGTAAGCTATTGAACGGTTGGAGGAGACAAACATTACTTTACCTTTTACACTAGCACCTTCCTCGATCCTTTTTTCGTAATGCTCAACAAAATCTTTCGCCAGCAATTTAAGTCGCTTTGGATCGCCCAAAATTACTTCCATTTGAGTGACTGCTTTTTTACTTTCTTCTATTTGATATTCATTCGCTCCTTCTTCGTCGCACTTTTTATAATATTCTTCTATCTCTTTTAGCTTCTCTTCATTCATCAATACTTTTGCGGCTCTGCCTTCATAGACAATTCTGACAGTGATTTCATCGTCTACAGATTCCTTCATGGTGTAGGCATCTACTACAGGCCCAAAAACATCTAGTGTACCATCGATAGGAGTTCCGGTGACTCCGACATAAGTTGCATTTGGCAGTGAATCATGCAAATATTTTGCAAAGCCGTATATTTTTTCTACGCCCTTTTCAGTGATTTTTAGTTTTTGATCAAGGTTAATTTGCGAACGGTGTGCCTCGTCAGAAATGCAAATCACATTGTCCCTCTTTGTGAGTAGTTCTGTTGTTTCAGTAAACTTATGAATAGTGGTAAGAAATACGCCACCACTTTTTATACCTTGAAGACGATTTTTTAAATCATCACGACTTTCTACACTGATTATATTTTCATCACCGATAAATTCCTTGGCATTGGTAAATTGAGCAGAAAGCTGATCATCTAAATCTGTTCTATCAGTAATTAGTAATAGAGTTGGACTTGTTAGATCCTTGCTTTTCATGAGCAATCGAGTTAAATATAGCATCGCAAAACTTTTACCTGATCCTGTGGCACCAAAATATGTCCCGCCTTTACCATTACCGTGCGGTCGCATATTGGATTTGATATTTTCGAATAATTTCTTGGCAGCATAGTACTGCGGATAACGACAAACAATTTTTATGTCATCTCTGGAGGTATCAGGAAAATAAATAAAGTTTCGAATCACATCCACCAATCTTTGTTTGTTGAACAAACCCTGCATCATACTGTAAAGCGAATTGATTCCGTCAACTGGTTCGTCTTCGGGATTGACTTTTCGCCATGCGTAAAAGAAATCGTATTGCGAAAAGAGCGAGCCGATTTTATTATTCACTCCATCGCTAATCACACAAAACGCATTGTATTTGAGCAGTTCTGGAATATCCCTGCGATAACGCACAGTAAGCTGAGTATAAGCATTCATGATTGTGCAATTTTCTTTAATAGCACTTTTGAATTCCAGCACCACAAGTGGTATGCCGTTTATATATACAATTCCATCTGGGATGCGCTTTTCAAAACCCTGTATTTCTAGTTGATTTACAATTTTGAAAATATTATTTGAAATCGTCTCATAATCCAGCAATTCGATAAAAATATCTTTTTGACCTCGATCTTCTCTTTTGAGAGTGAACCCGTCGGCAATAAGCCTTATGATCTCCCGATTACTTTCATACAATGCAGAACTGGGGTAAAGATCTAATTTTCTAATAATTGAATCAATTTCGTTTTGTGTAATTCTGTATTTAGAGTATCGATTCTGAATAAACGCTCGCAAATCATCACGCAATAAAACATCACTCATTTCTTTATGAATACTTTCTCCATGACAATGTGGAATATCGACTTTTTGGAAAAGTTCGATCACCGCTTGTTCTAATGTTTCTTCAGTAAATTTCACAAGTTAATTTATAGCTAAATTATCAACTACTCCCTTCATTAAAACTGGGCATAAAGGTGTAATCATGTTTTTCAAATTTTCGTTTATGCGCTTTCTTGACTCCAGAGCATGATGGATTGCGACAATTGATCGTTGAATGGCAATATCTGGAATCGGCAATTTTACAGCACACATATCTTCCCAGTTAAATGTTTCTCTAGCACTTCCACAAGAATGAAAACGGGCATACCTGTCAAAATCAGCCCTCTTAAACCAAAGTAATAAGAATTCCGAAAGGAATTTTTCTTCATCTATTATCTTGAAAACAACATAGGTACTAGAAACAATACCTGTTTCGCTATCAAGTAACGCGACAGATATTTTCTCTCCATTCCTCGAGGTTACTGTAACGAAACTAAATTGCCCCCTGTGAACAACTTTATACCCATTTACATCTAGGTCTGCTTGATTTGTATTCGAAGGGAAAAATTTTTTATTAATACTAATTCCAAGCAAATTTTTTACCTCTAAATTTTGATTTCTTTCATCGCATTGCTTAATATATTCTCCCAGTATTTTCAAATCATTCTTCTTTGCTAAATTTTCCATGAATGAATCACAAATAAGCTGTAAATCATTCAAGCTATCTTCAAAACACTTTTGGTTTTTCAGAAGCCCATTATAGGCACTAACAACACTTTTTTGTACTTCAATGTCAGGGATTGGAATCTCTATTTCACAAAATCTTTCCCACTCTAAACCACCTCTAACGCTGCTGTCGCTAACATACCAAGTAAGCCGATCAAATTCAGGTTTTTGAAAAATCATCATTAAAAACTCAGGCAACAATTTTTTTGAATCTTTAACTTCAAATGTAATATACGCAGGAGATACAAGCGCAGGCTCGTTTTTTTCAAATAATGAAACGGGGAGTCTTTCATCTCGTCCAACATGCATAATATTACAAGCAAATCTACCCTTGCGAACAATTTTATACTTTGATAAGTCTAAGCTCGTCATATTTGCAACGGTAGGCATATAAATTTTGGTCATATTTACACCCAACAAAGTAGACACAGCCAGGTCTGTGTTTCGCTCGTTTATAAGCCGTATATAGTCACCTATTTTTTTATAATTCAATTTCATAGCCAAGTTTTTTAAATGCTTTCAGTAATTCTTTTTGGGAACCAACTTCATCTGCAAGAATAGTATTAAAGTTCTTTTGTATACGCTTCATTTCTTTGTCGTAATCGATATTACTATCTCGATCCACAAACTCAATATATTTACTCGGAATAAGTGAAAAATTATTTTTTTCTATTTCATCAATATGCGCGCTATAACAAAATTCTGGAATATTTTTGTATGCTTCTTCAAATTCTTCTCGCTGCCAGTTGTGGTATGTGGTAACAACTTTTTTAATATCATCATCAGTTAATTGAATATACTTTTTTTCATATTCTTCACCCATTCTTCGTAAATCCATGAACAAAATCTCGTCAGGCCTATCACGATATTTTGAAGTTACTCCATTGTGTTCGACGACTCGTGATTGCTTATTCATGTTTAAAATCCAAAGGGTAACACTAATATCAGTGCTATAAAACATTTCTCTTGGAAGTACGATGATCGCCTCGACAATATGATTTTTAACAAATTGTTTTCTGATAGAAACCGTATCTGGGTCCCCCAAAGCGCCATTTGCAAGGAGAAATCCCGCCACACCATTTACAGATAATTTAGATGCCATATGTAAAATCCATCCATAATTTGCATTACTAACCGGAGGTACATCATATCCAGCCCATCGGGGGTCATCTAATAGTTCATTTGAACCTCTCCAATCTTTTTGATTGAATGATGGATTTGCCATTATGTAGTCAGCCTTAAGATCTATATGTTGATCTTTTGCAAAGGTATCGGCTGGAATGTCTCCTAAGTTTGAAGAAATCCCTCTAATGGCAAGATTCATTTTTGCTAATTTATATGTGGTGGGTATACTCTCCTGACCGTATATCGCAACTTCCTTGGTGTTTCCGTGATGTGCTTGAATAAATTTAATAGACTGAACGAACATTCCACCGGAACCACAACAAGGGTCGTATATTTTTCCTTTGTAAGGTTCAATTAGCTCTGTGATAAGATTTACAATATTTTTGGGAGTATAAAATTCTCCTTTTCCTTTGCCTTCAGCAATCGCAAATTTTCGCAAGAAATATTCGTAAATTCTGCCGATAATATCTTGTGATTTATCTTTTAAGGTTTCAATTTTGTGAATTACATCCAGGAGTGCAGATAGTTTTGTGGTATCAAGATTTAATCTAGAATAATAGTTATCAGGTAGCGCACCTTTGAGTGATGGATTATTTTTCTCTACAGTAAACAAAGCAGTATCAATTTTAATTGCGATGTCTTTCTGTTTGGCATTCTTTATCAAATAGCTCCAGCGCGATTCTTTTGGCAAATAAAAGACGTTCTTCATGGTATAAAACTCCACCATTTCGAGATACTTTTCTTTCCCTTCGACGATAAGCTCTTTTCTGCGTTCTTCAAATTTATCGCTGACAAATTTTAAAAATATCAAACCCAACACAACGTGTTTATATTCTGATGGTTCAACAGTACCGCGAAGTTTTACTGCAGAATCCCACAATGTTTCTTCAATTCCTTTTTGTTTAGGTGTTTTTGCCATTTGTTTTTGGTAATTTATTGTGATACCAATTTAATAATATCTTCTTCCCTATACCGCCTGTCACCGCGCTTGCTGATTATAATTGCTTTTAGCTTTCCAGCCCTATCCCATCGTCTTAATGTTTCAGGATTAACACTCAACATTTCAGCAGCCTCTCGTATCCCTAGAAGCTTAATTTTACTTTTAGCCATTCAATTAGATTTAATTATACAATAGTCTGTTATAATTACCGCACTAAAACCAGATTGATATGCAAATTCAGAAAATTAAGGTTGACGAGCTAAAGCTTTCGAATATTGTTGATGAATTTAGCCAAGGGAAAATTAGAATTCCGCGCTTCCAAAGGAATTATGTCTGGGATAGGCCACGTGTGGTTAAACTATTGAATAGCATATACAGAGAATATCCAATCGGTACATTCTTTTTTTGGGAAGCAGCACCTGAATATATACATCTTTACAGAAATATTCCGGATCTTAAGATTCCAGACCCAGATTCTAATAGAAACTTTAACTTTATCCTCGATGGCCAACAGAGAATCACTTCTCTATATGTCGCAATCAAGGGGCTAAGTTTAAAAATTCAGGATAGTCGTCTTAATCCCAAAACTATTGATTATTCAGAGATTACTTTCGACCTTGATAAAGAAGAATTTGTTATCAAAAAGCCGGATAATGCACGGTTCGTATCATTAGCATCAATGCTCGAAGAAGATCATCTATCACTTTTTAAATCATTGACTGATGAGCGCGCGAAAGCCTTCGATGCATGTTACAAACGTTTTAATTCATACCCATTATCTGTTGTATATGTTCGCGATCAAAGTTTATCCGAGGCGTGCGAAATTTTTGAGCGCATAAATCAAGGGGGTGTTAAGTTAAGTATTTTTGATTTAGTAGTTGCTAGCACTTGGAGCAATGAGTTTGATTTAAAAGAAGAAGTCAACAAATTGAATAAGAGCTTTGCTGATAGTGGTTTCGGAGCTTTGCCGCCAGAAACAATTTTGCAAACAGTATGCCTTGTTGTAAAAGGTCAAGCTACTAGGCCCGCGCAGCTTCAACTAACTAAAAACGATATTACGTCTGTTTGGGATCAGGTGATTAGAGGGCTGCAACTTTCTATAGATTTTGTTGTTTCTAATCTTGGGGTAAAAATCATTGATTTTATCCCTTATATTTCTATGATTCCTATGGTTGCTTACTTGTATATAAAAAATGAGAACAAAGCTTTTGATAATAAAAAACTGACCTTTTTAGAAGAATGGTTTTGGAAAAGCACATTTTCTGAAAGATATAACTCCTCGACTGCTTCTCTTATGGGTGAGGACAGACGGGATTTATTTGACCCCATTCTTAAGGGCAACAGCCCAACAATTAACTTTCCGGTGGTCATTAATGAAAAGGACCTGCAAGAAACAAAAATGTACCGCTATTCAGCAATTAGAAATGGGGTCTTATGTATATTGGCGCAAATGCGCCCGAGCAGTCTCAAAAATAATGCAAAGTTTGAGCTGAATCGAAGCAATTTATCAGACTACAATTCAACCGAACGCCATCATATATTTCCGCGCTCCTATTTAAAAAAACACTTTCGAACTTACCTTGAAAATAGCATTATCAACTTCTGTTATATTCCGGCCGAATTAAATAAGGACATTTCGGATAAAGCACCATCAAGTTATTTCAATAAATATAAAAAGGTAAATCCTTATTTTAGTGAGACATTAAAAACACATCTACTTCCCTCTGATGAGAAAAGTGCTATTTGGACAAATGATTATGATATGTTTCTTTCACAAAGGAGTGAACTAGTTCTAAAAGAGATTGAAAAACGTATCGGGAAAATTTCCCCTTTAGAAGATCAATTACAAGAAAATCCTGATGAAGTCCTAAACACATTGGAAGAAAACATTCGTATTATTATTAATACGAATTTGGCAGAAAAACATGGTGAGGATTATTGGAAAAGGGCAATTCCTGGTGACATACAGGAAAATGTAAGTGATCGCATTAAACAAGGTAAATCTCGATATCCTGATAGAGAAACTCGGTCTGATTTGGAGAAATTGTCACTTTGTGATGTTAGTGACTATCGAAAAATTATTACGAAATACTGGGGTTTATTTGAGGACGAATTTCTTTCCCTAGGGGATTTTGAACGTAATTTTATATTTTTCCAGGACTATAGAAATGGTATAAAACATTCTAGAAATTTATCTCCAATTGAAAGAAAGCAGGGGGAGGCTTCTGTGGAATGGTTTGCAAAGAGAATACAAGAGGTGAAGGAGCGTCCTATCCAAGAGGATTAGTATGTCAGATTATTATAGAGGCAAAAGAACTAAAAACTTGTATGACCCGGAAGGTACAGAACTGTTTCGTCTGAGCCGGAGCAAAATCGATCTTTTTATGAATTGTCCTCGTTGTTTTTATCTAGACCGTAGACTAGGAGTTGGCCAACCTCCCGGATATCCATTTAGTCTCAATTCCGCTGTGGACAAGCTTCTCAAAAAAGAATTCGACATTCACCGCGCAAACGGCACAACCCACCCACTGATGAAGCATTACGGAATCGATGCAATACCACTTGCCCACGAAAAAATTGACGAATGGCGAGATTCATTAAGAGCGGGAATTACATACAAAATAGATGACTCAAACATTGTAGTAACTGGAGGGGTTGACGATGTTTGGGTCAAACCAAATGGCGAATTTATTATTGTTGATTACAAAGCTACATCTAAAGAGGATGAGGTTACACTCGACGCTGACTGGCAAATTGGATACAAACATCAGATGGAAATATACCAATGGTTGTTTAAACAAAACGACCATAAAGTATCTAATACTGGATATTTTGTTTACTGCAACGGCAATACCGACAAGGAGGCATTTGATGCAAAACTAGAATTTGATATCAAAATAATTCCTTATGAAGGTGACAGTTCTTGGGTAGACCAAACCATTAAGGACGCTATTGAATGTTTAAAAAGTAACAAGATGCCTGAATCAGGTGAAGATTGTGATTATTGCAAATATCGCCAGTCGGTTAAAGAAGTTGAATCTTGATGAACATTTACCTCGATATTGACGGCGTCATCTTAGCAAACGACCTACAGAAAGCAAAGCACTCCGAGGAATTTATTCAATACCTGACTGACAATCATAATGTTTATTGGCTCACTACACATTGTAAGGGCGATGCAGACTATACAGTAAATTTTATTAGCAGGTTTTTTGATCCGGCAACTGTGGATCTATTGAAAAAAATTAAACCAACCAACTGGAATACCTTAAAAACTGAGGCAATCGACTTCGAATCTCCTTTTCTTTGGTTTGACGATCAATTGTTTGATTCTGAAAAAGACGAGTTGGATTGCCGCAACATGCTTGACCAATGGGTTGAAGTTGACCTGTCAAAAAACGTTCACCAATTGAAAGATATTGTTGAAAATTTCGCAACTTTAAAAAAGGTAGAGAAACAAAATAAGGTTAATGATCGATAGCTCAAAATTTCCTCAAGTTAAAGACTTAAAGGCTCTTAAAGTTGGAGATAATGTCTATTCTGAAAAATACGGTTTGGGAAGTGTAATTCGTTTTTACGGAAAGGAAGTAGTGGTTAGCTTTTCTAACTTCAGACTAAGGTTTTCTTTGGAGGAACAAGAATTAAAAGAAGTACCGAAAGTATGGCAAATGAAATCTTCCAAAAGACCAAAAATTATTGTAAATGGCCAAAAAACAACCATAAGGCATCTAAAGTTCCAAAATAAATTCAAAAGAGATCTTGCAAAAGCTCTCAATTCTTAAAGTCCGACTAGAAATAAGTAGTAAAATGTGCCTGTGGACTACCTTAAAGACGAACAGGACTACATCGACCTTTACGATCTCCTAACAATAAAAGAGTGTTTACGCCATCGTGAGTCTCAAATAAAAATTCCTGAAGTGAAGAACAAAAACCGTGCAAGGAGATTAGTGTCTCTTGTTAATGACGTTTCTACTTATTACATCAAGGGAAATAATTATTTGAGGAAGCGGGAAACGATAGATAAGTGGATGAATGACGACAGAATCCGAGACCAGATTGTCGAAAAAGCTACCCCGCCCGAGTCTGTTATTTGCCCCCATTGTGGTTACCACATGCAGGCGACCTCCAAAGATCTCTATCTTTCCGAAATCGAAAACGCGAAGGTCCTCTTTTTCTTTGGATGCCCAAACTGCGACAAGAAAAAAGGTGTCTTTGATAATGGAGAGGAATTTGCAAAAGATTCCAAATGCCCTGAGTGTAACTCGACGCTTAACGAAAAAATGTCCAGAAAAGGCAACGTGATTACGACACTTTCGACTTGCCCATATTGTTCTTATAAAAATACGGACGTTTGGGATATTGATAAAAGCGATAAAGAACACGCCAAAGGAAGAATGGAAGATAGGAAGCTTCTGGAAAAATACAGGAAAGAGTTTTGCATGTCGGAAAAAGAAGGACGGGAATATGCCACCCATGCGCAGGACATGAAGAACTATTCAGAGATGACGAAGGAAAGGGAAACAAAAGAAAACGACCCGGCCTACCATAGGGCAATGAAACTTAAAAAACTAAAAATAGTCGAACTTGAAAAACTTCTAGTAAAAGTCCTAGAAAAAGAAAAATACGTTAAGCTTGCCCTCGAGAAGCCGGAGATGGAAAGATTTGTTATCGTCCCATTTACTGTTCAGGACGCAGACACAAGTCGAAAAGAATATGACAGCACAAATAATCTCAAAAAACTTATTAAGAGGACTTTGGAAAATACCAACTGGCGCTTAATGAGTGATGACCCGCATTACAGATTAGGGTATCTGTCCGGCAGACTTAAGGGTTACGAAAATGAAGAAGACTTGATGGAACTTGTAAGAAAGAAAAAGGAAAGGGAAGCCAAAAATCACCTGGTAATGATAGACAATAAAGAACCACTTTATTGAGATTGTGATAATGATAGTCTGATTTTTGGTTGACCAACTCAAGCTCGGTGTGAATTTTCTCCTAACCAATAATTAATTTCTATCTTGTTGCCGGTAATGATAATCCGTTCAATTATTGATTGCAAAAACCTTTTCTGGGCAGGAATGTTATTATCACCACTAAAAATCTCGTCTAGCTTATCGACTGCTTCCACAAAAGATTCTCTCGTGGCTTGACGTAATTTGTCATTAGCAAGCTTTATCTCCAACTTTCCTACATCTTCTTTCAGCTGTTTTGCATTAACTTCCAACTCGTCTTTGCGCTGGTTGTAGGCATCAATGGTAATTGAGCCTCTTTCATAGGCAATATATGCCCTTCCTTGCCTTGTTTGAATCTGCTCGAAAGCCTTTTTCTTACTGATTAAAATTTGCTCATCTTGTTTTAGATTTCTATTTTGCTCTTCCTTCAAAAATCCCTTTAAAGCTCCCGGGGCGTCTTTAAATCTTTTGAGTTGTTTTAAGACCGCACGCTTTATAACTTTCTCGGCGATATGATTCTTTTGGCATTTTTTAAACCTTTCCCATTGACTACAGACGTACGCAATATGCACGTACTTTACCTTTTCACCTGTTGTCTTTTTTATGTAATATTGATTGAACTTTTGGCGATACATCACGTTGCTACAATAACCGCAAACCGGCAGTCCTGAGAACAAAATCGGCGAACATATAGAGCGCGAGGTAAAGCGTTTCTTAGACTCTCTTACCTGCTGTGCCTTTTCCCAAATTTCCGGTTCGATTATTGCCGGGTGTTCACTCTGCTCGGGCCCGACAATGATCCATTTATCCTTGGGGTTTAACTTATAAGCTGATTTGCCATTCCTAATTTTTCTTCTTTCCGACTTCTTATAAATAGCGAAGCCCACATATACGGGATTTTTTAAGATTCTGGCAACTACCTGTCGCTCCCACAACCCTCCCTTTTTTGAGGGTATTCCTTCCTGATTAAGCATAGCTACAATTTCCCGGTCGCTTTTACCATTCTGGGCATATTCTCTATAAATTCTCTCGACTACTAAGGCTTCTTTGTCGTCTTTAACTCGTATCCTGACAACACGTCCTCTTTTGTCAAAAATAATTTGTCCCTTGGAATCTTTCTTGGGTTTTAATTTAAGACCATAATTTGGAGCCACCAATAGCCGTCCTTTCCTCGCCTCAGCTTCTTTACCCATTATCGATCTCCTGATAAATTTCAGGATCGTACTTGAGCTTTGCCAGTCATGAATCTTTTCCAGGAGAATTGCGCCTTCGTCAAAAGGATCTTCTTTGAATTCTTCGGGGTTTTTAACAGTAGAAGTCTGATGAAGTGAAAAGACTTGAATCCCCAGATCCCGGAGTTTTGCTCTGAACATATCTGCTACAAGACCATCTCTATCCCTTCCAATCCTGTCATAATCCCAAACAACAACCAAGTTTACCCTTCCAGCTTCGGCATCCTTTAATAACTGGCTTCCACCGGGTCTTTCCTCCATTGGGATACTTCCAGAACAAACATCACGATAAACTCGATAAACTTGCCACTCTTGTTTGTGACAGTAATCTATAGCATCTTTTTCCTGTTGCTCAAGGGAGATCTTATCAGGCTGTGCTTGTTCATCAGAACTCACTCGAATGGGAATTGCTACCGAGAAAACAGACAGTCTGGAGTCTAAAACTGGATTATTGTAATTGGCTCCGACCACTTGGTTTATCATTTTATCCATCAATAAGTAAGAGCAGTAACCGCATTTTCTAAATCTTTTGGCTCAACGTGCATATA
>Ga0209542_10007545_pt1 | contig 20636 bp, 21 predicted proteins | sample RifCSPhighO2_01_FD_184028 | JGI IMG/M metagenome (GOLD analysis project Ga0209542, IMG submission 184028) | Soil microbial communities from Rifle, Colorado - Rifle CSP2_plank highO2_0.1 (SPAdes) (version 2) | ecosystem: Environmental > Terrestrial > Deep subsurface > Rock core/Sediment ...
CCGCCGTGGCGGACGAATGGCGGGCAGGCAAGTTCAGGATGACAATTATTATAGTTATTTTTAACTCAAAAATTTGACAAAAATAGGACTTACGCGTTTGAGCCAAGTTCGAGGCAAAACCGAGCATTTGAGTGAGCTGTAGTAAAACTACAGTGAACGAAAAGCGGAAGTTTTTCCGCCGTAGGCGGACCCGCCTTTGGCGGGAACAATACCTTACAGTTAGCCAAAGCCGTTTTGGAAGTCGGGCTTTGCCCGACTGAAAAACGGCAAGCGCGTAAGACCTAAAAAAAATAAAAATGAAAGCAGATACAAAATATTACAACGCGCTCAACCAAATTCCGCAAATTGGCGCGGTTAGATTTCACAAATTGCTCAATTACTTTCCAAATATGGAGACGGCGTGGCAGGCACAGGCTCAAGATCTGGTCAAGGCAGGTATTGAATCCAATATATCCGACTTAATTGTCACCAAACGAAGCCAGATTGATCCGGACGCGGAAATGCAAAAACTTTTAAAAGAAGATGTAAAGATACTAATCTTTGGCGAAGAAAATTACCCCAAACTACTCGCGGAAATCTACAATCCTCCAATGGTGCTATATGGCCGTGGTAATCTAGAGGTGCTCAAACACGAATATATTATCGCTGTGGTGGGCACCAGAAAAATCTCCAACTATGGGAAGCAGGTCACTCCAATAATTGTCGGGGACCTTGCAAAAGCCGGGGTCGCGATAGTCTCGGGACTCGCGCTTGGTGTCGACTCTATCGCCCACCGAGCAACAATCGAAGCCAATGGTAAAACTATAGCCGTACTTGGTTCGGGAATTGATGACAATAGTATTTACCCTGCTTCAAATCGAACGATCGCCAAAAGTATTATTGATTCTGGGGGAGCTATTATCTCTGAATTACCGATTTATTCCCTTCCTCTAAAAATTCACTTCCCTTATCGCAACAGGATTATTTCCGGACTGGCTTTGGGTACTGTAGTTATAGAGGCCGACGTTACCAGTGGCGCGCTCATTACCGCCAAAGCGGCGCTAGAACATAATCGACAAGTCTTTGCGGTCCCCGGCTCGGTATTTAACAAGGTCTCGCAAGGACCAAATAATTTACTCAAAATGGGCGCAAAACCAGTTACCTCTGCCGCTGATATTCTTGACGAACTTAACTTACAATCAGTAACCAGTGAGCTAAAAGCCAGAAAAATTATTGCTGATTCTCCGGCAGAAGAGACAATTCTCAAATTGCTTTCCAATGAACCAACCCATATAAACAAGCTCATCAAAGAATCAGGGTTAACCAGCCAGGAAATCTCTTCGGCTCTAACCATGATGGAGATAAAAGGCAAGGTACGAAATCTTGGCGCCATGCAATATGTAATTTCACGATAATGGATAATCTTAGGACTTACGCGTTTGAGCCAAGTTCGAGGCAAAACCGAGCATTTGAGTGAGCTGTAGTAAAACTACAGTGAACGAAAAGCGGAGGTTTTAACGAAGAAATTGGCCAAAGCCGTTTGGAAGTCGGGCTTTGCCCGACTGAGAAACGGCAAGCGCGTATGTCCTAAATCTGTGAAATTATCTCGAGCTTTATTTCACAATAAAAGAATGACAAAACAATCTTTACTGATCGTCACAACGGCTCTATTCTCTATTATCGCTTCAACTCTGATTTTTATATTCAGTCCAAAACTCCTGCATGACTCACCTCTTCCACTGAAGCTACCTATTGCAGAAAACAAAAATGAGATAGAAATAATTCTAGTCGGCGATATCATGCTTTCCCGCTCTGTGGGTACCAAAATGTCGGAATCCGAGGACTGGGCACTGCCCTTCCGAAAACTCGGCAACCTGCTTCGGTCCGTTGATCTTACGTTTGGAAACCTGGAGTCACCCTTTCTCAACACCGGCGACCGCGTGACCGAAGGGCTATCCTTCAAAACTGAACCACAAGCAGTGGAGGGACTGGCTCTTGCGGGATTTGATATCCTTTCTACTGCCAATAATCACGCTTTCGACCAAGGCAAAGAAGGAGTCGAGTTTACCAAATCTTGGCTTGCCCAAAATGGAATGCTTGGCATTGGCACCGGCTCCACAACGCAAGAGACGCACGCGCCTGCCATCTTTACGGTAAATGAAAAGAAGATCGGATTTCTTGCCTATACATACTTTAAGCGTCGTCCTTATATAGCGGATCTTGATATCGATCAAATGCAGAAAGACGTAGCAAGTTTAAAAGACAAAGCCGAGTTTATCATCGTCTCTATGCATGCGGGAACCGAGTACGTCGCAATGCCAACTCAAGAACAAAAAGATTTTGCCCACGCCGCGATTGACGCGGGCGCCGATGTGGTAGTCGGCCACCATCCGCATTGGGTCCAGCCCATCGAGCGGTATGCCACAAGTTTCCCCTCCCCAGGCGTGGGGAGGGTGCCCGAAAGGGTGGGAGAGGTCGAATCAGGAAAAGAACATGAAAGCGTTGATTCAAAAATTAACACTGAAAATTATCACACAGGCATTATCTTCTACTCGCTTGGAAATTTTGTCTTCGACCAAGAATGGTCCCAAAAAACCAAAGAAGGGCTGACGGTTCGATTGACAATCAAGGATAATCAATTGACGAAAGTAGAATTAGTGCCGGTCATCATAGAAAATTACTGTTGCCCTCGACTTGCCGATGAATCAGAGTCCAAAAAAATTCTGGACAATATCAACGAAACTTCTACCATAATTATTTTAAAGTGACATAAGTAAGGACGTACTTACGAGCGTTATTACGTCCGCTTGTTTCCCGAAAGGAAATAATTACCCTAAATAAAAAACTGACGACTCACAATGGAGTCGCCAGAGCAACAAACTTTTCACTACCGTGGGCGATAGCCTAGCCGACCGGGATTGCGACGAAATTCATCTCGCCCAGAACAAGGCTCTCGAGCTCGCTGGTTCCCCCGCCAATCTTGAAAAGTTCCGCGAAGAATTTGGGGCGGCGTTGAAATGCGAAATACCAGTCAACCTCATTGTTGCCGGCCTCCGAAACGAAGTGAAGACCTCGCAACACACACCAGCCAAAGCCAGCGATGTAGAGACGCATACCTTGCTCTCCCTTGCGAACCATCCGCTTCAGTCCCTTAAAAGAAACCTTTCTCATTTAATTTCCTCCAGTTCGAAATGTCGAACTGCTTATACTACATTATTTAAGAACTTTCGTCAATACATACTGCATCGCTTGACAAACCTTCGCAAATGCATCAAGAATTAACCCATGAAATTCATTCTGGTCAAAACTCGAGCTTTTCTTCCGCCCAAAGATAATATCTACGATCTTTTTGATAAGCATCTCCCTAGCCTTTGCGAGGGAGATATTTTGATAATTACATCCAAAATTCTTGGCATCCACCAAGGCCGTACGGTGAAGATAGTGGAAGATAATCTAAAGGAAAAAGATAAGTTGGCCATACGAGAAGTTACTCGCTATATCCCCCGTTCGCAATCCCCTCATGAATACTCGATGCTGACCATCAATCAAAATGTTTTGATTTCAGCCGCGGGCATAGACAGAAGCAACGGGAACGGATACTACATCCTTTGGCCAAAAAATACCCAAAAACTTATGAAAGAAATCTGGCAATACTTAAAAAAGAAAAACAAAATCAAAAAACTCGGGGTCATTGCCATTGACTCATATAGTACTCCTTTAAGATCCGGTACCCTGGGCGTGTCAATCGGTTTTTATGGTATTAAGCCTATTTCTGATCGTAGAGGTCAAAAAGATATTTTTGGCAGAAAATTAAAAGTGACTCAAGTGAATATTGCCGACTCTCTGGCAACTTTTGGAAATCTTCTAATGGGTGAGGGGAATGAAAAAACTCCTTTGCTAATAATGAGGGGCCTTAAATTTTCGGAATTTTCAAATCGCAATCTTTATAAATCACTAATAGTGAATCCAGATCTTGATATGTTCCAACCATTATTGAAACATATGAAGAAAAAGAAATAATTAGGAGTTACGGGTTTGAGCCGAATTCGACCCGTCTCGACTCGGCGTCGAGCCGAGGCGGAGGAAAAATCAAGGAATCCCGTAAGTAGTTAGTGTTATGCCAAAATATATTGCCATAGCGGCGATCACCATGGATGGGAGAATCGCCCGACATTCCAAAGAACACGTGGACTGGACATCTCCGGAAGACAAGGAGCACCTGCGCGGTAAAATGCGGGAGTGTGATGTTATTGTTCTTGGCAATAATACCTATCAAACATCCAAAGAATTCTTACTAAAGTACAGTAAAGTAGTCTTTACTAAAAGTGTGTCGGGTATAAAGAAGGAAAGCGACTCTCTGACTTTTATTAATGCCAATGATGCGGATGTGTCTGAATTCTTTGAAAAATCAGGTTACAAAAATGTGTGCGTATTGGGAGGATCGCAAGTCTATTCGTACTTTTTGAAGGCGGGATTGATCGACGAAATCTGGCTGACTATCGAGCCAAAGATTTTTGGCAGTGGCATCAACCTCTTTAACTTCTCGACAAGCTCAGGATCAGCGCTTTCTAAAAATGAGGAGGTTGACAAAAAAATGGAAACCAGAGAATATAAGCTAGTTAATGTAAAACAATTAAACCAGCGAGGTACGGTCTTGCTTCACTACACAAAATAATGAAAGAATCTATGAGGCTCAATATTCTGTTTGCCACCTTCATCGCCCTGATGATTGGGATGAATCTTCTGGGCGGAAAAATTACCACGCTCTTTGGCGTATCTGTGTCAGTAGCTATTTTTATGGTCCCGATAACTTTTTTGATCACGGATATCGTGACCGAAGTCTACGGTAAGAAAGCGGCGACCCAGTTTGTGATTGCCGGAGTAATTGCTTTGGTAATAATCTTTGCTTTTACGGCCCTTAGTGTGGCCCTACCGCCCAACATACGTTATTCCTCAAACGATGCCTACCGCACCGTCTTTGGCAGTTCACTGCGTATAATCATTGCCTCGATCATCGCCTTTGCTATCGCTCAATATCATGACGTCTGGGCTTTTCATTTTTGGAAAGAAAAAACCGGTGACAAATGGCTTTGGCTTCGCAATAATTTATCGACTTTTGTATCCCAAGCAATTGACACCATTATTTTCTTGACCCTGGCTTTCTACAAAGCCGCGCCGATGTTTGACTTTGCGTTTATCTTGCAACTTTTTGTGCCTTTCTATCTTTTCAAGATCGGTTTCGCGATCTTGGATACGCCATTCGTCTATCTCGGAGTGTCTTGGCTTAGATCGGGTAACAAGTTAGTAAGTAACAGATAACATAAATTTTATTTAGTTGGCAGAACGTTAAATAGTTAATATGAAAACCCTCGTCATTGTTGAATCCCCTACCAAAGCCAGAACCATCGGCCGTTTTTTGGGTAACGATTTTGACGTGACTTCTTCTATGGGCCACATCCGAGATTTGCCAAAGAGCAAAATTGGGGTGGATGTAGAAAACAATTTTGAGCCGGAATACGAGACCCCGGACCATGCCAAAAAAACCGTTGCTGATCTCAAAAAAAGAGCGAAAAATGCGTCCGAGATAATCCTCGCGACTGACGAAGACCGTGAAGGCGAGGCGATTGCCTGGCATCTGATGGAGACTTTGAAAATTGATCCGGAGAAAACCAAGAGAATAGTTTTTCACGAGATTACCAAAAACGCGATTCAAAACGCCCTCGAGCATCCTCGCAAGCTCTATAAAAATCTAATTGACGCTCAACAAGCTCGACGAATACTCGACAGGCTCGTCGGATACGAGCTTTCTCCTTTTTTATGGGAAAAAGTTCGACGCGGACTTTCGGCGGGGCGTGTACAGTCTGTGGTTGTACGACTAATAGTGGAACGGGAAGAAGAGATCCGCAAATTCAAACCGGAAGAGTACTGGCAAATCTTTGCCGAGTTGGAAAAGAGGCAAGATAAATTTAGAGCTCGTCTCCATAAAATTGATGACAAGCCTCTGAAAAAATTTGATATCCCGAAAGAAACGTCTGCAAAAAAAATCCTAAATGATCTAGAGGGCGCTGAATACAAAGTCTCTGATGTCCAAAAAAAAGAAACTAGAAAAAACCCTGCCCCACCTTTTATAACGTCCACCCTGCAACAAGAATGCGCCCGTAAATTAGGCTACTCTGCCAAACAAACCATGATGATTGCCCAGCAGTTGTATGAAGGTATCAACCTCAAAGACGAAGGTTCAACCGGTTTGATTACCTATATGCGTACCGACTCTGTGGCGCTTGCCAATGAAGCCTTGGAAAGTATCAAACAAATAATCGTTAAAAAATACGGGGCGAAATATGGATTGCCGGAACCTCGAAGATACAAAGTAAAAGCAAAAGGCGCGCAAGAAGCGCACGAGGCTATTCGCCCGACGGATGCCGCGAGGACTCCGGAATCAATCAAAAATGATCTGGATGCCAAGCAATATAAAGTTTATTCGCTTATCTGGAAACGGGCTGTGGCCTCTCAAATGCAACAGGCGGTGTTTGACCAGACCAGTGTAGACATCACTGCTACAAACCGTAAACAGCCGGCTGTAAACTCTTTTATTTTCAGAGCTTCCGGTCAGATAATAAAATTTGACGGATTCATCAAAGTTTATCAGGAAGGCCGTGATGACAATGGCACAGAAGATGAATCGAGTGACCGCCTGCCGGAATTATCCGTAGAAGATATCCTAAAACTTTTAAAACTTGAGCCAAAACAATCCTTTACCGAGCCTCCGCCAAGATATACTGATGCCTCAATTATCAAAGCTCTGGAAGAATTTGGCATCGGCCGTCCTTCCACCTACGCGCCAACCATCGCCACGATTATTGCCCGCGGATATGTAGAAAAAAAGGAAAAAAAATTCTTCCCGACGGAAATTGCCTTTATTGTAAATAAAATTCTTACTGAACATTTTCCACAAATAGTTGATATAGAATTTACGGCAAAAATGGAAGAAAATTTGGACGAAATAGCGGAAGGCAACAAAGAATGGCAGCCGGTTATTAAAGAATTCTATGACCCTTTCAAAAAAAATCTCAAAGAAAAAAAAGGTGCGGTGGAAAAATACGTAGAGCAAACAGACAAAAAGTGCCCGCTTTGCGGGAAGCCTCTGGTTATAAAATTTGGCAGGATGGGTAAATTCCTAACCTGTTCCGACTATCCCAATTGCAAACATAGTCAGCCAACAGAAGAAGAAAAGAAAAAAGAAGATGAGCTGGCAGAAACTACCAAAGGCGAACTATGTCCTATCTGTGGGAAAGCCATGCTGGTAAAAAAAGGAAGATTTGGATATTTCCTCGGTTGCTCTGACTACCCTGCGTGCAAAGGCATTTCCAAAATCTGGAACAAAACCGGGTTTAAATGCCCAAATTGTAAAACAGGCGATATTGCGGAAAAAAAATCTCGCGGTCGCGGGAAGTCTTTCTACGCCTGCACCCGTTACCCGGACTGCAACTTTATCATGAACAAAAAACCGGAAAGCGAAGAGGAGCTCCACGAAGCTCTGAAGCACTGGCAAGCAAACCCTCCAAAGCCAAGAAAAGAATTTAAAAAGAAAAAATACTCTTAGTCTGATCCCCTATAATTTCCTTACTCGCAAAAAAATAGACCTGGTTAAACCCCGCGCAAGACGGGGTTTTCATGAAATTACATTTTCCCCCACTACCCACTACAACCTACCACCTACTCACCAGATTCACCGGCTTTCCTTTTTTCCACGATTTGATATTATCCGCCGCGGTAGAAATTATTCGATTCACGGCCTCTTCACTATTAAAAGCATTATGAGGAGTAACAATCACATTATCAAGCGATATCAATTTGTGACCGGCCAAAATTACTTGCAATTCCTGGCTATCAATACCTTTCGCGGCCAAGGAGTCCTCCGAGATCGCGCCTTCCTCCTCCAAAACGTCCAGACCCGCGCCAGCGAGTTGCCCGCGTTGCAACGCGACAAGCAAGGCCTTGGAATCAACCAGTCCTCCCCTTGCTGTATTTATCAATAAAGCGGATTTTTTGAAAAACTTGACATTATTTTTGTTAATAAGATGATGCGTAGCCTTATTGTACGGCGCGTGTAGTGAGACAATATCAGACTCGCGTAATAATTTTTCCAAACTAACATATTTTAATGGGTAATGATTTTCCAAGGTATGATCTTTTTTAAGATCAAACGCCAACATCTTCATTTCAAACCCGTGCGCCATACGAATCACATGCTGTCCAATATGGCCGGTGCCAACCACTCCAATAGTCTTTCCTTTCAAATCAAATCCACGCAACCCACTACGCGCCAAGCTTCCTCGTTTAGTACGATTCACCGAGCGAACAATCTTCCTCGACAAAGCCAGGATGAGAGCAAAAGTGTGCTCGGCGACGGTGTTTTCACCATAAAAAGGCACGTTGGATACTTTAATTCGTCTACGATTGCATTCGGCAAGGTCAATATGATCAAACCCGGTGGAGTTAGTCGTGATAAAACGGAGTCTAGGTAGCTTCGACAAGGTTTTTTTGTCTACTTTGGAATTCACGAACACTGATATGATTTCCGAGTCAGCATGATGCCTTGCGGTTTCAGAAGTTAAGCGTGCTTTGGTAAAAACCAAAGAATACCTTGCCTTCGGCAATTCTTTTTGCAAAAGTTCAATTTGCCATTTTTCATTAATTTCAAAAAAGGTGATTTTAGTCTTTTTCATATGCTATTATTGTAGCACATGAGTCGATCCGCTTGAAAAATCGAAAAAATTATGTTAAGCTAGCAAAAGTCTGGGGGCGGGATATTCGTCCGCCTCGGCGGACTGTAGAGCAGTCAAAAAACTTGGGGCGTTAGCTCCCGCCGTCGCTTGCGCTCTGGCGGGCAAGCAGCCTTACCACGACATACGATCTCTTCAAGTTCAGTCAGTAATTTAGTGAGTTTAATTCAAGGGGCGTTAGCTCAGCCTGGTAGAGCAGTTGCCTTTTAAGCAAACGGTCGCAGGTTCAAATCCTGCACGCCCCATAATAAACAACACACGAAAAAACCCTTGACGCAGAAGGGATTTTTTGATATCCTAGCTTTCCGAATCTAGAGGAGGAGAAAGATGAATTTGTCGACTATAGTTCTACTCGTTGTATTGCTTTTCACGGGTGCCAGAGATCTCCGCGCACAGGAACAAACTGCTGGCGAATTGTCGAGAAGATTGCTTCAGAGTATTTTCGAAATCCCAGAGACTGAACACTACCCTGTGTTCATGCGAGAACAGATCGTTTATCTTGAAGGCGCTATATCCAGTGACAAAGCAGTGGTGGAATTCGTTGATGGTTTTGAAGGTCAACCAGGTTGTCAAAACTTCATCACCACGCGCCTGCGCGAAGGGATACCGGTAATGACAATTTTTTCTGAAGTCTTGAAGAAAGGATTCTACGACCGTACCCAAAATGAGATTGAAACTAAACTCTGGCTCGCTTGGGGACTGACGTACGAAATCACTTTCCTACGCGAATTTCCTGCATCAGGTACGCTGGTTGAAAACGAAAAACTCGACTCATATGGGGAGGAGCACACCAAGATCTCCGCTGAGATGGCCTTGCGGGTTACCAGGCCACTTCTGGATTTGGGATATGAGGTACCCAAACCTCTCCTAAGCCCTCTCTACACTGTAGAGAGTTCTTGTCCGGACTATTTGACAACAAAGAAATGTCCGGACCTGGAAATCCAACTCCGAAACTATTTTCTAAACCGGCAAACTAGATGTAATGATTAACAGCGAGACTGCCCGCAGTCCCGCTTTTTTTATTCGCCAAACTGCCCTTTGATCTTGTCCCAAACATTTTCTTCGATATCTACCAGTTCTCCTTTTTCTTCCGCCATTTTTTTCAATAGTTCTTTTTCCTTTTTGGAAAGCTTGGTCGGTGTTACCACATGTACGGTAATCAAATGATCACCGCGTTTTTTGGTGCCCAGATGCGGCACTCCCCTGCCCCGCAAACGAAACACTTTGCCAGACTGCGTGCCGGGTGGAATCTTTAGCTCTACTTCCCCATCCACAGTCTCTGCGTCCGCTCGCGTGCCCAGCGCTGCCTGATAAAAACTTATCGGCACTTCTGACATTATTGTTGCGCCTTCTCTATGCAAAGTTTTATGTTCTGCGATATTTACTCTCACATAAAGATCGCCGTAATCACTCCCCCTGTACCCCACTTCGCCTTGCCCGGTAAGCCGAATCCTCTGGCCATCATCTATCCCGGGAGGAATCACAACCCTGATGGTTTTATTTTGCTGTTTTATTCCACGGCCTTCACAAGTAGCGCAAGGCTTCTCCGCTACTTTTCCCCGACCAGAACAAACATCACAAGTGTGAGTCGTGGCGATATTTCCCAAAATTGTCCGCTGGGTTATTCTAATCTGCCCTTGCCCATGACACTTTGGACAGCCTTTTAGTTTGGTCCCAACCTCGGCTCCGGTGCCGGAACAAGTGACACATTTATCTTTTTTTTGCAGAGTCACTTCTTTTTCCGTGCCAAAAATCGCTTCCAAAAATGTTAGATCCAAAGCCATCTCTAAATCAATCCCTCGCGCTCGACCGGCTTGTTGCGCGCTACCTCCGGCAAAGCCAAAAATATCGCTAAAGATATCACCAAAATCAAATCCCGAGGCTTGTCCTCCGGAAAAACCTCCGAAGCCACGAGCAAAGTCTGAAAAAGGATCCTGCCCGCTCGCGCCCCCTTGTCCTCCTTGGTCAAAAGTAGAACCAAAACGATCGTATTGCGCGCGCTTGGTTTTGTCAGACAAAACCTGATAGGCCTGGTTAATCTCTTTGAATTTTTTGTCGTCTCCTCCGTGTTTGTCCGGGTGATGCTCTTGAGCCAGTTTTCTGTAAGCATGCTTAAGATCCGCCTCTGTCGCCCCTTTATTCACACCGAGAATATCGTAATAATCGCTCATAAAGTATTATGTTTATTGTATTTTGTATTAAGTATAAAAAGAATTAATACAGGATACGTTATACTTGATACTAAATACTAATCATATTTCCACATGCTCGGCCAAAATTTCCGTCTCGGTAACTTTTAAAAATCCTGACTTCCTTAATAACAAGAAAAGTAACGAACCCCAAATTTGTATTATCCAAACGGTGAATATCATTAAAATACGAAGGATGGAAAATATCGCCATCGCGTAGACTATGGGAACCAGCCATGTAAATTTAGGCTGAACAAGCTCTGTGACCTTGGTCTCAACCGCTCTTTGCGTAATGTCTGATAAAGGCTCGTTTCCGGTTGCCGCGATGCCCAGCTGTTCCAGGATAGTAGACCGATTCTGACTGACGTGCTCCAAACGCTCAGAAGATGGTAAATCTCGAAACCCGGGCAGGCTGTCTGTTAGTCCCGAGATAATAAACTGGTCCAAGCTTACATCCGGCTGAAAATCTTCAAATTGTCTTTCCACGATTGGCAAAACTCCTTTTGTAACCACCTGCGAAAGTCTCGTGAAAAATCCTGAAGGATCGGCGCGTAGATCTTCCGCGACACTCGCGTAAATATTGAAAGACACCACGAGTAGCAAGACCAGAATAAATATACTGCTAACTCTTTTGATAACATGGCTGGCATCGAACTTTATATTATTATGCAGGCCAAATTGCGTGCGTTTGTAGGCTCGCCAAAACCCAAAAATCAAAAAAACCACGGCTACAAGAGCAAAAATATCGATCGGAAAAAAAAGCAGGTAGAAGGAAGAGAGAATGACTGATCCTATAAAAAAATTACGAGCGCCGAATGCAATACCGGACAGGGTCAAAAAAGGCACAAAAATTACCAAAAGTGCTGTTGGAGCAATTATGTCTAGAAGAGCATTCGTCGCGATGGCGTTTTGAATCTGTTGGAGAGTAAAATACCAAAGCACAAAAACCACTAAGCTAACAACAAAAATCTTTATTGACCTGCTAGAGACTAATTGCAACTTCGGCACTTTGTTTTTTGATTCTTAATTATTGGTTTCAAATCCAATCTGCGGTGTCGGATTCTCCGACTCAACAATCTTCCCGTGACTTTTCTCATACTGTTCAATGTTCTGCGCCAGCGCCCTGGCAATCCTTTTGGCATGTCCTGGGCTGGTTATAATGCGTGCGGCGAGTATTCCAGCCGGAGGCAGAACATTCATAAAATCTAAAATAAATTCCTCTTTATTGTGAGAAACCTGCATCATGTTAGAATACCTTCCATGCAAACTTTCGTCATTTGCTTTGATTTGAATATTTTGAGCCATATAGATTTTCTTATTCCCCCCCCCCTCTTAAAATAAGAGGGGGTTAGGGGGAGTTATGACTTGATAGCTTCAAGACCTCATAACCCCTCCAAGTCTCCCCTTTATCTTAGGGGGACTAAATTAATTAATATCAAGCTTAATACTTTCTAATAATCGAAGTTCTTCCGCGCAAAATTCTGTTGCAATATTCTGCTTGCGCCCCCCTACTTCCAATGTTTCATTCATAATACAGTGCTCAGCCTCTACATGAGGTAATCCTAACAAGTGTCCAAATTCATGCAAAATGGTGGAAGCTTCAATCTCCACAATATTTTCAGTACCCAGGCCGGTAATTGCTTCTGCGTAAATTACCGCGCCGTCCTCCATAATCGTCTCCCCTACCAAGCCCTCATCTCCATCATTGCGAGGAACATAAATAATGTAAAACACAGCTTCATTAGCGGAAGTCTCCCGAATTTTATACTTTTCATAAATCCTTGCCAGGTCATCATGCGAATACACAAGTTTGTCCTTCGGGATTTGCGAGCTTCTGATGATATTGACTTCTTTCCCTAAAAGTTCCCGTATTTCCTCTGAAGCTATTTCCAAAGATTCCGCTTTGAATTCGTATCCCAAAACTTCATCAACCTCCACAACTATTCTTTCTCTCTTACTGCTTAAATAGTCCGTTTTGGCATCGCCATCAAAATTTAGAGCAAAGACTTTTCTAAGAAATGGACTGCCGGCAAGCAACTCCCTATAATTGCTATTAAACCAGTTATCCATTTCTCCCAATGAAGCTGTTTTGACAAGTGTGAATGCCAAAGAGATTGATATAATAACGATCAGGATTACAACTGAAAGATATTTAAGCATTTCATTTTACAATTATTGTATTTAGGACTTACGCGTTTAGGTAAAGGCAATCGTGTGAGTTCTATTATTATTCCTTCTCCTTAAAATCTCCCTCTACCGCCTCGTCTTTAGAATCTTCCTTCTTGGAATTTGAAGAAGGATCAGACTTGTCCTCTTTTTTCTCTTTTGCGGAAGACTCGGCGTACATGGCTGTTCCAATTTTTTGAATTTCTGAAGAGAGCTCTTCTGTTGCCTTTTTTATCGCGTCAGCGTCCAGGCTGTCTTTCAGTTTTTTAAGAGCATCCAATTTTTCTTGAACCTTAGCCTTATCCTCCGCTTTTACTTTATCCCCCGCGTCTTTTAAAGTTTTTTCAGTCAAAGCGATCATTTGGTCGGCCTGATTACGGACTTCGATGGTTTCCTTTTTCTTGCGATCCTCCGAAGCGTGCGCTTCAGCTTCTTTTTTCATCTTTTCAATCTCTTCCTTGGAAAGATTAGAAGACCCGCTGATAGTAATCTTCTGCTCTTTACCGGAGGCCTTGTCTTTTGCTTGTACTGATAATATGCCACTGGCATCGATTTCAAAAGTTACCTCGACTTGCGGGATTCCTCGCGGAGACGGTGGAATCCCGTCGAGAATAAACCGACCCAAGGACTTATTATCAGTAGCCATCGGTCGTTCACCTTGCAATATATGGATTTCCACGGAGGTCTGATTGTCTGCGGCGGTAGAAAAAATTTGGGTTTTTGAAGTTGGCACTGTGGTGTTTCGTTCAATCAACGCGGTACGCACACCACCCAGAGTCTCAATACCCAACGTAAGAGGGGTAACGTCTAATAACAGCACGTCCTTTACCTCTCCGCCCAGTACCCCTGCCTGGATCGCGGCGCCTTTGGCCACAGCCTCCATAGGATCTACTCCATGTTCGATTTTTTTGCCCACGAACTCTTCCATGGTTTTCTGAACGATCGGCATACGGGTTGGACCACCGACCAGGATAACTTTGTCCACTTCTGCCGGTGAAAGCTTTGCGTCTTCCAAAGCCTTTTTCATTGGCTCGAGGGTTTTTTGAACAATTGGCTTTACCAATTCTTCCAGTTTGGCTCGAGTAATCTTGATGCTAAAATGTTTTGGACCTTCGCTCCCCGCGGTAATAAACGGCAAATTGATCTCTGTTTCCAGGGTGGTAGAAAGTTCTATCTTGGCTTTTTCGGCAGCTTCTTTCAGTCGATTAGAAGCCATTTTGTCCTTACTTAGATCAATACCTTCTTGGCTTTTGAATTCCTTGATCAAATAATCAATCAAGACTTGATCCATATCATGACCGCCAAGCCGGGTATCTCCGGAAGTTGAGATCACTTCAAAAACGCCCTGACCGAAGTCCATGATGGTTACATCAAGTGTGCCGCCGCCCAAGTCATAAACCAAAATCTTCTGTTCCTTTTCGGTTTTATCAAGGCCGTAAGCAAGCGCCGCGGCTGTCGGCTCGTTGATAATCCGGATAACTTCCAGCCCGGCGATTTCTCCGGCATTTTTTGTGGCCTGTCTTTGGGAGTCGTCAAAATAAGCGGGCACGGTAATCACGGCTTTTTGCACAGGTTCGCCAAGATAGGCTTCCGCGTCTCTTTTGATCTTCTGTAAAATAAATGCCGACACCTGCTCGGGCGAATATTCCTTGCCGTTTAATGTTACTTTTTCCGCCGTCCCCATTTTCCGCTTTACCGCAAAAACCGTGCCTTCCGGATTAGTGACAGACTGTCTTCTGGCCGGCTCGCCCACCAACATTTCCCCGTCTTTGGTAAAAGCGACATAAGAAGGAAAGGCTTTGCCAGCCATGGACGTACCTTCTGCCGCCGGAATAACAACCGGCTTACCGCCTTCCAGCACGGACGCGGCGGAGTTGGATGTTCCTAAATCGATTCCTATAATTTTTGGCATGATGTTATGTTAATTATTCTTTTCTGTCATTCCCGTGAAAGCGGGAATCCAGGTTTACTTAATTAAATGTCTTTTAATGAATCATTAAACTCAATTTCTATTACTTCTTGATCATTACTATTTCCATTACGATCATATTCTGTGGACAATAGTGACTGCGTAGACCGTTCAACTATTGCAAAACCTGCCACTGAACTAACGTTCGATCCTGAAATTGTCTGTGTAATAATTTGATCTGATGGAGTTTCTTGAGGAACTTCTGCTTTGGGTGCGGTAATTTCAATCACGACTGTCAAAATGACTGGGGCAACTAAAGCGGCTATGATTATATTTTTCTTCATAAATTTGTCATTCCCGCGTAGGCGGGAATCCAGGTTTACTTAATTAAATCATCATATAAATCTCTCCATTTAGGATTATTTTCTTCGATTATCCTTATTTTCCAATCACGATTCCATTTCTTAAGTTGCTTTTCCCGAATAATAGCGCTCTCAATGTCCTCTGTGGTCTCATAGTAAACTAATTTATCTACTCCATACTTTTTTGTGAATCCGTCTGCTAACTTATTTTTATGCTGCCATACTCTCTGAATTAGATCACCAGAAACGCCTATATATAAAGTACCGTTTCTTTTATTAGCTAATATGTACACACAATACAAGCGCATATGGATTCCCGCCTTCGCGGGAATGACAAGTCTTAAATTTATTTAGCCACTTTCACTTTCGCTGGCCTTACTACCTTGCCATTAATCTTGTACCCAACCGCGACCTCTTCTACAATGTGTCCGGATTTTACTTGACCACCTGTCTTATCAGTAGTCGAGGAATCGACCATTTCTATCGCTTCATGAATCGAATGATCGTATTTCTCCCCCACAGTCTTGATCATTTCTACGCCCAATTCTTTCAACGAATGTACCAACTGCTGTTGAGTCTTCTCCATTCCTGCGCCCCACTCTTTATATTTTTCGTCTGGCGGTATGTGCTTCAAAGACTGGCTCAAAGCTTCGAGACTGGGAAGTAATCTTGCCAAAACCATTCCTTTTATAAAAACCATCAGCTCCTGGTCCTCTTTTTCTCTGCGTTTTTTGTAGTTCTCAAAATCAGCCGCGCTACGCTTCCAGGAATTCAATCGTTCTTCGGCTAGTTTTTTTGCTTGCTCTGATTCTTTTTTCAATTCGTCTAAATCTTTTATCATTGATCTTTTTAAGATCCAGACCCTATTTGTCATCCTGAACTTGATTCAGGATCCAGGCTTACGGATGGTTGACTTAATTAACTCTGGATCCTGACTTTCGTCAGGATGACAATGAAATGAATCTTTCTTAAAAATTTAGAATTATTAAATATGCTCCCAATCCTCCGGACAACAGTTTGCTGACATATTCCAACAGGCTGATATTTTTGGCATACTTCATTCTTTTGGAACCGACTATCCCCACGACCCCTTTCTTACCATCGGGTAGGATCACTTGGGATACCACCATGCTGACATCCTCGGAAAGAGGGATAGGGCTTTTGCTTCCTATAAAAGTCTGCACATCGCTCCATTCCTTGGTAACCAAAACCTTGCTATTCGCGTCCAGATCATCCAAAAACTTTGCCACTGATTTTAGGTTCTCTTGTCCTATTCCAGAATCAACTATATTGGAAAATCCGGCGGAGCTCGATGCTTCCGGTAAAAGCGCGAAAGCCGCGGACTGAGAATTTTCGGCCAGTAGTCTGGTTATCGAACGCCCTAGCTCGTAATGTTGTTTCTGTAATTTCCGGACCTCTTGTTCGAGCCGGACTTGTTCCCTGCGCGACAATTCCACGTGCCTCATCAATTGGTTGATAAAGTAGCGATAACCTTCATCGGTGGGAATGCGCCCTGCCGAGGTGTGAGGATGCATAATCAGCCCGGCAGTCTCCAGAGCCTTCATCTCATTGCGGATTGTCGCCGGGGAAAAACCAAACCTATATCTTCGCTCCAAAACCTTTGAGCCAACCGGTTCCGGGTTGGCAGAATACTCTTTTACAATAGCGGCCAGGATTTTTGCCTGCCGAGAAGTAAGATTGGAAGGGAATTCTTTCATAAGATTACTGCCAATTTATTATAGAGTTAGCACTCTAGTATGTCAAGTGCTAATCCTCCTACGCTAAAGCTTCGGAGGACAAGGTATGCTGCAAGGTCGTATGTGTTCCGACTCCCGCCCAGCCCAATATAAAATTACCTACTGAGATATCTCAGTAGGTAGAAGCTTTAAAAAAACCAATACTTCCTAAACTTTCATTATAGGACTTACGCGTTTGAGCCAAGTTCGAGGCAAAACCGAGCATTTGAGTGAGCTGTAGTAAAACTACAGTGAACGAAAAGCGGAGGTTTTAACGAAGAAATTGGCCAAAGCCGTTTTGGAAGTCGGGCTTCGCCCGACTGAAAAACGGCGAACGCGTATGTCATAATTTAATTAAATTATTCCAATCCTCCGCGAATCGTATCAAGCCTTCGCGAGTCATCTCGTTCTCTAGGTCGTATGAAGTCCAGGGTTTTTCTAAATCAAACTCTTCATACTCGATCGGTTCCTTCCCTTCCGGGTTATATTCAAAATTTTCGTCAGGAAGTCGCAGTCCGCTTTCCTGCCAGAGCTTTATGTATTTTAGTCCTGCCGTAATAATATCAGTTTCTGCCTGAATTGCTGCCAAGAATTGCTCCAGACTTCGTAGGCTTGCCGCCAAAACTTCAACATGTCCATCTCCATTTTTGTATATTCTGACAATATTTTTCACATGATCAATCCCTTTTCGTCCCGCGTCAAAATGCCTGCCCATAAAAGGTGAAATGATAACATCTCCTTTTTTAGCACCTTTCGACATCGCGTATACAGCGGCAGCTTGCTCCTGCGAAAAGCACAAGGTCATATTCACGCGGATGCCTTCGGCGAGCGCTTTCTCCGCGGCTTTCATCCCTTCCGGGATGATAGGAAATTTTATATGAGCGTTGGGGATCCAAGCATTCATCTCCCGGGCTTGATTTAACAAGTCTTCGGCTTTGAACTCCCAATCCGCATAAACCTCGATAGAAACGGAGCCTTCGGGAATTAAGCCCGAAATCTCCCTCACGGTAGACTTATACGAGTCAAGTAATTCTTCTCTGGAAAATTTACCTTGAGATCTAAGTCTTTCCTGCACGATATTGCTTTTGGCAAAATACGTCGGATTCGTAGTCTGCCCGTCCAAAAAACCAATCGCCTCCAGAGCGATTTTGGTTTCATCGGCTCCTCCGGAATCTAGAAAAATTCTAGTTTTTAGGTTTGCTGGTCTCATATTAACGCCATGTCATCCTCGCGAAAGCGGGGATCCAGATTCTCACCCTGGCTGGATTCCCGATCGGAGTCGGGAATGACAAAATGAAAATTCAAATTGTAATCTTCAGACTCTTGATATATTGATAGGCTTCCTCGGCGTTATCTACGATTTTGATTATATCGAGATCATCCGAGTTAATCGCTTGATTTTTCTTGAGAATGAAATCGACAATCCAAATAAACAATGGCTGCCAAAACTCTCTTCCAACCAACACAATCGGTATCGGCTCCACTTTCTTCGTCTGAATCAAGGTTAGCATTTCGAATAGCTCATCAAGGGTGCCGTATCCGCCCGGGAAAAAAATGTAGGCAATCGAGGCAAATGACAACATAACTTTACGTGTAAAAAAATACTCAAATGCCTTAGATTCTTTTACATATTTGTTTACCCTCTGTTCTGTCGGCAGTTGAATATTGAGACCGACCGATTCTCCGCCGGCATCATATGCCCCTTTGTTGGCAGCCTCCATTATCCCCGGACCGCCCCCGGTGACAATCGCAAACTTGTCTTTGGAGAGCTTGTAGGCCAGGTCGCGCGCGTCTTTGTAGAGACAATGGTCGCCTCCGCACCTGGCTGATCCAAAGATGCTGACGGCACGGCCTCGGTACCTTCGCAGGAATTCAAAACCTGACACGAACTCGGTCATGATTTTGAAAATTTTCCAGCTTGAACCTTCATTTTCATGCATTTCCAGAATTTGGTCGAGTTGAGATTCGGGAGTCGCCGCGCTTTTGTCTTTCTCGTGCAAAGATTTTAGCTTTTTTTCTTTTTTCATTTTTATTTTCTTTATTATGATATTTTGATGACTATTCTTTCTCCATTTCCTCGGCGTATTTGCCTTGTCTGGCCAGGCTATTTAACCTCGCTCTTTTGTAAAAAGCGTCCTGCGCGACTTTACGGTTTTCTTCCTTGCCTTGCCAAGCCCCAAGAACCGGCCCGAGAAGCGCCCGGCTATAAGAAAAACTTATTTCCCACGGCTGTTTGCCCATCTTGTTCATCGCGTTGAGACGCGCGGTTGCCAGTTCATTACTTTGTCCCCCGGATAAAAAAGTTATTCCTGTAACTTCCTTGGGCACAGTCGCTTGAAGTACTCGTAAGGTTGTCTCGGCGACTTCCGGAACGCTTGCCTGTTTTAGCGCGCTTTTTCCGGACAAAACCATATTCGGCTTAAGTATGGATCCTTCCAGATAAACTCCTTTGTCTCGTAGCGCTTTATAAGTTGCTTTCAAAACTTTTGTAGTAAACTCTTCATCACGTTCGATACTATGATCCCCGTCCATCAGCACTTCCGGCTCTATCATTGGAACAATCCCCGCCTTCTGGCAAACATCTGCGTATTCCGCCAGCGCTTCCGCGTTGAGTTCGATTGCTTTGTCTGTTGGTATGCCCTCACCAATCACGATCACAGCTCGCCATTTGGCAAATCTAGCGCCCAATTTTTTATATTCCAGTAGCCTTTCATACAGGCCGTCCAGTCCTATCGTAAGCTTTTCTTCCGGTGACCCTTCGAGTTCTTTCGCTCCCATATCCACTTTTATTCCGGGAATTATTCCTCGACTTGCAAGCAATTTTGGAAAAGGCACTCCGTCACCTGCGGAGTGGCGCAGAGTCTCATCAAACATTATCACCCCGCTAATAAATTTTTCAATCCCTTGGGTAGTAAAAATAACGTCGCGGTAAGCTCGGCGATTTTCTTCCGTTGATTCGATATTAATCGAGTCAAATCTTTTTTCAATCGTTGGCAGGCTTTCATCTGCGGCCAAAATGCCTTTGCCGGGAGCGACCATTTCTTCCGCGGTTTTTTTCAAAATGTCTTTTTCCATGTCAAATGTTTAGTGTTACTGTTACTTGTTGTTAAGCTATTCCTGATAATATTTATGCTCCGGCGTGCGATTATGATGAGCTGTAATATACCTCACTGTGCCGGACTTGGCGCGGATGACGATTGAGTGAGTGACAATTCTATCTTGTTTAAAGAGCACGCCATCCAGTAAAGGTCCGTCAATCACTCCTGTTGCGGTAAAGGTCAACTCACGACCAGACGCCAGATCTTCGGCTGTCAAAATTTTATCAATGTCTTTGATCCCACATTTTTTTATGGCTTGCTCGTCTTCCTTGCTTCTTGGCTTGAAGCGGGCAAGAATCTGCCCGCCCATTACCTTCAAAGCCGCAGCGGCCAGCACTCCTTCCGCCGACGCGCCGATTCCCATCAGCATATCAATCCCGCTGTCCGGCTGGGCCGTGGCAATAGCGGCCG
>Ga0209542_10007547_pt1 | contig 20633 bp, 18 predicted proteins | sample RifCSPhighO2_01_FD_184028 | JGI IMG/M metagenome (GOLD analysis project Ga0209542, IMG submission 184028) | Soil microbial communities from Rifle, Colorado - Rifle CSP2_plank highO2_0.1 (SPAdes) (version 2) | ecosystem: Environmental > Terrestrial > Deep subsurface > Rock core/Sediment ...
TTATTGAAGAATTTAGATATCAAAACTTACCGTAATTGGTCAGAAGTGCCTGGAGGCGGAACCAGAATACCTCTGGACCACCGTTATCTAAATCATCTTCCACATAGGTTTAACTTGCCGAATCAGCAAAAGAAAGGTTGGCTGGGAGAATGGATGGCAATTGATATTCAAGATGCCTCAGAAGGTGAGATCATATTAACTCCTAAAAGGGAAGATATGAGAATAAGCTTAACATGTGCTGAGATTGCTGAAAGCTATGATGAAAAAAAAAGGATTTCAGGTGAAAATGGCAACAAGCAAGTCACCCAGATCATAGCAAATTCTTCATCAATAAACAAAAATATTACTCGTGAAACTCTTGAAAAAGTAATTAAAGAGCTAAGCGGAGAAACTGTTTTCTGCATGACTGAAGCGCTGGGTGTATCTGAGGAAGATAAACAATTTTACCAAGATTTAAATGTGGTACTATTAAAAATGACAGACTTACGCAGAGCTGTTGGACGATTACATGTTGCAGATGCTGTAGTCACATCAGACACTTGGACACTGCATGGAGCAATTGCAAGCAGAAGGACCGGTACACAACTTTCATTGAGCCAGATGGGCTATATCCCAACAAATAAGCAAGTCATTGCAGTTCTTGGCAGCTCTCATCCTTTAGTTGTTGGCGGATATGAAGGCATGACAACAGTAACAACTCAACACCCATGCAATAGCTGCGGAGCACATGCATATAATCTACTAGAATTATTAGAAGATAAAACCGGCGTTAAATACCATAAATTAGGAGAAGATGGCTCTGGATGTGTCTGGCAATATGCCGCTGATACACAAATTCCACCATGCATGAAGTATATCAAACCTGAAGATATTATAGATGCCATAAGATTTGCCTTTAAACATGGAAAAGGCGAGCCAAAACCATTAGGACTAATTGCAAAAAAATGATTCTTAGATTCTTTCATACTTGCATATCAGACTTATTTATTATTATCAATAATTTGAAATATGCATATCTTATGAATGTGCTAAAAAAACAGAACAAAAATTTAATTTTATGGAAAACGTTGCTTTTGTGAAAAGATTTATTAAGCGAATCTTCTTATATCATTTATCATGAATAAAAGCTATTTTTTAGTGATTGTTTCTGTATTAATATGGAGCTCTATGGGTATCTTTGTAAGATATCTAAGTGTTTCAGGACTAATTGCCTATTTTTTTGCAGCGTTAATTTCAACTATTATTTTTGCTTTATTACTAGTAAAAGAGGGAAAGTTAAAAAAGTTTTTTGCCAAGAAATATTTATGGATACCAATAATAATCGGCTTTTTAGGAGTAATCAACAATGTTTCATATTTTTATGCCTATCAATTAACAACCATTGCCAATGCCACATTTATCCATTATCTAGCTCCTGTGCTCGTCATAATACTTTCCCCATTACTCTTATCAGAAAAAACCGAAAAAAGAATGTGGTATTCCGTTATCCTATCATTGGTTGGTTTGTTTATATTATTAGGTGTGACCAATTTAAATTTTACAAAAAATGCTTCTATCGGGATTATTTTAGCTTTATTATCCGCAATAGGATATTCATTAGGCATAATATTCTTCAAGATCGCATCAAAACATTATTCTAATAAAGAGATTATTTTCTCACAAATGTTCTTTTCAGTTATAATGCTTCTGCCTTTTGTAATTTATCTCAAACCAACCATCATACACTCAGATATTATACCCTTGATTACATTGGGATTGCTTCATCAAGGATTGGCAGTGCTATTATTTATTACTGCATTAAGAAATCTTCCATCACAAAATGTTTCAATTGTTACATATCTTGAACCGGTTGGAGCTGTATTTCTTGCATTTTTGTTACTAAATGAAACTACTTCGTTGCACACTATAATTGGCGGATTGATAATACTAGTGTCCTGCTATCTTACAATCAGAAATTGATGCTCATAATATTCTTGTCAATAACAAGATTTTTAAAGTATAATATAATCAGATATAGATATGAAAATTCTAGTGACTGGGGGAACAGGATTTATCGGATCAAACCTAGTTATAAGGCTAATGCAAGATGGACATGAAGTTGACATAACAGGAAATGATGCAGAGCAGAAAATACCTGGATTCAAGGGAAAGATATTTTACCCAAGCTTTATAGGGATAGACTGGGATTCTATGCAGAAATATGATATAGTATTCCATCAGGCAGCAATCAATGAGACAACACTTCTTGATGAAAAAGAGATGATGAGAGCAAATGTTGAATCATCTAAAATGCTTTTTGAAAAGGTGGCAACATCAGGATGCAAAAGGATTGTATATGCATCATCAACAGCAGGATATGGAGATGCTATTGCCCCATACAAAGAGGATGGGCCAATGAACCCATTAAATCCATATGGGAAATCTAAGAAAAAACTTGATGAGTTTGCTGTGCAATTTGCACAGAAGCATCCTGAAATAATAATTGTCGGCTTAAGATACTGCAATGTTTATGGCCCAGGAGAAAGCCACAAAGGAAAAAGATCAAGCATGATCTATCAATTAGCACAGCAGATAAGCAAAGGAAATCCAAGAATATTCAAGATGGGTGAACAGAAAAGAGACTTTATCTATGTCAAAGATGTTGTAGAAGCAAATATCCTTGCGTCAAAAGCAAAAGAAAGCTGTATAGTAAACTGCGGATTAGGAAAAGCAACAACATTCAACAGAATAATTGAGATCCTAAACAAGGCGCTAGGAACAAACAGGAAAACAGAATATATTGACAATCCTTACGCTGACCAATACCAGAATTTTACAGAATGCGATATGAATTTGGCAAAACAAAAAATTGGATTTGCACCAGAATATGGCATTGAAAAAGGAATAAAAGATTATTATGAAAGCGGGTTCTTGGTTGATAGATAAGATAGATGACAATTCATATTTTTAATCTCAAAACAAAGATTTTTAAATCTGATGCTACTTACCTAACCAATGGAAATAGACCTTGAAAAAGAATATGTAGAGCTAAAAAAGAGATATCCAAAACTACCTTCTTTCAATGAGATCAACATCAATTTTGAGCTGAGCATATTTGAGCCAAGAATAGCAAACAACAGCTTGTTTGCAAGATACATGAGAAAAGTATGTTCTTCATATATGGAGAATTTCTGCAGCTTTCTGCAAAATTTATTAAATCCTAATCCAAGCTTTCTATTGGGAATATCTGAGTCCAAGTTCTTCAATGAGAAAGACAGAGCAAATCTGATACTTATCACACAGCAAAATATGGCATTAATAAGATGGGCATCTGCAAATACTGTAATCTACAAGGAAGAAAGAGAGATTGAAGCAATAATAAAATTCAATGATCAAATGAAGAAGAATAAAGTAACATTGCAGGAAATATTCAACAAACTCAAAGAAGGCTGGGAAAAGATCAGAGAGCAGAAGAAAGAAGAGCCTGGCAATTATTTTGGGTGAATCAGTTCTAAATAATTTAAGAAAATTAATTTAAGACTTGAAAAAATCAAGCAGTTTATTATGCAATATAGGATGAGCTGCAAGAATACTTGAAGAGCCTAATTCCCAGAGTTTTCCATCTAGAGTTGTAACTTCTGCTCCAGCTTCCTTATTAATCACAACAGCTGCAGCCATGTCCCAAGGCTCTAGGTTATGTGAAAGGTAGGCATGAATTTTTCCACTCGCTACCATGCATAATGGAACAGAAGCACAATTAAAAGTCACAGGTGTCAATGAACCGTTCGGCGCTAATAGTTTCTGATGATAAATGTCCAGAGCCTGCCTATCAAGCTTTCCATAATCCATAGCAATCATGGCTTTATTTAATGAAGAGGGATTTTGGCAATTGATCTTATCTCCATTGCACGTTACACCTTCTCCTTGCTCTGCAACATACAACTCTTTCCTTAGAGGAGCGTAAATAACACCTATAACAGGAGTTTTATCTTTTACTAACGAAATGCAGACAGAGAAATGGTCACTTGTGCCAAAAGTGAAGGGAAAAGTGCCATCTAATGGATCGATAACCCAGCTATAAGGAGAAATGGTTGTGAAATCTTTCTCTTCTTCTGAAAAAATGTTGTAATCAGGAAATCTGTGATGAAGCCTATCTCTAATGAAAGAATCACTTGCATCATCTGCCTGAGTCTTAAAATCTGTCTTTATCTTATAAGTCACTTTTTGGATTTGCCCATGATATTTCATCAATATCCTGCCAGCATTGGTTGCTGTGTCTATGATAAAGTCTCTGAATTCAGATTTCATGACATTCGAGAAGTTTGAACTGTTTTTAAAGATATGGTAATTTAATAATAAGAGAATAATAAGAGAATAAGAAAAGAATAAGAAGAAAAGCAGAGGGAGGGAGTTTCTCACATTAAATCTTTAGATTTAAAGCGACTCGAACCCTCGAATAAACGCTCTGCAGGCGCTCCCCTTAGCCGCTTGGGTACCTCTGCTTGCAAACTATGGATTCTCAAAGAATTTATAAACGTTTTGGAGATAATAAGCATATTTATGCTATAATGCTATAGTTTTCAATAGGTTAAGATTTTTCAGCAATACGGGCTTGTAGTATAATGGCATTATATATCCTTCGCAGGGATAAGATCCGGGTCCGATTCCCGGCAAGTCCAGTTATTTCTGGTTTATAGTTATTGGCCAACAGGTTTAAAAAAGTTTATACAGAAAAAATAATACGGGCCTGGAGGGATTTGAATTCGAGAGTTAAAGTTAGACTTTAACTTCCCTCGATCTACAGCTCTCCTTGCATTAGCATAGAAGGCTGTCGCCCTATCCAGACTAGGCTTCCTGAATTAATATTAAATATTAATTTACAGGCCCAGATTAGATCTGGTCAGACCCGTAATGGAAAGAAGGTTCATGGCTATTTATATTATTTGCTCTTTTGATGATATTTAATTATCTAAATCCATATAAAAAGGAGTGTTTTAACAGATTTTATGCTATTAAAAACACTAATTGAGATTGCAGAAGAGCAGTATAAACAAGAGATTAGGGCGCATCACAGAATGATAGCAATCCCGATAAAGTCAAACGATGATTTTATGACAAACGGCTCATCAAAAGCAACTGCCCTTGGAATGTATTTTGAATATCTGACAAAATCCATACATGGCGGTGAGCTTAAGCAGAACATCAGGATAATGTCTGCAAATGGAGACTATGAAAGATACAAGCCAGATGTTGTGCACAAGAAAAAAAAAATCGCATGGGAAGCAAAAGCCTGCGTAACAGGAAGCACGTGCAACCTACTTGACTACCAAATAAGGAAGATAATGAATTACCAATTTGACAATCCTGAATTCACACTTTATTTTGCATTTTACAGGCACCAGATATTTGGCATCAAATCAAGCTATAAAAAAAGTGAAGATGAGCTGTATCATGACCTTAATCAGTCAAGAAAATATGCAGTAATCCTGCCATTAAGTATTGTGGAAAGGCTTCACAACAGAATAGGTGTTTCAGAGAAATTTATTTACAGATATGAAGGACAAACATATGATAACTGCACATGCCTAAGATCATCATTCCTTAACAGGCTGCTCAAAGAACCTGAAAAAATAATAGATGAACTAAACTGGGATGAAGAAAGGATAATTATCGAAAGATATAGATCACCTGCAAACCAATTTGTTAATTCTGGAAAGGTGAGCCAATTCCCAATAATGTGGATGAAGGATAAAGGATACAGGCAATGGGTGGAAGATACAATGAAAGAAATGATCAGGCAAGTGCCTTTTTAGCTATTCCAAACTTTTTTCTTGAGAAACTTCAACTTCAAACTCAGGAACATACATTGTGCAGCTCTTCTTATTATCCCAGTAGACCCAGCATTCTTTGCCAAAAATCTTCCACTGAAGACAACCTTGGCAACAAGGAGGAGCTGGCTCTTTATTCTCTTTGTAATCTTTAGTGTTTTCCTTTGTCTGCATTTTAAAAATAAGAATATACCCAAGATTTAAAAAGGTTGTGGAAATCAAATCCTCAATAAGGCAACATCAACAAAGTTGCAATCCTCTAAAACAGTTGAACGGTGAACTCTTATTCCAATGATATTTTCCTTAAGCTCATCTATTGGAGTCCAATGAAAAGCAGCCAAATTCAATAAATCTTTGCCGTTAATATATGAAGTCTTATTATTACTCAGATTGCATAAGGTTGAAGGACAAATTCCTAACTTATAGCCTAATTGCCTATTGGATATGCCATTGGTGTTTAATAGCTTAACCACAAATTCTTTTTTCACATCATAAAAAAAGTTTGTTTTTCTTATTTTATTCATAAATACATTCTTTTTTCTCATGTTTAAATCAAATATTTTCATCTTCCACAATTTGTAATAATTACTCCAATTTGTTATTTGTATGTACCTTTCTCCTTTATCTTTTCTTAGGAACTGTTTTGAAAGAATTCCTTCCAATTTTAGCAAAGACTGAACCAATTTTGCTAATTTTTCTTCTTTTAAATACGAAAGGTGAAAACCAATATAGGCAATATAATTTTCCTTCTTAACAATATTAACGCTGCCTTCAGCAGCGAACAAGCCTCTAAGGAATGCCTTTCTGAGTTCAGGATAATTAAAAAAATCCAGTCTGCAAACTACATTGACCAATTCTTCAAATATCTTCCTAAGTAATCCGCTAATCTGCATACCAAAACAATCTTCTTTATGCCTATTGGATTGCTTCAGGTTTATTTTCTCTTCAGGAATACCTAAAAAACTTGACCAGTTATCTAAAGATGAACTAGAGAATTTCTTAAAAATGAGAGTAAAACGGATATTATCAAGTTTTAGATTAAGCCTGTTCCTAAAAAAGCACAGCATAAATCGTATCATATCCATATCCTTAGAGGTAAAGTCTAAATGATTTTTATCTTGACTTAATTTGCCATCTCCAATATACATAGCAATAGCTTCAACGAATTCGGTATCAACAAAGATATTTCTAGGAAGAATGAAAGTTTTAGCGAGGTTTCCTCTACCTTTCCTTTTACAAAATATTCTTATGAATTCTTGATCTACGTAACTGGTGAAGAAAGATTTATCCAGAAGTGTGGGAATATTTATTTGAATTAACTTACTTGGTACTGAATCCATTTTAATTATATTCAATGAAAGAACTTGTTAATATAGTTTACATGCAGATGTCCAGTGCAAAAAATGTCCAGTGGCTAAGGCAACCAAGATTTAGGGTTTTTCAATTTTTCCGGAAGGTATTTATCAATTACAAAATTTAATCCCCATTTTGCCAAGGCTTGCTGCTCTGCTCTTGCTCTCAATTCAGACATTTGCTTAATTGCGTGCTGCCATTCCTTATAATGGTGGACAAAAGGATCGTTCTTCAATGCATCCTTACCACGCTTAATATCAACATCCTTTAATGGATGTGTTGGCAACTTATAATTAATAATATCTTGCGGAGTAACTCCGAGAAATATTGCGCGTGGCACACAAAAATACTTATTTATGTGAGCTGCATTTCCTGAACCAACTTTTAAAGTCCTATAGATATTGAAATATCCATAATAATCTCCGTCTGTAAAAACATAAACTGGTAATTTCATGTCATCGCTTAAACGCCTGATAAATCTCCTGCAAGCTCGTGTAGGAACTCCACCCATCGAAATTAATATGCAATTAGCTTTTTTCCAATAATTATGCTTAACAAGCCTCTGGAACATACCTGCGGTCTCGATAGCCAAGACAAACTTAGCTTCTGTCTCAAACTTAAGCTCTTCAACTGAACTAGGAATCGAATAAGCACCTGAGCCAAACTTTGTGCAGTCAATCTTGATCACTTTACCAGTGTCTGGATCTTTGTCGATAACGATAAGTTTTCCAGCAACATCACCACCTTTCTCCTCTGGAATAAAACCGATCTGCTCCCTATTTACCATAAGCATCGCTTCAATATCATCCATCACAGTATCAGATTCTGGCTGAGAAACAAAGCGTGCATCCCCCCAGTTCTTACTGACATAATAAGCTTCTCTCTTTGTAGCAATATCATTTGTCTCAACAAGCTCTTTTGAGAGAGACATCATCTTTAGGCTTTGAGCAAATGTCTTAATTGTTGAAACAGACATTGTCCTTCCTTTTTCCTTACCCACAAGCTCAAAATAACCTTCCTTTGGATCATACTTAACATTCTGCAGACTCCTTAAAGGCATGTGAAGCTCAGGATACTTTTTCTTTAGGATCTTCTTATAGACGTCATCTGCAATTTCCTTGATCTTTTTTACGACATTTTCCATTTTGATTACAAATCCTCAATTCAAATTTTTATCTTCAATCCAAAGTTGTCTGCTTTTCATCATCAGATTCCTTTTCTGATTTATCATCAGATTCATCATCAGATTCTTTTCCAATTTTTGCGTATTCCTCATCATACTCTTCATTTTTTGAGGGATCAAATTCAAGATCATCAATAGAACCTCTTTTTTTCTCAAGAAGCTCTTTAAGATATTCCTCAACTTTTCGCTCATCAATATCTTTCAGGCCAAGAAGCTCTTTTAAAGCTTCACCGACATATGGAATGTATTTTGTTATATAACCTCGTTTCTCAAGCTCAAGGCCTACGCGCTTTTTCTTGTGAACATAACTTGCAAGCTCTCTTCCAACTTCCTGAAGAGCCAACTTGATTTCTTTAATGATTTCTGGATAATGGGCAATGGCTTCCTTGCTTTCAGACGTGAAAGGAACCCAGACTGAAGCAATGTGAACAACAATTGTGCAAGGGCCTATCGGAAGAGCACCTCTGCTCTGGCTCAAACCATAATTTCTCCAGGCCGTGTTTATCACAGATTTAGAGACTGCACAGGCACCTTGCTGATAAAGCAAAGGCACCCTATTAGCATACCTAAAAAGATTAACTGGCTCTTCAGCGCTTTGATTGCCTCCAAAAGCGATACCTGCTTCAACAATGAAAGGATTTCCACGATAGACTGATGGAGGTCTGGTGGTAGTAGCATAAAATTCAGCATTAACCTCTTTGCGCAGGCCTTTTTCCAAAAGCTCTGCACCAATAGGGCTGATACAATCAGTCGGAGGAGCAATAAGTTTTGTGTTCTTAATCCCATTAATCAATTGCTCAATCATTTCGCGAGTCATATTATCAGGAGAAGTATTTGGAAGAAGCTTTGCGTTTTCACAAATAGTCTTAGATGTACCAGAGCCTACTCTTGAAAATTCGTTAGAAAGAAAACTTTGAAGAGTCCTTGCTTCAGTCATCTTGAGCATTGACATCATCCTGCCCAGCTCAACACCATAAGGATGAGGCTTAATCTCAATAGCTTCTTTAGGAAGATTATCAGTAGCTCTCTGAAAAATAATCTGCTCAGCTTTAGGATTAGTATAAATGATAGTTACATGAGGATTAACAATTGAAGTCTGCTTTAGATATTGGTCAACACTCTGGTTTCCTGCCTGATAACTAGCTTCAAGATCAAGCTCAATCCTTGTGCCATGCTCTTTCTCCCAGACAACTTCATCTTCCTTAATAATCTCTGGCTTATTTTTTTGCGTGTCTATATGAAGCTCATAATAATGGGCGGGATGATCTTTAGAGATCCTTGAAGTAATCTTTGCTGGCCTTCCTGTTGTAAGCTGGGCATACATGACAGAAGCAGAAATTCCGATGCCCTGCTGGCCGCGAGACTGAGAAAGACGGAAGAACTTTGAGCCATAAAGGAGCTTTGCAAAAACTTTTGGGATCTGGTTCTTAACAATGCCCGGGCCATTGTCCTCAACAATTACCCTAAAACGCTCATTCTGCATGTCAATAATCTCAACAGATATCTCTGGAAGGATCTTTGCCTCTTCACAAGCATCTAAGCTATTGTCAACAGCCTCCTTGATAGTTGTCATCAAGGCTTTTCTCTTATTGTCAAAGCCCAGCAAATGCCTGTTTTTCTCAAAAAACTGGGAAATCGAGATTTCCTGCTGCTTTTTAGCAAGAGAAATCGCTATTGCCTCTTTTGGTTCTGATTTATCCATCAAATCAAAAAGAAAAAGAAGAGGTTTAAAAAACTTTTGTATTTGGGAAAAATGATGAGTTTTTGCACTTTACTTTCTATAGTCACCGGATTTAATTTAATACTAATAGCAAAAAATAACAAAAACCACATTTTATTCATATTTATGTTTCTATTGTGATCTATTTTAGCGGTTTTTCAATTGAAAATTTCCTAATTGTGAAATTTTCAATAACAATAACGACGGCAGACAGCCAAATTGTATGACAATTGCCCTACGCGACATCCCGGATGGAGCCACGGAAAATCTGTGATTTTCCTAGTTGCGCTCGCTACGCTCGGCAACCACCCCTGTCGCGTCTGCGTCATTATTATTTTTTGCATTCATAACAAGAATAATTGTATTCTCAAAAAAAGAAGGCAGATTCAGCAAAATATGTATTTGGAAAAATTTGAAATTATTTTTTATTTTCCTTCTGATAAAGCTTAATTATCTTATCTATCAAAAGTGTTGTTGATTTTCCTGCAATATCGTCGAGCAAGACTATCTTGCCAACATTAGACTTGACAACCTCTTCCTCAAGCCCTTTATAGCCAGACTTTGATTTAACATGAAAATTCGGCTTTATGACTTTCAAGAATTCCCTGGGATCTGTCTCATCAAAAATAGTCACATAGTCAACACATTCTAATGCTGCAAGCATTATTGCGCGGTCCTCTTGCGGATTAATTGGCCTATCTTTAGATTTGTATTTCTTAATCGATGAGTCTGAATTAAGGCCGATAATCAGAATATCACCATAGCTTTTTGCCTTTACCAGGCTCATGACGTGGCCAACATGGACAATATCAAAAGCGCCGTTAGTGGTCACTATCCTGATCTTAGGATTATTTTTTCTTAAATCCTCAACAATTTTTTTTATTTCTGACCTTGACTTAATCTTGTTTTCGTACATCTTAAAAACTCTTTAAAAACTCTTTTTTTGCTCTAATTCCAGCCTTTTTAGGTCTCTTCTTTGCCTCTCAAGCCATTTATAGACATTGGAATGCGGGCTTCCTGCAAGAAGGGATTCTGCTGCACGCCTTGCAAGAGCAACATGAGCAGACTCACCAATAATACCAATCGTCTTTCCATATACCGATATGCTGCATTCAGTCATCTCCTCAATGAATTTCCTTGATTTTCCTTCTGCACCAATAACTCTGCCTTTTAAGCGTAGCATAGTCTGAGGAGTCTTGCCAAAATCGGTTACAGTGATCAATTCAAAAGCATAATCCTGCTTAAGCAAAAGAAGAGCAATATCTGGATTAAAACCTCGGCCAATCGCCTTAATTATTTCTCTGGTTGAGAATAGGCCGAGAGCATCTTCACCTTTGACAAAAACATCGCCTTCATCAGAATCAATATCAAGCTTTGTACCAGTCTCTTTTTCTATCTGGTCCTTTACTTCTCCTTTCTTGCCTATCAAAACAGCAATCCTGTCTTTAGGTATCTTCAATTCATATTCAAACTCTGCCATTAATATAATAATTCCAAAGCTGTTTAAAAATGTTGTTATAGTATAACTTCATTGTGCTATCCATTTTTTAATTCACAAAAGGTTATTATTATTGATGGGCTTATTAGAGAATTATAATAGGTAATGGCAGGCAAATACGGATTTGCAACGCAAAATCCTCTCGCAAATCTGTTGATTTGCTTTGCCTTCACTTTTGCACTGTAAAGCTGAAGTATTCACAAAGGAAATTTCCACACTTGGAAAAAGCCATAAATTTGCCCTAGGCAAATTTAACGCGTATGGAAATTCCCTCTGCATTCAATTTGCCGCCATTACTTAAAAAATAAGATTACAAGCCCACTATTTTTTATGGAAATCAGTTCTTGAAGCTACATAACTTCAAATGAGATAATAGTCTTGAAGAGGTATTTAAATAAGGCTTCACTTCTATGTTTATACATATATTTTACATAAGTTTAAATAAAATACATAAGTTTAAATATATAAAATACTGGAGATGAGAACATGAAGATTTATTCAATAATTGTTTTGATGATTTTGTTAATGAGCAGCATTGTTTATGCTGATGTAATAACCAATAATCCGTGCACAGATTCTGATAAGGGGTATAATATTTACCTGAAAGGAGACACTACAACTAGGTTTGATGATACACAGGGAGGCTTGAGTGAATTTAAGACACTTGAAGATACTTGCCTCAATAGCCAAAGAAGCCTTTCGGGAAACGGACCATACTTATTAGAACATTATTGCGATAATGGAATAGGATATATTGATACTGTTACATGCGAAAATGGATGCCAAAATGGAGCATGCATACCTGATGATGTCGAAGATGTTGCCTGCCCACAAGATGCAAAATTGTGCTCTGACGGAAGCTATGTCAGCAGGACAGGCCAAAACTGTGAATTTCAGGCATGCCCAAGCATAGCATGCCCTGCACCAAGCTGCGTTGGAGCTTATCCAACAGGAGAAGTATATAAAAATGGGTGCGCTGTCTATGAATGCCCAAATGATAAAATAAGTTGGAAAGGACACAACTGGATACCAATATATGGCAATCTAGGAGCTGATTCTGGATATGGAAACTGGTTTATACAAGGCACAGATCTAGCTCAAGACCAAGTGAATTCACTTCATCCAAGAATTGTCTCAGATGACAGCTATTCAAATTATGAAGTTACTGCGACCTTGCGATTTACTAAAGGAACAGAAGCAGGTGTCTGCACAAGGATGGATCAAAATGGAAATGGATACTGCTTTTCAACAGGATGGGGTGGAAGCGATTCAACAATGATCTCAAAATTCAACAATAACGACCAAAATCCTGCCCATATATCATCAGGAAACTATTTTCCGATAAGCATCGGAACAGATTACAACTATAAAATAAGAGTTGAGGGAAATACAATAAAGGGAAAGATATGGCAAAGTGATGATCTTGAACCGAAAAAATGGACTGTTGAAGCAACAGACAACAAATTCAAGAACGGAAGAATAGGATTTTACACTTACAGCTCACAAGTTCAATTTAAAGATGTTCAAGTAGCTGTTATTGAAGAGCCAACATGCCAGTCAACAACTGATGCAAACGGATGCACCATAACGATATGCAGCGATGGGATAGAAACAAAAAGCTGCCCAGGAAGTTATGTAAAACTTAACCAAAAATTCAATCTGCAGGAAGGACACAGTGTAAAAGTAGTTGATCACAATTATATGAAAATCAAACTAAATTACTGGATGTGCACTGGCACATGCCCTGAAGAGCTAAAATGCGATACTGGCTGCGCAATAAACCTTGAAGTTTCTATACCAGCGGAATGTGAAGCAACAACCTCAACAGGAGAATCATTAGGAGGCTGTGCAGAATCTGGAACAAACATTAACCTAAATCAAGGAGGCAGTCAAGAAGTATTTGGAGCAAAGATTAGCTATCTAGCAAAACAAGGGCAAAATGCTGTCCTTATTGTTGAAAACCCTTCAATCAATACCGGAGATGTTGATATTGAGATTTATCCAAGTGAAAGCGGAATAAATTATGGGGAAAAAGCTGTTTATAAAATTAGTTTAACAGACAAACATCCAGTTGCAGCATGTATGTTATCTTGCCCAGAACCTGGACCTTGTCCTCCATGTAAAATGCAGGAATACACTTACTTCATTGACGTAAGAAATTTGCCATTTTACAAAGAATATCCAAAGCAGATAACTTTGATTGCAGGAGAGACAAAAACTTTTGAACTAACTGTTGCACCATATGCTGTCGAGGTCCCAACAGAGCAAACATACACAGAACAAATATCTGAACAAATAGAAATCATGGCAAGAAAGGTCACTTCAGAAGAAACAATTACACAACCAAGTGAAATAACAATTCCAGCAACAGCATACAGAACATATAATTTCAACATAAGGGCAATGCAGCAGAATAATCCAAAAAACCAGGATGTTGCCTATGCGACATTAAGCATAAGACCAGAAAAGCCAATGCCCCCAGAATTTCCAGGAGAAAAAACTGAGATAAAACTTTACAAAGGATGGAATTTGGTCAGTTTACCTGGCAAATTGGTAAGGTTTGAAAATATTGAAATAAACGCTAAGCTAGTTGGATATGTGTACTTAAAAGATCAGCAGAAATATGTGACAATAGATGAGGCACAAAGAATATTAGGCGATGGAATATTTGAGTATCTCGCAAAAAATGCATTCTGGATATATTCATACCAGGAATTAAGCCTGCAAGCAGTGATTGAAAGAGAGATAAACTATAATGAAATCCAGCTAAAAAAAGGATGGAACCTAGTTCCAATAACTGACGATATGATAGGAGGATATCTAGGAGAAATAAAAGGCGACTGCACTTTTGAAAAAATTTATATATGGAATCCGCAAAGCCAGCAATGGACAAAAATCACTGAAGACTATGTGTTTTCAAACAGTGAATCCAACAGAGGATTCCTATTAAAAGCTGCAGATGACTGCAGGCTTAGCGGAGCATCGATAACTTTAGCGCCGCCATCAATGCCGGAGTGATAAAATGAAAGGAAAAATCGGTTTTTTATTTTTTATCTGTTTGATAGTTGGGGTGATATTGATTAGCGGATGCAGCGAAAAAGGAGAGTCCATCTCATGCACTGCAGATGCAAAGATATGCCCTGATGGAAGCTCTGTAGGAAGAATGCCACCAAACTGCCAGTTTGCAGAATGCCCGAAGCAAGAATCAGGAATAGGAGATGTTTTTCAAGACAATAAGAATATAGAACCACCCAAAGCTCCTGAATAAATAGAAGGTTATTTTTTAATCTGGATTCTAATCTTATTCAATACCTTAGATTCATCAACATCAAACTTGCGCTTCTTGAAAAAATTACATAGATTCCTGATGTCCCTCTCAAGATAATCATCATCATTAGGGTTATTTAAGGCAGTTGCCTGAGAAAAATCAATAAAACAAGGCTTTTCATGGTAATTGAGAATGTTAAATGATGAAAGGTCTGCATGGATCAGTCCAGCTTTGCCTAGCTTGATTATGCTATTGACTGTATCTTCAAAAAATTCTTTTGGATTTTCTGGGAATTGCTCCTTTATCCTTTGGGCAGCTGATTCATCACCAATAAATTCCTCCACCAAAATATTAAACTTGAAGGTGTAAGGTGTCGGCACCTTAATTCCTGCATCTCTTGCAAGCATAAGATTCCTAAATTCGCGCTGAGTCCAGGCAAATATGACTTCTCTTCTCTTCTTTTTAAGATTTACATACCTTGGATCATACTTAATGTAATCATACATCTTATTAAAATCACAATTATGAAGACGGTAAATCTTGACAATCACTTTTTGACCATCATCCTTTTCTGCAATGAAAATATTACTTTCCTTGCCTAAAGTCAACTGGCCAACAAGGCCTTTGAAATGGCCTTCATTGATAAGCTTATAGAGATTCCTGTTGGTGAACTCATCAAAAACATTATGCATTGTCTTGTATTTTTCTTTCATCGCAAAATAATCCAAGTAGAAATAGGTATATAAGATTATGTTTTTTAATACGAATCAAGGTTTTTTAATAATTGACAAATAATCCACCAATGATATCTTTTTATCAGCAGCAATACCATCAGATTTTGGAGCGTGTGTGTGAGCCAGCATCAATTCATCTGTTAATTTAACCAAAGAATCATCAACCAAATTGTAGACCTTATCAGTCAAGCGGTTTTCATCCAACTCAACTAACAACAAACCAGATTCATGAAGCAAAATCTCCAATGTTTTGCCGTCTTTACTAAGCATGTCATCTGCATGCATTAGGGTGACTGCTGACTGGTCATCAAAACGGTTTGCAGATGTAGGAAAATCAAGAGAATAGGAAAATACAGCTTGAACAAAATTATTTGGCGCCTGGAAATAAAAGCCAAAGTTTGGATCGGTTATTTTCTTGCCATCCAGATAAAAATCAGAAGTTAATAATCCTGGAAGGCTAAATTGCTTGTTCTCAGACAACATAAAAAAAGAATTGCTATCATACCTGGCAATATCCTTGTATGGGTGAGAAAGTGGAAGCGCATGAAGGCAAGACCTGCGGACACCAGGCAGCAACCTGCCATTCTTTCTTAGCATAATGAGCTCTTCGGAAATTTCTTCATCCAGAGCAGCCAAAAGGTCTGGAGTAAACCTAGAATCAAAATAGCCAGAAACAGGCTTTGCAGCCTTGCATTCGATATCAGGATAATAATTTGTGACAAGCAAAGAATACCTTTTGCCTTTAAATTGAACAGTCACGTCAGCATTTACGCCAATACCAGCAAATATGTGGTCACTGGAGCTAATATTATACTTAATCTCATCTGGATCAGCATCATAGCGCCTAAGCGAAGCCATCTCATCAAAACTCATGCTATGGCCGACAAATTCTGCATAATATGCACTGTTATTTTTTGTGACCTTAACCCGCTGACTAACAAAATCAGACGGGTCTTTAGTTGCAAGAATATTTGGCAGTGCCATCAAATCAAGAAGTTCTGCAAGTGTTTTTAAAGATTTAGCATAAACCAAAATAACTGTTTGCGTATAATAAACACCGGATTTATTCAGCAAAATGTTGATTAATCAAGATAAATCACGAAGCTCTTGTCCTTCTTCTTGGTGGTGGAACATACTGCTCGACTGGCTTTGGCTGACTAGCGACGGTTGGAGTGTTAGCACTTTTGCTAGCTGAACTTTTATTGGCTGTTTTTTTAGAAGCGCTTATTTATGCTAACCTGAGGCATGCAACCTGAAAACAATATTTGATTTAAATAACTTATGGTATATATAGGTATGAATGAAATTGCCGATCTACAAACAGTTTATCCTTAAACATCTGTTTTATATAGGCTCATTTTGGATTAACTTAAAATGGAAAAAATAGGAATATTAGGATCAGGATCTGTAGGCAAAGCAATTGCAGATGGATTTTTGAAATTAGGCAATAATGTAATGATAGGAACCAGAGACAAAAACAAATTAACTGACTGGCTGAAAAATGCCGGCAAAAATGCTTATACAGGAAGTTTTGCAGAAACTGCAAAATTCGGCGAGTTATTGATGCTATGCTGCAAAGGGGAGGCTGTCGAAGATGTGATAAATCTGGCTGGCAAAGATAACTTTTCAGGAAAAATTGTCATTGACGTCACAAATCCATTGTTGTTTGAAGAAAAAGGGCCAAAACTTTCAATCGGATATCCAGATTCGCTTGGAGCACAAATACAAAAGATGCTACCTAAAGGCAGGATCGTGAAGGCATTTAATACTGTAACAGCAACCTATATGTGCAACCCAAAAATCAAGGATGAATCATTAATCCTTTTTGTTGCAGGGAATGATGCTGTTGCAAAGAAAAAAGTCAATGAGATAGCTGCAAATTGGGGATGGGTTGTTGAAGATATCGGTGATATTGAACAAAGTTACTTATTAGAGGCATTTGCAATGCTATGGATAAGATATGGATTCTTAAACAATAAATGGACCCATGCATTTAAGCTATTAAAATAGAACAATTCTTTTCGCTTAAGTCTTTTGATAAAGCAAATGATTCTTACTGGGTTCTTACTGCGCCATGATTAGTACAAAACAATACAGCAAAGAAATGTTTATAAAAGGAGCGATAACATGAAAGCTCATGTTTGAGACATTAAAAGGCATATTGTGGCCGAAAAGAAAAAGTGAAGGCAACATTTCTATAAGATCGATCGATAAAGCAACACATAACTTGGAGCATATATTAGCACAATAGGACGAAATGGCGATAACAAAAAATATTCTTGGAGAAAATTATATTCTAAAAAAAGAGGATATTACCAGAGTTCTTGAAGGAGTGTATCAGATGGCTGTTGCCGTCAGAGGAAATGCGAAAGACTACCATAAGCTCGCATTAATTGAGATAAGAGTTGGAGACCAATTAGGCGAAGATAGTGAAGCGTTAAAGCATTATGAGCTAGCTTTAGGATGCATGATGAAAATCTCCCAGGACAAAAGACCAAAAGATTATAACAGTATAATAGCAGCATTGTACTTTAAAATATGGGAATGGGCTGATGATGAATCTGGAGAAGAAATACTTCAAAAGGCTTACTTCCATGCAAACAAGGAATTGCCAAAAAAATTAAGCAATATACAGCAACACTTTGTAGCCAGAATATTAATTGAAAAGGCAGACTCGGAATATAGATTGAATGCAGAAAAATGTTTTGATAAATAGTTTATTAAAGTCAAAAAAATAAATATTCTTGACAAAAAATTAAAAGTAGGTTATGTAAAATTCATTTAGCAATCATCACTTAAAAGGAGTAATTGCTAACAAGTTTTATAAATCACCAAGCGTTTTCATCAGTAATGGCAAAAACAGATGATGCTCCTATAACGATTGCAGCAAAAGAAGCAAGAAAAGCTTCTAGATTTCTAAGCAGAATACATGGAGAGACACCAATTGTACCGCTAGAAAGGATAACAAAACAGGGAGTAGTTCTAAACATTTATGGAAAACTGGAAAATGTGCAGTCAGTCTACACTTTTAAAGCAAGAGGCTCTGAATGGTTTGTCTACTGTATGATGGAACAGTATCATGAAAAAACCGGCCGCTTCAGGTCCATACGAGAAAAACCTGTCTTGGTAACTGCATCGGCAGGAAATCACGCACAGGGAGTTGCATTAGCTGCGAAAAGATATGGCTTAGAAGCAGTAATATTTATGCCTGAAGGAACTCCAGACGTAAAAACGAAAAGGGTTGCAGAGCTTGGGGCATCCATCAGAATGGTCGGTGAAGTATTTGATGTGAGTTTGGAAGCTGCAAAAGCATATAGACAAGAAGCACCAAACAGAATATTCGTGCCTCCATTTGAAAATCCGCAAATAATGGCTGGACAAGGAAGCATTATGGTTGAGATATTATCAAGAACCTGCCCTTACCATCATGAATATCTCAGGCTGACAGATTTAGACTGGAGAACTCCAGATATAATAATTTCTGGAATTGGCGGTGGTGGACTGGCAAGCGGTATGGGAGCAGTTGTAAAGGAGTTCAATGAAGCTTTTGGAAAAAAAATCAAAATTATAGGAGTGCAGACTGAAGCGGCTGACTCAATGTACCAATCTATAAAATATGGAATGATGATGCCAAGCACAAATATGCAAGCAAAGACATTAGCAGATGGGATAAATGTAAAGCGGGCTTCACAAAGAATGGTGAATACTGTAAAGAATTATGTGCATCATGTTGTGAGGGTTTCTGAAGAAAGCATAATTAAAAGCATTGTCTATATTGCAGAGCACCCAATGCTTCTCGACAGGAGATGGCATACAAGCGAAATGTCTGATCCCAATGTTCCATTCAGAAATCTTCCTGAGTCAGCAGAACATGTGCATGAATACAGAAGAATGAATAGGATTGAAGGCGCTGCGGCGGCACCCTTTGCAGCAGCCTTTTTTGGAGATATAGGTGATGAAATTGACTGGAGAAAAATTGCACAAGGAAAAGAAGAGCTTGATGTTTACTGCATTTTCACAGGAGGCAATATCCCAAACGAGAAATGGACTGCATTGAGAAATGAATATGGAACAATATTTGCGGATGGAAGCACTATGAAAAAGGGAGACAAAGGTAACATTTGATGGAATCAACTAATTCCTGATCGCCAGTTTAGTTTAATATTATAAATTTTATAACGTAGTCAAGTATTCAGGTAGCAGCCTTGCAAAGATTTAAAAGCACATTTGTGATTTCGATGGTCATGTTTGATGAAGAAGTTAGATTTGAACATAAGAGAAATGCGCCTGAAAACAATACTCTAGAAGCTATATTGAGTTTTGGAGGCATAACTGGAGTAATAGCTGGAGCAATAGGTGGTTACTTAAGCGCAAGACACGGCCTTGATTTCAACAAATTCTGGAGTTTTGCAATCGGGGGAAGCACTGGAGGAGTTTTAGTATTAGCTGGGGTAATGCATATAGAAGTAGCAGTTAATCGATACTTAGATAACAGACACAAAAGAATGGAAATTGAATTGGATGAAAAGGCAAAAAAAGAAGGTGTAGAATCAACAGGATTTAATTATAGGGGAAATATTCTAGAGTGTGTAATCAGAAAAGATTTTGAAGAGGGGCATATATTTTATATGAAGACAAATGACGGAATGGTAAGTGAACCAACATTTTCCTACCAGCCAAAGAAAAAAGAAGCGTTGAGATTCAGATTTCGAACTCCGGCGATTGAAATAAAGGAAACAACCCAGGCTGAACTTTCAAACATGATTGATGTATGTTCAAAAATGATCAATAAAGATCCTGAGCCAGATGAAAACAAAGCAAAAATGGCAGAGCCTGATCCTGAAAAAAGATATTTGCGCAGAATTGCAGATGTGCTAATAGCATATAACGAAAGGGTTGATAAAGACCATCAATTCAAATTAAAGGTTGTTGTGGAAGGCAGGCAGATGCACACTGTTTTGGAATATGATGGAGAAAATTTCAGATCTAATCTGCCAATCTTTTCTAATTGTGCCTCAGAATTAATGAAATCAGCACATGAGTTTTATACTTCAGATCCTGAATTTGTGA
>Ga0209542_10007548_pt1 | contig 20632 bp, 17 predicted proteins | sample RifCSPhighO2_01_FD_184028 | JGI IMG/M metagenome (GOLD analysis project Ga0209542, IMG submission 184028) | Soil microbial communities from Rifle, Colorado - Rifle CSP2_plank highO2_0.1 (SPAdes) (version 2) | ecosystem: Environmental > Terrestrial > Deep subsurface > Rock core/Sediment ...
CTCCAGCCTGTGGATCCTGCCGATGACCTCGGCGAGCATGTCGCCCACGCTGAGGATTTCAAGGCGTTGGAAGCGTCGCTCTTCGGGTATAGAGACGGTGTCCGTCGTGGTGACATCAATGTCCAGAGCACGAAGCCGTTCTGTCGCAGGGGGGGTGAGCAGGGCGTGGGTGGCGCAGATGCGCACGCTCCTCGCGCCGTGGGCCTTCACCGACTCTGCCGCGGCAGTGATGCTTCCCGCGGTGTCGATGAAGTCGTCAATCAGCACCGCGTCCTTCCCGCGGACCTCGCCGAGGAGATGCATAGCCTTCGCACCCTCATAGCTCGGCCGGTACTTGTCGATGACGGCGATGTCGCAGCCGAGCACCTGGCCCAGCTTGCGGGCGGTCTTGAGACGCCCTGCGTCGGTGGAGACAATGACAAGATTCCTGGGGTCGTAGCGCTGCAGGTGCCTGGCGAAGAAGCTTATCGTGGGAAGGTTGTCCACGGGGATGTTGAAGAACGCCTCTATCTGGGGGGCGTGCAGGTCGAGGGTGATGAGCCGGGAGATGCCGGCCGATTCGAACATGTTGGCGACAACCTTTGCGGAGATGGCTTCGCGTCCTGATTTGCGCTTGTCCTGCTTGCCATAACCGAAATACGGCACGACTGCAGTCACGCTCTCCGCCGACGCGCGCTTCAGGGCGTCGAAGAGGAGCATGAGTTCCATGATGTGGTCGTTCACCGGGGGAGAGGTGGACTGGATGACGAAGACGTCTTTTCCGCGCACCGGCTCCAGAACCTCGACATGCGTCTCTCCGTTCGGGAAGCAGTCCACGATGGCGTTGCCGAGGGGAATATCGAGGTGGCGAGAAATCTGCTGGGCGAGCGCTGGGTTTGAGTTTCCGGCGAAGAGCTTGAACGATGCAGTGCTCACAGTGTTCGGAAGGGGAAAAGGTTCTTAAATGTGATGACGTAACCGCGCGCTGAGAAAATGGGACGAGCCAATCTGAGGGCGTTCCTTGTCGTAGTCATAGCCGTGGCTCTTCTGTCATGCACTCCGGCGTCCAGTCCCACGGAAACGCGCTCCGGAGCGAAGCTCTACTGGTTCATCCCTGACGGGATGCGCGCGGAGCCGACGCTGTTCGATATTTACTCATGGGCCGAGGAAGGGAAACTGCCCAACATCAAGCGGATGATGGAGCAGGGCTCCTACGGCTATTCCATCCCTGTGTTCCCGGGACACACTCCCGTGAATTTCGCGACACTGCTTACGGGGACCACCCCCTTGCATCACGGGGTCGCGGATGGCCCAATGCATGTGGAAGGAAGGCCCCTGGACAAAGTGGCCATCGGTGGCTTCAGTTCCGTAGCCAAGAAGGTGGCGCCAATCTGGGTGACGCTGGAGCAGGCCAACAGGTCGGTCTTCCTGCTCTCCATCCCGGGTAGCACCCCTCCCGAGCTCAGCAAAGGCAACACCGTCCGGGGCCGCTGGGGCGGATGGGGCGCTGATTTCCATGCCACCAACTTCGACCAGCAGAATCCCCAGCAGTTCGCCCAGGGTCGGACCGCGCGGCTGTTCACCTTTGGGCCGCCGCTGCAAAAGTATATTATGCAAGCGGAACCCTCCGGATGGAGCGCCCCTCCGGTGAGCTACAGTCCTGCGCGGGAGGTCGTCCTGAATCATTATGGCGCCACGCTGTATTCGTATATCTACGATGCCACCGATGACGGAAACACCAACTATGACAGGATTGCCTTCTCATGGGACAAGAGGACGGTCATCGCAGACCTCCGCAAGAGCGAATGGAGCGGATGGCTTCCCATCATGCTGCAATGGACCTCCGGCAATGACAGCCTCTCGGTGGAGACGCAGTTCAGGATAAGGGTCATCCTGCTTGAGCCGGATGGATTCTTCAGGATTCGCCTTTTCTACAACAACCTGAACGGGTATGTCGCCCAGCCCCCGGAGACTGCGGCCGAACTGGTGGACTCTGTAGGCCCCATGGTGGACTTCGTGGACAATTACCCTGCACAGCTCATCTATTACCCCGAGGACAAGGACGCGTTCCTCGAGGAGATGAACATGTCCTTCGGGTGGCACCAGAGGGCGGCCCGGCACATCCTGAAGGCGTACAAGCCCGATATCCTCATCCAGGACATCTACTCCCCCAACCAGATGCTCACCTCGCGCTGGTGGATGGGATATGTGGACCCACAGAGCCGGCGCTATGGTGATGTCACGGCAGAGGAGCGCGAGAGACTGTGGACAGAGGTCAAGGGCATGTATCTGCAGCTCGATTCCATCTTGGGAGAGATGCTCGATGCCGCTGACGAGAACACGTACGTGGTGCTCTCCTCCGACCATGGCGCGGTGCCTTTGGACCGCATGGTCCATCTGAACAATCTCTTCGCCCGGAAGGGCTGGCTCAAGTTCCAGCTTGACCCCATCACCGGGGAGCCGCTCATCGACTGGCAGAACAGCACCGTCATCTATCTCAAGATGGATAATGTGTACATCAACCCTGAAGGGCTTTCGGGACCGTATAAACGCGCATCTGGACCGAAGTATGAGGCGCTCCGGCACGAGGTCATCGATACTCTCCGTGACCTCCAAGACTCCGAGACAGGTGTACGGCCGCTAGCCACCGTGGTCCGCTGGGAGGACTCTGCGTTCCTCGACCTGCCCCAGGACCGCGTTGGAGACCTCATCATCGCGAACGGGGCCGGCTACGGATGGAACGAGGAGCCGACACAATCGGGCGATGTGTTCTCCGTGCCTCTCATCAGTGGCTACAAGCAGGCCATTCAGCCAGACCATGAGGAGGCGATGTGGACGCCCTTCGTAATCGTAGGCCCAGGCGTGAAAGCCGCCTTCAGACTCCCAGAACCTGTGCTCCTTGCGGACCAGTATCCCACTCTTCTCTATCTGATGGGAATCGATGCGCCGCACAAGACAGACGGGCATGTTCTCACGGAAATCTTGGTCTCTTAGGGGCTCGTTAGATACTTATAGGGGGGACAACGACCCGGACCCCATGAGATTTTTCGTGGTCGCGTTGCTCCTCCTGTCCTCATGCAGCCAGGAAGTGAATCCTCCTACGCTCTACCACGATGGTAAGCCCTGGTGGCCCCTTGCGCAGAACCTCGCTTGGATTGAGGCTGAAGATTCGCATGACTACGAACACTATTTCAAGGAATTAAGCAATTCGGGGGTTGGGCTGGTGCGTATTGTGCTCGTTCCTTGGCATCTCCACGAAAGATGGGATGCTCTGGGTGAGTATGACGAAACACGTCTTGCCGAGCTCGAACAGACTCTCCGCATGGCAGCGAACTATAATCTCTCCATCATTCTCGCTCTTGATATCTACGGAGAGCTTAGGACGGAAAGCCGAGACCCGCGTGAGATGCTATGGGGGGACAATCCCAACAATGTTAAGAATGGTGGCCCATTGCAGAGCCCTGCGGCATTCTTTACCGATGAGACGGCAAGGCGTCACTACAGGCGGCGGCTGGAGCATCTCGTGGACCGCATCGGGGACGAGAGAGCTCTTTACATGTGGGAGTTCTGGAACGAAGTAGACCTTACCGATGGGTTCGATGCGGCCGCAGTCTGCATGTGGCATGCGGAGATGGCCTCGTTTCTTAAGTCGTTGGATTCCGAGCGGTACCTCACAACCAGCTTTGCCGATTTCAGGACCGGAGACTGTGTCTGGAGGCTCTCGGATATTGATGTAGTAATGATTCATTATCACGGCCGCGACGCGCTGGAACAGATACCCCTCCTCATTGAGGGGGCAAGGAGGTACGGTAAGCCGGTCCTGCTCGAGGAGTTCAGCTGGGGGAACACGGCTGAAGCTGACAACGACGACCCCGTTGGTGAGCATCTGCGGGATGGCATCCTGTTAGCGAGGAAGGCGGGGTATGCAGCTGGGCCGATGATATGGTGGTGGGACAGTTATGTTGAGAGGAACGGCCTTTATTACGTCTATGCAGAGGATGCGCGATGAAGGTCCCTCCCGGCCCCTCACCTGTAACGACTTCAAGAATCCTTCCCCGGGGTATCTCTCAAGCAACAGGTGCTGAGGACGATAGGCATTCTTCATTGAGAGCGGCGGCGTGGTATCCTGACATGGAACACCTGAGCGACGGTCGCCTTATGGATGGTCTGAACTCAGCATTCTCCGCCGGAACATCTGGTACTCGTCAGGCGAGGATGCCTGAAGTCTAAGGGTTCTCTGGTGTGTCTTGTTGGAGTCTGCGACTGCGCTAAACTATTTATAGAGTGGCTTGGCATGGACTATTGATGGCGGTCTCAGTGCTGGTCGTCCTGCCCGTGTACAATGAGGAGATGGTCCTGAGGAAAAACGCCAGGCTTGTGCTTAGCGCGGTGCGCCGTCTACCTGAGAGCTATGCACCTAAACTACAGATTGTCTGCAATGGCTGCACTGACCAGACAGAAGCAATCGCCCGCGAACTCTGCGTCCAAAATCCGGAAATTGACGTACTTTGTCTTCCTAAAAAGGGGAGGGGCCATGCCCTCCGGACCGCGTGGCTCCTCAGCGAGCACGAGATCATGTGCTACCTAGATATCGACCTTTCCGCGAGCCCGGGCCAGCTCAGGCAGCTTCTTGATGGCGTGCATAGTGGTCATGACCTATGTGTGGGGTCTCGGAACGTGAGTGGAGCGCGCGCGCAGCGTGCTATCAGCCGTCGCCTCCTCTCTCTCCTTTATCACAAACTTGTCAGATTCATGTTTAGGAGCGAGGTGAACGACTTCCAGTGCGGTTTGAAGGCGATTAGCTCTCGCGTCCGGCCCCTCGTGGCCCAAACTACTGATTCGCAGTGGTTCTTCGACGCCGAGTTGCTCCTGTTTGCTGAGAGAAACGGTCTAGCTATTAGGGAGATTCCAGTTGCGTGGAGAGAGAATCCGAGGAGCAAGGTCCGGGTTGTACGGGATGTGCTCTCTATCAGTCTTGCCATCGCGAGATTTGCCGTCTCTCATCGGCAGAGGCCCATCACTTGAAAGTTCTCCTCATCTCTCCCCATTCTACTGTCGTGAGCTACGGAATCCTGACACCGTTCGCTCCTGTCCTCCCCCCCCTCGGGCTGCTCTCAATCGGCTCCGTGCTAAGAAAGGAGGGTCACATCGTCGCATTCTGCGACCTGATGCTATCAGCCAGACCGCTGCAGGTCCTGAGACAAAAGCTGAAGGACTTCATCCCTGATGTTGTGTGTCTTACTGCCACAACGGTACAATTTTCGGCTGTGGAGGAGATTGCGGCCTCCCTGAAGAAGTGGGATAGCCTGCTTTGGGTTCTCCTTGGAGGTTCCCATGTCAGCTCATGCCCCGAGGAGTCACTGCGTCGGTGCAAGGAACTCGACATAGGTGTGCTGCACGAGGGAGAGAGCACGGTGTGCGAACTTATTCGCGTGCTCAAAGAAGGCGGCGATTTACGTCAGGTCGAAGGGATTGTGTTTTGGTCTGAGGCGGGCTGCGTACTTACTCCTCCCAGGCAACTCCTGATGGCATTGGATGCCCTCCCCTATCCCTCGTATGATTTAATCGACGATACCGGACGCTATTCTCAATCTTTCTTCCGATGCAGAGGAAAGACCCTGCACATGGTGACTTCGCGAGGCTGCGTCAGCCACTGTGTGTTCTGTGATCAAGCGGTCTTCGGACGAACCTGGCGGGCATTCTCGGCGAAGCACGTAGTGGAGGAGATACGCTACCTCATCGGAAAGCACGCCGTAAAATTCATCGCCTTCGAGGATGATGATTTCTGCACCGACAGGGCAAGGGCCATTGATGTCTGCCGCAGACTGGCAGCTTCAGGCCCAAAGGTGCGATTTGGCCTCAGTACTAAGGTAACGCGCCTCGATGGGGAGCTTGTCTCTTGGCTGCGACACGCTGGATGCTGGAGCGTGTACATGGGGATTGAATCAGGATCACAGCGGCTCCTCAATGAGTTGCTGAAGGGAACGAGTCTGCCTCAAATCCGAGAGACAGTACGGTTAGTGCATAAGCATGGTCTGCGGTGCTATGGGTCCTTCATCATCGGTCTCCCTACAGAAACTGCTGGGGAGACGCAAGCTACTCTTGCCTACTCCCTTTCGTTGCCGCTCGATGGCATTTCATACTTTGTGTACACCCCCTTCCCAGGGAGGCCCCTGTCCGCAGGACAGGATGAGGCGGTTATGTGGGATACTGTCGGTTCGCACATACCCCTGCAGAGGGCCTATCATCGCACCTATTCCCCGCGCCAACTGGAATTGATTAGACTGCTCGCGTACCTGCGATTCTTCCTGAGGATTCGGACTGCAATTGGAATAGCACGGTTGGCTATTCAAGCCAAATTCCTGGAAAGCGTACAGCGGGCCGTCGGGGCTTTGCGTGTCGTGGTTCAATGCGTGTTTGCTACCCCTCCCAGTCCGGACGAACTAGGTCCGATGTCCGTCAGGCGGCAGTGACTTCTCCTGCAGTCGTTTTGGTGTCCCTTTGAGAGATTCCTCTGGAGAGACCGAAAAGAACAATAAGGCGGACCGACGGTTCATTGTAAGAAGCATTAGGAGTCATCGACGTGATAACTCACCCCCAAATTCAAAGTGAGGTTATCCGTCGTATCCAACTCTGGCATGGAGGGAAACCGCAGCCTCCCGTGAGGATTCATTTTCTACCGACGGATAACTGCAACCTTGCCTGTGTGTTCTGCAAAGGAAGATTTGGGTCGCCCGTTCCATCTGTCGAAAATCGGATATCGCGTGAGCGCGCCATGGAAATGGTTTTGGAAAGCGCCGAGATGGGAGTGCTGCTCTGGAGCCTCTCCGGAGGTGGCGAGCCAACCTATACGAGGTATACCTTCGACCTGATGAAGGAGATAAAACAACACGGCATGTTTGGGGAAATAAATACCAACGGGACACTCTTCGAAGAGTGCGTCGTCAGTGAACTTGTGGACGTACAGTGGGACCACTTGATGGTGAGCCTTGACGGAGCAGATGCCGCCACTCATGACCAACTCAGGGGACAAAGAGGAGCCTTTGACCGGACCACCCGCACCATACGGCTTTTTTGGGAGCACAAGAAGGCACAAGGGAGCAAGCTGCCCCATGTTGGAATCACGACCGTGTTGACAAACCAAAACATGCACCAGCTCGTACAGATGGTGAGGCTTGCCCATGACATGGGTTGCGATACCATCTCCTTTAATCCTGTCAAACAGCCTCCCGATGTTCCCTCCTCCGTGAGTATATCTCGTCTGGAGTGCAAGGGGGCTCATCGGACCATTCTAGATTCCCTCCTGCCCGAGGCTGCTGAGGTGGCCGAGTCGCTTGGGATACTAACCAATCTGAATGGCCTCTCTCTCCAGGCACTTGAGCATGACAATGACATGCGCGCCGTCTTGACCGGGGCCCGCGACCCAGCCCATCCTCTACTTGATAAGCCATGCTATGAGCAATTCTACAATATGGTCATTGATTTTGAGGGCCGGGTCTCCCAGTGCTGCGAGAGCAATCGCAGTCCCGATGCGAACATTATGACGGTGAGTCTTCGGGATGCCTGGTTTCAGGGTATGAAGCGTATCCGCACCAATCTTGCTGCCGGACGTCTACAGGAGTATTGCGCCAGTTGCGGGGATTGGCAGGTGGCCCGCACGGCCGAACTTCGGCGTGCGCTCAGAGGACAACTCAGGCCGCCCTTGGTCCTCTGAAAGGCTTATATATTGAAGGGTAGGGGCAGATACGTGGTGATAGGGTGACGGATGAGATTCGCGCTGAGCGTATAGCACAGTGGGCTAGGGGGAATCCGCAGCCACCAGTACGGATGGAGATTCACCCCACAGACAGATGCAATCTCAAGTGCCGGTTTTGCTGGCAGGTGGAGATGCCAGGTGATTTTGATTTCTCCCGTGAGCTGCGCGAAGAGAAGTGGAAATCCGTGGTTCATGAAGCCGGACAGATGGGGGTAAAGGAGTGGGTCGTCTCAGGCGGAGGGGAGCCGTTTATGCGTCCTGCTCTCACCCTGGAGCTGATGCGAATCATCAAGAGTCACGGGGCGTGGGGACAACTCACGACCAATGGCACCCTGGTTCAGGAGCAGGCGGTTAGGGACATCGTGGAAATGGGGTGGGACCAGGTGCAGATAAGCCTGGACGGTCCGGATGCCGGGAGCCAGGATTATCTCCGTGCGCAGAAGAACGTTTTTTCCAGGGCAGTCCATACCGCCCAGAGGCTCACCCAGTACAAACGCCTTCTCGGTAGTGAGAGGCCCTATGTGGGTTTCAATACTATCATCACTCGCAAGAACTACACGCGCCTTGCGGAGCACATCCAGCTCGCGCATGATGTTGGCCTCCAGTTGGTCTACTTTGAGCCGCTGTATGCAGGCTATGTCCAGAGGGAGAGGCTCCATCTTGACCTGAAGGAGACCGAGGAGATGCAGTCGTACATCGATGAGGCAAAGAGACTCGCCGATGATCTAGGCGTCTCGACGAATGTGGAGCGTTTCAAGCTGCGGAAGGACTTTGTGGACAAGGGGAAGCTAAGCGACACTATCCTTCGGGAGGCAGGCAATCATTTCGACCCCTGGCTCTCGCTGCCGTGCTATCAGCCGTGGTTCCTCATGGCTATCAAGGGCTCTGGGCTTGCGGGCTGCTGCTCCTCTTTTGAGATAGGTGAGCACATCCACAATAAGACACTCTCCGAGGTCTGGTACGGCGAGACGTTCAATCGCCTCCGCGCAGGCATGCTAAAGAAGAATCTGCCATACTACTGCGACAAATGCAGCATCTATGTGGTGATGGACAACAAGCAGATACGTGAGGAACTGCCGAAGCTCCATATTCCGGTCAGTGCTGCGCAGCGCTCACCCCTGCCCCCTAAGAACCTGCTGGCGCAGGTGAGATGATGGACATCCGTCAGGAGAAACTCCGGAGGCTGTCAGCATGGCGGGCGGGCATCCCGGCAGGGCCTATCACCCTCGAACTGAATCCCACAAATCGCTGCAATCTCGCCTGTATCTCGTGCTGGCAGCGCAAATTTGAGTATGACGAGACGGATTACCTCTCAACTGAGCGTCTCCTCTCGCTGGTACGGGAAGCGGCAGCATTGGGTGTCAAGGAAGTGCGCATACCCGGTGCAGGTGAGCCTATGCTCCGTAATGACCTCCTTGACCTCATGGAGGAGATCAAGCGTCAGGGTATGCACGGCCTGCTCATCAACAACGGTACCGCATGGACCAAGGAGAAAATCTGCCGCGTGGTCGCGATGCGATGGGACTGCCTCACTTTCAGCATCGATGCTCCGGAGGCCAGTGCGAATGATTTCCTCAGAGGAAGGAAAGGGACTTTCGCGCTCATCACAAAGAACTTAAGGAGGCTCAACGAGGAGAAGGAACTGATGCATTCTTCCCTACCGCTCCTCAGATTCAATACGGTCCTCTCGGGGAGGAATTACCGTCTTCTCCCAGAGATGGTAGAACTCGCGCACGCATACCATTGCGAGGACCTTCAGGTCCAGCCCATGACGGTCTGGGGACGGGATGGTGAGAGCATAGCCCTCACTGAACTACAGCGAGAAGAGCTTCCCCAGTATGTAGAGCGCGCCCTTGCGCTGGCAGATGAGTATGATATCTACACGAACATGGCTGGCCTCCTCACGACAGGTATCGTCGCGCGTGCCAGTGGCAAGATGGACGTGATGGTCGCTGAGCAGACTGCGGACATCGACGATGCGTTTATGGCCTCTCCGTGTTTTGAACCTTTCTATAATCTCGTTATCCTCCCCAACGGTGTCGCCTCGTTCTGCAGCATCTCTGGCGGGAAGGACGGTGACAGCATCCTGAACAAGAGCCTGAATGACGTCTGGCACGGAAGCGCCTATAAGGCCATTCGCAGGACTCTACTGGAGAAGAATCTCAGAGAATACTGCACCAGGTGCTGTTCTGTTGTCAACATGGAGAACCAGAGCCTGAGAGAGGGGCTCATCGCTATCACAAGCCGGACATGAACATCAACCCGCGGTTCAAGGACGTTGTCCACAGGAGGCTGGCCGAGTGGGCACAGGGAAGGCCCCAGCCGCCGGTCCTCGTTGATTTCGAGCCCTGGGCAAAGTGTAACATCGAGTGCAAGTTCTGCTGGCAGCGGGATCCGTTTCGTCTTGGCGCCACGGACTATTCGAATCCCCTCACCAGAGAGGAAATTCTTAGCATCATAGACCAGGCGGGCGAGATGGGTGTGCTGGAGTGGAACATCGCCGGCGGCTGGGAACCGACCTACTATCCCGACCTTGCAAGGAGCGTCATGAAGCGCATCAAGGAAAGGGGGATGTATGGGTGCATCACCACAAATGGGACAATGTTCAGCGAGGAATGGGTGAGAGAGATGGTCGAGGTGGGTTGGGACCGTATCCTCTTCTCGCTCACCGGACCGGATGCGGAGACCCACGACGGATTGACACAATCAAAAGGAAGTTTTGATCGTATCACGCGCTCGATGCGGATGTTCAAGTACTGGAAGGAGCAGTTGGGCAGCGACAAGCCAGAATTCAGCTGCCATTCGGTCCTCTGCACCGAGAACTATGCGAAGGTCAAGGAGATGATTGAACTCGCTCACGACCTAGGTGCGAGCGGGATGAGCTGGGAGCCGATGAATCCGTGGAGTGAAATCGCACGAGGCATCTTCATGTCCGAGGAGCAAAGGAGAGACTTCCAGGGGTACATACAACCCGCGCTAGAGCGCAGCTGGGAACTCAATATAGGGACCAATATCGAGCGGTTTTGCGAGGAGGAACTAATCGACAAGGAGCACATGGATGTCGTACTGCAGCGGGACGTCGGGGCAGCGCAAACTAAGAAGGCGCGAGGGGAACAACAGAGCGAGCTCGACAAGTTCCTCACTTCGCCCTGTTACGCACCCTGGTTGAACATGGAGATTCGCGCATCAGGCCATGTGGTCACGTGCAGGCTGTGCGACACCCATGAGGGCGCGCGGACCGTTCATGACAGCACACTCGCCGAAATCTGGTACGGACCCTACTTTGGTGGGCTGCGGGAGCGTCTGAAGAACAGGAATCTCATGCAGTATTGCCACACCTGTGCTTCCGGTTTTGTGGTCGGTTTCCGCGAGATACGCACGGAGATGCGGCGACAGCGAGGGCCGCTTTCTCGGATTGGCGCCGCACTTAAAAGTGCGATTCCAACGCCTCGTCATGCCATCCCTGTGAACGTGCTGAGGAGATAGGATGAAGATAAAGTTGCTTTTCGTCCCAAGATACCACCAAGTCCCCAATACCGGTGAGCAGATGGGCTTCCTCAGTTATCCTCCACTGGGCATCAGCACCCTCACCTCCTACCTGCAGAAAAACCATATCGATGTGGCGCAGGACGACCTCGACATCAAGACCGAGTACGAGATTGACATCCGCAGGAGGAACATCGACCTATCGGTGTTCAACGACAAGAAGCGTGTAGAGGCCTTCCTCTCCACTGGCGCTGAGGAGACGCTGGAAGAGAACGCCGAGAAAATCCTGCGCTTAACGGGGCTCGGTGGATATGATGTGGTCGGCTTGTCTGTAGAGAACCCAGACAATATTTCCACCGCTTCTGTGCCCGTGGTCATGGCCAAACTCCTTAAAGAGGAGTACGGCTGCACAGTGCTCCTTGGGGGCGCGATTAACGATGTCGCCGAATCGCACGTGCTGGCCTCTGGATGGGTCGATTACGGGATTATCGGAAGCTGCGAGACTGCCATCGGAGAGATAAACCTGCTGAGCTTCTGCGAAGCGTTTGAACAAGGCGTGGACCTCGGGACGCTCCCAGGGGTGAAGCATTTCTCAGAAGGAAAGGTAAGGTGGAACTGGAGGCCCTACACGCGGGCGGAGAAGTACCAGATTACCACACCTACGTTCGATGGATTACCGCTGGAACTCTATAGGAGACCTCGGCATGTCCGAGTTGGGGATGAGGTCCACACCTTCCGGGGCCTTGTCTTGATGTATTACTTCATGAGGGGTTGTCCTCATAACTGCGCTTTCTGCAGTCAGTCCAAGGAACAGATGTGGGCCACCAAATCCCCCGAGACTATAGCTGAAGAGCTACAGGACCTGTCACATCGCTACAAGACCCGGTATTTCTACTTCCACAATCCGTTGGTGAATCCGACCTATATGTTTGCCGACAGACTCGCTGATGCCCTTATCAAGAAGGATGTGAACATCCTGTGGTCTGACTGCGCCACTCTCGCCCCCATGGACAGGCCTTTGCTCGAGAAGCTCCATGAGGCAGGTGCCCGTAGACTCGTTTTTGGCTTTGAATCCGCGAGTGAGCGTGTCGTTTCACTGCTGGGGAAACCATTCACCCTGAATCAGGCGTCAAATACCATCCGTGAAGCCCATGAGGCTGGCATCTGGACGGAGCTGGACCTCATCTGTGGTTTTCCTTATGAGCGGGACGCCGATACCCAGGCTACCATCCGTTTCCTTGAAGCACACCAGAAATGGGTAATGTCGTGTAACATCAACAAATTCTGGATGGAAGGGAGGTACCTCCTCCGTGCGGAGGAATATGGTATACGCTATCGAACGGACGACCATGCCCTCCACAAAGACTGGTCTGTGATGGAGTTCGACGAACTTTCTGGACTTCAGTGGAAAGAACGGGTGGCGCTCACCAATCGCACATATGATTGCCTCCGTGGAGTCATTGATGGTCTATTTGTGCCCTCCCCAAGCCTGCACAGCCTCTTTGTGTATTGCGAGGATCCCACACGTTGGCGCGTGCTGAAAAATGCCCTTCAAGGAACAGGCAATCCAGAGGCGTCGCGCCTAGGTATTAAAAGCGAACCTGAGAAAAGTCAAAGGCCAACAGCAGAATTGTACAATACAGGAGCCGTTCAGAGCAATGGATGCCATTGATAGAGAAAAGATTCACAGGATCAAGGTCTGGCAGGAAGGGGGAAGGGCCGGGCCTGTGAAGATAGACATAGAGATACATCGCCGCTGTAATCTCTTCTGTTACTCATGTTCTCGTCGTGACGACCCAAAGTTCTCGTGGCTGAACGAATTCTCAAAGCAGATTGAGATGCCGAAGGAGAAGTGGCTCTCCATTGTGGACGAGGCGGCGACTCTCGACGTGAGGGAGTGGCACATCGCGGGTGGCGCTGAGCCGATGTATCTTGCGGACACCACTTATCCGGTGATGCAGCGCATCAAGGCGCACGGGATGCGGGGTATTCTCACAACGAATGGTACCATGTGGACTGAGAAGCAGATTCGCGGTCTCGTGGAGATGGGCTGGGACCGTATCCACTTCTCCATCGATGGACCAAATGCGAGAATCCACGACCACCTTCGCGGTCTGAAAGGAGCGTTCGACAAGACCTGCAGCAGCATCAGGTTCCTGAACAGGTGCAAGGGGGAGCTCGGAGTCGAGAAGCCCATGCTCAACATGAATTCCGTGCTGTCCATTCCCAACTATCGTCACCTTGAGGAATTCGTCGAGCTGGGCAGAGAGCTACAGGTCGGCTACCTGTTCATCGAGCCCCTCATCGTCTACTCGGACACCGGCGGGAGGCTCAAGCTCAGAGAGAAGCATCTCCCCGAGCTACGACAATTCGTGAGGAAAGCCCAGCAGCTCGCGCAAGACTACGGTATACAGAGCAACTTCGCTGCCTTCGATACCTACGCGGATGATTCCAATCTCCAGGATGACCTCGTGGAGTACAGCAGCAGGATGGACGTCATCGTCCGCCGCGATGCGGAGGAGCACAAGGGCAAAGGTGGCATGGGCTGGGCCTGCTACGACCCGTGGTTTCACATGAGTGTCAAAGCTGATGGCTATGTCGCACACTGCGACGTCGCGAACGATTCGGGCGACAACATCCGCGAGAAATCCCTCGAGCAAGTCTGGTATGGGCCATATTTCGAGGAGCACCGCAATCTTTTCCTTCGGGGAGGGACAAAACCGTACTGCGCGCAGTGCAACGCCAGCCACACGACGCAGCGGCGATGGCTGAGGAAGCACATGCAGGAATACGAGGCGGAGCAGAGCCGGCCCATATTCCCCGAGAAGTCGCTCGCAGGCCGACTTGCCAGATTTGTGCAGGTGGTGCGCTGATGGAGGAGAAGCTCTGGCGCATCGCGGACTGGATGGAGCGAAAACCCGCTCCGCCCAAGAGCATCGAGCTCATCACCACCAACAGGTGCAATGAGCGCTGCCTGACCTGCTGGATGCGCGGTACCACGATGGAAGCCTTGCGCGCCACCTATCGGCATGAGATGTCCGACGACCGCCTCCGCAGGCTCATCGACGAAGCGGCCGAGATGGGGGTGTACGAGTTCGCTTTCGTGGGCGGCGGGGATCCGATGGCCCGCAAAGTGACCTTTGAGTTGATGCAGCGCATCCGCCGCCACGGCATGCACGGCGACCTGGTCACGAACGGCACGTTGTTCAAGCCTGGTCAGATTGAGGAACTCGTGCGGCTCCAGTGGGACCGCATCAAGTTCAGCGTTGACGGCGCTACGCCGGAGACCTACGATTATTTGCGTGGCCTCAAGAACGGCTTCTCTATCCTCAAGAGCAATATGCTCAAGCTCAAGGCCCTCAAGCGGGAGTATGGGGCGAGGTATCCGAAGACGACTTTCAATGTAGTCGTGTCGAACACGAACTACCGCGAGTTCCTCGACATCATAGAACTGGCGCACGAGGTCGGCGGCGAGGAAATTCTTCTTCTGCCGATGACTGTCTTCTCCGACACGGGAGCGCAGCTCAAGCTTGATTCATTGGAGACCGAGGAGTTCCAGAAGCAGATTCTAGAGGGGATGAAGCGGATAAAACGCTATGGCATCTACTCGAACATGCACGAGTTCCTTGACGCCAGGCTCATCCAGAACACCAACGAGATGGACCAGGTCATGCTCGAGGAGGCAAAGACCGTGGAGGAACGCGCTGCCGGGGAAAACCGCGCCCTCTCTGGGGAGGAGAGCGAGCAGATACGGAACCAGGGCCAGTTCATGCGGGCATTCGGCGACAGGAAGGAGAACTTCCGGCACCTCCCATGCTACATGCCTTGGCATCACATCACCGTCATCGCTAACGGGAACATCGCGCCGTGCTTCAACGGATATGTGTGGGAGACCAGGACCAGTCTCAAGGAGCATTCCCTCGCGGAGCTGTGGTACGGTCCCTATTTTGATGGCTTCCGTAGGCAGCTAGAGACGCGCAGGCTCTGGGACACCTGTGCGACATGCTGCGTCTGGAGGGTCTTCGAGAACCGCGAGATACGCGGGGAGATGCAGGAGCGATTCTCCCCTCGCAGTCCTGAAGAGCAAGCCATGGACTCGCATTTTCAGGAAGAGATGGGGCAACACCGCAGGATTTCCGCAATCATGCACTCTCTCGTGGAGAAGGCCAGGGAAGTGGTGCCGCTGGCGGCGGTGAAGCGTGGAGGGAAACGCGATGGGTGAGGAGGTCATCAAGCAGAACGTTGTTTCCTGGACGCGTGGGAAACCCGTCAAGCCGCTGAAGATTGAGATTTGGCTAACTTTTCTTTGTAATCTCAAGTGCAAATTCTGCGACTTCTGGAAGCACAAGCGTGCCGAGCAAGAGCCCCGTGAGATGACTGACGAGCAACTGCGTTCGCTCATTCACGAGTCCCTAGAGTTCGGAATCCAGCATTTCACATTTTCCGGCGCCGGAGAGCCCTGGCTCCGCGGGGCCTTGCTGCTTGAGTTCATGCGGGACATAACGGTAGCAGGCAGGGACGGTCACCTCCTCTCAAATGGTACCCTGTTTTCTGAGGAAGACATCAGGGAGATTGTCGAGATAGGTTGGGGCAGTGTGGTGCTGAGCCTGGACGGTCCCACGCGGGAGATTCATGACGGATTGCGTGGGCAACGGGGAGCCTGTGAGCGGACGGTCTCGGCCGCGACTCGCTTTGCCGTGGAGCGGCGCAGAGAGGGTACATCCCGCCCACATCTCGCCTTCAACGTGGTGGTAACCCGCAGGAACTGGCATCTCGTCGCCCAGATGATACGTTTCACCGTAGATATGGGCTTCGACCAAGTGCTCTTCCGGGCCCTGATGGACATCACCCCCTGGTCTGGCGACCTGAAACTCCAACAGCAAGAGCAGGAGCAGTTTGTCGCTGCCGTATCCAGAGGAACGGCGCTGGCAGAGAGGTTAGGGGTGGAGACCAATCTGGGTGAGTTCTCCAGCCCTGCCCCCTGCGTCATTCTCGAGAGGTGCATGCCGTGCTGAAAGGGCAGGTGAAAGGGCATATGAGGAAGACGCTCGGTGCCATCCCGTGTTACGAAGCCTGGCATGGTCTCTCTGTGACACCGGAGGGGAATATCTCCATCTGCGGGCCCTACGCGTCCCGCTCCCCTCTGAGAGTGCAGGAATCAGGCTGTCAAGTAGTGTGGGACGGAGAGCATGCAGAGGGCGTGCGGAAAATGATGGTCACTGGAGACATATCTGGCCTGCGCAAGGAATGCTGTACCAACAGGCTGTTCGAGAACCGGCGCATACGGGAACAGCTTGCTGACATTCCCATAAGGCAGCCGCGTCCCCCTTTTGCCAGAACACTGCAGAGGCTCGCAGCGTGAGACCGCGTTATTCCTACAGTAAGGAGGTTACGATTGAGGAGGAGCGTTTCCGCCGGCTGATTGCCTGGCAGAACGGGGGGCTCGTGGGCCCCATCCACATAGACGTGGAACTGCACAAGCGCTGCAATCTCTATTGCATCTATTGCACGCGAGATGAGATGGGGCTGAAGCTCAACGCGGAGTCCAAGCGGACCGAGCTGGGCCTCAACACATGGCTGTCCGTCGTGAGGCAGGCCGCTGCCCTGGGCATCAGGGTGTGGAACATCGAGGGAGCGAACGAGCCAATGGCCCATCCGGACACCTTCCGTGTCCTGCAGGAAGTGAAAGCGCAGGGGATGTACGGCACCATGACCACCAACGGTACGCTCTGGGACGACGAGCGTACGCAGGGCCTCGTGGAGATGGGCTGGGACCGGTTGCATGTCTCTGTCGATGGGGTGACTGCCAAGGTGCATGATTTCTGCCGCAAGGTCCCCGGAGGGTTCGACAAGATCATGCGCTTCCTCTCTCGGCTCGACCACTACAAGCGGGAAAAGAGAGCGGAATGGCCCATGCTCAACATCAACGCCGTGGTGAACAACCGCAACTACTGGAGCCTTCCGGAATTCGTCGAGCTGGCGCGTGAACACAACGCGGACTACCTGTTCGTCGAGCCGGTCATCGCCTATCACGAGAACGCGATGACCATGAAACTGGACGAGGACCAGCGGAAGGAACTGCCCCGGTACGTCAGGAAGGCTGCGCGGCTGGCCGAGAAGTACGGCATTGACAACAATTTTGGCACCCACGACCGGAATCTCGATGATGACCTCGTACAGCACACGGGGGACATCAATCGCGTGCACCTCGGTGATGTCGAGCAGAAGCCGGAGCACGGCCTGCTGAGCTCCCCCTGCTACAAGCCTTGGATGTACATTGCCATCAAGTCCGATGGTCTCGTGGGACACTGCGGCCTCATCAAGGGCGGAGAGCATATCCAGCAGAAGTCGCTCGCGGATATCTGGCACAGTTCCCATCTCACCGCAGTGCGGCGGAGGATGCTCAACAAGCAGCTCGGCGAGCACTGTACCCGCTGCTGCCCGAGCGACATCACCCAGAGGAGAAGGTGGCGTAGGATATTCGAGAACGCGCTCGAGAACCAGGGACGCGTGAACGTGCACGTCTGCGCGTGAGTCTATCGGGAGAGGAACACCTGATCGAGGTACACGATGTTCTCGGTGAGGTTGCTTCCCATGTGGATGCTGTCGAATAGGAACCTTATTTCAGCCACCTTATCTAGGTCCATCACCCCATTCCCCTGTATGGAAAAATCCTGCAGCACGTACATCTCCCTTAGTGGTATTTTCATCCAATACCAGATATCTGGTAGGAGCAGGCGCTCATTAACGAAACTCCACCAATCCCCATCCTGATCAATGACGCACACCTTGAGGATGCTCGTTGGCTTCTTGACCTTGATTACAAAATTGAGGTGCGAGTAGCCAGACCAGTCCTGAACCCCTTCATGCATGATGAACTTGCGCGCCAAATCTGCCGCGCGGTGTGCTTGAACGAGGCCCAACTTGTAATGCACTTTGAGCCCTTTCCCGTCGAGCCCAAGACCATCCTGCAACTCCCAGGTGGCTTCCGCGTTGATTGTTTCCTTGACATAGCGGTCTATGTCTCCATGATTAAAATCATCGATAAGAAGGACATCCTTCCCCGTGGCCAACGGTAGGTCCTTGTAGCTGGCCACCTCCCGAATCTCAGCGATTTGCTTGAATCTTGGAGACGGAGTTTGTGGGAGGCCGGCACCTCGAAACGTGGACGGGATATAGATGTCGTCTTTTTTTCCGAGTAATTTCTTCAGAAATTTGATGGGCATGCATTCACCTCTCGCACGCGCCGGAATCTGTGCGCTGGGTTGACCAACGACCCTGCCAATCCTTTAAATAGTTTATCCATCCCTGGGCTCCATAGGGCCCATAGATTCATATCTTCGGTACCTCAGCAGCCAACCCAAAGCAAGGGGATGATGGGTATGTGAGCGGGCACATGGCTCTCGGAGGTAAGATGAGCGCTATGGCAAAAGTTCGCCCTCGCTCAACTGCCTGAACAGTTCGTCAGCAATATGCCGTTGTCCTTCCGCGTTGGGGTGGCCATCCGAGAGGCGATATTCGCCGTGATATTCTTCTTTTGGGATAGTCGCCTCAAGCGTCTCCCGCACAGGTAGCAGCGTGATTAAAGGCTTCATGGTATCTTCCCTCAGGAAGCCCTCCACCTCATCGTCTGCGTGGAAGGGCGGCAGGAAGACCACAAGAGGGATGCCCCGTTCCCGAAGGTGGGAACTCATCCGGACTAGATAATCCTTCACGTTGCACTGGCGCAAGGCACGGGCGCGATTCTCGTCCTCCATCCAAAGGCGGTAGGGCTCCTGTAGGTATCTCTCGCGGAACCACCTGAGTAGGGGTTTTTCGCCCCCCTTTCGGCCGCGCAGCAAATGATAGATTGTCTTTCCGGGCGTGCGGTATGAAGAATCGGAGAGGAAACTGGTTGTAGGATAAAAGTCATTATTAAAGTATTCGTAGCTGACGATTCGCGTGGTCGGATATTTTGGAAGCATATACTCAAGGCGTTGGAATACGAGGGGGGTGTTGTACCCATACACCCCGAGATTGACAACCTGGTAGTCGTGTCCTTCCGCGTTGAGCCTGTTCTGCAGCAGTGCCGCCACAGTCTCGTTCCTGTGGACACCGAAACCGTATGCGAAGGAGTCCCCGAGGAGAAGTATGACCGGTCGGCCATCCGGGGGGTCGGCCCGGTGGGGAAGCTCGATGCTCTGCGCCCACGGATCCTCGACCACCCCGCAAGGATGCTGGATGGCGCGGGACTGGCACGCGGCCAGCATGACCACGATGGCCAGAAGCACTGGTGCGGGTTCCACTCGCAATCCTCAGAGGACAATGCATAAAAAGGTTCCTCAATGGAATACCGGGAATGGTGAGTGGAGATACGAGTATGAGAATCGCACTCGTCTACGCCCCGTACCACAACAAGTTGTTCAATGAGAACCTTACGACAGTAGACGACGAGTTTGGCAAATACACCCCCCTGAATCTCCTTTATCTGGCTTCTATCCTGCGCAAGGATGGTCACGATGTCCAGGTTGTCGATGCATACGCTGAAAATCTCTCTAAAGACGAGGCGCTCGAGCGCGTCGCTGAATTCGACCCCACCCTCATAGGGTTCAGCCTCCATGCGGTGGTCAACTTTTATGATACGCTAGACTGGATTCGCCATTTCAAGAAACATCTGCCCGTGCCTAATCTCGTAGGGGGGACCTGCTTCTCTGGCTATCCCGATGAGTGTATGACCCACAAGGAAATCGACTTCGGCATCATAGGAACCGCGCTGGGCACGGTGCCTCACTTTCTTCATGAGTTCCGGAACGGGAGACGATTCCACGAGGTTCCCGGGCTCTGCTACCGCGAGGGAGGAGAAGCCAGGATTAACAGGGTTCCCAAGGCCAAAGAGCCGGTCCATCATCTCCCCATGCCGGCCAGAGATCTCATCCGCAATGAAAAGTATTATCAGTATATCTCGAAACGGCGGAACTTTACCATCATGATGACAATGATGGGCTGCCCATTCCGATGTAATTTCTGCCCTATCCCCAGCAAGCCCTTCAATATCCGCACAGTGGAGAGCGTGCTCGCCGAAATCGATGACTGCTACCACCAGCATGGTATTCGCGAGATTGACTTCTTCGATGCAATCCTGCCTATCAGCGGGCGACGGATGAGAAAAATCTGCGAGGGGCTCATCAGAAGGGGATACGACCTAGTATGGAGCTGCCGCTCACGGGTGGACAATGTGAATGGGGAATTGTTGCATCTGATGGCCAGGGCCGGCTGCGTGCGCATCTACTACGGTATTGAGGCGGCTGATGCATCAACTCTCGATAGCATAAAGAAGGATATCTCTCTCGACAGGGTTCGGGAGACCATCAGGCTCACGAACGAGGCGGGAATCAAGCCGCTCGGGTTCTTCATCATCGGCAACCCTGGTGA
>Ga0209542_10007550_pt1 | contig 20631 bp, 20 predicted proteins | sample RifCSPhighO2_01_FD_184028 | JGI IMG/M metagenome (GOLD analysis project Ga0209542, IMG submission 184028) | Soil microbial communities from Rifle, Colorado - Rifle CSP2_plank highO2_0.1 (SPAdes) (version 2) | ecosystem: Environmental > Terrestrial > Deep subsurface > Rock core/Sediment ...
CCCTGAAAAGACTCACTACGCCCACCAAGCCTGGATTCGAGACAGCATCTACCAAGCCATTGGCGTAGAACAGTTCAACATGGCGGAAGCCATCCAGACCTATCAAGCTTTACTTGATGTTTTATTGAAGCATGAATATAAAATTGATTGGGCCATACGTGAGAAACCGGATGCAAAACATAAATACATTCACGCTCGCTACCACCCGATTACATTCGATGAGTTTGACCAAGACTGGGGCAACAAACAAAACGATGCTGTGGGCGCTTTGCTCTTTAAGATTGGCGAACTACATGAGAAAAGAGTTTCTGTATTGAGAGATTCGAATGACTATCGCATTGTACAAAAATTGGTGTATTACTTAGAAAGCATTCAATACTGGAAAGACTGCGACAATGGAGTCTGGGAAGAAAACGAAGAAGTGCATGCCTCTAGTGTTGGCGCTTGCGTGGCTGGATTGATTAAGATTCAGAAATTAGTGTATGTCCCTGACGAATTGTACTTGAAAGGACTTGAGACTTTGAATGCTTTATTGCCTAGAGAATCTGCGAGCAAAGAAGTAGACTTGGCCTTATTGAGCTTGATCTACCCTTATAAGATTGTTACACCCGAACAGTGTGATGCCATTCTTCAAAACATTGAGCAAAAACTTGTACGAGAAAAAGGCGTTCTGCGATATCTTGGAGACTGCTACTTTAACTATGAAGGCAAGGAAGCCAGTTGGACCATGGGGTTCCCCTGGCTGGCTAAGATCTATAAAGACCTTGGGAATAAAGAAAAGTACAATCATTACTTAGCTAAGACGCATGAAGTCATGACAACTGACGGAGAACTGCCTGAACTGTATCTCGGCGATGGGGAGAAATTCAACGAAAATACTCCTCTTGGATGGGCCCAGGCCATGTACTTGGTGGCGGTGAGTTAGATGGAAGCCGACTATCGAATCGAACACGATAATGAAGAAGCCCGTATTGTAACCAATGCAGGCACGTTTCATCTGTCTCCTGAACTCTTTGCAGCCTATTTGGAAAATGCACACTTGAAAGAGTATGATTATGAACAAGATTGGGAACAGCGTTCCATTGGCTTTATTCTTGCTCGGGCCACTCTACCTCAATCCTTTCCTGCGCGAGAAAAAGAACTGCTTAATAAATGGCCTACTGATGATTTAGATCGAAAGGTTGTTGAATGGGTAGCTCGAGAGCGTATTATTCCAACTGATTATTTAGAAAGAGACATGGCTACGTCCAGAACAGGTGATATTTGGAATAGACTTACCCCTGAAATCAAAGATTTGATGGCCCGAGAACGTCTTTTCTTATATTTCTCAAATAATTCTACGAATGAGGATCTTACTTGGTTGGAGCACAAGGCTTGTGGCAGTTCGACAGGATTTTTCTTTGGAAACCCATTTATGACTGGTCTTGAAGCAGATCCTGAATGGCAAGAACAGGCGAGAGCTGGAAGAGATAAACGACTCGAAGAAATCTCTTCTGCGGAAAATTCTTCTGCACTTGCATTGTATATTTATGGATCAAAAGCACCCCCTCTCCCTCCAGACACTTCCTTAAAGTTCAGAGAAAAATCCATTGGCCTAAGACACTTTCGTAGTCGTTATCCCTCTCAAGATTTAAACACGCAGATGAAATCATCTCTTGCTGAAGTTTATTCTCATGCGGAACTGGAAAATGAAGCTCCTGCTTTTGATCAAGTAGATCATGCCCGAGTTCTTTTAACACCCGTTCCATACGATTCACACATGATGGCTATTCCAGAACCACTTGCTTTGGAATTCTGCCATGGTGGTAAAGTTGTTGGAACAACAAAAGATCCAAGCGTTTTGGATGCCCTAAGGTTCCGACTAGAGGACCTTGCACTCGCAGATACTCTCCAATTAGGTGATCGTAAAATTCATGTGGGGATGACACACAAGGAATTTGACCATCGTTTAAGAGAAATCCCTGCGACTCTAGATTGGTATGACACTTATGTGCAACGAGTGGCAGGAGAATTGAGTGGTATTGTAGGAGGCATAAAATGATTGAAGAACTCTTAGTGGAAGATAAGAAGGTTCCTTTTAACACAACTGGATTAAACGAAGCTGAACAAACTCTTATTCGAGAAATTACGAGGGCGACTTTAGTTGGAGCCAAAGAACGATTCAACTATGCTTTAGAGCGCTGTACCTTTTTTGCGGATTACGGAAGAGATGCCCTTGAAGAAACCTTGAAAGGCCAGGAGATTGGTACAAATCCTCACATCGAAGGAGATGACCTAAATCCATTCACTCAACATTACTGGGTGGCCTTTGATTTGCGTACTTCCGAAGGGCCGGTGCGGATCGTCATCGACCCTATCTTTGCGTATGTTGGGCGAAAGGACCAGGCTCAAGGTGTAGTAAGACAGGATGTTTATGTTTCTTACACTCAAAGGTGTCGAGTTGTTAAGCCTCATAAAAACAGCTTAGAAGGCGGCGTTCGTGTCAACACCATGGGAATCTGAACTTTACCCAACTAAAAATTTATAAACTAAATTCAGGTCCAACTTTTTTATGACTGGGTTTTAAAGTTTATTCAATAATTTAAATAACTCATCAAACTCTTCATTTGAAAGTTGAGTAATTTTCCTGTTCGTTATCTCCCCTAACTCTTTTAGCTTTTCCTTCACTTCCTTTTTCGCAAGCTGACCTTCCCACGCTTTCTCTAAAGCATTCTTTATTTTCTTATCCGACTGCCAGACCAACTCTCTTAACACTGGATTGGAAAGTGCTTTTGGCTTCATTAGAACGAGCGCTGAATCCACTCGTGGCTGAGGGAAGAATGCTTTTTTTGGAATCACCTTAAGAACTTCCACTTTGTAGAATTCCCTTGTCAAGATTCCTAGTTTTGAATCACTCAGCAAGATCTCAGCAAAGTCTTTTCCCACCACTAATGTAACTCGTTCCAGAGGCTTCTTTAAAATGAGCCATACTAGCGGCTCTGAAATGGTGTAAGGAATATTGCCCACTACCTTGTTGAACACCTTGCTCCACCATAATTTCAACGCATTACCCTCTACTAGAGTAATGCTCTCTAATGCTGGAAAAGATTTAACTAATTCAGAGTCCAACTCTACTGCGATGACGTAGGCTTTTCTTGCTAGAAACTGCGTAAGTTCGCCATGACCTGCACCGATTTCCAAAATTTCATCTGTGGGTAACGGATCTGCAGCCTCTACGACCTCCTTCAAAAGTTCCTTGTCCACCATGAAATGCTGGTCTTGAGCCATATACACTGGAAAGAAGAACGCTATAAAAAGGTACTGGACCAGTCGGGATTTGAACCCGAAGTTTCTGCCTTGCGAAGGCAGCGTCATACCGGGTTAGACCACTGGCCCAATCTTTAGAAGTAGAGATAAAGGGTTTTTAAAGGTAGCTATGCGACACGGACTAGATAGGCAGGGAGACTTCCATGCTTGAAATTACGCATGTGTTGACCGTTTCGCATAGGAGTTAACATAGTGACTTTCGCTTCATCTGCAAATTCATATACTTTTAGATCGTCATCCACTTTTGGCTTGCCAGGGTTTAGTACGACTGGTACCTGAATGTCTAATCGCTTTGCTATATACTTTAACTTCCTAATAAGTCTCTGCGGAACTCTCTTCGACCAATATTCTTGCTCAAGCAATGTAGCAATAGAACCTGTTTTATCTAATAATTCTAGCCCTTGCGTCTGGTAGGGCATACAAGCCGTTCGCTGCTTCACTTTCAAAATTTCATGCTTATCTGTAGCCACTCTCAAAGCGGCCGCATCTGGGAAGAATCCATCTGAAACCATGTATAAAGTTACTGGGATTTTATCAGGAATCTTCCTTTTAGGAACACTCAAGTACTTAATCAAGTAATAAGCTACTGCATTTTCCATGGCTTGATAAGCTGCTGTGATCCGATCTGATGCTCCACCTGACAATCCGACTGCTACGGCTCCACTTTCCCTAGGTTCTACAAAACAAATGGCGTTTGAATGTCTTGCACCTACCATCTTGAATCCATAAACTAAATCGTCTCTCATTTTATCTGTGATTTCTATGTGCGCCTTGCCTGCTAATCTTGGGTTCACTTCCTTAGGAAGCAGCAATTCTTCTCTTATTGGGGGAGGAATGCGCTCCTGCAAAACCCAGCCATTTATCCCTGGTTGAATATCGATTGGATGAATATCAAAATTTGGGTTTGTTAAACGATATACTAAAGGGGGCTTATGGGCACTTAGCAACTTACCAATCGCACCCTCTTCAAATTCAATCGCAACGACTGCATCTTGTAGTCTTTTACCTGTTTTACCCACCATCTCCGTGGCGGAAGCTAAAGTGACACGAGGAACTCCAATGATCCCACCAAAACGGGCTACTTCGTTTACTGAGCTCGCTGCTGCGTATTCTTCGTCTTCTTTCCCAGGTCCAAAGCCATATGCTCCACCACAAGGGCCTGTATGCTTTAGTATATTTGTTCCGCCTGTTGTGAGTAGCAGATGGGTGGCGCTTAGAATGTCAAGATGATTTACGAAGCCTAGTGTTCGATCGCGATGTAACGGTTCAAATAATTTTTCCCCTATTTCGGCTAGTGTAGATGGATTTCCCATTGCTTCCCCATACTTACCCCGAACGACTGGCCCTGAGAAAACTTCTCGTTCTCCATCTCTATCGACTAAGAAATAACCGAACTGGGCGATGTCTTCGAGTCTCATATGATAAGACCTTTACCTTCATATTCAGCTCTCATCACTGCAGGATCTACTCTTGCCATGTGATCGGCAATCGCTCGATCGTATCGTGCAGTGTGTTCGAATACTTTTTGCATTAATCTGAATCGATCCTCTAAAGTAGTTGCCCCGCCATTTGCTCTTAGGCTTGTTAGTACACTCTGATAATCATTTAGATTGACGACTACCGCACAACTATGATGATTTTTGCCTCCGGCGCGTAGCATGGCTGGACCGCCGATATCTATATTGCCTCGAACGTGCTCGAACGTAGCACCTGGCTCTTGAATGACTGTTCCAAAAGGATATAAGTTATTAACTAACATGTCAAAGAAAATCCCGCCTCCCATCTCTGCAAGGTATTGTTGGTGTGCAGGATTGTTTCGTTCGCCTAACAAGCCTGCATGGAGTTTAGGTGTTAGCGTTTTGACTAGTCCTCCTTCCATTTCGGGTACTGCAGTGAAGCGCTCTATGGAGATTAAATTTCTATCTGCTCTTGCTCCAAGGGCTTTTTGTAACGCTGTATAACTTCCTCCAGTTGAGTAGAATATTACTTCGGGGTTGATGCTCAGAAGACCATCTACTAATGCAGGTAAGCCTTCTTTATCAAAAACACTTGCAAGAACATACCTTACCGGAATGCGATCTGTGATGGGGTGTTTGATTTCTCGTATGGTCACACTTTCCGAAGATCGCTCGTCCTATTTATAGTTTTCTATGCGTTTATCATTTCGTAGTAGTTCTCAAAAAGTGTACACTTGTTTTCTCGTCGGTGTACGCTTTTTGGAACCCCAACTCCTGCTATGCATTTTTTGCCAGAATTTAGCCTTTTGCAGGCGAAGTGTAACACTTTAGTGTTGTTTATCTCTTGTCTTATTCGACGGTATTGTCGAAACTATCCAAATTAAGCACAGGCGTTGTCGACGGTATCAACAACACTTGTCTAGGACAGTTCGTTTTGCAGGAGTTGTGGATTTCGTCACAAGGGGGTTAAGAATCTTTCATTTGATTTTCAACTCTTTCAGGGCGGTATCTACATATCCTTCGATTTGATCTAGGTTGATGTTTTTATAGCCTTGGGAGATTCGTGAAGAAAGTCTGATTTCGACCCTGTTCAATAGCTTTTGTCGAATGCCTAAGGCTTGTTTTTCAGGTAGAGGCGATTTGGTTGGGTTTATTTGTTCGCGGTATTTCTTTGCTAACTTTAAACTTGCTTCTATTTCTTTTTTGTATTTACTGGCAATCTCCGCATTGTCAACAGCTATTTCCAGCATGCTATGCACAATTATAGTGAACTGCGCGACTTAGAGAACATGATTAGCGCAGTTCACATATAGATAGCTGCGTACAATAGAGTAGCATAAGCTACGCAGTTATCTATACGTTAGCTAGGTTTCCGATGAGCAACTCTATGCGTTTGTTGCGATTTTGCGGCATTCAAAATAAGGGAAAAAGTTTCATCATAAAGATGCTGATAGGTTTTCCGAAAGGCCTTCTTATCTATCGTATTCTTTTTTATCTCATCGGAACTTATTCGGAGCCTTCGTTGAATTTCTGAGTCTATGGATTTAAACGTCACTTTTTTCCCCCTCAAGAATAGGTAAATGGCAACCATGTTTCGGGCAAGTTTATATTTCTCTTGACCATCTAATAGGTCACATTCACGCGTTAAAGCCTCGCTTCCGAGCAAGTGTAGATCCAGTAACTTGTAGTTGATGGAGCGATGATATCGATAAATCAACCTTTTCTTGGCTATGCATCGGCTAAGCATCGTTTGGTACAAAGGGTCTGTAGCGAGTCCATAAAGTAAAGTTTTTGTACTCATAATCAAGATCTGAGTTGGAATGCCGGTGATGTTTTTCATTGTTCTTTCTAAGAGTTTAGTCTCTATTTTTTCTGAAGTAATCAATAAGAGATCTAAGTCGTTGAAATGAAAGCCCTTTTCGAGAAAAGACCCGGTAAGAATGAGGTTGTCGTAGTTTTCGACGTTTTGATCAATAACTGAGAACACTTCTTGCGCTATCTTCTGCTTGATCGGCTCTAGATCTGGTACTTGGTAGAAAAATAAGGTTTCCTTTGCTTTTGGAGGTGCTACTGCTTGAATCGTGACGTAGCTGCCTGGATGAAGCCCGAATCGATTCTTAGGAATATAGACTTGATCCATCTTGCTTCCCCGACTGACTTTAGCGATGATCTCCATAGTACGTAATAGTACGTAATTATATATAAAGTTTGGCTTTCTTTTGCCATGAGTTAAGTTTAAAAACAACTTGGCCTCTCTGGATTAAATGAGCCTTACCGAACGAGTTCGGAATTACCTTGTAATAGCGAATCTACCTTTCTTGTTCCAAAATTAAGGAGATTTGCTATAATAACTCCTAATGAGCGAGCCCTGTTGTAGAAGCTATGAATGTTGCTTTTTGCTTGGGTGGAGCCAGTTGTTCAGGGGATTGGTTTCGACAAATGAAAGAAGAACCCTACCAATTAATAGAATCATTGCCTCGTTAGGAATCTTTCGCGATGCCCCATAGCAACTTGAAATAATTCATATACGATTCAGCGATGTCTTTGTTCTTGATTAGAATGGCCAACGGTTCATCGCTCCAAATGATGATGGCGACACGGTCGCTGTAGATGTTCGTTGCGGCAAGGCCGCCGTAGCCTTCGGGCAAGGAACGGGTTTTGGCTAAGGGCGTTCCTTTGTCTTTTTCACGTTTCCCGGCATAAATGATGTTGAGAGGGATTTTCTTTTGAATGCGTTGCTTGGTGTATTTCGGGAGGTAGTATTGCAGAATATTGGAAGCATTTTTTGAACCGCCCATGATGTAGATGGGCTTGGCTTCCCGGAGCTGGTCTTCGAAAATGGCTTTGATGCCCTCTTTTCCCTTGTAAAACAAGGTTTCCTGTTTGTCATGGCTCATCTTGAATTTTAACTCCAATTGAGGAAGGAGTTCTTTGACTCCGATTTCACGCTCTTTCACCATGCTCAATAGGCGTTGAGGATCTTCTGCTTGATAGTAATGGCGGTTGTTGGTTACGATGTAGCTGGCAAGGCCTTTTTCGATGAGTCGGTGAAGGGCGTCGTAGACATTTCGACGATGAATGCCTGCTTTTTGAGCCACCTTTCCTGCGAGCATGGCTCCGTGCTCTAACAAAGTGAAGTAGATTTTTTCCTCAGCTTTGGTGAGGCCCAATTGCTGCAATGTTTCTGACATGGTGTTTAGAGGGGCGTAAGGGGTTTATTAATATTGTGGTGAAATAGGTCACCTCAATATCTTAAATACGTCCTGTCCTTTTCTATATTAAAACCTTTTGAGGTGAATACCATGAAAAACGAACAAAAAGCCAGACAAAACCTAGAAACGATGCTCACTCGACACGGGATTCCTAATGGAAGCCGAATCACGCAGAAAACCATTCGACGCATGGTCGAAGAGCGAGCTGCACGATACAGTGCTGCTACAGACTATGCGGACCTTGTGAATGAACTAGATGCGATAGGAAATCGAGTTCTTATTGTAGGCCAACAATGGGCTGTGCCTATGGATGAAAACAACTTGATGCGCAAGGACTTATCGGAAGAAGCGTATGCTATGCTGGGGCGCAAAGCACAGGTCTTACCTCGCATTGATAACCTTCGCAGCCAACAATGGAAAGTTTGCCGGGGCGACCCTGAAATCATTGCGAACTATCGAAGAAATGGAGAACTCTCTGAGAGACTTGTCCAACTCTGCAACATTATGCCTGAAGATTTTTTCCACCATACTTCAGGCGATGTAAATGACCCTAAGATCGGATTTGCTTACCGCAACTTAAATCGCCACTTTGTCAGCACCACCTGGGCTGCTTTAACAAAAGGCTATGCGATCTACCGAGAGGCTAAGAAAGAAGAAGGCGTCGTGGAAGTCTTGCAAAAAAAGCCCTATGCAGGTGCCTTCCAAACAGGCGTTGTGAACGGGGACGGCGAGCGACACATTGTCGAACTTAATAGTGTGCCCATCACCCTTTCCACGCATCCTCAGCGACGAGAAATTCGTGCTTGGAATATGGAAGCACACTGCAGTTGCAAGGACCATTCCTTTGTTGGAGTGCAACACCGAAAACAAGCCAATCCTATGGTGCGAGGCTGTAAACATGTCGTTGCTGCGTACATGACAGGCAAGGATGAATTTGATGGGATGCAAGATGAGTACAAAGGAAAACCTGTCGAACTGGAATGGCACGGGAACGTCTTCCCAAAATTGAACACCTCTGGACTTGCCCTTGCCCGAAAACTAGAAGCGAAAATCGTTCTTAAACCGGAAGAAGGGCCTGTCCGAACACTGAACGATACGGAATTCAGCCAAGTCTTCGGCGCGTATATTGCTCGAGATGGATTGGATGCCTATATTCGCCGATAGATTTTTTTGTTTTTTTCTTCTTATTTTAGTTCTTCGAGGTCTTTCAACACTTCTTCGGCGTGCTCGTCTGGTTTTACTTTTTCATAGACTTTTGCGATCCTTCCTTTTGGATCGATGAGGAAGCTATTGCGAGCGGTTCCTTGATAGAGCCGGCCCAAGAAGGTCTTAGGACCCCAGAGTCCATATGCGTTGACGGTTTTCTTGTCTTCATCTGCTAACAATGTGAAGGGTAGATCGTACTTTTTGACGAACTTGTCATGGCTCTTTACACTGTCTACGCTGATGCCTAAGACTTCAAGCTTTGCTTTCTTGAACTTTGCCCAGGCATCGCGAATGGTGCAGGCCTCTTTTGTGCAGCCTGGCGTATCGTCCTTGGGATAGAAATAGAGCAAGACGTACTTGCCTTTATAGTCGGAGAGCTTGTGGATTTTACCGTTTTGATCGGGAATGGAGAAGGTGGGGGCTGAAGCACCGGCTTTTAGAGTCATGGTTTCACCTATATGTAGATCGCTAGCTTGTCTTTTCCTTCGGGTTGGACGGTTACTTCGGTGCCTTTTTTCAACTTAAGGAATTCGGCAATTTTCTTGTCGATTCGAATGTCTAAGGAATTACCTGAAACACCTACTTTTGTCTTAGAAGAAAGACCCCAGACTCCTTTTTCTTTTGATATTTGCTCAATTCTTCCCACTTCTTTTGCTGAAAAGACGGTTTCACCGCACTTTGTACAAACCTCTGCGTCGAATCTTCCTAAATCTACTCCTAAATGCTTAAATGGCACTTTCTTTTTTACGACCTTTCCGTTGCATTCATCACATGTCAAGAATCGCGATTTTATAGCGATATTGTGGGACATTGATTTGCGATTCTTGATCACACTCAGAATTCTAGCCTTATGTTTATCTGAATCTTTTTCAGTATAACTAGAATTCTGCTGTTTCATAGCCAAAACACCGTTTTCACACGATACGTGTCTTTATTTATTTTTCGATAGGCCACACCCATCCCTGCGAAAACTACTAGCCATCCTTCTTTTTGTTGGATTCTGCTTCCCCGCTGCATGACCCGAATTACCTCTGATTTGGTAATTCCTCGCTCTAGCATCTGTTCTGCTGCATGTTGGGTGAACTTGACATTCTCTTCGGAAATGTCCATGTCATGACCTGTAAGGACAGGTAATATTTTAGATTATTTAAAGCTTTCGTTGCTAAGGCCTGTCTCGTAAATTTTTTCCGTCAACTCTTTTGCTTTCTCCTTGTCCTTTAACGTCTTGAACATCAACACACCTTGCTTGTGCACGATGACTTCTTCCCCTTCTACTTTTACGACGAGGATAGAGCCTGCATCGCTTACTAGCGTGTAGGACTCCTTAATCTTTTCTAAGTCAAGGTTCAATTGCCGCAAGGGCTTTACTTCCAAAGCGGCCTTGGTTTTGCAGTAGTGCAAAATGAACAACTCTTTTTTTTGTAGGTGAGTAAATTTTCCTTTGCAGGCTTGGCATTTTGGATTCTTTTTTACTTTGATTTTTTCGATCGCTGCATCCCAAGCGTTGATGTGGAACAGTGCAGGCGTGGCTGCTTGTTCTGCTAAGATTTTGATCGCTTCCACGACTTGAAGGCTTGCTACGATTGTGTTGGTCGTGTTGAGAATGCCTTGAGTTTCACAATCCTCCTCGGAAATAGCACTGCCCAGAAGACATTCAAAACAGGGCTGTTTGGGAAGAACCGGGAAAACAAAACCTCGCGTTTGGATGGCACCGGCATAGATCCAGGGGATTTGGTACTTTACGGCATAGTCATTGATGATGAAGCGCGTTTCTAAATTGTCGGTGCCATCGAGGATTAAATCGGACTTGAGTAAGGAAATGTTGTCAGCGGTTAGCCGTACTTCGTGCGTTTCAACTTTGACGTTGGAATTGATACTTTGTAAGTAGTTCAGAGCGGCCGAGACTTTCGGTCGGTGGATGTCTTTTTCGGTGTACAAAAGTTGGCGATGCAAATTGGATTCTTCAACTTGATCGGAGTCAATGAGGATGAGCTTGCTGATGCCTGCGCGGGTGAGCAGTTCGGCTGAGACTGAACCGAGGGCGCCAAGACCAACGATGCAGACTGTTTTTTTACTGAGTAAGGCTTGGCCTTGTTTTCCTAAGATTTTTTCTTGATTGGTGAAGTCCATCTCCTTAGGGAAGTCTTGGGTTTTTAATAGCTTGTGAACGCTTGCTTTATTATGATCTATATAGAAATTAAATAATGTTTAAAAAGCCAACTTCTTACCTATATGTATGTCTCTTCCATCTGAGGATAATCCTGCTGACTTTAACGCGCATACTTCTTTACTGGCTGCTGCACTGAGCGATTATGACCATTTCTTTGCCTCATTCTTTAATGACCCTACCTTGCATGAACTGGCAAACGTACACCTTGGAAGGGAGCCCTTCATTCCTGACTCTCGATACCTTGCGCGCGCCAGCATTCCTGTTTTTTATCAAAGTAAGCAGGTTGCTGATCTTGCTGTGCTCTTACTCAAACCCAATCAAGGCACTGGGAAGTTCGAGCGATTTAAGCTTCCTCAAATACAAATGCCTGAGTCTCTTATACATGCCAGCCCTCGTGAAGGTGTTTTTCCTCGCGACAAACCTACGGATGCGGTTGAATTTGCCTTCCCCCTTTATGCTGCTATTGATGATCAAGTGGCGTATGGAGCGATGTGTTTGGATTTGATTGTTCCTGAGCCTGCTGCAAACCCAACCACTCTTGCTGTTGGCACCCATCTAGGGCTAACGCCTGACGCATTCTTGGCTGCGATCCAAGGCAAACAAAATTTATTAAGAACTCCTGAAAAACCGCGTATTCAATACACCTTGAATGAAAAAGGTAGATGGAACTGCCACGCCACTTTCTATGATGGAAACCCATTAGCCCCTCATGAACCTTTACTAGCCCTAGGCTTCTTGAAACTTGATGACTATGCCCGAAGCCCTCTTTACACTGCCTTTCGACCCCTTATGCAGTAAAACTCTACCTTTTCTTCACCACAAACAACGCATGATCCTTTTCAAACGGATCCAGAAGACGATGATCCACGACCAGCAGCTGGCGCTCTTCCAATTGCATCATGACTTCCTTGAAAAGAACTTTTGGATTTTTCGTTACGTCAATGCTTCTGGCTTTTACCGCGAGAATGCCAAAACCCCCGCCTTTCAAATAAGCATCCATGTTCTTCAAGAAAATCTCCACTTGGTTTTTTTGCGCCACATCTTGGTATACAATATCTACACGACACACTAAATGCTGGTAACTCTGGGGCTGATTGGCATCGGCTAAAATGGGCGCCATGTTCTCTCGCAGTTCGGTTACAAAGAAAAGGTCTCTCACTACACGAGGGCTGCTGTCCAAACAGAACACAAAACCCTTCTTCCCCACAACGTCAGACATGAAGGAAGGCGTATAACCATGACTTGCACCTAAATATAGTACCTTATCCCCTTCCTTGATGCCGCACTGGGCTAGCCTTTTTACTATGGCTGCGGCCAACTTGCTTTTGAACGGATCCCAAAACCTGAATTCCTGCTCGCCTTCTTTTTGAATGAACTCCTCGAAATGCTTTGTACCTGGAAGAAGGCTCTTTGTGAACAAACTCTTACCCTTATCGGTTTCGTGTTCAAACACATTCGGAAACTTAGGTCCTAGTGGATTCATAAATTACAAGAACAAGACCTTGTTTTTAAAGATTTAGCTCTAACTTCCCTCTTTTAGACCTGTTTCTGTTATCTCCCGCAAATCAGCTTCCAGTTGGATAGCTTTTTTACCCAGGCTTTCGTAACTTGCAACGCTTACTAAAGAAATTCCTCGCTGCTTTAATCGATGATCCAGACCAAACTCTCCTTGTACATGGGCAGCCTCTACCCATAATAATGAATGCTCCAATCTCTTTGAAGGTTTGATCTTCCCAATCCATCCGTTTTCTCTGTTTACTTGAATAGAATTTACAAATAATGGTGGAGCCCTATGGGCTAAACCATAAGCTAAGTTGCCTTCATCTAACTGAATTACATGAACGCCATTTCTTCTTGCGATTTCATCGAATGGGTGTGCTTCCTGCCCTTCAAAATAGATATGACAATATTCTTCACTTTCTGCTACTCTCATTTGAGCTTCATACAAGCTATGAGCTATTTGCATGAGCTCCCAAACCTTCGGCAAAGAACGTTCCAAAACTCTCTCTTCTCGGGTTAAATCTCTCTCAACTATTTTGCGATCTTTAGCACTTAAATCAGGGGTTAAATAGGAAGCTCTTTTTTCTCGAATTCTTTGATTTCCCAACCCCTGAAACTCCTTTAAAGCACCATCCCAGAATGAGTCCAATGCGTATGCAAATAAGCTCTTTTCGTGCATCTCTGTGGCGTACTCACTAAACCTTCTCCCTGCTTCGGTATCTGGTTCTGATCCATCTATACGGTTTCCTATCATTCTGAGTATCTCTTCATCACTCATCCACAAAGGGAAACCCACAATCCTTGTAGTTATATTTCTAGGATGTACGTCTTCTAGCGCTTGCAAGGTAAATTGGGGTAAACGAACTAGGGTTGGCAGATGGTCAAAACCCACCTTTCTTGCTTGTACATAAGCTTGGCTTGAATAGCCTAAAGCTTCGAGTGCTTTTTGTATTGCGTGTCCATCATAGGTATCATGAATCGGAATATCTTGGTGAGTTTCTAATGCAATGCCCATTTTATCTCTGCCTACACTTGAAGGAACAGCTGTATTAAACGAATTATCCTGTCGGATTTCATCCGCAAGTTCGGTATTTCCTAAGTTCCGCTCCACGACTGTAGCTAGGGTCTCTTTTCCAATAGGTCTAGGCCTATTTTTCCAGAAATACTCATTCGCCCCCATGCGGCTCTGAAGATTCATATCTATGGAATTTCTAGTGTTTTTATAAACTTATTTCCTACAAGCCATAGAAAGGCCTTAAGGATTTAGAAAACACCATACGGGCCACACCAACTGAAAACAAGACAATGCCTATGGCATGAAACAGTTCCAACCAACCCGTCATCACTGCCTTCAACATGAAATACCCTGCCGTGAAGAAAAAAGCGCCCAACACAAAATAACTAGAGGTATGGCAAAAATACAGATGAGGGGGTGTCTCTAACTTGAACCGGTGCTCCTCCAAACGCGCCAAGCCAAACAACAAAAAACAAGCAACAATCAACAACAACCAAGAACCCTCTCCTAAATTCAAAAGGCTTAATAGCATGATGAAGACCAAAGCGGTGAGCTCCTTTGCCCAAAGCAGATCTTTATGGTATTTAGGGATCATCTCTTTACCTTTGTTACTAGAATTAATAAATGTTTCTTATTCCTTAAACTCCAAATCTGTCAAGAATTGCCAATTAAGAATTTATAGCGATTCTTGAGCAGCCACAGAAATGTCACACATTTCTGGGCCACAGAAACGTTTGCCGTTTCTGATGGCTCAGAATTCCGTCCAATATAAGGATTCTAGGCGGAATTCAGATCCTTGAAGATATCCTCAGAAATCTCCATCTTGGAAGGATCTTTTTTCTGTGGTTCAGGCTCTCTTGGCGTTTCGTCTAATTGCTCGTCATACACTACGTCCCCTCCGGCTTCCTCATCCAGATGAATCACTTTCTCACGAATTTCACCTTCTTTCCACTCCTCCACGTTTTTTGGAGCGGAGTCAACATTTGGAACGGTGGGCATGACTGGCGTGGGCAACGGTGCTGGTTTAATGCCTAAAAACTTTGCTTCCAACTCGGCCTTTAATCGGTCCCCGACAAAGGCTCCCTTGAAAAAGTCCACCTTTGCAGCGATGGCGATCTTATCTGCCACTGCCCTGGCGACTTTGCCCTGCTCTTTCTTGCTTACTTTTTGCACCAACGGATGGGTGAATAAAATTCCGTACTTAGGAGGCTTCGCACCGGTTCTAATGTGCCTGAATAAGGCTTTTTCTGCACCGATGATCTGAATGATGGAACTCTTCATCATAGCCAGGCGCCTTAAACTGCCCGTGCCCTTGATCAAGCGCGCGGCTAGTAAAGGGCCGGCCACAGTCTGGATGTTCGGCGCAAACCTCACCAAGACTTGCTCTATATATTGTTCCAAATGTGCTTTCAAAGTGAATAGGCTCTTGCAGGACTGAGCACATGCTAAAATGGGATCTAAGTCTTCCGGCGCTAGATCACCACCCAATGTTTCCGTGCGGCTCACCTCACTCAACAAGCTGTTGCGATCTTTTCCTAAAATAGACTCTACTAAAAACAGATTGTCTTGCGTTGCGCGCTCAAACTCAGGATTGTACCAAGCATACCATTCTCTTAGACGTTTGGTCATGTTGTCTAAGGTTTTAACCAGCTCATCTACTTCGCCAATGGCATTGGACAACAAAACATCCTGCTTTACAGAATCTTTCAATTTTAACCGGGTGAGAGCCAAATTGAAAGAACGAAACTTACGAATGTAAATATCCTCCCGAAAGACTTCCAAGATTTTAGAAAGCCCATATGGATCTGGTTTGTGAGCCTGATGCTGCTCCATCAGTTTTTGCTCTATCTCGATTACGCCGCCTTGTTCTAAGATTTTAGCATTGTTTACTGCATCTTCTGCCGTAAACAACAAATAATCCTTTAATTGGAATTGGTCATCAAAAACAAACGAACCGATGCAGTTGGAGAAAACCATCATACCCTATAGGAGGATCTAGCGCTTTTTAAACCTATTCTCCTAAGAAGGATAACGTTTATAAACTAGAAAAGCCTACAAAGCACTAGAGAATCAAGCACTGATTCTATCGAGGGGTGTAAGGATGCAACTGGAGAACCCCCATGACATTACCATATGAGCAAGCTATAACTGCTCTACAATACAATTGGCTAGAAACTACCTACTTAGATATCTCTTCTCCTAAATGGAGAAAGTACTTTGAAGCTGCTATGGGGCGAGCTTTATCCAACCGTCCGCAGATTAGTGTATTAACTGATCAAGATAAGCCTGTACCTGCAGATCTCCTTACGCCTGAAGATATTGTTGGCACTTTCCTTAATGTGAATGAACAATTCAGGGTTGAAGACCTTCCCGGTCAAGTTCAACTCCCTCCAGATATAGATCTTGTATCGATCTCGATTGATGCTTATCGTCGACAAGTAGATCGCCATGCTATAGAAGCTACTAAACCAAAACCAGCCCCTGCTGCTGCAGGTAAAGAAATTGAATTTGTTCAGGGAACTCTGCTTCTAAAACCCGGTCAAACCTTAGACGGCCTTATCCGATTTGTAGTTCCTCAAAAACAACGTCTTTTTTCACACATTGGCACAGATCCTAGCATTTATGTCACTCTCATTAATCCCTTAGGAAATTCTCTACAGTTAGTGAATGACCAAAATGTTGCTGAAGTTACAGACACTCTCGCTAGACGATTAGAGCAATTCACCGATGTTCTTTATAGACAAACAAGAAGTTTACCCGATACCAGCTCTGCAAAAAAAGTTCCAGCAGGTTCTCATGTTGAAGGAAACATTGCTCTTGTTTTAACAAAAAGACCTACAACTGCCAAAGAGGATAACTATACTGTTTATAGTGACCCTGAAAAACTTAGTCGTAGAGGAATCTATCTTAATGCAAGAGAACAAGATGTCGTTGTTGTACAGACAAAATGGCTCCCAATTATGGGAAAACTAGGAGTAACTCCTCTTAGAGGAATCTGTAAACTATTCCAGTACCTAAATGCTACAGGAGATAAAAGAGGAGCCACTATTTTTGGGCCTGATGGAAAATTGATTATGGAAACGAAGTTGATTGTTACCCCTGAAAGCCCCTTGATTGAAATTTATAAACCTGTATTTGTTCGAACAAGCGGAGTTATTGGGCTGGATTGCTATACTCCGATGGAAGCACCAGCATCCCCATTCCATTATAAAGTGCGAGATGCTCTCAAAGTCTATCTTGAAGAGATCGATCGAAGAGATAATCGAATCCAAGACAAAACAGAACGAACTGTGTTCATACATGATTTATGATTTAGCTGCTTAACATGACTGACCCTACACCCCCTCCGAAAGAACCTGAAGAACCTAATCCTTTTGCAGATGAACCTATGGCTGGAGCAGATGTTCCACCGCCACAGGATAATGGATTCTATGAAAAACCTCTTGAAGAACCTCGCGATCAAGCCCAAGATGCTCCAGGATCTCGACCTCCTACCTCAGGTGGGGGAGTTACACCTCCTACAGTGATTATTCTTCCTGAAACTCCTTTAGATCTAAAGGTTCCAGCATCTGGACCTCTGAATCTTGATCATCTATTGGATTCTCTTCATACGGCACCTGAACGGCTTACTTCACAGGAAGCGTTGATTCTTGCTGCGGCTCTTCCGTCTCAATTTGAGCAGTTTTATGCTCGATTAGCGCAGACTGCTAAACCTTTCATAGAAGGTGGTAGCTCTCTTGCGCCTGTTCAGGCTTTAAGACTTTATTTTCATCAGACACCCTCTTGTGCTCTCGAAGATAGACTTACTGATATTGATACTCAACTTGAAATCGATCTAAAAGAAGTTCCTCCATTACCTAGACAATTAGCTAAACTTCAACTAGCCCCTTATTTTTTCTCTGAAAGTGACCGGAAAAAAGCACATGAACTGTTCTTACAAAAACTTTACGAACCTGGAGGAGTCCTTGCCAAATCTTTCGTTGAACTCGCACTCCCAAGTAATTTACAAGAATCTAGAAATCCCATCACTAAAGGCCTTGAACGCATCGCTCCTCTGTTTACCTCAGGCGTACAAAATTTGGCTATACTTGCAATGGAAGGCGTTACGATCCTTGATAAAAATACCCATCAAGAATTGTCTACTTTGCTTGCTTACACTCCTACAAGTCCTGAAGATTTCTTTGAATACACTGAGAGAGTAATGACCTATTTAACTCAGTTTGAAGAGCGTGTTCCCAATCAAGTTCATATAAAATTAACTGAGTATGAACATTCTCTTGATCTGCTAATGAAAAAAATGGCTGAGCAGGCTGGTTCTCTTTCCGAAGAACACTACTTGCGCACGGCGCGGTTTATGGATGTAAAAGATAAAGTGCTTGCATTGAGAAAAATTGAACACCCATCGGAACCCGAGAAAGCAGAACTAGCAATCCTTTTACCAGAGTTTAATGCTTTATACCTTGCCGTTTTATGCATTCCTCAGTTGAAAGAAGACTCTGAAACATTCCTTTCTGTAGTTAAGGCTATGAAGGAGCGAGTACACGCTGTGGTTGAATATGTCCTTCCTAATTTAAGTCTTCCTGATGAAGAGCCCTCTTCTGACCTTGCTTATCAACAACCTGTTATCGAACTTCGGCGACAACTTGCTACTACAATAGGCATCTCACTTGAAGACTTAAAAGTTAGTGATCCAGAACGAGCAACCTATCAAGCTTTGTTTCGCGGTGAACCCTTGCAAACCCATCAAGTCTATGCTCTTGTAACAGGTAGTTTGGAAGGACGCGTTGCGACGGCTAAAGCCAGACACGAAGGTGCACAGGCACTTCTTGCCCTTCAAAGAGCGGCTAATGATGAACGAACAAGACATGCTACTGAAAAAGACGAAAAAAACGAAGTCATTGTCGCGTTGAAAAAAGCAGTACAGGATTATACGACTCAAGTTACTGACCTTTTAAGAGCCGTGAAGGCCCAGAGTGGTGTCAATCCAACAGATCCTACTGTGGTGAGCTACCTCTCCAGCGATTCTCCTGTGTTAGAAGGATATCTTACAAGTGAGCCAGAAGCAGGATCTCTTCCCCGAGAAGAACCTACTCCTGCTCTTTCTCCCCTTTTGGGAATAAGTGGAACTGCTGAGCCGGAGGCACCCTGCGAAGAAGAAGCAGGCTCTCAATCGTCCCCCAGTTTAGGTTATATTTTAGGATTAGCTTTAAAAGCATTGAGACATCCCTCTACTCTATTAGACGGAAGTTGGTACCCTTCAGATGAAGGAGATGGAGCATGACAAAACAATTTGACGCTAAAAAATGGGGTAGACGTTTCCTATTTGGAGTAGCTGCTTTAGGTGTCTCTGCCCTAACTTATGGAGGATTCCGTGCCTATCAATGGTATACAGCACCTGTATCGGTTGAAGACACTCGTGCAGCCCTTCCCAATGCCTTTACTCCTCAACCCACCTACGTGCCTCTAACACCCCCTCCCACTCCTCAGCCTACGCTTGAAGTGAGTGCTACGCCTGTCTTTGTTTCCCCAGAACCTACTGCTACTCTTACTCCTTTATCTACTTCAGAACCGGCTTACACCGGAAAACGATTTGAAATCACTCTTGACGGCATGGACCTCACACAAAAAGAAATAACGGGCACTTTAGATGACCATGTAACTATTGCCGTTCCGAATCCTTTGACTGCTGGAGGAATTCTTGTCGATAAACTTTCCATAGAGACTCAAGGAAATGCGTATTTGAAGACACCCACCCAATTCCACGCGTTCGATGCTCAAGGAAACCCTCTCACCGGAGCCTTTGACAAACCAGTCTCTTTAGAAATCAATGTCAGTCTTTGTCCTTATCCTTATGATTTTAAAATTGGAACGGATCGGGTCACGGGAGACTGTGCTTATGGCATTGTGACGTATCTCCTCCCACACTTTACTGAAGGACATTTTATTCCAGCCCCAATACCCGCTCCTGTTGCGAAAGCCAGCCCCTCCCAACCCCTTGTAGCCACTCCCTCCCCTCAAAAAGCAGCGCAAGCTAATCCCCCTCTGGGACTCTCTCAACCACCTGCACCGAAACCCTCGGTCGCTCCTAAACCTGGTCAAGGACTTGCAGGGTTTGTTCTTGACATTACAAATGTAGATCTTTCCACTCAAGAATTATATGGAAGAGTTGTTCCCGCTGCAACAGCTTACTGGAAACTTGAAAACCCCAATAAGTTGTCATCCAAACCTGTAGAAGTCACTCCCCTCCGACAAGCAAAGACGGTTGATGAACTTGTGGCCCTGCTTGGAAAAAATGAAGGACCTCAACCCGCACTAGCTACTCCGTGCCCGGCTACTCCTTCGCACGCTGCTCAAAATGCACTTTTGGAAACCAGTTTCGCTGTTGAAGACTTTGATTACAAAAACCCTGCCTCCTTCCTCGCTGTTGTAGGACATGGACTTGCTGCGCAACAAGGTATAAAACCCAATCGAATGGGCCCTAAAGATCAAATTGATACAGAGTACTTACATGATGGAAACCATGACTTTGAAGATTGGCAAAAAGCTGTTGAAGCTGGGAAAAAGGCTTATAAACCAAAACCAACGAAAGCAGCAGAAGCTCAACCCGGAAACTTAGACCCGCTAGAAAACGAAAACCTAAATCAACTCGCCTATTTCACGCTTGTCCACGGCGATTTAGCTTATTTTGAACAACTTGAAAAATACCCTCTTGGCATCGACTCCACCCCAGTACAAGGCCTGGATTTCCTCGCTCAACTGGATGCG
>Ga0209542_10007551_pt1 | contig 20630 bp, 25 predicted proteins | sample RifCSPhighO2_01_FD_184028 | JGI IMG/M metagenome (GOLD analysis project Ga0209542, IMG submission 184028) | Soil microbial communities from Rifle, Colorado - Rifle CSP2_plank highO2_0.1 (SPAdes) (version 2) | ecosystem: Environmental > Terrestrial > Deep subsurface > Rock core/Sediment ...
GTCAGTCAATCTGAATTGGACGACATCGCTTTTGAAATCAACAACCGACCGATGAAGTGTCTTAACTTTTCTACCCCCTATGAGGTATTATTAGCTAATAGTGTTGCGCTTGGAAATTGAATTCGGCCTGTAGGGACTTGTCTTGACGGTCCGTGGGGCATTGACGCCTTTTTTAGCATTGGAGCATCAATCGTAACTTTTGATATTTCTCTGAGGGGCCATAAATCTGCAGGTAGGTTGCGGGCAGATTTCTTGGTTACCCCTGAAGATATTGATGAGAACTTCGCTGATGTGGGGAAGAGAATTGCTCTGTTACTCACCAAGAGAAAAACCGGGATACGCGAACCCTATCGCCCCCGCCTTTCACTGCGACCCTAAGCATCCGCCGCAGTTTTCGTTCTTCACTCAACGGTGGAACGAAAGACTGCGGCTTTTTTCATTTTCTGTCTGTATTTCCCTGCCCTTACGAGAATAATCTACCGCAAGCGAAATCTTGTAGGTGATACACCTTTTGTTCTTTCTGTCCGGGACTGCTTTGCTCTCAAATCAGATTCTTGCTATATTTTAGCTATGGAAGAGAATGAAAATTTGGCGCGGAAACGCCACTCGCTCGCCCACCTTTTGGCGGCGGCGGTTTTGGAGTTATATCCGGACGCCAAAAACACCATTGGTCCAGCGATTGATAATGGTTTTTATTATGATTTTGATAATTTAGAAATTTCCGATGCTGATTTACTAAAAATCGAAAAAAAGATGCAGGAAATTGTTAAGCATTGGGAAACTTTTTCCGAAATTGAAGTGTCGGTGAACGAAGCAAAAAAGATTTTTGCCGACAACCAATACAAACTGGAACTAATTGATGAGATTGTCGATAAAAAAGAAGGAGTTACCCTCTATTACTCTGGTCCTAAATCCAGTATTCCCTCTCTCTCTGATTTAAAAACTAGCCGCTCGCAGCTAGTAGCTAACAGCTTTCTCGACTTGTGCCGTGGCGGCCATGTTGAAAATCCCACTAAAGACATCGCCGCGGGTTCGTGGAAACTTTCGCGCATCGCCGGCGCCTATTGGCGGGGCGATGAAAAAAATAAAATGCTGACCCGCATTTATGGCTTGGCTTTCGCGTCAAAAAAAGCACTGGCAGATTATGAAAAACGAATGGTGGAGGCGGAAAAACGGGACCACAAAAAACTAGGCAGAGAGTTGGATTTGTTCACCTTCTCTGATTTGATTGGCGCCGGTTTACCGCTCTGGACGCCCAAAGGCACTTTGCTTCGGGATTTATTGGAAGGTTTTGTATGGGAATTACGAGTAAGGCGCGGTTATCAGCGAGTGGATATTCCTCACATTACCAAAAAAGAACTTTACGAAAAAAGTGGCCATTGGGATAAATTCAAGGACGAACTTTTCAAAATAAAAACTCGCGAGGGGCACGAATTCGTGATGAAGCCGATGAATTGTCCCCACCACACCCAAATTTACGCGCGGAAACTTTGGAGTTACCGAGAATTACCTCAACGCTACGCCAATACAACCAAGGTCTACCGCGATGAACAGACAGGAGAATTGGCCGGACTTTTACGGGTGCGCGCTATTACTCAAGATGATGCCCATGTTTTTTGTCGGCAGGAACAAGTGAAAAAAGAGATTGTCGCTATTTGGGATATTATTACCGAATTTTATGGAGCTTTTGGTTTCAAACTTTCTATTCGGTTGTCGCTTCATGACCACACTAATATGAAAGTTTATCTTGGTGATGAGGCAACTTGGCAAAAATCTGAAAATGAATTGCGGGCTATTGTTAAAGAAAAAGGTGTGAAGGCGGAAGAAGCGTTGGGTGAAGCGGCATTCTACGGGCCAAAAATTGATTTTATGGGTGAGGATTCGTTGGGAAGACAATGGCAAGTGGCAACGATTCAACTGGATATGAATATGCCCGAGCGGTTTGATCTAGTTTGTGTTAATGAAAAAAATGAGCGAGAAAGAATCGTAATGATTCACGCGGCGATTATGGGCAGTATTGAAAGATTTTTCTCAATTCTAATAGAGCACTTTGCCGGCGCTTTTCCATTGTGGCTTTCGCCGGTGCAAGTGAAAATTTTGCCAGTTAGTGAAAAGCAAATCAGCGCGGCTCGCGAAGCGCTCGCCGCACTTCTAGCTGTTGGCATTCGCGCCGAATTGGATGAGAGCAACGAAACGCTTGGCAAGAAAGTTCGCGCCGTTAAAATTCAAAAAATTCCCTACTGGCTGGTGATTGGCGATAAAGAAATTTCCGCCAACAAAGTTACCCTAGAAAGCCGTGTTCAAGGCAACCTCGGCCAAATTTCTATCGCCGAATTAATTTCCAAATTCCAAAAAGAAATTTCAGAAAGAAAATAAAATAAAATAAAAAATAAAAAAATCGCCGTCCCGATGTAACGGGGCGGCGATCGATGTGCAGGAGAACTCAATGCTTCACCGAAAGTGCTTTGAGTATCTTCATCGCACAAAGCGACGAGAGCACAGACGCCCAAATGGAGTTTGGCTGGGTCATCGAAGTACCCACCGCACTGTACTTGGACACCCGATGATTCTTGTGGCGCGGGCGCTGTGGGCGAAACATCACCGACGATTTCAGTTTGATCCACATCCATAACGGGCGCAGTGTCGTCTGTTGTATTGACAGAATTGGTCGGCGGTTCCGGTTCTTGATGATCGGCAGTATTTCTACTGGTGCCAATTCGCAATTCACGGATCATTTCGTTGGTGACAATCATCATCCGGCCGTTGAAGGAATGATTCATTTCCTGAAAAAGCGTGTGGCCGTCGCGTGCTCGTCCGTTGCCGTTTATAAGCTGGAAATGCGTTTCCACAGTTTCGTTGTTGCAACCGACATACAATTGCACCGTAAACGGGCAACCGCGCATGAGTTTAATTCCCTGTTTTGGGAAAAATCTGCGTCGATCGCCACCGATGTATTGAAGTTTGACATGATTTTGATCATAACCGCACTGTCGGCATAAGACCAAAACAACATTTCGAACTTCGTGTTCCGGCGGCAATCCGTGTCGCTCTTTGGGATAGTTTATTTGCATATTTCTCCTGGTTTTGGGGTTTAGTTGTCAATGTTCGTATTACTCGATATCATTTAAGCATATAATAGTTTTGTTGTCAAATTTATTTAAACCTGTCAAAATTTTGCCGGTGGGAGAAAACCATAAGAAATTTCAGAAAGGAAATAAAAAAATAGTAAATAACAGCCATGGCGGTGATTTGCTAAATTTACCGAGATAGTTTTTAGGCATTGTCTTTTTTAAAAAAACGGGCGCAGTTTGTTGGTATACCAACAAACTGCGCCCTGAACCACTAACAATGCCGTAAACTACCCGCCATTTGCCTTTTTCGTTCCACGGCAATGAGTGACATCACGATTCGGCAGATGTCGTCAGCGGTGTATGACGGTGAAACGAATACCGGTATGATGTTCGGGTCAATTTCTCCATTGACTTGCCTGTTCACGAATCTCTCGCGGGCATTTTCCGAACTCTTTACTTGTAAACCGATGTCGCCGACATCGGTTGCGAAAACAACATCAATACCTTCGCTGTCTTCTTTCGGAGTGGCTTTTCTTACTTCCTTGAGCCAGGAAATTTTATTTTCCCACGGATACTCTTCGTTGAACGCGGCCACCACTCTTCTTTCGTTGTTCACCCCAAGCCATTTTTCGGTTTGAAGCATGAGAAAATTTAGCCGCTCAAAGCGATTCCTTTTTCTTTTTTTCAAGTTATTCACTCTCCTTTCCTATCTGATATGATACAACAGAAATATAGTTTTTGTCCAATTTTATTACTTCAACTCCGCAATCCGCATCACCGCCAACTTAAGGCCGATGGTGGAATTTTTGTAATTTTTATCAACAATAGAAAGCAGGATGCTGATAACTTCTTCGGTTTTTTCACCGCTCCACCGGGAAATAATTTGCGACAAAACGAAATTACGCCGGTTATTATCGCTCTCCAAGCGGGCGCGGTAGGCGCCATCAAGTTCCATAATCGTTTCGCGGACAAAGCGTTCAACAGATTTGCCTCCTTCCCGCAAAGTTCGCAAGTGATTGGCGACAGCTTTTTCATCGCCGCGCGCCAGCAAGCTGACGAAAGTATTGACTTCCGCTATTTGGTCGATGGCCGGAGAAGTTTTCGTGGTGGCCGACGGTGCCACCGGCATTATCGGTGCGTCCGGCGCAATTTTTTCCGGCGCGCCGTAACTTGGCACGGCGACTGACTTTTGTGATAACAGGGCCCCGCTGACTTTTTCTTTGTTCAAAAGCAGCCAACCGTCCTCGCGTTGGAATTTAACCTTGGCATTTTCTATGGTTTTCCCGAGCGTGACAATCGGTTCCTCGCCTTTGGCCACGGCTGTCTCAATAACCGTTTTCAAACCGTCGGGCGAAATTAAAGTTCGTTCCTTCTTGGCTTCTATCGCCAGTAGAGTTTCTATTTCTGATGTTGCCGGCGGTGTGTGGATAAGCGGTTGGGTTTCAAGCAAAAGGTCATCGGTTACTTCAAAGGCATTTAATGATTGCTCCGCTGGTTTGAAAATTGTTTTGGAAGTTGGCGAAAAACGGGCGTGGATGTTGCCAGCCAATTGTTCTGCTAATTCCGCCACCTTGCGGTTACGCAGGGCATAGACGACTAGCGCACTCCAGATTGCCAGACCGAGGGCGAACAATAAAATTTTGCCGGCACCGCTCAAGCCGGTGTAGGGAATCTGGGAAAGGTAAACGAAAGCCAACGGCGCTTTAATCGCTTTTTGTAATAAGACGACATTCGGTTGGTTCAATCCCCCGCCACCGCAATTGCTTTGACAACCGCTGGATGGCGGATTTGTCGGCGGCGGGTTTTCCGGCGGCGGGTTAACGGGAGGTTGTTCTGGAGGAGGTTCCGTGGCTGGCGGAGTTTTAACCGTTATCGAGCAAGTTCGGGCAATTTTTTCAATTTTACTCGGTGTGATAACCAAAGAAATTTTTACCGAAGCGTTTTTAATGCCATCGGTGGCATAGGTTTTAGAAACCGATTGAGCGGTACCGGACAAATTTTCGTCACCCGACCATTGCCAAGTATAATAAGTGCCGTCGCCCGGACTAGCGGTCGAGGTTTGGCTGGCTGTCCAAGTGATTGTCTCGCCAATATTGACTTCGGCCGGCAGGCCGGCGCAAGAGCCCTGTAAATTCCAAGCAAAAACCGGTTCGGCGACTAGTAGCGCCGCCGAGACAAAAATCAATCCAACCAATATTTTCTTCGCCTTTTCCATGATTTTCATATATAACCTGATAATCATTATTTAATCAAGTCCACATTGACGAAGTCCGCCGTTACCACAAACCGGTCGGTTCGTTTGCCAAAAGTATCACAAGTAGAAAGCGTTAGTTTTCTTTTGCCTGTTTCAAATTTAACCAATGCTTCATTTTGAGCAACCAGCGAAACTGCTGTTACTTTGTAAATATATTCTTTCTCGTCAGAAAATAATTTTATTTCATCTCCCAGCTGGAGTTCACTGAGGCGATTCAAGGATTTGAAAGCTTGATTGTGAACGGTAGCCCAATTAGTGCTGTGGCCGAAAAGAAACATATTGGTATTGTTTTCCAGCGAACCGGAGCCGGGATAATGGACGACACCCTTGAGTAATGCCGCGTCTAATACGGCAATGTCGCGGCTTTGGGGATTTTCCACCGGCGCGTCCACGCCAATTTTTTCAATTACTAAGCGGACTGGTTGTTTCCCCGCCGATGAGGTGGGCGGTCTCACGGACAAGTCGGTTATTGCCACTGTTGGGCCAGCAGTATTCTCCGTCTTAGCGAACAAAGCCAAAACCACCGCGTTCATTTCTTTGACTTCGACTGGCGCTAGGCCAATAGCCGAAAGCAAACCATAACTAACGGCAAAAACAACGAACCAAGTTATGAATATGTTTTTCATGGATGATGGCGACTTGACCCCGTTAGAGGTATTGCCCTATCACTTCTAACGGGGTTGACAATTATCCAATCAGTGTTATACTTGCTTAACATACACGATTTATAAAAAATGTCAATGTTTATGAATTATTCCAAAATCATTAACCATACTGCTTTCGCCGCTTTGCTGGTAACCGGCGCTTTCGCCGGTTTTGTGATTGGCGTGAAGTTACCAGCAGCTTTTGTTTCGCTTTATTCGGCGCCAGCAACCGTTTCCGTGGCATCAGTAATTTCCACCGCTGTAGTTGAGCCAATAATACCGGTTATTAAAGAAATCAAAACAGAAACTAAGTCGAAAATTAAACCGGTGCTTGTACCGGCGAAACCGATGGCCAAATCACCGCTTCAAACGACAATTGCCAGCAAAAAAACTGCCGGCGCCAAAACCGAAACACTGCGATTAATTAATCCACCCGCCTTCGCTGAACCTGCCCGTCCGGCAGGTGGGGCTACGGTGGGTAAACCGGATTTGGCGGTGAAAATTCTGGAAACCGGCGTGATTGATAAAGTTACCAATGTCTGGACGGCGACCACTTCCTTACGGTCTATTGATCGAATCGCCGTGCGCTTTTCGGTGGAAAATTTGGGCACCAAAGAAACTGGCGCTTGGTACTTCAACGCCATTTTGCCGACTTACCCTTCATATATTTATTCAGCCAACAGCCAGAACTCGCTTTTGCCCGGCGACCGGATTGAGTTCACTTTGGGTTTTGACAGTGTGGAGAAAAAAGACGGCAATGTTATTGTCATAAATGTTGACCCAGCCAACTCCATCTTTGAAGCCAGCGAAGAAAATAACATCGTCCGTGTCACTCTTGACGGTGTGAGTTTCTAAGATACTCGCCCATTCCCTGCTTTTATTGATATACATTACATACACTTAAAAACCGCGATCGCTGAAAGTTAGTGTATGTAGGCGAAAAAATCACTCTGCACTAAATCCCGCGATAGCAAAAGTTAGTGCGAATGGGAGAAACCCCTAAACAGAGCTGTATTTTGCCGTATTTTGGCAATAGACAAAAGAAAATTAAAATGAGATTGACAGAAATATCAACCTATGATAACCTATTGGCAGTTGTCAGTCATAGAAAATCACAACAGAAAGGATTAACGATGAAAAGTTTTTTTCGTTCTTTGAAAGTTATCACAACCAAAGCAACATTAGCCAAACCCACCGCCGACTGCTTCACGAACCGAACGCGGTATTGCTACCGCGACAGCGATCTGGACAAGTTTCTGCCCGAAAACCAGTTCGCCCAGGATGCGAGTCAGTTCGCGGTCTGCGAGTTAACGAAGACCGCGACCTTCAAGCAAGTGGCCGAGAGTATCCTTGGAGTATCGGGAGACATCCAAACCCTTTCAAAACTCCTAAAGGAACGCGGTTATACCACCTCACTTCCTACCATTGAGGCGATCATTGAGCGCCAAGCAAGTGGAGAGGATGTCGGCCTCTTAACCAACGGCTGGGCCAACTTCGTCTTTGTGGAAAACAAAGACGGAAGCGTCTCGGTTGTCGGTGTGCACCGGGATGGTAGGAGGTGGGGTGTTTCCCAGTACTCGTTTGGCGACATCTTCTGGTGGGTTGCCAATCGCCGGTTTTTCCTCCGCAACTTCCCCGGGACCCTTTGACCCTTTGGTCTCCTGGACACTTCTTGACCCCGTTCCGATGTGTATCGGAACGGGGTCTTTTCTTTATCTATTCTTGATATTTTTCTGCAGTTTCTCGGCGGTGACCAGCAGAGTTGAGCCGATGAAAATGGAAGAATAGGTGCCGGCGATGATGCCGATGATGAGCGCCAAAGAAAAGAGTTTGGTGGAAGTGGCGCCGACGAATAATAAAACAATCAAAACGAGAACGGTGGTCAGCGAGGTGTTGATAGACCGAACGAAGGTCTGGCTGATGCTGTCGCCGACAATTTGTTCAAAAGGTTTTTTGGCGCGCGTTTCGCGGTTGATTTTCAAATTTTCTCGCACTCGGTCAAAAACTACAATCGTATCGTGAACCGAGAAACCTAGCACCACCAACAGAGCGGTGACGAATAAGGTGTCCACCTCTATTCCTTGAAAATGACCCAGAACGGCGAAGACGCCGGCTGGAATTAAAACATCGTGGATTAAAGCTAAAACGGTTATCAAACCGTATTTCCACGACGCCACCGGTTCGGAAACTTTGCGAAAAGCGAAAGTGACAAAAAGGACAATACAAATAATCACTAAAATAATGGAGAACAACGATTTGCGGACCGCTTCTTTGCCGAGCAACGGACCGATTGAATCAAATCTTTCCTCAGTGATTTTTTGGGTACCGTCAAAAGTCAGCGCTTTGAGCAAACTTACCCGTTCTGTTTCCGCCAACTCGCGGGTGCGGAGCAAGTAGCCGTTTTCACCGACTGGCCTGATTGAATGTTCGCCTAAATTTAATTTTTCCAAATTTTTTTCAATTTCCGCCACGGTCGGTTTGCCGTCAGGATCAGGATAAGAAATTTCAGCGATGGCGCCGCCTTTGAAATCAATGCTCAAATTTAATCCCCAAATTGCCAAGGCGACGATAGAAGCGCCAACCAAAACGGCTGAAATTAGGTAGAATATTTTTCTATTATTAACGACAAACATTTTATTTTATTCCACAGCTAAAGAGAAATCTGGTAATCTTATTTTCCTTTTTTACGCCGAGCGCTAAAAGCAAAGTGCGGGAGACAGTGATGGCGGTTAACATGCTGGTTAGAACGCCGATGCCGAAAACCAAAGCGAAACCCTTAATCACTGAAGTGGAAGCCAACCAGAATAAAATCACGGCGGTGATGAGGGAAGAAAGATTAGAATCGCGAATGGAAGTCCATGCCCGGGCAAAGCCTTCATGAATAGCGTCTTGGAGCGTTCGGCCGCGTCGCAATTCTTCCTTGAGCCGTTCAAAAATCAAAATGTTGGCGTCTACCGCCATGCCGATGGACAAGATGAAACCGGCAATGCCGGCGGCGGTTAAAGTGACCGGGATTAATTTAAAAATCGCTAAATTTAAAATAATGTAAATCGTTAATGCGACAATTGCCACTACGCCTGGCAAGCGGTACCAGAGAATCAAAAATAGGGCGATAACCAAGAAAGAAATTTTACCTGCTTTGACCCCGGCTTTGACTGCGTCGGCGCCGAGCGAGGCGCCGATTTTTTGAGTGCTCAAGAGCTTAATTGGCACCGGCAAGGCGCCATAATTCAAGTCACGCACTAGCGTTTTGGCTTCGGTAGGCGTAAAGTCGCCGGAAATTACTGCGTTACCGTCACGGATTTCTTCGCGCACTATTGGTAATGAAAGTGGTTGGCCGTCAAGAAAAATACCCAGCACTTTGCCAATGTTCTCTTTGGTAATCTTAGCAAACAAATTTTTGCCTTCGTCGGTAAAATTTAACAACACTTGCGGCTCACCAATGTTTTGGCCAAATTCCAAAGCGGCGCGTTTCAGCAAACGACCAGTCAGACCGGTTGGAATCAAAGTAAGGGTGGGGGTGGTGGTGCCGGCGGCCGGTGGTCCTTCTTGGACCAATTTAAATTCCAACAACGGTGTTTTACCAATCATTTCAATAGCCTTATCAATGTCGGCAACACCGGGCAATTCCACGATAAGTTTTTGAGCAATAGTTTTGCCGGCGATTAAACCAGCCGATTCGGTTTGGACAATTGGCTCGGAAACGCCGAATAAATTAACGCGTCGTTCAATAACATTACGCAAGGCTTCCATAGAAGAAGCAATATCGCCTGCCGTTACTTCGGAAACATCGGCCTGGTAAACCAAATGGCTGCCGCCGTTCAAATCCAAACCTAATTTAAAATTGTAATTTGAATTACTTGATTCGGTTTGATAAACAAAATAGCCGACAGCAATTGCCGCGACAATTACCAACAAAGCGATGATTCTCTGCCTAAACATTTTTGTTATGCTCTATCTTACCTATTGTCCGAAATTTCGCAAGCCCACCTCTTCGGCGGGCAGGTTTTACTTTAATCAGTTTTTTTGATATCTTAAACTTTGAGAAACGGCGGAAAGAACAAATTTTAAAAATTCTAGGCGGGGGCGTGCCACCCCGCCATGGCGGGGTGGGGTTAAGGAATTTTTAAAATTTCGTTCTTGAAGCTGTTCCGTAATTAGCGAGTATAGCTCAGGTGGTTAGAGCGCGTCACTGATAATGACGAGGTCGTAGGTTCGAGTCCTACTACTCGCAAAATCATAGGGAATTGTAGAGAGTTTCGATTTGGCCCAGCATTTTGGAGAGACCAAATTTTGAGGCGATAACATTTTGAAGCGCCGCGCCGAAAGCGGCGCGGCGCTCCGGATTGTTGAATAAAAATTCCATGGCTTTTTTGATTTCCGCCGGCCGGCCGACTTTGACCAAAATACCCGATTCCATATCAGTAATAATTTCCGGCAGGCCGCCGATGTTGCTGACGATGACCGGCCGGCCGGCGCTGCCGGCTTCCAAAATCGTGTATGGCATCCCCTCTTTAACTGAGGGCAAAAGAAAAACATCAAACGCTTTCAGTAAGATGGTGGCATTGTCAATTTGGCCGGTCAGAAAAATTTTGTCCTGAAGTTTGCGTTTAGCGATAAGCTGTTCCAAATTTTTTCTTTCTTCACCTTCGCCGACAATGACAAAAATCGCCGGCAAATTTTTGTCTATTGCCTCAATGGCAAAGTTTAATCCTTTGTTTTTATGAAGTTCGGCGATGGCGCCGAACCAAAAAGTCCCGGCAAGATTTTCTTGTCGCGGCAAAATCTTTTTTCGCGCCTCGCTCTTCTCCAAAAAGTTTATTTCGCTTATACCGTTAGAAATCACGGTGATTTTATTTTTAGTGCCAATAAAATCAGCGCTCGCGTTTCTGTCGTTTTTTGAAACAACAATGATTTTATGACTTAATAAAATTGTCAGCCAAGAGAAAAAGCGCATCACTACTACCCACCACCATTGCCGTTTTTCCAAAAACATCCAGCCGTGAGCGGTGTAAATAGCTTTTAGCTTGTAGCTTTTAGCTGTTAGCTTAAAATACAAGTTCAAGATGAAAACGGCGAAAGCGGAGAGGGCGCCAGCTTTTGAACTATGAGCATGGACAATATCCGGCCGCTCCCTTTTTATTATTTCCAGAATTTTGAAAAATGAAATTAGGTCGTTGAAAATGCGAACATCGCGACCCAGCGTTGCCACACTGATTGTCCGAATGCCGGCCACATCCAATTTTTCTTTGAGCGAACCACGACCCCCAAGCGCTACCGCCACCTCAAATTTATCTTTAGGCAAATTGGTTGCCAAATCAAAAACCTGGCGTTGGGCGCCGCCCCAGCTGGATTTGGTAATCACATATAAGATTTTCCTTTTTCTCGCCATTTTGTTGATTTAACAATACCACATTTTTGAAAACCTACCTCGCCGGCAGGCGGGTTAGAAATTAGGAATTTCTGCCAAAATGTTGTATGCTACTTATCACTTATGGTTGGTTTGGGAAAAAAGGAAGCGGTTATTCTATTGCTTGGCGATATTGCGATTTTCGCTATTTCGTTGTGGTTGGCTTTGTTTTTCCGTTACGGTGAATTGCCTAGCGGCGGGGTTTACCGTTCCCACCTGGTGCCGTTCTTGTTGGTTTTCGCCCTTTCCATTTTGGTTTTATTTATTGCTGGTTTGTATGAAAAACACACGGTGATTTTGAAAAGTCGTTTGCCGAACATTATCCTGCGCGCCCAGCTGGCCAACAGCGCGCTGGCGGTTTTGTTTTTCTATCTCGTGCCCTACTTTGGTATCACGCCGAAAACCAGTTTATTCGTTTATCTGATAATTTCTTTCGGTTTGATTCTGCTTTGGCGGCTATACGGCTTGGCGTTGTTTGGTTTCCGCAAAAGACAGAATGCCATTATTATCGGCAGCGGCGAAGAGTTGGGGGAATTGTTTGAAGAAGTTAATAACAACAGCCGCTACAATCTGCGTTTCATTTCTTCGATAAATTTGGACAAAGTGGAAGCGATTGATTTTCAGGAAGAAATTTTGAATCGGGTCTACGGCGAGGAAGTGTCAGTGATCGCCGTGGATTTGCGGAGCGAAAAAGTTGAGCCGCTTTTGCCGCATCTTTACAATTTGATTTTTTCCAAAGTCCGATTTATTGATACCCACAAAATTTACGAAGATATTTTTGACCGAGTACCGCTTTCCCTGCTCCAGTATAGTTGGTTTTTGGAAAATATTTCTTTGTCGCCCAAATTTTCCTTTGATTTTTTGAAGCGCTTGATGGACATCTCGTTCGCTTTGCTACTGGGTTTGATTTCGCTTTTGTTTTATCCATTCGTCTGGTTGGCCATTAAATTTGACGATGGCGGAACGCCGTGGAGTGTGCAGGAACGGATTGGCCAGAATAATCACCTGATTAAACTTTACAAATTCCGAACAATGGAGATGGCTAATGATGGTGGTCAGTGGAGCAAAAGTAATCAAAACAAAGTTACCAAAGTTGGCAATTTTTTGCGCAAAACCAGAATTGACGAATTGCCCCAACTTTGGAATGTTTTGAAAGGTGACTTGTCCTTAATTGGGCCGCGGCCGGAATTTCCTAAACCGGTCAAACTTTACGAAAAGCAAGTGCCCTATTACAGCGTGCGCCATCTCATCAAGCCCGGTCTTTCCGGTTGGGCGCAGATTCACCACGACGAGCATCCTCATCACGCCATTGATACAGAGGAAACAAAAAACAAACTTTCTTACGATCTTTATTACATCAAAAATCGGTCCATGATGTTGGACCTTAAAATCGCCCTAAGGACGATTAAGACGCTTTTGTCGCGGAGCGGCGTTTAAAAAACCGCGCCGACAAGTCCTAAAAATCCGTAAAAATCTTAAAGCAGTAAATCACCGCCATGGCTGTTATTTACTAAATTTGGAAATCCTCCCTTTTTCAAAGGGAGATTTAAGAATCCGAAAAGGCGAGGGCGAGCGGTTTTTTACTTCTTACGAAAAGGAATTCCGATATGTTCAAAAAAGGCCAACGCTTCGGCGCGGTTTTTGGCGGAGGTTACTATGGTTATCGCCATACCGAAAATATCGCGCAGATCCTCGTCGGCGGTTTCGGGAAAAATCGTGTGCTCGCGGATACCGATGGTGATGTTTCCCATTTCGTCAATCGCTTTGGACGAAATGCCGCGGAAGTCTTTGGTGCGCGGCAAGGCGACATTTAAAAATTTATCTAAAAAGCCGAACAGGCGGGGACCGCGCAAAGTAATTTGATAACCGATTAGATCGCCCAGACGCGTTTTGAAGGCAGCAACAGCTTTTTTCGCCCCGCGGGGCGCCGGTTTTTGACCGGTGATTTTCGTTAAGCGATCAGCGACTAATTCGTTTTTCTTTTTATCTTTTAATGAACCGGTGCCAACGCTGATTACCGCCTTCAAAAGCCGAGGCGCTTGCATTGGATTCGTCCAGCCCAGTTTTTCTTTCAGGACAACGAATGTTTCGTTTTGTTTTTGTTTGATCGTTTTCATATTTTTAAATTTTAAAACAAATTCTTTCTCGGCACAGGTTTGTCGGGGCACGGATATTTTTTTACTAAAAAATTCCTCGTACTCGCGCCGTCGCGCTCGCAAGCCCCCGCCAAACCTATGCCTTCAACGAATTTGTTTTTTATCATTTTATTTCTTTGCTAATTTAACATTAGAAACATTAATCGGCATCGCTTTTTCCACCACTTGACCTTTTTGATTGGCGCGCTTTGGTCGCTGATGATGTTTGTGGCGATTGATACCCTCAACGATTACTTTGTTTTTTTCCGGCAAAGCCAAAACCACCTTGCCGCTTTTACCTTTATCAGCGCCGGTAATTACCTCTACCATATCTCCTTTTTTTATTTTCATCTTGTTTTTCTTAAAGCTAATGAAGCTGAAAGCTATACTATCTCTGCTGCCAAGGAAGCGATCGATTGGAAACCTTTTTCCGATAACTCGCGGGAAATCGGCCCAAAGACTCGGCCGGCAATCGGTTCATGCTTGACTTTATCCACAATTACTACCGCGTTTTCGTCAAAACGAATATAAGAACCGTCGCGTCGGCGGTAAGCATTGCGCTGGCGAATTACCACTGCCCATAAAACATCCTTCTTTTTTATTGGCTTGCGCGGTTCGGCTTTTTGCACCGATAATACCACTAGATCGCCGAGTTGAGCGTAACGTTTGCGGCTGGAACCGAGCACTTTGAAAATTCGGCCGATTTTGCCGCCGGAATTGTCAGCGATTTTCACAATGGAACGGGGTTGAATCATATTATTATTACCTAAAATTTCTAATGTCTAATTTCTAATTACTAATCAAATCCCAATGATTAAATTTCTAATTTTCTAGTCATTTTGGCATTAGACATTGATTAGAAATTAGGAATTAGTAATTCTGAATTTCTTATCCTTCGATATTGGTCGGCACTCCTCCATTTCAACTTTATCACCGACCTTTTTGGTATTACCCGGGTTATCGGCTTTGTAGCGCTTGGTTACCCGAAAATATTTTTGATACTTCGGGTGTTTGACTAGTCGATTCACTTCCACCACTACGGTATTTTTCATTTTGTCGGAAACCACCACACCAAAAAGGACCCGCTTGTTTCCAGCCGACCGTCTGACTTCATCACCTATTTTTTTATTGTTCTCGTTTTTCATTATATGTAATTTCCAATTTCCAATTTTCAAACAAATTCCAAAATTTAATTATTAAAAATTAATTATTGTTTGGAGCTTGGAGCTTGGAATTTCGTGTTTTGAGCTCCGTCAAAACACGCGCGATTTCTTTACGGGTATTTCGTCCCTCTTTGACATCGCGGCTTTTGCTGCCAGCGACGCCAAAACGAAACTTCCTCAACGCTTCGCGCTTTTCGACGAGTAAATGCTCAAGTTTAGGAACAGTTTTTTCAGAGAGATTCAACATTAGCTTAAAAATTAACGGCTGACAATCCTGGTCTTAACCGGCAATTTGGTGCCGGCTTTTCTTAGGGCTTCGGTGGCTTCGGCGGGCGGCAAGCCATCCAATTCAAATAGTACTCGGCCGGGTAAGACCTCGACACAATAACCCTGCGGGTCGCCTTTGCCTTGACCCATGCCAACCTCTGCCGCCTTGGCGGTATAAGGCCGGTCAGGAAAAACCCGAATCCAAATTTTTCCAGTTCTACCGATGAAGCGGCTAATCACCTTGCGCGCCGATTCCAGCTGTTCCGATTTGAGCCGACCAATCTCTAGCGCTTTCAAACCGAAAGCGCCGAAAGCCACTGTCGTGCCACGCGTCTCCACCCGCCTTTTTTTAGGATTAACGCGCTTGGTCTGCCACTTGCGATATTTTACTTTTTTCGGTAGTAACATGATAGATTTTTAACGAAGCCGCTTCACTTCTTGATTTTTGGTAAATACTTCCCCTCTAAAAATCCAAACTTTGATGCCGATGTCGCCGTAAGTCATGTGGGCTTTTTCGCGGGCAAAATCAATATCAGCTCGCAGGGTCTGCAATGGCACTTGGCCCTTTTTCATTTCTTCCTGGCGGGCGATATCAGCACCGCCGAGCCGACCGGAAAGTACCAAACGCACACCTTTCACATTGCGATTAGCCATCACTTTTTCAATCGTTTGTTTCATTACCCGACGGAATGGCAGGCGTTTTTCCAAGCTTTCGGCAATCATCTGGCTGACTACTGCCGCGTTGGATTCCGGCGATTTGATTTCTTCAATGTCCAATTTGAAGTCCTTGTCGAATGGTAACTTAAGCCGGTTCATTTCTTTGAGAATTTCCGTGCGCAATTTCACCACCCCCTCGCCGCTTCGGCCGATTAACAAACCGGGCCGCGCGGTTTTAACAATTACTTTGATGGTTTTTGGCCCTCGTTCGATTTCTACCAAACCAGCAAAAAGACCGCGCAGACGTTTGGCCAAAAATTCGCGCAACATAATGTCACGTTTCAAAAAATCTCGGTATTGCTTCCGGACACCGAACCAGCGCGACTTCCAGTCGCGGATGATTCCTAAGCGATGAGCATATGGATGAACAGTGTGTGACATTTTTAGTAATTAGAAATTAGGAATTAGAAATTTCCGGTTGTTCTGAAAGAACAACCGTTATGCGGCTGGTGCGTTTTTTAATGCGGTTCGCGGTGCCGCGAGCGCGCGGCATTGATCGTTTTAAGGTCGGACCGGCGTCCACCTGGATTTCTTTGATAAACAATTTATCCTTGGCGACTTTGAAATTTTCACCGGCATTGGCGACTGCTGACTCAATAACACTCTTAACCGGCAAAGCGGCGGCTTTGCTGAAAAAACTAAGGGTCGTCAAAGCTCGCTCCACTTTTTTGCCGCGCACGAAATCAGCCACGAGACGAACTTTTCTCGGCGACTGGTGATAATTGTTTAGGCAGGCGGTAATCATATTAGTTAAGTTCCAAGTTCCAATTTTCAAGTTCCAAACAAATTTTAAAATTTAAATATTAATAATTAATTATTGTTTGGAGTTTGGAGCTTGTGGTTTGGAGCTTACATCTGCGGTTTTGGCGGCTTGGGCCGCGGCGATTTCCGCTTCTTTCTTTTTCGCCTCCAATTCCTTTTGCATTTTACCGCCGTGCCTGATAAATTTGCGAGTCAGTGAAAATTCGCCAAGCCGATGGCCAACCATATCTTCGCTGACAAACACTTCAATGTGTTCGCGACCATTGTGAACGCCAAACTTGAAACCGACCATTTCAGGCGCGATTTGGCAGGCCCGCGCCCAGGTTTTAATAATCCCGGTATTTTCAGGTTTTTTGCCGGCAATTTTTTTAAGCAGCCGTTCGTCCACGAACGGCCCTTTTTTTAGCGATCTGGTCATAATTTAGAAACAAAAAGCTCCGCCAAAGAGCTTACGTGGTATATTAGCAGGAAACGAAATTATGTCAAACCAAATTTGCCAACGAAAACTTTTTGATGGATAATATGAATGTAACTGGTCGTCTGTTGACAATTATTAATATCTAATATATCATCTATGACTGGAGGATTCGAAGTTCCAAGAAGGTGGAGCGATTTTGTCGGTGAAGATGCCGAACAGGCCTATGCCGAAGTTTTCAAAGCCGGACCACCCCGAGGCGGTCATGGCGATAAAGGTTTGGATGTGCCAACTGGCGACTCGGAAGTGCCTTTTGTGCAAGTAAAAAGCTCTATCAAGGGCGTAATGGATTTCTTCAGGGAATCTACGCGCCGAAAAGAATTCATACCGATTTGCATTGGCGAACCGGGCGAAAGAGAGGAGATGCTTTCTACGCTTAAGAAATTCGGCGCTTGGATTGCCAAAGATATTCCGGATCGGGAAAACTTCTTTGAACAAATCAGCACCTTCAAGACAAAACTGGAAAGGAGTGTTTAAGTGAAAGAGAAATACAGAGAAATCGCGAGCGCTTTAATGGAAAGCGTTGAGCGAAGATACGGGGTAGTTAAAGTGATAGAACTGCGGCAAGAATGCGGGGCAGCGGCGAAAGAAGGATTAGCCCGGGAGACTACTTGCCAAATCATCGCCAGATTGCCGTGCTGGAGCCGATTGAAGTTCTTGATACTTTATCCGGAACTAATACTGCCGTATTTGTTCCGGATTTAGCTAGGTAGACGCAAAAGGACAGAGCTGGCGCTCTGTCCTTTCTTTTTTATCTTTTCAAATTATTCTTTCTTTTTTCCTACTCTTCGACGGGAGACGATGAACGAATTGGAATATTTGTTGGGATTGCGGGTTTTTTGGCCCTTGCCGGTTGGTTTGCCGTAGACATTGACTTCGCGTCGGCGGCCGCGACCCTGCTTGCCTTCGCCGCCGCCATGGGGGTGGTCCACCGGATTCATTACCGTGCCGCGCACTGTCGGCCTAATGCCATACCAACGGCTTCGTCCGGCTTTGCCAATATTAATCAGCCAATTTTCTTCGTTGGAAACGGCGCCGATTGAGGCCCAGCATTTCGCCAGCACTTTTCGGATTTCGGTAGACGGCATTTTCAAAGTAGCGAAATTGTCTTCAATCGCCGCCACCTCGGCGTAATTGCCAGCCGAGCGCGCCAAGACGCCGCCGGCCAAGGGTTTGGTTTCAACATTGTAGACAAAAGTGCCAACTGGAATTTTAGATAGCGGTAAGCGGTTGCCAGTTTTCAGCGGCGCCTTTTCCGAAACTACGAAAGAATCACCCACTTTTACATTTTGCGGTATTACCACATAACGTCGTTCGCCATCCTGATAAAGCGCCAAAGCGATGAAAGCGGTGCGGTTCGGGTCATATTCAATCGTCTCAATTTTCGCCGGAATATCTTTTTTATCAAAAACAAAATCAATGTCGCGGTAAAGCCGTTTGCGGCCGCCGCCTTTGTGGCGCGTGGTCAACCGGCCTTTGTTGTTGCGGCCAACAGCGCGCTGAAAACCTCCGGTCAGCGCTTTGTGCGGCCGACTAGCAGTCAGTGTCGCCTTGAAAGAAACATTGGTCATTTCCCGTCGTGATTTGGATGTTGGGTTATAACTTTTCATAAATTTCTAAGTTTAGACATTTTATTATTAGACATTGATTAGAAATTAGTAATTAGTAATTTTTCTAAATTATCTCTATCTTTTCTCCTTTTTTCAAATACACATAGGCCTTTTTGCCGCCGGCTTTGAAGCCCTTTTTGCCGCGAACAAACACTTGCTTTCTGGGAGTTTTAACAACATTAATTTTAATCGGCGAGACCTTATAAAGATTTTTGACGGCGTCGGCGATTTCTTTTTTGCTTGCGTCTTTTTCAACTTCAAAGACATGAATGCCGTTTTCGGCGACAGTCGTAGCTTTTTCGGTTACTCGCGGACGAATTATTTTAATGTTGGCCATACGATTGTTTGCGGTTTAACGAACATTAGAAATTTATAATTTAAAAGGGCGACTGGATTTAAATTTCTCGTTTCCATTACCGCTAAATTGGAAAAATTACTTAAAGCCCGGCCGATTTTTTCATCTTTTGCCGGTAACACCACAATAGCGGCATTATTTTTTTTGGCAAGCAAACCGCTAAAACCTTTAATTTTTGACAAAGCGACAACGATTGCTTTAGCTTCACGGGTCCTCGGTTCCTTGAGAGCAATATCCTCCACTAAAAGAATTTCTCCATCACGGACTTTAGCCGATAGAATAGCTCGCAGCGCCGCCACTTTCATTTTTTTATTGACTTTGCGGTAAAAATTTTCTTCATTTTGGCGCGGACCGTGAGCCACGCCGCCGCCGCTCCACAAGGGCGAGCGGATGGAACCATGCCGGGCGCGGCCAGTGCCTTTTTGCTGCCAGGGCTTTTTGCCGCCGCCGCGCACCTCGCCGCGATTTTTGGTGTGAGCGTAGGGTTTCCTGGCACTCTCAATCATTGAAGAAACAACTTGATGGACTAAGTCGGAATTCCAGGGTACACCAAAAATTTCTGCCGGCAACTTGATTTTGCCCGCTTCCTCACCCTTTTGGTTGTAGACGATTGATTCCATAATTTTTTAAGTTCCAAATTTCAAATAACAAATTCCAAACAATTATTAAATTTCAATTTTTGAATTTTAATTATTGAGATTTGTTTGGAGCTTGAATATTGGAGCTTGATGTTTTGACTTCTATCAATGTTCCTCTCCTTCCCGGCACCGCCCCGCCCAAATAAATTTCGCTTTTATCCGCGTCAACTTTCAACACCGGCAGATTTTTCACGGTAATCCGATCACCGCCCATCCGGCCAGCCATCCGCATGCCCTTTGCCACCCGGCCGCCGGCTCGAGCGCCGCCGCCAATTGTCCCCGGTTCCCTTTCCGAGTGTTTTTGGCCGTGGGTGCGCGGGCCGCCGTGGAAACCGTGCCGTTTTACCACCCCTTGAAAACCTTTACCTTTAGAGATTGCCGAGACAGTCACTAACTCACCGGTTTGAAAAATTGAAGCGTCAATTTTGTCGCCCACCGTTGGCACTTTATCACCCGTTGCTGGCCGGTATTCTCTGAAACCTTTTTTCTTATCGCCGAAACCGATTTGCACCGCGTTGCAGCCGTCTTTTTCAATGGTTCTAAGCAAAGTTACGGTTGTTGTTGGCACGCTTAAAATTGTTGCCGGATAATTTTTGCCGTCTTCGCCAAACACTTCGGTCATATTTACTTTTTTGCCGACGATAAATTTCATATAAAAACAGAGTCAAGGCGACTCATTCGTATCAAATAAGATAGCAAAATAAACTTAAGATGTCAAAAGTCGCTCGCCCTCGCCTTTTCGGATAGCGGAAACTGATTCCTGCGATCAGTTTCCTTAATCCTCGGCGGCTTCCGCTGTGGCATACTTTTGCTTCGCAAAATTACACCACATCGTGCCAAGCAAGCTCGCCTCCGGGCTATCCTCAAAGACGAGGGCTTCGCTCAAAGTAAAAGAAAAACCCATCGTCTCAAAAAGACAATGGGCTGATTTTGTTTCGGCGCTACATGGTTTCAACTGCCCCGCGCAATGTAAATCGGGGAATACCCAACTTTTTGCGCATACCTAATAGCTCACAAAAAAGGTCAGTGAACTAATGCCGTATAGCTCATAATTCCTGTTAGCGTAGTCGGTATGACTATGCGCACAAAAAAGGAATTGTTTGGTATTGAATTAGCGGTGTATTTGAAG
>Ga0209542_10007553_pt1 | contig 20629 bp, 14 predicted proteins | sample RifCSPhighO2_01_FD_184028 | JGI IMG/M metagenome (GOLD analysis project Ga0209542, IMG submission 184028) | Soil microbial communities from Rifle, Colorado - Rifle CSP2_plank highO2_0.1 (SPAdes) (version 2) | ecosystem: Environmental > Terrestrial > Deep subsurface > Rock core/Sediment ...
GGCGAGATCTTGCCAACCAAAATGTCCCCGGCGTGAACCTCGGCGCCGATGCGCACGATGCCCTCCTCGTCCAGGTTCTTCAGCTTCTCCTCGGAAACGTTCGGGATGTCGGGAGTGGTGATCTCCGGACCGAGTTTCGTGTCACGCACGTCGCAATAGAAATCCTCCAGATGGATGGAGGTGAACAGGTCCTCGCGGGCCACGCGCTCCGACAGGATTATGGCGTCCTCGAAGTTGCCGCCTTCCCAGGACATGTAGGCCACGAGCAGGTTCTGGCCGAGCGCCAGGACGCCCTGGTCGATGGACGAACCGGAGACGATCATCTGGCCTTTCTTGACTTTGTCGCCCTTCGCGACCAGCGGCTCCTGCGAGATGGAAGTGAACTGGTTGGAACGCTTGAACTTCACCAGCGGATAATCCCTGCTCTTACCGTCGGCGTATTTGACCTCGACGTGATTGGCGTCGGCGTGCAGCACCGTGCCGTTGTCCTCGGCGTGGATCACATATCCGGAATCGCGCGCCACCTTCTCTTCCTCGCCGGTCCCGACATACGGCGCGGCGGGCCGGATGGAGGCCACCGCCTGGCGCTGCATGTTCGAGCCCATGAGGGCGCGGTTGGCATCGTCATGCTGCAGGAACGGGATGAGCGAGGTCGCCACCGAAATGAACTGGTGCGGGGCCACTTCTATATAATCCACTTCTTCAACGCTGCAAGTGCCGGGATTGCCGTAGAGGCGCGCTTCCAGGAGTTCGCCCTGCAGAAGGCCGTCTTCGTTGCGCTGCGTGGCACCGTGTACGATGCGGTACTTTTCCTCTTCCAGAGCGTTCATCCAGACGATGTCCTTGGTGACCTTACCCTTCTCGACTTTGGCGTAGGGGGTCTCCAGGAAGCCGAACTCGTTCACGCGCGCGAAGCTCGCCAGGTAGCTGATGAGGCCGATGTTGCCGCCTTCCGGCGTTTCGATCGGGCAGATACGGCCGTAGTGGGAGCGGTGCACGTCGCGTACTTCAAAGGAGGCGCGCTCGCGCGTCAGGCCGCCGGGGCCGAGCGCGGACAGACGGCGCTTGTGCTCCAGCTCCGCGAGTGGGTTGACCTGGTCCATGAACTGCGACAGCTGGGACGAGGCGAAGAACTCCTTGATGACTGCGGTGATCGGACGGAAGTTTATAAGCTGGGCCGGGACCAGGGTCTCGCGCTCCAGGGTGGACATGCGGTCCTGCACGATGCGGCGCAAACGCGCGATGCCGACCCGCAAGCGGCCCTCCAGGAGCTCGCCGACCGCCTTCACGCGGCGGTTGCCGAGATGGTCGATGTCATCCGGCTGGGCGTGGGGGTCCAGGTTCAGGCGAATGATCTCTTTGACCATCCCGATGATATCCTCTTTATCCAAAAGCAAAACATCCTTCTTGGGGGCAAGGCCCAGGCGCTGGTTGACCTTGAAACGGCCGACCGAGGACAGGTCGTAGCGGTCGGCGCGCTGGAACATGGCGTCGATCAAACTTTTTGCCGTCTCCGCGGTGGCCGGGTCGCCCGGGCGCATGCGCCGATATATCTCCATGTAGGACTCGGTGGCGTCCTTGGCATTGTCCTTCTTTAGGGTCGCATCGATGAAACTGGTCGGGCCGGTATCAACGTCACGGAAAAGAACCTTGAACTCCTCGTCCTTGACGCCGAATACGCGCAGAAGGTCGGTCACCGCCGTCTTGCGGTGCCGGTCAATCTTCACGTGGATGGAACCGTCGATCTCGCTCTCAAACTCCAGCCAGGAGCCGCGGTTGGGGATGACCTTGGCGCCGAAAAGTTTGGTGCCATGGTAGCTAGCGGCGGTGAAATAGACGCCGGCGGAACGGACCAGCTGGGACACGACCACGCGCTCGACACCGTTGATTATGAACGTGCCGCGGGTGGTCATGATCGGGAAATCCCCGAAATATATATCTTGGGTCTCTTTGCGCTTGGCGCTCTTGTTGTGCAAGCTGACGGTGATGTGCAGCGGTGCCTCGTAACTCGCGTCCTTGTAGCGCGAGATAACCTCGTCGTACTTCGGTTCCCCGAAGGTGTAGTTGTCGAAAGTGAGCTCCAGCTCCTTGCCGGTGTGATCGTGGATTGGTGAGACCTCCTTCAAAAGATTCTTTAGGCCGTCCTTCAGGAACCAGGCGTAGCTCCGGAGCTGCATCTCGTTCAGGTTGGAGATGCCGTAAAGCGGTTTGAATCTTGAAAAATCTTTCTTAGGCAGCAGGTTCGACATAGGGCGTGAGGTTAATAATGGTTATAATAATTAAATTGTCATGAAAAACCCGCGATACAACACGAAAAGGCGCACGCCAAAGCCCTTACCAGTGCTCCTAGTCGTTGTTTAGATATTTAAGCTGGTTCATCACCTGCTCCTCGATGGTCTTGGCGAAAATGGTTCTGCCGCTCTTCGGGTCGCTTATGTAGTACCAATAAGGCGAATCCTTCGGTTGCAGCGCCGCCTCGATCGCCAGGACGCCGGGGTTGGAGATAGGCCCCGGAGGCCAGCCGGAATTTGAGTACGTATTGTAGGCGGAGTCGATTTGCTTGTCAAGCTTGGTCAGGGGATGGCAGGGTGTCTCAGGGGCGGCTTGTTGCTTGGCATAGCACAGACCGGCATCAACCTGGAGCGGCATACCTACCTTGGCCCGCTTGAGCAATATTCCGGCCACGATCTGCCTCTCTTCCTGGTCCGGCACCTCCCTCTCCAATATAGAGGCCAAAATCAGATTTCTAGTGAAATTCTGCGGGTCCCTGTCTAGGAGCGGCTGGGCGCGCCGGGCGAACTCCGCCAGCATCTTCTCGAGGACCAGCTTCGGGTCGGAGTCAAAGTAGAAGCGATAGGTCTCCGGGAAGAGGTAGCCCTCGCTGGGCCGGTCTTGGAGCTTAACGTAATCCAAAAACTCCCCCAGCGAGGTCACCCCGGCTTCGCTCAGTATCCGGTCGATGTCTATGACGGTCACTCCTTCGGGCATGGTCACTTGCGTTTCACTTTCGGGGCCGGCTTCCAATATCGCCGCTATTTTCGCTCCCGAGTAAGCCGGGCTGATCTGGTAATGTCCGGGCTTCAGATTGCGCGCCTGTCCGGAAAGGAACGCATAGATTTCGAAGGCTTTCTTGGAACGGATAAATCCCTCGTCGCGCAGCGCCTGGGATATGCCCCGGAAGCCGCTGCCGGCGACAACTTTGAAATCTCGTGGTTCCCCTGCCGCCGCCGGGCGCAGAGAGAACAACAGCCAGACCGCCACGTAGGCAATTACAGCCGAGCATCCTGCGACTAGCAGGAGTCTTAATATCCTTGATGGTCGCATCATCTCAAATTCAGTGCGGTCGCGAAAACTTGCGTCCTTTCAGATACCGCATTCTGGATGACCGGATGGAAAATACTGAACTCGCGGCTCTCTCCCGGCGACACGTTGCCAAGCCCCGTACCGGACACCCCAACTACCGCACCGCCTTGGTCGTAGTAGAGGGCGGTGACCTCAACTGTCTGGAAATCGACGCTGTCCTGGTTGACCAGCGTACCTTTGACCACAAGGTTGCCCCTTTCCTCGGTGGTATTCACGGTCTGTATGGACAATTTCGGCCGCGGGAAACGTTCCAAGGGTACCCAAAGCGGGCTCTGCAGGATAAGCCGGGCCGCTGCCGGACTGGAACCGGCCGGCAGGGTCTTATTAAGCAGCACTATACGCTTGATCTCGCCGGGATAGATGTAGGAACTATCCGGGAATGAGGCGATTTCCGCGCCGCTCGGGTCGTAAATTTTAAAAACGTAATCGAACTTGCTGGCGCCAAAATCCTGGTTGGGGTTCCGGATCTCCGACACGACGCTCACGCGCGGCACCGCGGCCGGACCGGTATCGGCAGAAGTCACCAGTAGGACAAGTTTCGGTTCCCCGTTCTGAACCAGAGACGCGATGGCCGCAGGCACGCAGACCTTGGCGCACCTGCCGCCGCAATCCACGCCGGTCTCGTCCCGATTCTGCCTACCGTCGAAACAGGTCGGCACGGGCTTGGCCCAGGAGTAAATGCCTCCAACGAAAGCAGTCAGCAGAATAAGATAGAAAACGCCGTAGATGAGCTGCTTCACGTGGCGCATGGATATATTATATACGGTACTTTGATGTCGGCATACCCTACTTTCCCAGCAGCCGAGGCCGCAAGTATCATCAGGTTTACGCGGCTGCACTTCTCTGTTCGGAATGGGAAGAGGTGGTTCACGCGCAAATAAAACACCGACATCAAAAAACCCTATGCGGTCTTTGTTGTTGTCGCCGGGCGTCGCCCGGATGTGCAAATCAGTATTGGGATGGTTGGCGGGTCATTAGTACTCCTTGGCTGAAGACCTTGCGATCCTTACACCTAGAGCCTATCAACGTCGTAGTCTGCGACGAGACCATATCACCTAATCTTGGGGTGGGCTTCGTGCTTAGATGCTTTCAGCACTTATCCCTTCCGTACATAGCTACCCGGCGTTTCAGCAGGTGCCAAAGCCGGTAGACCAGAGGTATGTTCAACCCGGTCCTCTCGTACTAGGGTCAACTCCCCTCAAGTGATTAAACGCCTGTAACAGATAGAGACCAACCTGTCTCACGACGGTCTGAACCCAGCTCACGTGCCCTTTTAATTGGCGAACAGCCAAACGCTTGGGAGCTTCTTCACCCCCGCGCTAGGGCGAGCCGACATCGAGGTGCCGAGCCTGGTCGTCGCTGTGGACGCTCGGACCAGACTAGCCTGTTATCCCCGGAGTAGCTTTTATCCGTTGTCTCCGACCTTTCTATAAAGAATCGTCGGGTCACTAAGTTCCGCTTTCGCGCCTGCGCGACTTGTAGGTCTTGCAGTCAAGCTGGCATATGCCTTTACACGACGCGCCCGGTTTCCATCCGGGCCTAGCCAACCTTAATAAACTCCTCCGTTACTCTTTAGGCTTGATGTTCCCTAACTTATACCGCATTGACGGTATTACATGGGCACTGACAAGATTTCTGAACGCCGTTGCCGAATCACTCATTATGTAGATTCGCCAGCGATCATATTGCTTATGCAGTCCTACGATAATACCGAATTTCTTTTGGAGCACATCTTTTACACGCTCCAAATCTTTCTTCTCGTAACCATGCGTATGGATTATATAGGTCTTGTGGCTGACGGACTTGAAAGATCCATCATCCATGAACCATATTGCCAACGCTCTAGGGTCAAGCATTTTGGAGATCAGTTTCGGGATCACTTTCTTTCGCCCAACGTAGAATTGCTGGGCGTAAAAACGAAATGATCCGTAGGAATAAGTGGTAAAGCCGTAGCTCTTACACGTTATTCCTTTTACAATCCTGGTCTTGATACGCGGCGGCGTACGAACAAAATCTTTGAATTGTTCGTACAACCAATCCACATAATCCTTCTGCTTAACTCCATGTTCAACTTTCAGACGATATTCTCTGCCACCACTCTGTAGTTCCAGATGGCCATCGCCTAAAAGCAGGCCTACGAGAAGAGATCTTTGCATTGCAGTAAGCTTCAGATGTTTCTTAAGCTCTTCAATGATTCTTGATCTCATGGTATTTAGGTGCCGCTTGCGCGGCCTGCATGTCGCCATGCAGTTCGGACTATATCATACGGCGCGCGGGTAGTGCGCCGCTCTAACTGATAGTCTCTGAGGACTTCCTCAATTCTTACGTCGAGGTTGCCTGCTGATTGTCCGCCGGCCCGATTTTCATCGGACGCCACAGTTTGATTTTCACCTTTTCGACAAAGGTACAAACTGATACCGCGGATGTTCCAGCATATACATTAGATTTTTCCCTCCAATCTTAAGACTGGATCGGGTCCCCCTTCTGACAACACGGAAGCATTGTCAAGTTAAGGAAAACGCCCCATTTAAACTACCCACCAAGCACTGTCCCAGGGAGGTTTCCATTTTAAGGTCCCTCCCCGGTGAGACGTCAAAGTGATGAAGATGGCTGTTTCATTGTCGCCTCCACGTCCCCCGAAAGGGACGCTTCAAAGGCTCGCCACTACGCTACGCATCATAACTCTGAAATCAATACCAGGCTGCAGTAAAGCTTCCGGGGTCTTTTCGTCCCGCTACAGGTATCCCGCGTCTTCACGGGAATCGCAATTTCACCGAGCTCATCTTTGAGACAGTTCCCCAGTCGTTACACTTTTCGTGCGCTCCGGAACTTACCCGGAAAGGAAATGCGCTACCTTAGAACGGTTATAGTTACCGCTGACATTGACGAGGGCTTCGCTCGGTCGGCAATGCACATTGCTGCACACCACTGCCAAGTTTAACCTTCTCGCATCGGTCAAGTGTCACCCCCTATACGTCCTCTTGCGAGTTTGCAGGGAGCTGTGTTTTTGGTAAACAGTCGCCAGGGAGACTTTCGCTGCGGCCCATCTTGCGATGGGCAGGCCTTATACCGAAGGTACGGCCGCTTTTTTGCCGAGTTCCTTAAAGATGAATCACTCGTTACCCTGAGGCTTCTCGCCTCACCCACCAGTGTCGGTTTACGGTACGGAAACCATGCGCTCGCTTTCACGAAGCTTTTCTCGGAAGGCTCTTCTCGGAAGTTTGTCCGGTAAAACCGGACATTCATACGCTCCCGGCTTGCGCCTTGGAGTATAAATGCCAAACCAATAAGGCACTCCCGTCTTTTTCCTTCGCACTTCGCTATGATCGCATGGCTGGGCCGGAATATTAACCGGCTATCCATCAGCTGCGGCTTTCGCCATCGCCTTAGGACCGCCTAACCCGTGGTTGATTGCCAGTGCCACGGAAACCTTGGATTTTCGGGCTCTCAATTTCTCATTGGGATTGTGGTTACTCATGCCAACATTCTCTCTTCCCTACGCTCCACAGGCCCTCGCGGGTCCTGCTTCACAGCAGAAGGGAATGCTCTCCTACCGCTCATACGTCCCGAAGGACATACGAACCCATAATTTCGGTGGCGTGCTTAGCCCCGATACATTTTCGGCGCGCCGTGCCGATCGAATAGTGAGTTGTTACACACTCTTTAAAGGGTGGCTACCTCTAAGCCAACCTCCTATCTGTCTATGGCACAACACTGCCTTTTACACTTAGCACGCACTTGGGGACCTTAATTGATGGTCTGGGCTTTTTCCCTCGCGAACATGGAGCTTAGCCCCCACGTTCTAACTAGCGCAATACCACGGGCGGTATTCGGAGTTTGACTAAGAAGCCGGCCTTTCGGCCATTACTTCTCAACCAGTAGCTCTACCCCCACCCGTTACTTTACGCCGCCAGTCCAAAAACTGTTTCGGAGAGAACCAGCTATTACCGAATTCGATTAGCTTTTCACTCCTTACCTCAGCTCATCCGAAGGTGTTGAACAACCTACCGGTTCGGTCCTCCCTCCGTATTTCTACGGAGTTCAACCTGGCCAAGGCAAGCTCATCCGGCTTCGGGTCTTAGGTGTACGACTAAATCGCACGTTAATACTCGGTTTCCCTACGGATGCGTCCCCGAGAGGACTTATCCTTGCCGCACACCTAAAGTCGTTGGCTCATTCTTCAATAGGCACACTGTAGTCCGGGGCCTGCCTTGCGGCGGGCTCATAAGACGTCAGTTCCTTGTAAACGCATGGTTTCAGGATCTATTTCAACGGCCTCACCGGCCTGCTTTTAACCTTTCCCTCACGGTACTAGTTCACTATCGATCATCAAACGTATTTAGCCTTAGGAGATAGTACTCCCGGATTCACTCGAAGCTGTTTTACCTCGAGCTACTCAAGAAAAGAAACTAAGAAGTTCATCTGCTTTCGCCTACGGGGCCATCACCCACTTTGGCGGTCCTTTCCAGGACGCTTCGGCTAGCAAACGAATTTGTAACTCCTCCTTTTCACCCATAACCGATATGCCGGGATCGCTCCCGGCTCTCGGTTATAAGTGATAGCGTTCCTCCCTTACAACCCCACGCATTCTTGCGAACATGTGGTTTAGGCTTCTCCCGTTTCGCTCGCCGCTACTTGGGGAATTTTTCCGCTTGCGCGGACTTTTTTTCGTTTCCACCGCTTACTGAAATGTTTTACTTCAGCGGGTGTGACTCCTTCTTGCGAAGGTTGTTGAGGTTTACTCAACAGGGTTGCCCCATTCGGAAATCCACGGGTCAACGGTTGCTCCGCACCTCACCGTGGCGTATCGCCGCTATGCTGCGTCCTTCGTCGTCGTTTGATGTCTAGGCATCCACCATGCGCCCTTAATGCCAACCATCCCAATACTGACTTGCTTCCTGCTGACCGCAAATTGAAAGCGGTCCAGGAAATTCATATGCGTCACGCGTCCGTCTCATGACTGGCGCGTTCCGATTTTGCAAGATCCGGTCGGGTCGGTCAGGTACAAAAAAACCGCTTGCGAGCGGTTCCCGATACGCCGTCAAGCGCGGGGAGTCTATCCGCTCAAACTTTGCTGGTTTTTCTTGATCAACATTCGTGCTGACTATTATATATATGTCTAGAGGGGTGTCAAGTGGGCAGGTCTATTATGTGCGACGACCCCACCGTGTTAGGGCAGGGTCGGGGGAATCGTTGCGGATGGCTGCTGGGCGGTCAGCGGTTGTCCATCCAGGCGAGGATGTGCTCGGGCGGGAGGATGTCGTCGTACTTCAGGATGCGTTCGAGCTCGTGGCCGATGAGCTCGAAGCGGGTGGCCCGCAGGATGCCCTGCGAGTGAATCACCTTCTCGTACCATGGCAGAGCGACGCCAGGGATGCTCCAGAAGCGCACCTTCCCTTCGCGGTCCTCCCGGACCGCAGCGGAGATGACGGTCATCACCGCGCGCAGCTGATGGAACCGCGTGGACAGGAGACCCACGTTGCGCCAGCCGCGCTCGAGCGACAACGCGATCAGTCCTCTCGCCTCCGAGCGGGTGTTGGTGATGCGGTCGCCCACCAGCGGCATCCGAACGACCTCGCCCGGGAAGAAGTTCTGAACCTCTGCGGCGAACACCTCGCCGCCAGGATAGCCGCACTCGGCCGGGCCGTCGGGCACCACCATCGCGCCGACTCGGTGCACGAGATCGCGCGCGACCCGGAACTCGGATTCCTGATTGTCGGTCGTCTGACCGAACAGATACAGAGCGTCGATCTGCTCCGGCACTGTGCCATAGAAGATCCTCCGCAGCAGCGTTTTCGTCGCTTCAACTTCGAGTTTCTCGGTATTCAATTATCAATCCTCCCTAGGTTGAAGTGGAATTTTTAACGCCGACCTATATTATAATATAATAACAATTTTTAGTCAATATGACGACCGACTTCAAGGATTGAGCTCAAAATCTTTGGAATTGTCGTCCGTATCCACAATGAAACCGGTCTCGAATTTCCTCGCTAACTCCTGGCCCGTTCCAGAATTCTCGGGATAGGCACTCCCTTCTACATATGGATCGGTGTGGCCGCTGCCCCAGGCCAAGGCGTCCACGATAGCGCCGTCCGCATTCAGTAATGCGATGGAATTATCGGCCGCCAGCGTCTGGGTGCTGGAAACATTAGCGCCGATTGTTGCAGCGAAACCATCCGCGGAGTTGGCCCAAATGAAATATCCGCCGGGAGCGATGATGCTGCCGTCCGGAAATACTTTGACAGATGACTCCGTGCCGCTTTGGGTGCGCTTGCGCAACTTCCATCCCGATACATCCGCATTCTCGGGAGTAGGATTGAATATTTTTATGTAATCTTGGTCAGTCGCGCCCTCGCCGCCGGTTATCTTTATCGCGGCGATCACAAGATGCGAAAGCGCGGGAGTTGTCGTCGCGGCGGTAGTGGTCGCGACGGGCGACGTCATCGGCGGGGTGGATGATGCGGTTGAGGTCGCGGCTGCAGCCGACGCAATCGGGATGGAATTTTGCGCGCCCGGAGTTCCGCCGACATCCGCGCTCGTGTGCCAGCCGCTGCTGTTCGCGTCGCGCTCCAAAGTTTTTTTAGCGGTATTGTCCCCTGCCGGCCAATCATCGAGCGCATTCAGCTCATCGACGATTTTGCATTCGTCGTCGAATATCTTCAGCCGGTCGCCGCTGTTGTTCAGTGCGCCAGAATAATCTGCGGCGGCGCGGCGGAATACGCGAAAACTTTTTCCGAACATGACGCTGTCGGCTCCCAGATCTATTTTTATGCTTCCGCTGTTGTTCAGGATCTGCCAACCGCCGGTGCCGATTGTCCGATCGGAGACGTTCGCAAGCTCCAACCACTCATCGCTCGAGCCTTGGGCGGAGCCCATCCAGGCAACCTCGTTCAAGAGCACGCCGAAAGCGCCGCGCTCCGTTCTGGAAAAAGAGCACCACTCCGTCCCGGAACTCCCTGTTGGCGCGGCGACGGAACTGGCAGTGTTTGTCGCTACAGCCGGAACAGGGGTAACTATCTTGGCCGCAGGTTTTTCCGGCACAGCGGCAACTTTGGCGCTGGTGGCAACCGGCTTCGGCAGCTTGGTTTGCTCTATTAATAGAGGGAAGGTCGGAGCCGTCGTAACTTTGGACGGTTTTTGACCTATATCGCCCAAAAATGTCGAACTGGGCGGCAACGGTGTCTCGATCGCAATCTCGTCCCGGCTAAAATCTCCAAAAGCGGTCTGCCAGGCCGAGGCCAAAAGGCCGAAGCCCCTGGCGGCCGCCCCTGGCCAAGCCAAAATGAGGGCAATGGCGCCGATCATCAACATGGTTGCCGCTAGTAGTGCGATCTTTCGCTTCGGAAAAGTCCTGAACATGCCCCAAATTATGACCTGCGAGGGTTAAATGAAGTTAAGAAAAACATAAAAAAATTTATGAAGGCCTTCGTCAAGATTGCTGTGGATAACCGGGCCTGTTTGGCCCTTTCGGGTCCGACATATCCGGGAGTATAATATTCCTCCAAGGTCAAAAAAATATTTCCCGAAATGATCATCGAAAAAATCAAGAAGCGGAATGGCGCAGTTGTGTCTTTTGACAGAGCCAATATCGAACTGGCTATGGGCAAGGCCTTCGCGGCGACGGACACGCCGCAGGGACCGGACACTTTGCATGAGTTGACCGACGAAGTAATACTTGAAATAGAATCCCGTTTCGGCGAAAGCGTACCCAGCGTCGAGGATGTGCAGGACGTCGTTGAGCGCGCGCTCGCCGGTGCAGGATATTTCGCGGTGGCCAAGGCCTATATCATCTATCGCAAGCAGAGGGCGGAGGCCCGCGAGGAGGAAAAGCTGAAAATACTGGAGCGCATCGAGAAAAGCGCGCTCAAGGTCAAGAAACGCGACGGCCGCACCGTACGCTTCAACATCGACGACATCGAGAAAGCGGTTATGAATGTCGCGAAGCAATTCGCGGACTTCGAAATCGACGTCGAAGGAATTTTGCAGGATTGCAAGGTCGGCATCTACGACGGCATCTCCACGCGCGAGATTAACCAGGTGCTGATGATGGCGATCAAGGCACGCATCGAACGCGACCCGATCTACTCCGTGGTCGCCGCACGCTTCCTCGCCAACGATCTATACAAGGACGTGCTCGGCGCGGATGATTCCGTGGAGAATTTCGAAAAATTGTATCGTGACAAGTTCGTGCGGGGCATCGAATACGGCATCGAGGACAAGCGGCTGGAGCCGAAAATGGGTAAAGTTGATCTGCAGCGGCTCGCCGCGGCTCTGGTCCCGGAACGCGACCACCTCTTGGAGTACATGGGCATGCAGACCTTGTACGACCGCTACTTCCTGCGCGACCACGAGCAAAAACACTTTGAAGCGCCGCAGCATTTCTGGATGCGCGTCGCGCTCGGCATAGCCCTCTGTGAGGATGATATAGAGGCGAAGGCCATTGAGTTTTACGAAACCATCTCCCAGTTGTACTACGTGCCGTCCACGCCGACCCTGCTGCACTCCGGCACGATCAAGCCGCAAATGAGCTCCTGCTACCTCTCGACGGTGGAGGACGACCTGGAGCATATCTTCAAATGCATCGGCGACAACGCCCAACTCTCGAAGTGGTCCGGCGGCATCGGCCAGGATTGGACCAATATCCGCGCCACGAACGCCTTGGTCAAGAGTATCAACGTGCCTTCCCAAGGCGTCATCCCCTACCTGAAGATCGTCGATTCCACTACCGCCGCAATCAACCGCTCCGGCAAGCGCCGCGGCGCCACCTGCGTCTACCTGGAGACCTGGCACTACGACATCGAGGAGTTCGTCGAGCTGCGCAAGAACACCGGCGATGAGCGCCGCCGCACGCATGATACCAATATCGCCAACTGGATCCCGGACCTGTTCATGAAGCGTGTTCTGGCCGATGGCGACTGGACGCTTTTCTCCCCGGAGGAGGTGCCGGAACTGCACCACATCTACGGCCGCGCCTTCGAAACGAAGTATGAAGAGTATGAGCAGAAGGCGGCGCAGGGCGAGATCCGCCTGTGGAAGACCGTGCGCGCCATGGACCTGTGGCGCAAGATGCTGACCATGCTCTTCGAGACCGGACATCCATGGATGATCTGGAAAGACCCGGCGAACGTTCGCTCCCCCCAGGACCACGTCGGCGTCATTCATAATTCCAACCTGTGCACTGAGATCACTTTGAACACCTCGAAGGACGAGACCGCGGTCTGCAACCTGGGCTCGGTCAATTTCCCGCGCCATTTCGAAGACGGCAAGCTGAACCGCGAGCGCCTGGCGCGAACGGTGGAGACCGCGGTGCGCATGCTGGACAACGTCATCACCCTTTGCTTCTATCCAACCAAGGAAGCGGAGACCGCGAACTTCCGCCACCGGCCGATCGGCCTGGGCGTCATGGGCTTCCAGGACCTCCTGTACAAAACCGGCCTGCGCTTCGATTCCGACGAGGCCGTGAAGCTCTCGGACGAACTGCAGGAGTTCATCTCCTACTACGCCATCCTCGGTTCTTCCGAACTTGCGAAAGAGCGCGGCACCTACGAGAGCTACAAGGGCTCCAAGTGGGACCGTAACATATTCCCTATCGATACTATCGACCTGCTGGAGGCGGAGCGCGGCATGTCCACCGGCATCGACCGCACCTCGCGCCTGGACTGGGCGCCGGTCAGGGCGCACGTGAAGGCGCACGGCATGCGCAACTCCAACACCATGGCTATCGCGCCCACCGCGACCATCGCCAACATCTCCGGCTGCCTGCCGTCCATCGAGCCCATTTACAAGAACCTGTACGTGAAATCCAATTTCAGCGGCGAGTTCACCATCGTGAACCGCTACCTGGTGGAGGACCTGAAAAAGCTGGGGCTTTGGACGCGCGAGATCATGGACAAGCTGAAGCATTTCGAGGGCAGCGTGCAGCGCATTTACGAGATCCCGCCGGAGGTCCGAGCCAAATACCAGGAGGTTTTCGAGCTCGACACCCACTGGATCGTGAGGCACGCGGCGCACCGCGGCAAGTGGATCGACCAGTCGCAGTCGGTGAACATCTTTACCTCCACCGAATCTGGTAAGTACATATCCGACGTATATATAGATGCCTGGCAGTCCGGCCTGAAAACCACCTACTACCTGCGTACCCTGGCGGCCACATCCATCGAGAAGTCCACGTTGGACATAAACAAGAACTATGAGAGTCCGTCCTCCGACGCCGAAGCGGAGACCGGGGGCGTGGCCGTTTCGGAAATGATCGCGAACGATAGCGACCCCACAGACAGCGATCCGGAGATGGCCAAGGTGCCGGCGACGGTCGCCGCGGAACTGGCCTCGGCGAACGTCCTGGCCGCCAATCTGGAAAAAGCCATGGAGCAAGCCGAAAAGAAAGCCGAGGCGCCGGTCATCTCCGCTGCGAGGGTCATCCACATCGCCGAGGACGGTCTGTGCGAGTCCTGCCAATGATTGAGTCCTCCTCGTTCGCCATCTTCGAGCCGACAGAATCTGCCAAGAATAAGGATAAGCGCATCCTGAATTCGGTCACAACCGACCCGAACAAGATCCTGCCCATGAAGTATAAGTGGGCCCGGGACCACTACAAGCATGGCGTGGCCAACAATTGGGTACCGGAGGAGGTCAACATGCAGAAAGACCTGGAGACCTGGAAGAGTCCGAAGGGCCTCTCCGAGGACGAGCGCCGCCTCATCCTCTGGAATATGGGTTTCTTCTCCACTGCGGAATCCCTGACCGCGAACAACATCGTCCTCATCATCTATAAATACATCACCAACCCGGAGTGCCGGCAGTATCTCCTGCGTCAGGCCTACGAGGAAGCCGTGCACACCGACACCTTCATCTACTCCTGCGACACCCTGGGCCTGGACCCGGACAAGGTCTATACCATGTACGCCTCCGTGCCCTCCATCCGCGCCAAGGACGAGTTTGTGGTGGCCATGACCCAATCCATCCTGGACCCGAACTTTTCCACCGTGGGTAAGGAGAACATCCAGAAGTTCGTGCACGACCTGGTGGGCTTCTACGTCATCATGGAAGGCATCTTCTTTTACGCCGGTTTCGTTATGATGCTGTCCTTCCTGCGCCAGAACCGCATGGTGGGCGTGGCGGAGCAGTTCCAGTACATCTTGCGCGACGAGTCCGTGCACCTGGCCTTCGGCTCCGACCTGGTGAACACCATTGCCGAGGAGAACCCGGAGATCTGGACGCCGGAGTTCAAGCGGGTCCTGACCGACAACATCAAGAAGGGCGTGGAGCTGGAGATCGCCTACGCCAAGGACTGCCTGCCGACGGGCATCATGGGCCTGAACGCCGAGGGCATCGCGGAGTACGTGAAATACATCGCCGACCGCCGCCTGGAACGCATCCACCTGGACAAGGTGTACAACGCGCGCAACCCGTTCCCCTGGATGAGCGAGATGACCGACCTGAAGAAGGAGAAGAACTTCTTCGAGACGCGCGTGACCGAGTACAAGCACGGCAGCAACCTGAAGTGGGATTAGTGGTACAATGGGGGCATGGAAAAGGGTTCGAAGAGGTCCTACGAGGCCCCGAAACTGGAGCGCATTGAGGGCGCCGCGGCCAAGGTCGTGGGACATTTGCTGAACCAAAGCGAGGATCTGAAGAAAAAGAATGTCGAACTGGAACGCCTGAGCACGATTGACGCGCTGACCGGCATCGCGAACCGCCGCGGTTTCGACGAGGCCGTCCGCAGGATGATCGCCGCCATCCCGCCGAAGGGCATCGATAAGAACAAGGAGCGCGAATACGCCCTGCATCGTCTGGCGATAATGGTGGTTGACATCGACCACTTTAAGAAATTCAACGACGAGTATGGGCATGCGGTCGGCGACGAGGTGCTGAGGGCCGTCGCCAAGAATCTCGTGGAACATGTGCGCGAAGTGGACCTGGTGGCCCGGTGGGGCGGCGAGGAATTTATTATGGCCTTCCCGGGCGCGGATACGGAACGCATTCTCGCCAAGTTCGGCGAGCGCAAAGGCGAAAAAGAAACGCCGGCGCGCATGGAGGTATCCGTGGCCGTAGACGGAAAAACTTACAATATCCAAGTGAGCGGCGGCGTGGCCGAGTACCAGCCGGGTGAGGATTTCCAATCGACGTTCAACCGCGCCGACAAGGCCCTGTATCTCGCGAAGCGGACTGGCCGCAACCGGATCGTCGGTTACTAGCTCCAGGCTTGAAAAACCGGCCTTTGAGGGTATACTGAGGGCGGTCTCGGATTGCGAGGCTGGGAAAGGATTTTAACTTTATTTAATCCCCTGCCTGTACCTTTAAAGTACAATTCCGGCGTAGCTCAGTGGTAGAGCGACTCCCTGTGATAACGCAGCTTCCTCTGGCAACAGAGGTTGTAAACGAGGTGAATTCGGGGAAGCCCCAACTTGCATCATGCAGGTGGGTAATCCCGAGCCAAGCTTCTCGTGCAAATGAGAGGAAGGCGTAGAGACTATCCCGAAAGGGAGTAGTTGGTCTTTCAAGACCACCGAAGCGCCTCGCGTCCCCTATTCTTGTGGATGATGATATAGTCAACCCCCATTGGAAACTTTGGGATAAGTGTAAGGAGATGGTCCCTGGTTCGAATCCAGGCGCCGGAGCCGACAAATTTGCGTCAAAGATTGTTTTTGACGTACTCATATTCCGCTCTTATCCCTTCCTCACTGGTCACGGTGGACTCGAGGATAATCGGCAAATTTTTGTCTGGTACAGCTCTTATAATCTGTGCTTGTTTAGTCTCATACAGCGGCTCATGGAATGTTTTGAATCCGCTCAGGTGAATCTGGACTATTCTGTCCTTGAAGGCCGAATACATGTCTGCGGCAAGTTGAAGCGTGTTGTCATTCACATAACAATTGTTCATATCCAGGACCATAGGTATGTCCACTTTTTGGAATAATGTTTTCAGACTATCTACCGTTCTGGCTATTTCCTTTTTATTGTCCATGTTCTCGGTAGCTACTGGGAAAGAATAATCCTTGAAGATGCTCCAGTCCTTGATCCGGTCCGGATGCATGACTGCATACTTGAAATGGAACCTTTCGTATAGCTCCTGGATATCTCCGAGTACGCGCTTGGTCAGATCATCTTCGCCATACACCATATCTCTAGCAGGGGCGTGGACTGAAACGTATTCGAAGAAAGCCAGGTCTTCGGCTGTCAATTCTTTTACCCGGGTCATTCGTTCTTGGTCATCGGCTTCGCCAAGATTGATCTCGATAGCGTTGCATCCCAACTCCCTATGCAAATCTATTGTTTCTTTAAGAGAAAGCTCGCCCAGACGACCCACATTGAATCCGAGAATCATGGCTTCATATTAGCAAATTCATTGCGCACCAAGGTTCCCATCGCGTCCCATTTGGCGAGCAAACAAAAATCAAAGCTTTCGTGTTAAAATCTTACGCATGAGAAAGGCATTGATTGTGGTGGACTTGGAGAAAGGTTTTATAACCAAACACACCAAGGACCTTCCTCGGAAGATCAGGAGCTTCATAAAGAGAAGAGGAGGTGGATACGATCTAATTCTTTTTACCCAATACAGGAACCATCGCAGGAGCAGTTTTGTAAAGCATCTAGGATACGATGGTTTTATGAGCAGGGATGAGTATGGCATTGTTGACGAACTTGAGGATTTTGTAAGTAAAGATAATCTGTTCAAGAAATACACTTACAGTAGCTTTGTGGATAAAAAACTTTCGTCTGTATTGAAGAGAAACAAGATTACAGAAGTCCAAATATCAGGAATAGATACTGAGAATTGTGTTTTAACCTTCGCCAGAGATGCTTTTGATAGAGACTACAAAGTCGTAGTGTTGAAGGATCTTTGCAGGAGTCACTCTAATCCCAACCTGCACAAAGCCGCACTCGAGATAATTAGGGGCAATATAGGTGAGATAAGATAGATTACGCGCGCTAACTGGGAAATGGTAAAAATGTTTCAATCACGTCCCACTTGGTGAGCCATTGACTAATACCATGTAAAATGGTATTTTGTCTGTGATCCTTTAAAACCTATGGCCAGAGAGGTGCGAGATGCACGAAGCCTGCATATGTTCAATCTGCGGAGAAGAAATCCAGGAAGTGAGATACGCGATCCGAGACATGACGCCCAGCGAGACTTCATGGGAATGGCTGTGGAGACACTTCGTGGGACTCGTCACCGTAGGCCTGAAGCGGCGCAGACACGCTACGATCCTTCCGGTCTGCAACCAATGCGCAGAGGCACGGCGACATCTGAATATCGCCGGCACATCAAGAGTGGCATAGATGGGCACACAGCAGTATTCACGCTGTCCCTGCCCTCCCACCCAAGATCACTACACGGTAGCGGGTTTGGGTGAGATAGACGTTCCAACCACGTCCCACTTGGCCGAGCAAAAGATTTCTGACTAGAACAATTTCTCGTCAAGAAGAATGCGTAGGAGAAATTCGAAAAAGATTCCCATCGCATAAAACACGGGTACAAAATCTATCCGTGTAAGGTTGTGGATGCTCCATCTCTTACCCTGATAGCGTCCTTCCGACGGTGATGCACCGTTTATTTTCCGAAGTAGCAGCATGCCGCAATATTCACCAATGTGTATAAATGGGAGGTAGATGAGCCCGCGCATATACCATGGTATTGTTCTAATAAAGGGATATGCGAGAGCGATAAAAATTGGTAGAGCTATTCCATAGAGGGGTACGTAATAAAGCGAGCTAAATCCGAGCATATGTACACGATCTTTGTTCTTTGAAAACGTGGCCGTAAATATCACCTCGAGACCGAGGCCCATCGCGCTGAAAACGATAAAAACTAATAAATACTTGAGAACCATGTCTCAAGTATAACAGCCGGCCTCAGCGCGGATTGCGGTTCCAGTCGCGTTCCACTTGGCGAGCCAAGAATTTTATAAGTGGAACTGATATAATCTAACCATGTTCCAAGATGATGTCAGGCGGATATACGATTTCATCCAATTGCATGACCATTGCGTTCTGGCCACCACAGACTATAAAGGTAGTCCGGAAGCCGCCATCGTAGAGTTTGTGCTCGGTGATAATGGGCAGATTATCTTCGATACTTCAAAGGCCTATAGAAAGTATACGAACCTAATCCACAATCCAAATGTGGCAATTACTATCGGCAACGGCGAAGAGAACAAGGGAGTTCAGTATGAAGGAACTGCTACGCAACTTACCGGTGACGACCTGAAAGCCGCAAAAGAAATATACTTTGCGCGCCGACCGGATGCCCGAAAGTGGGAGAACGATCCAGCAACTGTATATTTCAAGGTGGCACCACGCTGGTTGCGCATGCGGGATTACACCATTAATCCTATGAGTGAAATTGAATGCGATTTAGGAACCACATAGGTTCCAATCGCGTCCCACTTGGCGAGCTGAGAAATTTAAGCGGTATAATTCAGGTATGGGCTGGACCGAATACTTAAAGCGTCCCTTGCGCTACTACAAGGCCTGGGAATACAAGAACGTGGCCGGCCTCGCCGCGAGCTTGCTTCTTTTGTGGTACATCGCGGACCACCCTGTCGTAACCTCGGCCGTTGGCGGCGTGGCGGAACTGGGGTACTTCGGGTCGTTCGTCACGGGAATATTCTTCGTCTCCACTTTCACGGTCGCTCCGGCGGCGGTCGTACTGTACCGGCTTGCGGACACTTTCAACCCCTACGCCATAGCTCTTTTCGCCGGGGCCGGCGCGGTGATCGGTGATTACCTCATCTTCCGCTTCCTCCGGGACGGGGTCCTCCGGGAGCTAAAGCCTCTTTTCGCGAAGATGGGTGGTTCGTACATTGAGAAGCTGTTACATACGCCTTATTTCTTCTGGCTGACCCCGCTTATCGGCGCGTTCATCATCGCTTCTCCTTTCCCGGACGAGATCGGCATCGGCCTCATGGGCCTATCCAAGATAAAACCCTGGCAGTTCGTGCTACTCTCGTTCTCGCTGAATGCTTTGGGTATATTCGTCATCGTTGTGCTGGCCCAGCGTCTATAGTTCCTATCGCATCCCGCTCGGCGGTGATTGCCGCAGAGCAAGAATCTTTAATTCCGTGCCATATGGTAGAATGCAGATATGAAAAAACTACTTAGGGTCTCGTCGGTCTTGGCCGTAGTGGCCGGCGTCGTGTTGGTGATCGGCGGCGTCTGGGGTATTAGCTTTACCTATAAGAACATCGCCCAGGAAAAGATCGTCACCCCGGACGACGCGCGCATCCCGGGCCAGCCGGTGCGCGGACCGCTCACGCTCAAGGCCCAGGCGGACATCATCCGGGAACACGTTCTGGAAACGACTGATGGCAAGACGTTCGCCGAGATGCCGCGCCAGATACCGAAGCTGGACGCGAACGGCCAGCCGGTCCTGGACGAGGAGGGTAAACCGGTCATGGTGCCGAACACGACCCGCGATATCTGGATAACCGCGACGACGCTGACCACCGCCCTCAACTTCGGTATCATATCTTATGTCTTCTCCGGCCTGATCCTGTTGTTCGGTTTCATCTCCATTTGGACGGGAATTGTCTTTCACCAATTGGGCAAGCGCGGCAATTTCGCCTAGCCCTATAGGTCAAAGTAGCCGCAACGGCTCGGAAGAGCCGAACGCCTGCTTCACTTCGTTGCCGAACGCCTCGGCCTGCTTTTTGAGCACTTTGCCCCGCGTCTCGAAGCGGGTCAGCTTCTGCAGCCACTTGTGCCTGCCGGCGAAGAAGCGCGGCGTGAACTCATAAACGTGCTCCAGATCCAGGTCCAGCATCGAGCGCACGTATGAGCGCTGCCATTCGTAGTTGTAGACGATGACGATGTCCGTGGCGCCGGCGGACAGGACCTGGCGCATGAAATCCCGCAGGGCCTCGTCATAGAAAACATCGCGATACGCCCCGTCCTTCAGGTTGGCGGCGCCTTTGCCCACAAAAGGTAAAGAGGAGCACGCGCGCAATAACTCAAAGTAGCTCGCGCGGTCAAAGTCGTGTATCTCCAGAAAAAGCCCTTGGTCCAGATCCGGCACCTTAGTGACCATCGTGTACAGCCTGGTCCGCGAGGCGAAGAGCTTGTCCAGGTCCAGCGGTTTTGTTGTCTCGACCTGCCTTACGAAATATTCCAGGTCGGCCGGTTTCCAGAAGCGCAGCACGTTCAAGAATTTGGCGCCGGCCAATTCCTGATAGTACATGGAAACGCCCTGCTTCATCTGGCCTGAAAGAAAATAGCAGGCGTTCGCGAACCCGGAGGACATCGTGTAGATCTCGTCGAAGGCCGC
>Ga0209542_10007554_pt1 | contig 20629 bp, 20 predicted proteins | sample RifCSPhighO2_01_FD_184028 | JGI IMG/M metagenome (GOLD analysis project Ga0209542, IMG submission 184028) | Soil microbial communities from Rifle, Colorado - Rifle CSP2_plank highO2_0.1 (SPAdes) (version 2) | ecosystem: Environmental > Terrestrial > Deep subsurface > Rock core/Sediment ...
ACGCTATCGGGCTTGAGGGCGTGCAGTGGAACACAGGTTCGGGTGGCAACAACTACACCACCGTCTTCATGGCTGGCGATACGGATTGGAGAACTTCGGGAGTTTCGTTCCCTTAGCACGAAAATTTCAGTTACTACAAAATCCCGCCCTAGGCGGGATTTTGTTTTGTGCGTGAGTGTGTATAATAAGAGTATGATTGATGAGGCAATAATGGTACTACGTGTCAGTGCAGCGCTCACTATGCTATTGTTCGGGATTCATCAGCTGATACGTCCACAGTCATGGAGCCTGTATGTACCTGCCTGGGTAAGTGAACTCTCTCATCTCTCACTCTCCTCTATCATGCGTACCCACGCGATAGGCAACATTATTATCGCTCTGTATCTAGTATCGGGTGTGACCGCTCTCATCTCAGCATGGGCCGCTTTCGTGTGGTGGCTCTCTGTTCTCCCGTTCGCTTTCCTTTCAGATTGGAAAATCGCCATGCGTGATGTTTCGGTTGCCCTTTCCCTATTGGCACTCATTTTTCTCCTCTCTTAATATTTAGTATTAAAAAAGCGCGTCATACGACGCGCGGTGCTTAGGCTCCCGCCCGAACCAACGTTGTTCGGCTTTTAGGGGGAGTGAAGGTACGACGAACGCCGTCGATCTCATCAATCCTCTTAGTGACAGGATGCTGAGGATCATTGAGTTCTTTCATGACTGCAGCGTATTCTCCGTTGAGGTCTAGGTTGCGGATGACATCAACAACCTTTTTACGGAGCGGCGCAGTACCGTCGATGATCTTCGTGAGCTCTCCGTAATGCCTTCGCACGTGAGAGTGCACTAGTAGTGATGAATTCTTAAACATTGCGTACCGGTCGGCAATTTTTGCGTCGTCAGGACGAACCCTGCCTTCATTCACGCTGCGTTGGTGAAGTCGTCTAAGTGCCTCATCGAGCTCAAGCTGGACAGAAAAGAATTTGAAACGAATTCCTGTCGAGAGCAGCTCACGAAGTTGCGGTTCGGTGCGAGGGAACCCAATAACGATACATCGGGTAAACTTTCTCTTCTCGTAGCTTTCTATAACCGCTCTTCCGAGTGCCTTGATGATCGGTCCATCCGGCACAAGCTTGCCCTCGTCACATAATCTTTTTGCTTCAAGAAAGTGCGGGGTTAAGTCGGTCGGTGCCGAAAGATGGGATCGGATGATGTCGCTCATATCAAGGAGTGCCGTACCTCTTGCTGCTAGGTATCCGTGAACTATTGAGCCGAGGGTTGATTTGCCGCAGACTGGTGGCCCAAAAATGAGCCAAAATGTGATGTGCTGCTTAAGCTGACCGAGTACGCTTCTTAGGATCGTGTGAGTCACTGTACCTCCGTGATAATGGTTGATTTCTTGTGTCCACTACATCGTATAGTGTGCATCTTCGTGCATGCTACCATACTCGAATTCTCATGACAACACGATGATTGACTCTTTGATTCAAAAATGCTTTAATTACACCTTGTGGAAATAAGGAATATAGCAATCATCGCCCATGTGGACCATGGCAAAACAACGCTCACCGACGCTCTGATGAAACAGAGCGGCCTTTTTGAAGAAGGTGCGAGCATGGATTCTAACGCACTTGAGCAAGAGCGTGGTATTACTATTTATGCCAAGAACACTTCTCTCTATTTTAATAATACAAAAATCAACATTGTCGACACTCCTGGTCACGCAGACTTCGGATCAGAGGTGGAGCGTGTACTTCGATCGATCGATACCGTCCTTCTCGTCGTCGACGCTCAGGAAGGGCCGATGCCTCAGACTCGATTCGTGCTTAAGAAGTCGCTTGAGCTTGGCTTGAAGCCCATCGTCATCATTAATAAAATTGATAAACCCGCCGCGCGCCCTGTCGAAGTGCACGAGGAAGTTCTTGAGCTATTTATGGAGCTCGGTGCGAATGACGCTCAGCTCGATTTCACTACCGTGTACGCTATTGGCCGTGAAGGAGTGGCAAAAATGAAACTTACTGACGAGAGCAAAGATCTTACACCGCTTCTCGAAACCATCCTCAAAGAGGTGCCGCCAGCGGCTGCAAGAACCGACGTGCCGCTCCGCATGCAAGCATTTAATCTTGGATATGACAACTTCCTGGGGCGCCTTGCCGTTGGCCGTATCTATGAAGGTGTGATTAAAGACGGCATGACAGTTTTTATTAAAAAAGAAGGTGAGACGACCACCACGGGAAAGATCACTAAGCTCTACACTTTCGAAGGATTGGTAAAAAAAGAAGTACCAGAAGCGATAGCTGGTGATATTGTTATGATCGCTGGGCTGCCCTCTATTTATATCGGAGAAACCATTTGCGCCACTGCTGACCAAGAACCTCTTCCTACTATTAAAATTGACGAGCCAACCATTTCCCTAAACTTTCTTGTGAATGACTCCCCTTTTGCGGGACGCGAAGGAAAATATGTCACGGGGCGTCAGATTCGCGAGCGTTTGGAGAAGGAGCTTGAGATCAACGTCGGTCTAAAAGTAGATTTTTCATCCGAACAACTTAAAGTATACGGTCGTGGTGAGCTTCATATCGCTATTTTACTTGAGAACATGCGCCGCGAAGGATATGAACTCCAAATTTCTCAGCCGCAGGTAATCGTCAAAGAAGAAAACGGTGTCAAAATGGAACCGTTTGAAGAAGTGATTGTTGATGTTAAAAAAGAAGTAGCGTCAAACGTCATCAAGGCGCTCGGTGAACGAAAATCTATCCTTACCAACATGAAGGAAGAAAACGGCATTACCCGTATGACTTTCGAGGCGCCTACCCGAGGACTTTTGGGCTATCGAGGTGATTTTGTTATCGATACTAAAGGTGAAGGTATTCTCTCTTCACGCTTTATCGAATTTCGTCCTTTTGTCGGCGCGATTGATCGTCATGCCTTTGGCTCGATGGTTTCGATGGAGAATGGCAAAGCGGTTGCCTTCGCTTTGAATAACCTCCAGGAACGAGGAGTGCTCTATATTGGCGCCGGTGCAGAAGTGTATGAAGGTATGGTCATTGGTAACGTCTCTAAGGGTAATGAGATGAGCGTGAACCCCGTTAAAGGAAAACAGCTTACCAACATGCGTCAGAAGGGTTCAGACGGATTGGTGATGCTTACTCCTCCTCTTACACTCACTATCGAACGTGGCATGGAGATCATGAATGAAGACGACTATCTTGAGATCACACCAAAAAGCACACGCCTCCGTAAAAAGTTTTTGAAAGAAGGCGAGAGGGTGAAGTCTAATAAGAAAAGAGAGTAGTGGAACGAATACCGAATTTAGAATACCGATAAACCCACCACTTGGAGGCAAGGCCTCCAAGTGGTGGTGTACGATATATCGTACAAATAAAAAACCGAGGGGGTCTCCCTCGGTTGTTGCTCATCGCATTTACTTCAAACTCGTGCAATGTTTTCAATCGCCTCGTCGGGAGTTCTTGCTTCCCCAAGCGCCACGCCAAACCTAACACCCGTTCTGAAGCTCGCCATACCCAGGTTTTCTGTAATGAGGACGGCTTCGATAATTTGGGGTTTGTTCCGGTCAGGCATTTTCGGATCCCATAAGTCTCGGATAGTGCGTTGGCTTTGCTCAGATATTCTCATATTTTTTCTTTCTGTTCTGCCGACATCCTAGCGCTGCCTTGTGGCTATGTCAAATGATACATTCACCCTACAAAAAACCGCTCGATGTAGCGGCTGTGCTCACCCTTCTCCTTCGTCAGATCGGTTATCATTTTTAAGGGACTCCATGTCAACAATACCCAGACTCCAAAAACAGCCTTGAATAAAACCAAGCCAGCGGAAAACTTTTTCGCGTCTTCCCTCCAGTAAGAATTGTCTCATTTTTGGAAGCATGGCTGCGCAATGTTCGAATACGTCAGCCTCATCGCGTATAGGTTCGATGTGAGGATATTCCCAGGGTTCGATTCCCATTTTAGCGAGTTGATCCTGATATTTTGAAATTACCTCTAGAATTTTTTCGTCAGTCATCGTGATCCTTTCTGTTCTCACTGTAGTATACTTCTTTTGAAAAAAATGCAAAGAAAAAACCTTATCCGTTTAGGACAAGGTTTTTCTTCTTCGATAGGATTAACCCTGTCGATCGAAACCTCCACGTCGTGGGGGTCGCTCTGCCATAGGGCGAGCTTCGTTCACCGTAAGCTTTCGACCTTCTAGGTCGAGGCCGTTGAACATGTTGACAGCTTTATCAGCTTCTTCATCGTTCGGCATGGTTACGAAACCAAAGCCACGTGACTTGCCGGTCATTTTATCTGTCATAACAATCGCATCTTCCACCAATCCAGCCTTTGAGAACGCGTCCTTTAGGCTAGCTGATGTTGAGGTGTATGAAAGATTACCGACATACAATTTCTTTGACATTGTGTGTATCTTTTTAACTTGTATCGTCCGACCGTCCCAATGGCTACTTACGTTTCCAACGAGATTTCAACGATGAATATACTATACCCAACTATTGTAAAAATGCAACTAGCGAAGAAGTTTATAAGGTTAAAGTCCATAGGATAAGGCACATTACGATCTTATGGAATCGTTAATGGAATAATTCCCCACCTTTGTACGAACTATGTGAAGTGTGGTCGCACCAATACTGAGAAATTTACCCAATTCATGGACAATGCTTCGGACATAGGTGCCGCTCCCACAACGTGTTTCTATGAGCGCTGTCATGCACGTTCTCTCGCTTCTTTTTCCAAAAAAATCTTTCCATCCTTTTGTGATTTCTTCTTGTCTAAAATCACCGGATATTTTTGAAAGATCGTTGAGGATCTTTACGATGATTTCGTTGGGCGGTAATGTTCTGATCGACATAAGCAAACTCCCAAATATTTCAACTGAATGTTTCGGGACCGTGATCTCAGTGATCTTTCCTTCCCTCGCCCATTGCCAGAGTGGTTTCCCCTCTACCGGCTTGGACGAGTACGGAGGATACTCTTGATCGATCATCCCTCTGTACATACCTAAAAATTCTTTGATCTTATCTTCGGATACGATACTGTGAGTCTCGGAAACTTTAGATATTTTTCCGAGAATATCATAACTGTCGGTCTCGACGCCGAACAAGACTTCAAAAGTATATTCTTTGGTTAAAGCTGAATAGGTTTCCTTTTTATGTACGTCCTCGCCAGTGAGTACCAGGAGCACACCTTCGGCCATTGGATCAAGACGCCCTGCGTACGTCATTGGTTGGTTGTTGTATTCGGGAGATGCCAGGCTAAAGCGCCGCATCCTTTCAAGCGGTGTCTCACCTTTTTCTTTGTAGAGATTGATCATCATATGTTGCACCACAAGAGTACTTCCAATTTCTACACTCGCTGCGCTCGTAAGAAATTTAGGTCGCTTGCCACATCCCTAGTCTCGCACTACAATATTTGTAGAATGAAAATTATCCTATCGCTCTTTCTCTTCTCGGCGATAACGCATTATTTTGCAAGCCTCTTTATGGAGGTTGCCAAACCCGAAAGTTTTTTCAATAAAGTTGGCCTCTTCACTGCAGGGTTCATAACAACATGCTTCGCCACGTTTATCGTCATATATTTCTGTACCATCTTTCCGCTCGGCATTCTGAAAAAACGGTCAGAGATGTAAGCAACTACCCTCAATTTGAGGGTATTTTTAATGTGACGGTGTTCTGCTACAATATACCCCATGACCGACAAACAAAGAAAGCTTTCAACAGAGGCCTATAAAGGTGTGCGGGATTTCTATCCTGAAGACATGTTTATTCAAAAGCACATTTTTGATCTGTGGAAGAAACATGTCGAAGCTTTTGGATATGTCGAATATAACGCTTCAGTGCTAGAGCCCTCAGAGCTCTACAAAGCAAAAAGTGGCGATGAGATTGTGAATGAACAGACATATTCATTCAAAGATCGTGGGGATCGTGATGTAACGCTTCGGCCTGAGATGACGCCTACCCTTGCCCGCATGGTGGCTGGCCGCAAACGTGAACTAGGCTTTCCTTTACGTTGGTATTCAATTCCTAATCTCTTTAGATATGAGCAGCCTCAGCGTGGTCGTCTTCGTGAACACTGGCAGCTTAATGTAGATATTATCGGCGTTGAAAGCATTCAGGCTGAAATTGAGATCATTCAAATTGCCTATAATCTGACGAAAGCGTTTGGTCTAAAAGACGCTGATTTTGAGATCCGTATCAATAATCGCATGATCGTCAATTACGTTTTGAAGGATGTCTTTGCGCTCTCGGACGAGCAATCTCATGTCCTGTCTAAACTTATTGATCGAAAAGAGAAAATGAGTGCAGAGGAATTTAAGGATAAAGTCGCAACAATTTTTGAAGCTACGCCCGACAAAGCCCAAAAGTTTCTAACCCTCATCAACTCACAGAATTTTGAAGAATACACCGGCCATCTGCCGCAGACGAAAGAAGAGCATGAGAGTCTATGTTTGATCAAGGAAGTAATAGTCGGACTTGAGGCATTAGGCATCAGGAATGTACGTTTTGATCAGACATTAATGCGAGGCTTCGACTACTACACAGGGACTGTCTTCGAGGTGTTCGATAATAATCCTAAAAACAGAAGAGCTATTCTGGGCGGTGGGCGGTACGACGAAATTCTCGGGATATTTGGTGAAGAAAAGGTTCCTTTTATTGGGTTTGGCGCAGGCGATGTTGTGGTACGAGATCTAATGGAAACCTATGGTACGTTACCTACATTCAAACCAGCTGCAAGGCTTGCCATCTGCCCCACCGATCTCCCCTTCATTCCCTACGCGAATGAAATTGCGCAGAAAATCCGACAAGCAGGAATATCGGTCGCGGTTGATTACACTCAGAAAAAAATTGGCGATAAGGTCAAAAATGCGGACAAAAATGGAATCCCTTATGTCATCTGTGTTGGAGAAGAAGAACAGAAAAGCGGAAAATTCAAAATTAAAAATCTTAAAACCAGAGAAGAAGTTTCATTGAATGAGGAGAATATTATTAAATCATTGCGGTAAAATACCAATATACTAATGAGTGCAAATATACGAATGGCTACAAATATGGGAATCATGAGCATTCGTATTCATTAGTATATTTGTAATAATTCGTATATTAGTATGCATAAGCTAGTTTTTGACATTGAGACTCAAAATACCTTTCAGGAGGCAGGTAGCGCTGACCCTGCGGCTTTATCTATATCTCTTGTCGGTATTTATGATTATGAAACCGATACGTACAGCAGCTACCTTGAGAACGAGCTCGGCAAATTGTGGCCCATCATAGAAAAAGCGGACATGCTCATAGGTTACAACTCTGATCATTTTGATATTCCTCTTCTTAATAAATACTATCCTGGAGATCTGACAAAAATAAAAAGCCTCGACATCATGAAGGAGATCAAGGAGTCCTGTGGTCGCCGTATACGTCTCGATAGTATTGCAATGGGAACGTTTGGTAAGGGAAAAATTGGTCACGGCCTCGAGGCGATCACCTGGTGGCGAAATGGCGAGATCGAAAAAATACGCAAATACTGTCTTGAGGATGTAAAGATTACCAAGGAGCTCTATGAATTTGCTTCAAAAAACAAAAAACTTATTTGCAAAGAAGGCACACAAAGCTTTGAAATTAAACTCGATCCTTCAGACTGGGAACAGAAAGTCGAAAGCGCAATGACGTTTTCCCTGCCTTTTTAATTGTTCTTACAGGAGGATGAAAATAATGACAGCGGCGAGGATAAGGCGGTAGATGATGAAAATATTGAATGAGTGGTTTTTAACGTATTTGAGGAGGAAATCAATAGCTATTAAGCCGACTATAAAGGCGATGATGGCGCTTATGGCCACGAGATAGCCACTGCCGGGCACAGAGCCGATTTCTGTAAGCTTCTTCAATCCCGAGCCAAGTAAAATCGGAATTGAGAGCAGGAAGCTGAAGCGAGTCGCTTCAACTTTGGAAAGTCCAAGAAAAAGACCGCCAGAGATAGTTGCGCCCGAGCGGGAGAAGCCAGGCACTAGTGCGAGTACCTGAAACAATCCGATTCCCAACCCTTTTCTCCCATGTATCCCTTTATCCCCTTTTCCAACCCTTTCTGCAATAAAGAGCACTATGCTACCAATAATAAGTGTAAGCGCGACAAGCATCGGATTTCTAAATGTTGTTTCCATTAAGTCCTCCAGAAGCATTCCAGCAAGGACGGCAGGGATTGTGCCGAGCATCAATGCAACAAGAAGCTTCTTTTCGTTTTCGTCGAGAGGCTTTCTACTTACCCATTGGAAGAAAGTCGCCACCACTCTCGTTATATCTTTTCTGAAATATAGAAGCACGGCACATGCAGTGGCGAGTTGAAGCACTGCATCAACCGTGAGCGCTCCAACCTGGCTTATACCAAGCCACTCTCGCATGAGTACTAAGTGGCCTGAGGAAGATATGGGGAGAAACTCGGTGATTCCTTGAACCAGTCCGAGTACAACGGCGTCAAGCAAACTCATGGCTGTTTGAGCATGGTGTCGATAATTTGTTTAACCGTGGCGTATGACTGAGCTCCTTCGATGAGCACATGGGAGCCATCTTTTCCAACGACATAGTTCCACGGTGTAGCACGAACTCCGGCCTGGACTGCTGTGGTGTATTCTTCCTGTTCAATAAAATTTTTATATTTTCGACTGTTAAGGCAGGCGGTAAAGGACTTCTCGTCGACACCAGTATCTTTAGCCACTCCGGTTAAGTTGTCGAGGCTTTGTGGGGTATCTTGAAAAATTCGGTCAATATATTTCCAGAATGTCGCATTTCCCGCAAGCTCCGCCACGCACTCACTTGCTTCAGCGCTAATACCAGCCTTCGCATGGAAAATATTTCCATTCGGGTCCTTTCTCTCTGACCAGAAATGTCGGTAAACCCAGGCTACTTGTCCCTTACTACCGTATTCCTTCATAACCTGTTGCATGGTGGTGTGAAATAGCTGGCAATAGGGGCACTGTAGGTCACTATATTCAATGATTTTAACCGGTGCGTCTGGGTTACCTAGTATATGGTCTCGTGGAGATACCGCAGGAACTTTTGCTTCTGCAGCCGCGACCACTGCGATATTGGCATTAGCCGCTGGCTCTACAAATGCACCTTTTTTATACAGGATCGCTCCTCCGACCACTAGTCCGGCAATGACAATGGCGGCGGGCACGGTGAGAATGTTTTGCTTTTCTTGCATAATGAGGATTATATCACAAGGCTATTCGTGCTTGAGAGCAATGTCGATAATCTGTCGCGCGATTTTGTGAGCAGCGTCGAGCTTCGCCACTTTTTTAGTGTTAAGGGTCATAGCAGCTCGTTCTTTCTCGCTATCGAGAAGTCTTTTGACCTCCGAAGCAAAGATGTGGGACGAAAGATTAGCTTCCTCCATAACGATACACGAGCCGCTTCGTGCATAATTAAAGGCATTCTTCACCTGGTCGTGGCTTATACGTTCTGGGATGGGAATAATAATCGAGGGCACACCCCAGGCGGCGATTTCAAAGATGGTAGAGCCAGCTCGGGAGACAACCAAATCTGCGGCACCCGCAGCCATACGCATTGCGAGGTCGTTGAGGTAATCGAAGGGATGATAACGGTCCTTCAACGGATTGTTGGTAAGAATAACTTCAGCAGTATTTTTTGTTTCGGTCAGGTTCGCTTTCCCTGTTTGATGTATGATCTGGCACACTGATACCAGCTGCGGTAGGGCATCGATCACGGTGTCATTGATCTTTTGCGACCCCTGCGAGCCGCCCAACACTACTACGGTGGGGATAGCGGGATCCAAGCCTAGAAATTCGTGAGCACCCTTTTTGAGCGGCATAGCAATCTCCTTTCGTATAGGATTACCGGTGTACGCTACTTTTTCTGAAGGAAAAAAAGTTCCCGCTTCTTCATACGATACGGCGATTCTGACAGCAAATTTACCTGCCCACTTGTTAACTCGCCCGGGAGCACTGTCAGACTCATGAATAATGATAGGGATCCTGAATAGTCGGCCTGCAAGCACTGACGGAAAGCTAGCGTAGCCTCCTTTGCTGAAAATAACATCAGGGTATATTTTAAAGACCTCGATAACTGCCTTCACGATTCCCCAGGCAGTCTTAAAGGCATCAATAATATTGAGGGGTGAAAAATATCTTCTCACTTTTCCAGCCGAGACGCTTTTATAGACGATGCCTTGCTCGAACAGCGCTCGTTCGTTATAGGGAGTTGGCGCCAAATAATAAAGCTCGGGAGGAAGGAGTCGGTCCTCTTTTACAATGGCATGAATTTCTTCTGCCACAGCGATCAAAGGATAAAAATGCCCTCCGGTGGCCCCGCCTGTTAAAAGTATTTTCATAGAGTTTTCTGGTATCTTGATATATTCAAAACAATTCCCATTTCAGCAAGCACCATCACAAGCGCGGTTCCGCCATGACTTACAAAAAGAAGTGGCATGCCCGACAATGGAATGATACCAAGCATGGACGCAATGTTCATAAATGATTCGACGATAATAAGTATAGCAATTCCCACAATGAAGAGTCCACCGAACGCATCTTGGATACGCCCGGCGATTTTAAGTGACCGAAAAGCCAGTATAAGAAACAAAAGAATGAGTATAACGCTTCCAATGAAACCGAATTCTTCAGCACTGACAGCGAAAATAGAATCTCCGATTGGTTCGGGCAAGAAGTTAAATTTCTGAACACTCTGACCGAAACCCCGGCCAGTAAGTCCTCCTGAACCGATGGCGATGAGTGATTGTTGAATCTGATAGCCTGAACCTTGTGGGTCGTCGGCTGGATTTAAGAATGTCTTTACTCGTTCCATAACGTACGGCCGCAAGAAGGCAATACCCACAAGACCTATAAGTGCAAGCATGCACACAAGCACGAGATGCTTCCAGGGTACACCGCTCACCAGAAGTTGAGCTATTCCTGCACAGAATATGACCACCATCGTGTCGGTATCTGACTGTGCTAGCAGTACTGCTCCAACTACTCCGATGATGATAAGGAATGGTAGCAACCCTTGCTTCATGGTAGTAACCTTTTCGCGAACATGAGAAATCCAGGCTGCAAAATATATAATAAAAGCTATTTTAAGAAATTCGGAAGGCTGAAAAGAGAAAGAGCCAAAGTTAATCCATCGTGAGGCGCCATTATGGGAAAACCCTACTCCAGGGATAAAGACCAGTAAGTTTAGAAGTAGAGCCCCGATAAAAAAGTAAAATGCGTATTGTTTCCAGAATTTATAGTTAATTTTCGAGGTGACAAAAAGTGCGACTAATCCCAAACCCAGGCCCAGTGCCTGGTTCCAGGCTATGGCTCCAAAGCGAGCTCCGTCTCTAGCTAAAAGACCGAGTGAAGCGGAAGTAAACACGAAAAATCCCCCCAGAGTGAGGATAAGAACTGAAAAAAGGAATGGTTTGTCTATGGTGAGTTTTTTCATGCGATGTTGCAACATCGTGCCGCGTTAGTGTCCGTTGAAACGGGGGTGACGTACATTAGGGGGCGACTGTGTTGTCTTCAAAATACTGCACGGTCCGCTTTGCTAGAAGGGCAGCATCTTCGAATCTTCCTGTGGCGGTAGAACCAAGCACTACGATAATGACCCGTCGTTCAAGCTCGGGCTCGAAGGCGACTACTACATTTCCTCCAGCAAGCAGACTAGTTCCTGTTTTTGAAGCGACAATGTGAGGAATCATATCAATACCAGTGTTGGTGTTACGGCCCAAATGTTTAATGTTACTGTCTGAAACAAGCACTACTTCTTTTTGTTTTGTAGCTCCAAAAATGTCTGGGTACAAGCGGATAGCGTATTCAAAAAGATGCGCAACATCACGAGCGGAACCGTATCCCCCACCCAGATTTTCGCTCAGATCAAGGCCAGATTCATTAAGAAAATATGTTTGCGAAAGCCCGAGGCTCTGGGCGAACGTGTTCATGGCATCAACGAACCTTTTACGCGCGGTATGTTCTTGTGTTCCACTTTGGCTACCGATGACCGAAGCGATAGCACGCATGCCGTCATTGGAGGATACTACCAGAGAAAATTTTAAAAGGTCGTTTAATTTCCATTTCTCCTCCGGTCGAAGACCGTAGTCACCATCCTCAGTAAGGGCCTGTTTAGTGACGATAATAGGTGGTTCCCCGGCAGAAGAAAGAGCTTTGGCAGTAATTGCAGACATAACTTTTGTGATGGAGGCTAGAGGTAACTGCTGCTCTTCATTTTTTGCAAACAATATTTCATGATCACGAGTATCTACTACTAGTACGCTTTTTGCTGTTACAGACAAATCCGCCCACGCTCGAGTGTTTTTGGGACGCACTATAGGTATTGCTGCAATTTCCGCAACATTGGCCTGTTGAGATTTTACAGGTAGTATATTCCAGACACAAAAACTGACTAAAAGTAGTGCTCCTGCTGCCATGAGAGAAATACCCAGTCGTTCCAACACCTTATCAGTATGAAAATCGTTATTCATGAGGAGTTGTGTCGTTAGCAGCAACCTGAGTTTCGATGTCTTCCCTAACCTTCTGATACTCTGGTAAATCCTCGGGGCGGTTGAGCCCCAAATACGAGAGTAATTCAAAAGAAGGTTTGTACAAAAAACTTCTATTATCTTTCGGATTGATGACTTTTTCTATTAACCCTCGAACCAGTAGGTTTCGGATAATGAATTGCGAATTAACGCCCCGTATGTAATCGATGTCGCTTCGTGATGCTGGTCCTCGATACAAAATAATCGAAAGTGTCTCAAGCCCGGCTTTTCCAAGATCTCGGACTAATTCTTCTTTGGTGAGCGACTCGATAACAGTGCTCATCTCCGGTGAGGTGCCCATCATAATTTCATCCTCTTTGCGTACAAGCGTTACACCTCTATTTTTTAGGCTATCTTGAAGTGCCTCCGCAGCCGCAGCAATATCCTCGGGAGTTTTTTGCAGGATTTCTGCTAGTCGCCGTAGTGCGATCGGTTCGCCTTTCCAAAATAAAATTGCTTCTAGTTGTGCACTGAGATCCATGAACATTATTATACCTTACTCCCGTCCTATTCTTAACTGTTGATTTCGGAAGGTATTTCCTTATGACATAATCGCTCCACCACACCTAAAAAAGTTCGCGCTCCGGGCCGTTGGGGTAGGCAACGGCATCTGTAGACGAGCCGCTAGGCCAAGTCTTACCCACTTTTTTGGGAGGGGTTTGCGTTTCTTTGTTTTTTTCTACACGCAAAATTGCTACAAGTATTTAGGGATGCCGAGATTTTGCGATTCCATGTGGATATCCTGAAATTGTGATTCCTGGTTGACGCTGATGACCCCCTGCTTCACCAGTTCAAGCATTGCGAGGAAACTAACGATCACGTTTACTTTTTCGTGCGTTCCTATTTTGGCAAATTCTCTGAAGCTCATGTTGAGACTAGTGGTAACGCGCTTGGTTAAGCTTTCGATCATATCTTCCAGACTTATAATCTTCTTTACGATAACTTGTGGCAGTAATTCCTTTTTAGGTACGTTTGCAAGCACAGTGCGAAGAGCGACGATAATGTTCGGGAGAGTCATGCTTTGATCTGGAGAAAAAACAGGTTCACGTTTACGTACTAACGGAGTAAAGATAATATTGTTTCCAAAACGTTCCTTCACGTGAGCACTGAGCGCTTTGATGTTTTCTAGAATCTTAAGTCGGCGTTCTAGGTCCTCCACATTCCCCTGTTCTTCTTCGGTGAGCACAAGGTTAGGCAGAAGAGATTTCGATTTAATAAGGAGGAGCGTTGATGCAATTAAAATAAAATTCGCACTGTCCCCGATAGGAAACTGTCCGAGGGATTTTAGGTATTCAATATAGTCGTCAGCGACATTTGCAAGCGAAATATCGTTAATATGGAGTTTTCGTTTTTCTATCAGTGAAAGGAGTAGGTCGAGTGGCCCTTCGAAAGTTTGTTGCTTTACAACGAATGACATATGCAAAGTGTAAAGTGTAAAGTTAAAAGTGTAAAGCGACATTCTGATGTCGTCCTCGCGGATGCGAGGATCCAGTCTATCCAAAATAAAGCGCCCCATGTGTCAACGATGATCACAGGGGCGCAAGGCGGCGGAGGAAACCAAACGAACGCCGCAGGGGAGGTGCCGGATTTCTCCCGGCTATCGAACTCACTCAGCCGTTGTCTGCCGTGTCTCGAATGACGACGTTGAATGCAGTTCGAAAATCAATATGCTATCCTGACGACAAGTGTATACAATGCAAAATAAAAAGTCAAGCAAGTTATCCACACCCTTCCTTTCTATTTAAAATATCAAGGCCTTACCTTGATATTTATTAGTTTGGTCTTCGGTCACCTAATCCTTTTTGACTTCCGCGGTGAGAAGTTTGTCGATTCTGTTTAGGTCTCGAGGAAAAAGAGTCGCTTCTTTGACGTTATCAAGACCAAGCATTTTCTGTGTCAAACGCTCAAGGCCGAGGCCGAACCCCCCATGAGGAGGCAAACCAACCTTAAATGCCTGAAGATAGTAGGAGAAACGTTCTGGATCAAGACCTTTCTCTTTAATTGAAGCGATAAGTGCTTCGTGGTCGTGGATGCGCTGCGCTCCGGTGGTGATCTCCACTCCGCGGAATAAGAGGTCAAAGCCCTTGGTGTAGGTCGGATCCTTCTCGTCGCGGTAGGTGTAAAATGGACGCTTAGCTGTCGGGAAGTGGGTAATGAAAATAAAGTCTGAGTCTAGTTTTTCTTTTGCATAGGTGCATAGCCATCGTTCGTGTTCTGGCTCGAGATCAGGCTCGTGGGTGCAGTCCTTGCCGGTTTCTTTAGTGATGAGCGCCTGAGCTTCTCGGAGTTTCATTCTCGGGATTTCATCCGGGACCTTTGGAATATCCGCCTTCAAAAGCTTGAATTCATTTTTCATATTCGCTCTGAGCGTTTGTTCAAGGTGTTTGAGGAACCCATTTTCTATGGCCATCACGTCAGTATGGTCTTTGATAAAACCCATTTCAATATCAAGCGAAGTGTATTCGTTTAGGTGTCTTGTAGTGCTGTGTTTCTCAGCACGATAGACGTTTCCCATGGCAAACACCCTCTCGAAGATTCCCACCATGATCTGCTTGTAGAGTTGAGGGCTCTGAGCGAGATGGGCGGTGTGTTTAAAATAGGTTACATCAAAGGAATTTGCCCCACCTTCGGCATCGTCACCGATGAGCTTTGGTGCCTGGAATTCAGTAAAATCATTGCTTGTAAAAAATTCGCGGAAAGCTTTGCCTATCTGTGCCTGGACTTTAAAAATGGCCCGACTTTTTTCCGAGCGCAAAGTGAATGGTAAATTATCAAGATAGGTGTCGATGTTTGTCTCAGTATTAAGCTCAAAAGGAATTTCTTTGGCTTGGCCTAGAATCTGTAGCGAAAGCATTTCTATCTCAACGTCCCCGTTCTGCTCGTCTTTTTTAACCATTTTTTCAGGTCGAGCATTAACTTTACCGGTTACGGCAACAACCCATTCGCTTCGTAACTTCGATGCAACTTCGTGAGCTTCCTTATGGTTCGGGAGTGCTACCATCTGTACTTTGCCAGATCGATCGCGCAGGTCAATGAAGATAAGCTTGCCGTGATCACGACGTACATCCACGCATCCTTTGATCAGCACCTCTTCACCCACTTTTCCTTTCAAGTCTTTAATTAATGTTCGTTCCATAGATGTGTGTAATACTACTACACCTCAGGGCAATTTTCAAAAGAAAAACCGTCACACAAGGTGACGGCTGTTGATTCACTACGAAGCATTAAGAGCTTCACGTTCACATTCCACGAGCTCGCAGTAGGCTGGGCATGAACCAACGAGTTCGTTGTGCGTGCCCGCCCCGACAAGTTTTCCTTGCTCAAGGACGATGATCTTATCCGCATGTCTGATGGTGGATAGGCGGTGAGCGATGATAAGTCCTGTTCTACCCTGAAGCGACTGCCGCATGGCCTTTTGCACCAGTGCATCATTTTTCGTATCAAGGCTGTTCGTTGCCTCATCGAAAATGAGAATTTTCGGACTCTTGGCAAGTGCCCGTGCAATCCCCACTCTTTGACGTTCTCCTCCAGAGAGTTTAACGCCATTTTCGCCGATGAGCGCTTCGAACTTCTTTTCACCGAGCCTGCTGTAGAAGCGACTGATACCTGCCTTCTCCGCTATACACTCCATTTCGAGGTCGGTGACTTTGTGCGCCTCACCATTGAGGCTGTAGAGCATGTTGTAGCGTAGGGTTTGATCCCAGAGCTTTACTTCCTGTTCCACATAACCGATGCCCTTGCGTATGAGCTGTGGATCGAGAAGTCGTAGGTCGACGCCGTCAATGTAGATTTCTCCTTTGTCGGGGTCGTAGGCTCGGAGGAGCAGATGCATGAGGGTTGATTTGCCCGCGCCGGAATGACCGACGACTGCACACGTTTCCCCGGGCTCGATCGTAAACGATACGTCGTGGAGCACTCCTCGAAGTTCCTCACCGTCTCCCTCATCATCATCAATTTTTTTGTAAAAGGGATATGAGAAGGAAGTGTTTCGAAACTCGATTCGTCCTTGAAACTCTTTCGGTCGAGTCGGATTTTTCGCAGTCGGCACCGCCGTCGGCATTTCAAGCATTTCGAAATATCGATTTGCGAGCGTCTGCCAAAAGGTGAGCCGTCGCTGATACGGACCGATTTTGGTAAGTGTGCTCCAGAGCATGAGCGTCCAGCTGACTGCCGTAACGATCTGCCCGGCGGAGTACCCTTTATCGTAGACCATTACGATACACGCAATAATGGTGATTAGGAGTGAGATTGCAGAGATGGGTTCACGCAAGATGGTTGCTTTGACGTTGTACTTGACCCACATCTTCTCAGCGAAGGTGCTGTAGGCACTACATTGTGCTCCATATTCTCTAACCATGCGATCTTCCTGTGCATTGACCATGACCAGTCGCATGTTTCTCATGATCTCGGAGTAGTCCTTATCAAGTTTGCTGTCGAGCTTTCTGAATTCTCGTATCTGCCCCCGCATGTTGTGGTTGATGATGAAGCTCACTGCAATATACAGCAGAGAACTGACAAACACTACCGCAGAGATGAGGGGTGACAAATAGAACAGACCGATCATGGTTACGAGCGCCCGGGCCGCCGCTGGCATCAGGTCGCTGAAGAGCAAGTCCATGATGTCCTGAACCGCCCGTTCACCCTTGGTGATGACACTTTGGCGGTAGCCTGAATTCTCATTTATGATCTGTCCGATTGACAGTCTGCTTATCTTCTTAAGCGTCTCAATGCATAAATATTCAGTTACCCTGAAATCAAGATAGCGGACATGCACATAGGTGATGAGAAAGGTGAAAGCAGTCTCAAGAATTTTGGCGCCGAAGATGAGCCATGCACAATACATTACCTTCTCACGTTCAGCATGCTGTGTGAGTCCGTCGATCAATTGACCAACGAAATAAGGAGTAAGAAGGGATACTGCCTGAACCATGACAAGCACTGCGGTTAGCGATAGAAACGCGCCATGAAATGGCGTGTAGAGCTCCCACATTCGCGTGAAAGCAAGTGCTAATTTTTTCAAATAACTGCCTTTCTTTTAAGGTTTGGATTGTTGAGTCTTAAACAATGATAGCATTAAAAAACAAGAGTGTCAATTATGTAGTCCAATCTGAAGTTCATAGAGTCGGCGGTATTCACCGTTTGGAATTTTAATAAGCTCATCGTGCGTTCCTGATTCGAGAATAGTCCCCTCTTTGAAAACGATAATTTTGTTTGCCTTGCGTACAGTAGAGAGACGGTGAGCGATGATAAAGGTGGTCTTCCCTTTCATTAGTTCTTCGAGTGATTCTGTGATAATCTTCTCCGATCCGGCGTCGAGTGCTGACGTCGGTTCATCAAGAATAAGGATTCTCGGATTTCGAAGTACGGCACGCGCAATTGCTACCCGTTGCTTCTGACCGACCGAGAGCTTAACTCCCCGCTCGCCCACCACCTGGTTCCATTTCTCTGGAAATTTTTCGATAAAATCAAGAGCGTGGGCTTTACGCGCCGCCTCACGGACTTCCTCATCTGTTGCCTTAAAATTTCCATATTTAATGTTCACCAGTATCGTGTCGTTAAAAAGCACCACTTCTTGCGGCACCACAGCGATCTGCTCGCGAAGTTTCCTGAGATTGAGCGCATGAATATCGTGTTGGTCGATGCTCACCGTACCACTATTCGCAAAATGGTATCCAGAAATGAGTTCGATGGTGGTACTTTTTCCGACGCCAGACTCACCAACAAGAGCGATGATCTCTCCAGCCTTAACAGAGAAGCTGACACTCTGAAGTACCACTTTTCCTTGTTCATAGGCGAAATCAACATTGTTAAATTCAATATCCCCTCTAATGTTCTTCGCAATTGAACCGCTTTTTTCATAGGCTTCTGTCGGAAGTTCCAAGATTTTTTCTGTTTCTTGAATATTAACAATGCCATTCTGGATAGTCTGCCAGTTTCGTGCGATCGTGATGAAGGGACCGAACACCATAGCGGCGTAGGTGTTGAACGCAATGAGTTCACCAATCGTCATCGAGCCGCGCTGGATGTATACGACGGATATAATGAAAATAACAAGTTGTGTTATGAGAATTGTCATTCTCTGGTACAGGGTAAGACCACTCCAGAGGTTCGTGAGGCGCATCCACAAAGGCACAGCAGCTTTCATTTTGCTCGAAAGCTTGTCCATCTCATGTTTCTCCGCTGTCGCTTGTTTAATAGCGAGTGTGTTTCCTACAATGTCATACGCTTCGCCAAATACAAAGTTGAGTGCGTCCCAATATTCTTTTTGATATACCGCCGTATGCTTGATCTTGCTTGAAAAAATGAAGATATAGATACAAACTCCTATAAGAAGAAACAGAGCGAGAAGTGGCTGAAGGTAGAATGCGATGACGAACGCGATTAGGATGCTCAATATCTGAGGACTAAGATCAATGACAATACGGCCAGCGATTGTTTCGAGCGCGTTGGCTGCAACATTAATCTTGTTGCTTACTTCACCAATTTTGTTGGTTTTATGGAATGAAACGGGCAGGAGTAGAAGATAGCCAAAACCTTTACTCAAATAATCAAGCCAAATAATGTTGGAGAATTTTTCACTCAGAATAGTAATTCGCCAGTCAAGCAGATAAGTAATGAGCTGAACCACTGCCCACAGAAGAAGGAGTGCAGCGTAAACTGGTATTGCGTAGGAGAGTATGAACACGGTTTCTTTGCTCGTAACCACGTCAAAAAATCTTCCCATCACGTAGGGGATAATGCCGTTTCCCACAGCAGAAAAAATACCCATGACAGAGAGTACGACGATCTCGCGGCGGTATTGAGTCATGTACTTCAAAAGTACTTTGACTCCGGTATATAAATTTTCTTTGGTGATTTTTTCCACTAGAAATAATCAATCCTGATCGCCTCACGGACCTCTCGCATAGTTTCTTTTGCAACCTCTTGAGCTTTCTTAGTTCCCTCTTCAAGAATTTCCATTATCTTTTTAGGATCCTTAGCCAAATTTTCACGTCTCTCTCTGATGGGTGCTAGGAGCTCATCGAGAATAGCGATAAGTCGTTTCTTGATAACTACGTCACCTAGACCGCCTTTCTCATACTGTTGCTTAAGTTCTGCCACCTCTTCCTTTTTCGGATCAAACATATCGAGGTATGAAAACACAACGTTACCCGCAACCTTTCCAGGGTCTTGCACATGAATGTGTCCCGGGTCGGTAAACATATTCATAACTTTTTTTGAAATTTCCTCAGGAGAATCAGAAAGGTAGATTGCGTTTCCGAGAGATTTCGACATCTTAGCATTGCCATCGATACCTATGACCCGTGCATTAGGAGGAGTAACAGCTTTAATTTTCTTAAACACTTCGCCGTAGAGTGAGTTGAATTTCTGTAGAATTTCATTTGCTTGTTCGAGTACTGGAAGTTGGTCGTCGCCAACAGGCACCACATTTGCCTTAAACGTAAGAATGTCAGCAGCCTGGCTTACGGGATATGCTAGAAATCCGGCCGGAACGTCTTCTCCGTATCCTTTCTGCCTCATCTCATCTTTTACTGTAGGGTTACGCTTTAATCGCGCCAACGTAACGAGATTGAGAAAAAGTATCGTCAGTTCAGCTATTTCCGGTACCTTTGACTGAATGAAGAATATCGTTTTGGTTGGATCGAGGCCACACGCAAGATTGTCGAGCGCAACCTCGATCACGTTGTTGCGTACTTTCTCAGGGTTGTCGGCGTTGTCGGTGAGCGCCTGGAGATCAGCGACCATATAGTAGGATTTTGAATATTCATTTTGCAGTTTAATCCGGTTTTGAATAGAACCAACAAAGTGACCGAGGTGGAGTTTTCCCGTCGGCCGATCACCCGTCAATACAATGTCTTTTTCTTGTGACATGCCTACTATAATACCAAAAAAGCTCAGCATGCACAAAAAACTAAACATAACCGATTGCTAATTATCTCATTTCATCCACCTACAAAATTTCAACGGTTAAATAACCTAACGATCGTTAGATTATTTAACCGTGAATACAAAAACTCCATTTCCGCTCAACCAGTGGATACGTGAGACAAAAGAGCACGGTACAATGGGTAGGTATCAAGCTAACCCAAACGTACCATGCTCTTTTTGTATTC
>Ga0209542_10007555_pt1 | contig 20625 bp, 23 predicted proteins | sample RifCSPhighO2_01_FD_184028 | JGI IMG/M metagenome (GOLD analysis project Ga0209542, IMG submission 184028) | Soil microbial communities from Rifle, Colorado - Rifle CSP2_plank highO2_0.1 (SPAdes) (version 2) | ecosystem: Environmental > Terrestrial > Deep subsurface > Rock core/Sediment ...
CACGCGGTTTTTAATTTTGCGGGGCTACAAGCATTCATTGCGCACATCTGGACGTGGATTATTGTTATCGGTTACGCATTATCCGTCATTGGCCTCTTCATTATCGTTTACTGCACAGTACGGCTTTTTGAATTGCGGAAACGCGAAGAGCTGTTCTACAGCACACTCATTACACCGCCCGAAGCGACCGGAGGAGTGAATCCTCGTTGGGAACATATTGAATCGCTCGCTAAAGGCGCGAGCGCGAGCGAATGGCGCGAGGCGATTATTGAAGCCGACATCATGCTGGATGACGTGCTCGCTCGGCATGGATATGTCGGAGACGGTGTAGGTGAAAAACTAAAGGCCGCCGAGCCGGAAAACTTCGGCACGCTTCAAGATGCGTGGGAGGCACACAAGGTGCGTAACCAGATCGCGCATGAAGGTTCGTCCTTCAATCTCTCCGAATCAATCTCGCGCCGCACAATAGGACGTTACGAATCCGTCTTCCGCGAATTGAAAGCCATTTGATTTCAAATTATTTTTTTGTGTCTTTGTACGAACTATCCATAACTCTGCGCTATAGCGTAAAGTCTTGGATACCTATATTATATTGCTCAACATATTTTTGTATGTATACTTGTATCTAGCGGGGTAGAGGAGAGGTACCTCGGGAGGCTCATAACCTCCAGACGCCGGTTCGATTCCGGCCCCCGCAACACGGTTGTGAGTCAGTGTCAAGTACCGTCCCCCATCAGAAATCTCTGGAATCGGGTACAGTACCGACAGGCATCTGGCTCCGTAAAGAACACAAAAGCCGCGACATACGTCGCGGCTTTTGTGTTTAGAAGTATACTGATTAGGTATGAAGCCCATGGTCAAACTCAATAAGCTCAAGAAAGGCGACAATGTCGCAATCCTTTCGCCATCATTCGCGGATCCTGGTAGATTCCCTCATGTATACGAACTCGGTCTAAAGCGCTTACGAGAAATCTTTGAACTGGATCCTGTGGCATTCCCTGCGACAGCGAAACTTGGCGCGACGAGTGAAGAACGTGCAGCCGATCTCATCGCGGCATTCGAGGATCCGAGCATCAAGGGAATTATCACCTCAATAGGTGGCGATGATCAGGTCACGTACATCAAGAATCTTCCGCCTGAACCTTTCATACAGAATCCGAAACCGTTCTTCGGCTACAGTGACAACACGCACTTCGCAAATTTCCTTTGGATGAATGGTATACCATCTTTTTATGGTGGCGCGTTATTTACACAGTTTGCCATGGAAGGGAAGATAGACGAGTTCACACTAAAGTATTTGAAGCTCGCGCTTTTCGAATCTGGCGAACATGAGCTCGAAGCGAGCCCGGTCTATAGTGATATGGGTCTTGACTGGAACGACCCGACGAACCTTGAAAAGTTTGAAACCTTCTTGCCGAATGATGGCTGGCAATGGGACGGGGGGAACAATGCCGAAGGCATCAGTTGGGGCGGCTGTCTTGAATCAATAGATGAATTACTACGTCACAACATCGTAATCCCTTCGCTCGTTGACTTCGAGGACGTAATTCTCTTTACCGAAACATCCGAAGAGATGCCTTCAGCTGATTATGTTTTCCGAGTCTATCGAGCACTCGGTGAACGCGGCATTCTCGCACGTGTGAAAGGTGTACTTGTTGGTCGACCGAAGTCGTGGGAATTCGGAAACGAACACGACGAAACATGGCAGGCCGCACATCGTGCCGAACAGCGCGAGACTATTTTAAAAATTATTCGCACCTATAACCCGACTGTTTCTGTCATTCTGAACATGGATTTCGGACACACAAGCCCGCAGATACCATTGCCGTATGGAAACAATATTCGTATTGATTCGCATGCACGAAAAATCTTTGCGACTTTCTAGTTCGTTATGGAAATCAAATCAACCTTGAAGAGTCGTTTGTCTGGAGTCGTGCCAGTTGTATATCGAGACATCGAATCGATTGAAGAGCTCGAGGGTCGCAGAGCACATGGGGTTCACGCGTTTTGTTTTGTGGGCGACAAACTCGTTATCGTGTACTCAGACATTAAAGGATACTGGACGCCACCGGGCGGTGGGGTAGAGCAGGGAGAGACGGTTGAGGAGGCCATCGTGCGTGAAGTGCTTGAAGAAACGAATATGCGTGTGCTCAAACAGCGTTTCATTGGTTATCAGGATATTTTTGAGCCGGAGCGAATTGTGTCCCAGACACGATCAGTTTGTCTAGTTGAACCATATGGCCCATTCATCAGCGATCCCGACGGAGATATCACGAAGATTGAATTAATTGATCCGAAGGACTACAAGCAGTATTTCGATTGGGGTGAAATTGGCGAACATGTGCTCGTTCGTGCTTTAGAAATCAAGAATTCGCTTTAAGTGACGAAATCGTGCGCCTGTTGTTGGTATTCAATTATGGTCGTATACTCAAGTTCTCCTGAGAAATATATGTTTGAACACCTTCATCCAGTCAATCAAGCGAAGATTATTACCGGTTCAGTACCGGGACCGAAATCAATCACTTTGCTTGAAAAACAGGAGGAATTGGAAAGTAATAATCGTTCTTATCCTAGGAGTATTCCTATTGCATTTGCTGAAGGGAAGGGGGCGATCATTGAAGACGTTGATGGCAATACTTAACTTATATAGATTTTCTTGCAGGGTGTGGCGTCTTTAATCTTGGGTACAATAACCCCTACATACTTGATGCTGTGAATGTCCGAGGAGACTCTCTTACTCAGACGGTCGATTTTCCAACGGAAACAAAAATTGCATTCATGGAGCGCCTGAATCAAGCACTCCCAGAAACTCTTCGCGACAAAGTAAAAATAAATTTTGGTGGCCCTACTGGTTCGGATGCCGTTGAATCTGCTATCAAGCTAGCACGTATAGTCACAGGTCGGTATTCTATAATTGCGTTTCAGGGCGGCTATCATAGGATGACTATGGGAGCACTTAGTGTCACTAGTAAACTCTTCCATCGAAAAGCAGCTCCGCCACTTGTACCAGGAGTGCATTTCATGCCATTTTGTAGTCCATATCGTTGTCCGTTTGCTCATACCGATGGACCGTGTTCGGGGGAGTGTGTACGATATTTCCAATATTGTCTTGAAAATCCTCACTCAGGAATCGATAAGCCAGCAGCAATTATTATCGAACCGGTGCAAGGTGAAGGTGGAACGTATATTCCTAGTCCAGGATGGCTTGAACAGATAACCGATATTGCTCGAGAGAACGGGATCCTGGTCATTTTCGATGAGATTCAATCAGGGTTTTATCGAACAGGAAAACTATTTTCCTTTGAACATACCAAAGCTGTTCCAGACATTATTACGATGTCGAAAGGTATTGGAGGAAACGGATACCCGCTCTCGCTTATTTTGTATCGGAAGGAGCTCGATGTGTGGGAACCCGGAACTCATATTGGTACATTTAGAGGTAATCAAGTTGCTATGACGGCTGGATTAGCCGCCCTCTCATTTATAGAGAAACACGACGTCGCGTTGCATGTTACATCTCTCAGTAAAGAGATTGTTCAAAGTCTTGAGAACGTTCAGAAAAGTTCGCAACATATCGGTGATGTGCGAGGCATTGGGATGATGTTCGGTATTGAATTTGTTAAGGATAAGACGGCAAAAGAACCATTCCCAGAAGCAGCAAAACTTGTGAAGAAATTGTGCTATGAAAATGGTCTTATCGTTGAGTTTGGTGGCTATTACAACAACGTCGTACGCTTTTTACCGCCACTTATTCTTACAAAGACCATCGCGGAGAGTGGTATAAAGATATTTGCTGAAGCCGTTCAGGGAATGGGAAAGACTATTTCGTAGCAGGGTATACCGCAATAAGTTGGCGGATAATCATATCATCCCACGAAGTAATATATGCAGGTTTGAAGTCAAACCACACTCGCATAAAATCTTCTCGATCAAGCGTACGCAAACCGCCGGTTTCCGGATCTTGTAGATAAATATTTGCGGCATCAAGACCTACGACAACCGAATAGTGTCCATCTGGGACCTCGTCATCTTTGTAGTCAGTTCTGCCTCGAGTAAACCAATTAACAATGACAGGGACGCCGCGTTCGAGCCATTGTCGAATTGAGTCGAATGAAGCACTGTTTTCAATTTCGACTTTAAATCCGTATGACTCCGCAGCTTCTTTGAGACGGGCGTCATCTGTGCCAAGTTCAGGGTCACGTTTGCATCGAAGCGCAATTTCCTCTTCATTTTGTTCATTGTTCCAATACCCAAGAACCATTTTGAGACTTGCTGGCCCACAGTAACCACCTCCAAGTGTTTCTTGGAATGGCTTGACTGGAAGTAACTGTACTTTCTCCATATCAATCAGTTTATCACTTAATGTCCTCCTAAACTACTCTTCACTTGCTCCGTTAAAGAACGAGTATCATTAGAGTCGTTTCCAATCACAATAATGCCAATTACAGGACGACTTGAACTGATGAACGAGATTATTATTCCACGCTCTTCCCCATGTATGGGATACAAAAGGTTAGAGAATGAATGCAGTACTTTCTCTGGCGGTTGGACTTTTTCTCCATAACGATACGAGTCATTGGAAAATATGTAGGGTCCTTGCTCAGTATTAATCTTGAGATGGGAAATAATACCCTGTACGTGAGTACCCCCGGTCATTCGTGCGTTACACTCAAGTATATATAAATTTCCATCCACACCGGCTACAAAATCAATATCAAAAATTCCTCTGTAGCCAATATTGTGGAGCTTATTCCCAACTAGATTTAGTGCTGTTTCGATGCTTTCATTAAAAAAATGAGACATAAAGGACTTGCCAATCGTTATTCCGCCAAACTCTCCTTGAGGAGTTACTTCTTGCCCACAACTATAACTAAACGTAAATCCCTTGTCGTCTGCATAGCCTTCTCCAGAAGGAAATCCCCCAGCCATTGTCATATCAGCCAGGATAAATTCCTCAACAATGTATGGAGCAGATTTCCAAATATGATCCGATTGAAACAGATCATTCAACCACGTAGTCAGAAATATTTTATTAAGTGACTGAGCAGTCTCTTTGTTCATGATTTTAACACCCCATCCAGATTCTCCGTTATGGATCTTTACAACAAAACCTCTGTTTGTGTTAAGAAATTCAGGAATCGCTTTTAAGATTTCGTCCTTGTCTTTGCAGATATAACCGTCTGGAAGTCTTATTCCTTCTCTTGGGAACAGGCCTCTAATTATTTCTCGGATGCCGTTCTTCGAACCAATCTTTTGCACCAAGTGAATAGGATTTACAATATGGGGTAAATTTATCACTTCGAAATCAGTTCCTTCTTTTTGAAGCATCTTTATTAAATCAACGTATTCTTCTGTGGCGGCGTAGGAAGAAATGCGTATATTGGGATTCGCTCGTATTGTCTCGACAATTTTGTCTTTCAAAACGGTATCGTTGGCGATTGCTACACAAAGCCGTAATTTAGATTCTTTCGGCCATAAGTTTATTACGTTTTTGTATCCAAGTCTTCTTGAGTTGTTTTCAAGTAATGCGGTAGGGATCGGTTCAGGTGTGACAATTACCTTGCTGTCTTCGCCCCAGAACTGCGCTCGTTGGGAGAGGTCATTTTCGTATCGTATACGTTCCTGCTGCGCGTTTTTATCAGAAGTCTCACTTTCAAGTAACGAGGCAAACGTTTCTGCTGTATTTGCAAAGAAAATGTTTTTTATTTTTGGCATATAAAAAAGAGAGGGCACCCGTGCGGGTACCCTCATTTTACATCAAACGCTCGCGACGCATAGCTGCCACGAGAATTCGTTCAACCAGATCTTCGAATCCGCATCCCTCAAACGACGCCATCTTGGTCAGCGTATTATTGAGGCCATGTGTGTTCGGACCGATTCCTGGATTGTAGTTAACCTCGAGTAGGAACACTTCCCCATCTTCGCGAATTCGAAAGTCCATACGAGCGTAGTCTCGGCACTCCGTTGCCGTAAACATACGTCTCGTGTACTCACCAAGTCGCTCGATGATGTTGCTCGGCATTTCTGCTTTGACCATCTGCTCTTGTTTCCCGCCCCACTTGTACTCGTACGACCGAATCTGTTCAAAAGGAGTTTCTGCTCCCTTGAATAAAAATTCGAGAGGAGAAAATACGTGCAGATCAGTGCCGTTGCCGATTACTCCAACCGAGATTTCGCGACCAAGTACAAAGGTTTCGACAACTGCGGGTTGTCGATAGAGCCGTAGAGTGTCACACACTTTCTGATTCAAGCAATCAGGGTCATGTACTACACTGTCGAATCGAATTCCGATACTTGCTTCCTCTCGTACAGGCTTAACAATGAGAGGAAATGAAAGTCCGCTTTGTAATACCTCGTCTTCTTTGCGGAAGACTTGGTACGGTGGTGTCGGTATTCCATTTGCAAGCGCGATTAACTTCGTTTGAGCTTTATCGAGCGTGAGGCCCATATTGTGCGCTGATGCTCCGGTGAATGGGATATCAAGTGCCTCAAGCATCATCGGTACCAACACCTCGTTGTTGTTACCGCCCCCGAACGCCTCTGCCATGTTGAGGACAATATCAAAGGTTCCTTTTCGGGCTTTTAATTGCTCCCACAAAGAATATGAGGTTTCGAGCGTCTCAACGTCGTACCCCTTTAGTTGTAAGAGGGAAACGACGAGTGGGACGATAATCAGGATCTCCTGTTCGCATATCAGATCCTGCTCGTCGCCTTTCTTGAGTGCAACAGCGACATTGTAAAGAATCAATACTCTCATTCCGTGCTCCTTTTCTACAGTTGGATTGTTTTGTCGGTATAGTCTAGGCAGCGCGTGATATCGGGGATCTTCCAAAAACCAAGCGGAACCGGTATTTTACCGACACCTTCAACATCGACGATATATTGTGGCAACGCAATTCCAGACATACGCTTATGAAGCGCTGTCATGATTTCACGTTCCCGCGCAATGTCACAGACAAAGTGCTTAAGCCCCTTTACGTAGTCGCATCGGTACATGTAGTACGGGATGACGCCTGAGTAATAGAGTTTCTTGAAAAGCTCTTCCAAGACTTCCTCATCATCGTTTATGGTTTTTAGAAATACCGTTTGCGACAACACAGGAAAGCCATATGCTCGTATAGTGCGTAGTGCATCCATGACTTCATAATCAAGTTCGTCAGGATGATTCGTATGGACCAATACGTACGTCTGGAAGTTTGCTGCGTTCGACTGCAACGCTTGAAGTGCTTTTACTACTTGCGGAGAACCCATGCTTTTTGGTGAATGGATCGGAAGGCGTGTGCCTATACGAACCACACGCACGGACAGAATGTCCCGTAGTCCCGCGATGATTTTCATCAAAGTTTTTGGAACCACGAATGGATCCCCACCGCTCAAAATTACATCGTCGATTTCAGGATGAGAGCTAATGTACTGGAGCGCCGATTCGATATCAACGTCCAGTAAGTCGCCATCAGGTGATCCGATCTGCCGAATTCTTGTGCAGAATCGACAATGAGCGGCACAACGGTATGTCGTTTTCCAGAGTACCCGATTTGGGTACTTGTGTATGATGCCTTTGGTAGGGGAGAAGGACGATTCCTCTCCAAGAGGATCGTTTGGAACCACGTGTTCCTCCAGAGCAACTTGAATTTGGAACTGTTTCGTAATGGCTGTGCTGCCATCACGAATTTTCCTTTGCAGGTGTGCTGTGATTCTTTCTTTCATGATGGACCTCACTTGGTTAACGAAGGGCAAATTTCTACTCGCTACAATAGCACAACTTTACCAATAAGCAATATTAGCGGCAGTGACTTGTACCGATCAAGTAGAGTGACTCAGTCATGGAACATTTGATATCCTGCAGCAGAATAAAAAGACGGGCGCAGGAATCGAACCGAAGTTTGAAAGAAAATAGTGAGGGATTACGCGACGAATGGGTGGGAGTTCAAGTCTGGTCCCCCCAACACGGTTGTGACGCCAGGAACCAGTACCGGCCCCAATTTTAGGCCTGTGGATAAACTTGCCCTGAAATTCAGAAAGTGTATAATAAAGGTCTAACCTCACCACCTCTGTCCTCGGGCAGGGGTGGTTTGTTTATAAACAGGCGATAGAATAAGAGCAATGATTATTTTCGGAAAAGAAAAGGTTACCGTTTATATTGATGGAAGCAATACCTACAACAAACTGAAGAAGTTGGGGTTGCCCGACGAGGACAAGCGATTTGATTTTTCTGCGTTCGTTTCTCATATTGTCGGCGAGCGACAGCTCGTATCGAAGAGATATTACGTCGGAATAGTCCGGAATCATGACGACTCCGAGAAAAGCGAGAAACTAGTGAGGAAACAGCAACAATTCCTTGAGTCGCTTCGCTCGACCGATTTCGAGATTAAGAAGGGTAAAATTATGTATGATGGCGGTCGCATACGAGAGAAGGGCGTGGATGTAAAATTGGCGATTGATTTGGTGATTGGCGCGGCTGATAACTTATACGACACCGCTGTTGTTGTGAGTTCCGATACAGATATCATCCCTGCTATTAAGTATGCCCGGTATAAGAAAAAGAATGTTGAATATATCGGCTTTGCCGGGGCGCCATCACTCGGGATGATCAAAGAGTGCGGTTCCCAGCGATTGTTCGCAAAAGAAGATTTGTCGCCGTTTCAATATCTCAAGGAAGCCAAATAAGTTGGTACAGTGCCGCCCCAGCCTGTTCGTCACTCGGAATTCGCTGAAAACTTTTCAATCATCTCAAAACCGACCTGTACCGACCTCCGTTGTTGAAGCTCGGTTTCTAGTTACCGCAGCATTTCTTGAATTTCTTGCCGGAGCCGCAATAGCACGGGTCATTCCTGCCGATTTTCATCATCGCGCCGTCTTCTCGCGCTCGGAATGAGGTCGGGACGGTAGCAGTCTTATAGGTCAGCGATATGCCGGCCTCTTCCAGGAATTTCTCATACTTGCGGAAGATGGTGCGGCGATAACGGCTTCGACCAGTATCCTCGACAAACGATATGAGACTTTTGGAAAATAGATGATCTTTTTTCGGAACGTTGGAGAGATCGTGAAGAGGATCGATGCACCGTTCTTTCTGCTTGAGACCGAAATCGTAGAGGGGATTGAGGCGCAGAGAGGCACGGATGAGTTCAAAGCCGAGAGGGTCGATGCCGTCTTCGCTTTGCATGAGAAGACAGAGTCCCGCGTTGCAGAAAATGCGAAAGGCGGTAATGATCGGGACTTTTTCGTCCAAGAGTCGCCGTATGAGTTGTTCGTATGCGGCATATGCTTTTTCAGGGTCTTTGGGCATCAGTCCGTTCGCGTTGTGGACATCGTCCGCATAGTCTTCATATGAATACATATCAATATCGAAGTGCCGCTCATCGGGCTTTTGCTTCGCCGATGCTTGAAGTGGCGTCTTGCCATTAAGCATCTTGCGAGGAAGATTGGCGAGATATGTCTGAAGCGCTGAGGCAATGCAATCGCGTTGTTTGTCGATCAAATTTTCTGGGATAAGGAAGAACACGGCTTTCATGGGGAAGCCAATCGGGAATTTCCGTTCGTTGTTTGCCCATTTCTTGATCGTCGCGCTCGAGATCATGCTGTTCATGCCAGCGGCGGCGAGCGCTTCATCGAATGCTTGGGCGGCCTCTTTCTCCGGAAGGTATTTGTCATCATCGGCCTTCTTCGCATCCGCCCCATCCCCACCATACTTCATGGCGGCCGCATGCTTTGCGTCGACAGCATTCTTGCCCCACGCTAGAACTGTCTTCTTCATGTTCTGGCTGTAGGTGAAAGGAGCACGCAATACTTGACTACCTACCATTTGGTAAATGCCGCCGACACGCGCGATGCGCGTCCAGATTGTTTCTTCCGCGACGAGCTCCATGCTTGAACTGATGTCGGCGACGTCATATTCGGCGCCTCCCATATCGCGCAGTACCACCGACTTGGCTGGCTTGACTGAAACAACTTCAAAGTAGCCAACTTGAAAATCGAGTAATTCTCGATATGCTGACATCTCACTTTCGGGTACATTGAGCGGATTATGGGAGCAGAAATACGCGAGACCGGTCGTGCCGCCAAAGACGCGAGATGTATAGTCGAAAACAATCCATTCCGAAAAGAGCATAAGAAGATTTTCTGTATTTTCTTTCTTCCGAAGAAACGATTCCATACCAAACACTTCCAGTGCAGCATCAAGATCCTTCGGGTGCGCATCGAGAGAATGCGCGACCCAATCAGAAACCAACCCGAGGAAGCCTTTACGTAGCATATGAGTCTTATACCATACGGCGATTACTGTCTTCGATACCGAGTCCCTCGCCCGCGACCGACACGCTTCACTTTCCCAATCTCAATAAGCCGGTCGAGTGCCTTGCGCACCGTGGGGAGGAGAACGCCCGTGGCGACCGCGATTTCACTCGGACTCGCTTCAGCAACCCTCGAGAAATATTCCAAGACCTCGTTTTGCTTTGGGGAGAGCGTGTCATCGCGCGAGCCCTCTTCGACGAGTACGAGAGATTTAACCGCCTGCTCTTTCACGACAGAAAGGAAGAAGTTGAGCCATGGCCGATCGTCTCTTGTTCTCCCTCTGGCTTGTCCCCCGTCCGGAATGTCTTCTGGGAAGAACGCAAAGCGAGATAATACTGGTCCTTGCGCTGTTCGATTATCTGCTCGTGCGAAACGTACTCAACGAACGAATATCCCGCTCGAAGCAAGAGGAGATTCGTGAGAATGCGCGAAAGCCGCCCATTACCGTCTTCGAACGGGTGAATGGCGAGAAACTCTACAATGAAGTTTCCGATGATGAGGAGCGGATGAATTTTGCGTTCAAGAATCGCCTGTTGCGTCCATTCCACAAGCTCCAGCATTTCTTTGCCGGTCAGATATGCGGGCGTGGTGTCGAATAGAACGCCCACAGAATCTCCTGCCGTGTTTACCATCTCGACGCGGTTTTCTTTCTTTTTATACTCGCCGCGATGTTCTGTATCTTTCTCCGCATGCTTCAAAAGCTCGCGATGGAAGAATTTGATAGTACCTTCGGAGAAGGGTGTAGACTGATACGAGTTAAAGACATTCGTGAGGAGTTCGTAGTATCCCTGCACCTCTTCCATATCACGGCTCCGGAATCGCTTGAGTGACAAACCGCGCATAAGCTTCTCAACATCCTTGTCAGAGAGTTCGGATCCCTCGATGCGTGTCGAGGCACCAGTGGAGGTGACGAGCACCGACTTGCGCAGGCGCGTGAGCACCTGCCGATCCAAGTCGGCACCTTCAACCCACTGTCCGCGCAGCTCGTCTATCTGACGAATAAACTCCGAAATCTCGGTCGGCCAGGCTTTGAATTCGACTGTTGAATTTATCGTCCATAATCTTATATATCTGATGTATTAAATTGTATAAGATTACATAGAAAAACGCAATATATTGTGTGGTGCAAGAGAGAGGATGCTCTCGATTTTGCAGACGCCACCGAGGAAGAGCAAAAGAAACTCATAACTATCCTTAGCGAACTGCGAGAGGCGACTAAACGTGCATTTCAGGCAGACTGAATTTACACTCTGAAGCATTATCTGAAGTGAGACGCGGGAATAGAATATGGAATATAGAATTGAGGTAGGATGGAGGAATGACCCGCGAAGAGTTTGAGAAGCTGGTGCAGGAAGGGTTCCTGCTGATACCGGAGAAGTTCCGCGAGCGTGTGCAGAATGTCGCGCTCTTGGTAGAAGACGAGCCGTCGGAGGAGGTGCGTCGGCGCGAGGAGCTTGATGAATGCGAGACACTGCTTGGTCTGTATCAGGGCATACCGAATACGGCTCGCGGCGACTCATACGGCATCGGACCGACGATTCCAGACACCATTACACTTTTCAAATTGCCGATAGAGGAAGCCGCCGGAGGCGCGCCTGAAGAAGTTCGAAAAATAGTTGCCGAGACAATCTGGCACGAATATGCCCACTACTTTGGCATGGACGAAAACGAGGTGCGGCTACGCGAAGACCGTCGCGCGAACCCCTAAGTAACGATGTTCGTCGGCGAGCCGAGGTCGAAAAAGATATCGGGTATTACATATCCGCGCTGTATTGCTGGTAAGAATGCGTGTCCGCCGGACGATTGCGGAGGCGTGAGAGGGTACGATATGCGGTAAGATGCTGATATGGCGGATAAATATAAGGCGGTGTGGGTGTCGCATTCGTCAATGGGGGATTTTTTGAAGTGCCAGCGACTCTACTATTTGCACAATGTTTATAAAAATCCGGACACGGGGCGCAAGATTACGATAATGAATCCCGCGCTCACTCTAGGCTCGGCGGTGCACGCGACGCTTGAAGCGCTTGGGACACTGCCGGTTGAAGAGCGATTGCGTCGCGACTTGGTCACCGATTTTGAGAAGGAATGGGCGGCTAGCGCGTCCGGTAAGAAGGGCGGATTCACGAGTAGTAAGGAAGAGGCAACAGCGAAGGCGCGCGGGCGCGCAATGATTGATAGAGTAATCAAAAATCCGGGACCCCTCAAGAAAAAAACCGTGCGGCTTAAAGAATCCGAGAACAACATGCCGCCAAATTTCTATCTTTCAGAAGAAGATAATATCATTCTCTGCGGACTAATTGATTGGTTGGAGTATGTAGAAGAGGACGACAGTATTCGTGTGATTGATTTTAAAACGGGGAAGAATGAAGAGGACGAAGGCTCGCTCCAATTGCCGATTTATCTCCTTTTGCTAGGTGAACTCCAGAAGCGCCGCGTGAGCGGCGCGGCGTATTGGTATCTCGAGAAGAACGACGTCCCAACCGAAGTTGCGTTGCCAGACGCGGCCGAAGCGAGAGAGAAAGTGCTCGCGCTCGCGCGACGTGTTAAAGTCGCTCGCGAGAATCGCGCATATGAATGCCCGCGCGGCTCCGCTGGCTGCTTCGCTTGTCAGCCATACGAGGCGATACTAAATGGCGAAGCCGAGTATCTCGGCGTCGCCAGCTACGGACAAGACGCGTATCTGGTCTAGAGTAGAAATTATGAGATTGTGTTTGTCGGCGAGCCTGATTCAAAACTTTTTATGTTTTCAATAGTCGTGTTTAGGATGCGCTCCACGGCTTCGGTTGTATTGAATGCGAGGTGTGGTGTCACGATGACGCGTGGATGTTCTATAAGATAGTGATTTTCTAATGCGATTTTAATCGCTTCGGCATTCGGATGCGGCGCTGTTAGAAGTACCGCTTCGTCGTTGAGCTCTCCTTCTTCTTCAAGCACGTCCAGCGCGGCGCCCGCGATGTTTCCATTTTTCAACCCTTCAACGAGCGCATCTGTCTCTACGACCGCGCCGCGAGAAGTATTTATGAGATATGAACCCTTTTTAAATGAGCCGATATTTTCTTTATTGATGAGATGATGCGTGTGTGTATTGTAGGGGACATGAAGCGTGACAATGTCAGACGTTGCAAGAAGTTCCGGCAAAGTTGCATACGTAAAGTTGAGTGTCCGAGCGAGCTCATCGTTTCTCGCCACGTCAAATCCAATGACCTTCATCCCGAAGCCATTCGCCATCCGGATAACATGTACGCCGATGTGCCCGCACCCGACGACGCCAAGCGTTTTACTCGCGAGGTCGAATCCGCGCAGTCCTGTCGGCGAGAACGCCCCGCCGCGCACGCGCTCGTCGGCGTCTATTATTCTGCGGGACAGTGCGAGTAGAAGCGCGAATGTAAATTCAGCGACTGTATTCTCGCCATAAAAAGGAATATTCACTACCGCAACTCCGCGTGCCTTCGCCGCCGTTAAATCAATGTGGTCAAAGCCGGTTGAACGCGTTGCGATAAGCTTCAATGCGGTGAATCGTTTCATCTCTGCCTCGCCGATTTTTGATTCAATAAACGTGCAGAGCACGTCAGCCGCAGGGTCAGTGAGGTCCGAGAACGCAGAGAGCGGACCCTCATGAAAAGTTATCTCCTCATTTGGCAATCTCGCTCTTACAAACTCCTCCTCCCACCCCTCTCCCGAAAAGTAATGGATTTTCATGCGTCTATATTAACATTGCCTTCTCTAGTAAGAAAAACCCAGCGCGTGGGCTGGGTTTTTTGTCACGGAACGGCGAATTTATGCCGCAGGGCGAATGAATATTGATGATGAAGCGTTCTGACCGAAGCCGCTATAAAGAAACACCTGCTTTCCGGATAGTTTCCCTCTGGTCTTCGCTTGCACGTCGCGCGGCTTCAGTAAAGACTTCAATCTTCTTCTCGTTTGGTGCATGCAGAAGGAAATCCGAAAAGCCATTATACCCAGTCATATAAGCTGTCCATGTTTCGGTTTTTTCATTTGAAAACATGTTCTTTAGCCATTTCATAATAGTTTTTCGAGTTCTTCTCTAGTATAGTGCTCGCCGATATATGAGTCAATCAAAGCGTTGGGGTCAACAATCTTTACGATTTCAAGGATTTCTCGCGCTTGAGTCAACCTCCATGCTGTACGAGGCGTTTGGTATATATAGAAGATAAAAATAGTTCGATTCTTATCAAGCGAACGCCGAATATTATCGGCGGCCTTCTCATATTTTGAGAATGTTCCATCGAGAATGAATGTCTGATTCTTTGAAAGTACGAGGTCATGAATCTTTTCAACGATGAGAGATACTGCCCCATGAAAGAGATTTGAGTTATGTCCGGTATAGCCGGGCATTCGGTCGCGCAATTCGTCTGCATCGATGCGCACAACTCTGTGTCGCGCCGTCTTCAAGAATCCTGATGAGTTCTTTAGAGAATTCAGTTTTACCTGCGCCAGGCGAACCGGCCATAAACACCGAGATAGGGCGAATATCCGGAGGGAAGCGATTGATGTCAGTAAGTTCATTGGCGATTGATATTTTGTTTTTCTTCGCGAAATCTATTACCGCTTTTGTGATTTCATTGGGAGACATTTGGTTCATAATTCGTTTTCTATCTCCAATAAACGCTTGTATTTTTCAAGGCGCTCGCTCTGGCCGAGGCCGCCGGCTTTAAGACCGTAGGCGCCGACGCCGTATGCGAAGTCAGCGATAAAGGTGTCGTCGGTTTCTCCCGAGCGATGCGAGGCGATGGCTTTGAATCTTGCGAACTGCGTTTCTTGCACGGCCTTTATTGTTTCCATCACGGTGCCTACCTGATTAGGTTTTATAAGTACCGCATTTATTTCTTTTTGCACCACCGCTTCTTTAATGCGTGTGGGATTCGTGCAAGTCAAGTCATCTCCCACGATGAGAACTTTTTCTCCCACGTGAGTGGTGATACGCGTAAAATCTTCAGGCGCATTTTCGTCAAACGGGTCTTCAATACTGCTGACGGGGAAGCCACCTACGAGGTTTGCATAGACATGCGCCAGCTCATATGTAGAGTACACCTTACCGAAAATATTATATTTGCCGTCTATATATAGTTGGCTCGCGGCCGCATCAATCGCAATGCTCGTGTTCGGAAACTCTCTCACAAGCTCCGCGAGAATCTCGAAGGGCTTCTCAAGCGTATCAAATGTCGGCGCATATCCGCCCTCGTCGCCCATTGGAGTGTCCGGGCCGAGGAATTTCCCGAGCCATTCAAACGCATCCTTTGCAATGGGTAATGCAACGCTCGTTTTCCCTTCAACAACGAGCATATATTCCTGAAAGGGGAGTTTGCTTGTCCCGAGCTTGTCGAGGGAAAAACCAGAGTGAACACCACCGTTCATAACATTTACAAAGAGGCGCGGCGCTGAGGGCGTCGTGCCGGCACGTTTCGCAACGGCTTTCCAGAGAGGAACATTGTCTTGCAAAGCCGAGAGTCGCATCGCGGCGATAGAGACCGACAAAATCGCGTTCGCGCCGAGACGCGACTTGTTCGGTGTGCCGTCTAGTTTAATGAGAAAGTCATCGAGATCGTCGAGTGAATCAAAATCGCGGCTGCCTACGGCAGCCGCGATTTCTCTCTGAACATTTTCTACCGCAACGGCCGCATCCAGTTCCGTCGCTTCATGTTCGCCAGTGCTTTTACCGGACGGCACCGAGGCGGTCGCCTCGAAGGCTCCTGCCTGAATGGTCGTTTCTATCGTGAGTCGCCCGCGTGTGTCCGGAATCGTGCTGGCGGTAACGCGATCTATCTTCATACATCAGCGCGAGAGACGCTCTTCAATCTCAGCAACATGCTCAAGCGTTTTTACCACCGAATCTGGGTTGAGCGACATACTCTCAATACCTTCTTTCACAAGAAACTCGGCGAAGTCCGGGAGATCGGATGGCCCTTGTCCGCAGATGCCGAGATATTTCCCACGCCGCGCGCATGTGCGGACAATCTTGCTGATGAGGGCGCGCACCGACTCGTCATTCTCGTTCGCGATGTGCGTGACGATGCCGGAATCACGGTCAAGGCCCAAGATGAGCTGAGTAAGGTCGTTAGAGCCGATGGACATACCGTCAAAAAGGTCCAAGAATTCTTCATCAAGAATGATGTTTGACGGTATCTCGCACATCATATAAATCGGCTTCTTAATACCATTCTTCGCCATAATCGCGAGAACCTGTTCAGCCTCCGCGACTGTGCGGCAGAAGGGAATCATCGGGATAATATTATTTAGACCCATATTCTCACGTACTTTCACCAATGCGCGACACTCAAGCACGAACGCATGCTTAAACTTCGGGTCGTAGTATCGGCTGGCACCGCGCCAGCCGATCATCGGGTTCGCTTCTTGTGGTTCATACGCTTCTCCACCGAGTAAGGTAGCGTATTCATTCGTCTTGAAGTCAGAGAAGCGCACGATAACTGGTCGAGGACTAAACGCAGCTCCTATTTTTGCAATTCCGTACGCGAGATTATCAACGTAATAATCAACAGGGCTCTTCCAGCCAATTATTTTTTTAGTAATTGCAGAACGCACTTTTGCAGGCACTTTTTTAATATTAAGAATCGCGAGCGGGTGTATGCCTATGTTAGAGGCGATGATGAATTCCTCGCGCGCGAGCCCGACGCCTTTGACCGGCAGGAAAGATTGCTCAAATGCTATGTCCGGCGAAGCTATGTTCACCATAATCTTCGTCTTTGTCTCCGGCAGAGCGCCGATGGAGTGTTCACGCACTGTTATCTTCGCCTTGCCTGCCGTGATGATGCCGGCACTGCCGGTCGTATCCACCGTAACGAGCGTCCCCGTCTTCAAAACCTTCGTCGCGTTGCCGGTGCCCACGATTGCTGGCAAGCCGAGCTCGCGAGAGACAATGGCGGCGTGGCTCGTACGGCCCCCGCGGTCTGTGATGATAGCCGAAGCCATCTTCATAATCGGCTCCCAATCTGGGTCCGTCATCTCCGTCACGAGAATTTCACCTTTCTTGAATTGTTTAATCTCGTTCGGGTTCATGATGATACGCGTCGTGCCCACAGCAGCAGAGGAGCCGACCGATATTCCGCGCACGAGCTCTTTGCCTTGACCTCTCACCTTGTATTCAACGAGTTTTGAGAAGTCGCGGCGCGCTTGTATAGTCTCTGGCCGTGCCTGAACAATAAAAAGTTGATTGGTCTGGCCGTCTCGCGCCCACTCCATATCCATCGGTGTCCATGTCTTAGCGCGCTCGGAATAGTGTTTCTCAATTATCGCTCCCCAGCGCGCGAGTTCCACGATTTCTTTTTCATTCAATACAAAACTCTCTTGCTCTTTCTTCGTTGTCTTCACAGTCTTCGTCTGGATGATGCCTTTTTTATGCAAAGCATATTGCATCTTTTTATTCTTCACACCAATTTTCTTTTCAATAATCGGACTTTTCACTTTACCGATTGAGGACTTAATCACGAGGTATTCATCCGGCGTTACGTGTCCCTGTACTATGAGTTCACCAAGCCCCCATGTTGCATTTATAAGCACGATATCCTTGAATCCGCTTTCAGTATCAACAGTGAACATGACGCCGGAAGCGCCGGTGTCGGAGCGAACCATCTTTTGTACGCCGACCGAGAGCGCCACCTTCGTATGCGCGAAACCCTTGTCGGCGCGATACGAGATTGCACGGTCGGTGAAGAGAGAAGCCATAGCCCATACAACAGTAGTAACAACTTTTTTTACTCCGCGAATTGCAAGATACGTTTCGTGTTCGCCGGCGAAGGAGGCGCCCGGCAAATCTTCTGCCGTTGCCGAGGAGCGCACGGCGACGTCTACGTTCTTTCCATACTCGCTCCCCATCTTTTTATACGCATCAATGATGACTCTTTCTAGTCTTATTGGAAGCGGAGTGGCGTGTATCGCGTCACGAACGAGCTTACCGCACCGCGAAAGTTCTTTAAAATCTTTTGTGTTCAACCCATCAAGAGTCTTCGCAATAAAAACATCAAGACCCGTCTCTTTTAAGAAATAATAATAGGCAGATGCGGTGACGCAGAATCCCTGTGGTACGCGCACGCCCTGCGGGACGACGGTTCTGATTAATTCACCCAGTGAGGCATTCTTCCCACCGACCTGCGCGACATCGTCCATACCGATGTCGCGCATCCACAAAATATGTTTTTCATTATTTGCCATAAAATTATTTCTTTAATGCGATGATGATGTCAGACACGTTGGATCCAGTATAACCAGTAACGAGCGCGTCACATGTGATTTTAAAGAAGTCGTATGACTTGTGTGCATTTAAATATTCATCAACAGAAAGCTTTTGCTCGCGCGCATGCGCGCGAGTTGTCTCGTCAGCAATGGCACCGGCGTGGTCGGTGTTGTCGTGTCCGTCTGAAGCGAATGAGAGAATAATTTCATCACTACGGATATCATTGAGGGCAGAAAGCGCCATTTCTTGATTTCTCCCGCCTTCGCGAGGCCGGAGCCCGCTTCGGCGAGGCGAAGGCCCGCCAGCATCGGTGTAGTCGCCAAATGTAACTGTGCTCTCGCCGGCGTAGAGCAGTGCTGTTTTTGGCGCCGAAGAGTGTAGTTTTTCTGCAACAGTACGTCCGATGTTGCGCGCCTCCCCTGTGAAATGTTCGTCCACGACAGTAGTTTCGTACCCTCTGCGTACGGCCTCGTTCTTCATTCCAGAAAGAGCGTCTTTATTGGACAGGATAAAAATATTGGTCACACGTTCAAAATATTTCTGTTCTTTTTCTGTTTCAATAAATTCAATATTTATCGGAGCGGTGATTCCGTACCTCGCTAGAATCGCCTGCGCATCAGCAATAGTAGAAGTATCAAGCACAGTCGGGCCAGAAGCGATAACATGCATGTCGTTTCCCGGCACATCCGAGGCGATGAGGGAGGCAACTTCAGCTGGATACGCCGCTACCGCGAGCGCGCCTCCGCGCGCTCGCGAGATATGCTTGCGCACAGTATTAATGTCTTGTATCGGCGCGCCGTGCGCGGTGAGCTGTTTGAAAAGTTCGCTTTCGTCAGAATACTCCATGGGCGCACCAGGCAAACAAAGAAGTGTGGAGCCTCCGCCAGAAACAACGAAAATTACCAAGTCCTCCTCTTTTTTGTATGCGAGGAATTCAATAATCCTTTTCGCGCCTCTCACATTAGCTTCGCTCGGCAGTGGATGCGTGCCGAAATAGGTTTCTATTTTTGAACCGTTGTTTGAATTTGCGTCAGCTATGTCAAACGCAACTCCGGCTGTGAGCGCATCACCCAAAATCTCTTCAATCACGCGGCCGGCTGCGACAGCGCATTTACCGACGCCGACATAAAAAATCTTCCGTTCATCAGTCTTGTATGTTTTATCTGCAATGCGTAACTCATCATTTCCAACTTGCACCTTATCCCTTACAACTTCTTCTGTATTTATCGCCTCATATCCCGCTTCCGCAATCGCCAGCGCGTCGCGCCGCAACTCATTCACCGCCAGCGCCTCAAAATTTTGTATCACATTTTTATCAAGGCCTTGCCTTGCTATGCACTAGAGGGGCCGCGGCGACCAAGCGAGGTGCGCAGATGTGGGAGCAGATAGCGGTCAACGCCCCAGTAACCAGCGACGCGCCACGCGAGAATAAGGAAGATTGAGAGTATGAAGAGAGTCGGGTTAATGCTGACTGTGCCTGCTAGCATGAAGTTGAAATTCATAAGAGCGCCGAAGAATGCCGCGACGCCGACGACAGCACCTACGATAAGCCCGACGCCGACAAGCACCTCGCCGATCGCGATAGCGTTTGACCACGCGACCGGATATGGGAGTACGGCATCTTTAAGAAATGATGCGTACCACATCTGCACATCCGGGTGAGCTCCGCCGGTCTTGGCGAGCGCTCCAGTGACGAAGCCCTTGATGGCGCCTCCTGCACCGCTTCCGAACCAGACCGGATTCATCACTTTATCAATACCGGCGATAAGCCATTCGTAGCCTACGTAAAGCCGCACGACGAACCAGAGCGGAGCACTTGCCTTACTGGTAAAAAAGAAATGCGGTAACCACGATTGCGATAGCTGGTAGGTAGTCATACTAGTATAGTAGAACAAATGGATGAAAATGAAATAGCCGTTTGGGGAAAACGATTTTTTGAATTCATAGATCGCACAACGATGTATCGGTTGATGTTCTATTATCTGCTCGCGCTCTTTGTTGCCGCGCTCGCTGCAAGCGCGGCGGGCTACCTTTCGTTTTCTCCTCTGGCACTACTGTGGTCAGCTGTCGTATTCGTAATTTCGGCGTGGCTCGTGAATAAGTTATTCGCAGTGGATTAATAGTTG
>Ga0209542_10007558_pt1 | contig 20622 bp, 13 predicted proteins | sample RifCSPhighO2_01_FD_184028 | JGI IMG/M metagenome (GOLD analysis project Ga0209542, IMG submission 184028) | Soil microbial communities from Rifle, Colorado - Rifle CSP2_plank highO2_0.1 (SPAdes) (version 2) | ecosystem: Environmental > Terrestrial > Deep subsurface > Rock core/Sediment ...
TTGACCCCTCGCCTAATATTGCCGCGTTGGCAGAAAAAAACGGCATCCCCACCATCAATGATTTTTTTAATTTATCATCAGCTCAAAAGATCCTAGAGCGGGGCAAAGCTAAAGCCGTTACCATAACCAATGCCTTTAACCATATCTCTCCATTGGATGAGTTTATGGAAAACGTGGTTTCTATTTTGGACAAAGAGGGGACTTTTGTAATTGAACTGCCTTATTTTTTGGAAATTATAAGAAAAAAGCATTTTGACGTCATCTATCTTGAGCATATATCTTATATAGCAATAAAGCCCCTTGTACCATTTTTTAAGAAATTCGGCTTGTCTATCACTCACGTAGAAGAAAATGATTATATGAGCGGGTCAATCAGGATTTTTGTCGGCTACGGCCAAGAGAGTGCGCTTGTGGCAAAACAAATTGCTTTGGAAGAACAGTTTGGGCTATTTGATTCAGTAGTTTGGGCTAAATTTGCAAAGGAAGTCAGAAGCCTAAAAATCAACTTACTTAAGGAATTAGTTAGTGCCAGGCAGTCGGGCGCAAAAATTGCGGCTATTGGCGCGGCGGCCAAGGGTAATACGCTTTTGAATTACTGCGGGATTGATGCTACGCTTATAGATTTTGCCACAGACGCTTCGCCGTTGAAAATAGGCAAATATACGCCCGGTTCGCATCTGCCTATTTTATCTGATGATGCCATAGACGAGAGCGTTACCCACGCGCTAATATTGGCCTGGAACATTGCGGATTTTTTGAAAGGAAAAATTTCCCCTAAGCATCCCCATTTAAAATTTATTACTCCTCATGTCGTGGAGTGAAGGTTAATTAATCATCATTTTATGAAAAGACAAAAAAGGAAAGTTAATTTTAAGGACGCGCGCGGGACCATAATGGATATTTTTGTAAACGAACCGTATGAGCACACGGTCATTATCTATTCAAATAAAGGCGCAGTTCGGGGCAGCCATTACCATAAAAACTCAGTTCAGGCGGATTTTATGCTGTTTGGGAAAATGATGGCGTATTCCAGAAAAAAAGGCAGTAAAAAAATTATAAAAACTTTGCTTACGGCAAACGACGTCACTCATTGGGAAAAAGGCGAAGCCCACCAGTTTATTGCTTTGGAAAAATGCGCGTTCTTAAGTTTTGTCAACGGCCCTAGGGGAGGTGATAAATACGAAACTGACACTTACCGCTTAAAAATTCCTCTCCATGAACAGTTAAAGAAAAAAATTACAGATTGGACTTTGCTTGAACAGGGAAAATTTACTCAGGTAGTTCTTAAATAGATATTAGATAATAGATACTAGGTATTAGATATGAAAATAGCCGTAATTGGTTCAAATGGATATGTCGGCAGCGCTGTCTATAAAGAATTGCTCAAGTCTCCGGAGCATTCTGTTGTTGGCGTAACCAGAGAAAATTACGGACAGATGAAGGAACAGGAGTATGATATTATCATAAACTCCGCTATGCCTTCGGGGCGTTTTTGGGCCAAAAATAATCCAGAAGCCGACTTTATCGAAACGGTGAAAAAAACCGCCGACCTGTTATACGGATGGCAATCCAAAAAGTTTATCCAGATAAGCACTGTTTCCGCCCGCTGCCAATTGGATACGGTTTACGGCCGGCACAAAGCGGCCGCGGAAAAGCTTTGTGATTTTGGCGAAAATTTAATTGTCCGTTTAGGGGCGCTTTATAGCGAGCATATGGAAAAGGGCGTGCTTTTAGACATGCTTCAAGGCAGAAAAGTTTATGTGGACGGTGCGAGCCGTTATAGTTTTATCCGGCTGGATTTTTGCGCTTCCTGGATAGCCCAAAACCTTGGCCGCCAAGGCCTTGTGGAATTAGGCGGGAAAAACGCCATAACCTTAGAGGCGGTTGCCAAGCATATGGGCGCAAGCGTGGAGTTTGACGGGGAAGTTAACCATCAGGATATTGAAGGCGCTGAGGAAGGCCTTCCTGAAGCAAAACAGGTTTTGGATTTTATGCATACCCAGGACTTACGCACCGCCGCTTTTTGGGCGGGCAAAGCCCGACCCTAAAAGCGGCTCTGGCCAATTTCTTCGTTATTTTCCTCAAGGTTTTTCTCGCCGTAGTCCGACTACGGCTCCAAAAATCCTCGGAAAATGCCTCGAACTTGGCTCAGTGCGTAAGTCCTGATGCTATTAAATAGTTTATTTAAAATCGCTATGAGCAATATCACTTTCATCATTTTTACATATAACGAAGAAAAGAGGCTGCCTTTTATCATCAGGAATTTTTCCAAATACGGGCGGGTTTGCGTTATGGACGGAGGCAGTACCGACCGGACGAAAGAAATTGCCGAGTCCATGGGCGCGGATTTTTTTACCAGGCCGCCGAGTGCTGTTTTGTACGTGGAGACGCCCGAGAACTTTGAGTTTATAAAAACCTTCCTTGATACTGACTGGATATACTGGGGCTACTCCGACAATGTCGCGCCAAAGACCCTTTTGGACAAACTCAGGGAAATCTCCGGGCAGGACAAAATAAAGCAGGTTATGATCCCACTATACACTTACCTGTGGGGGAACACGGAAAAATACGCGCTAAAGTCGCATGCCCCGTTCTTTTTCCATAAGGATTTCATAGATTTTTCGGATTGGCATATCCACAGCATTGGCAGGTTTACCGGCCGCGGGGAACAGTTGCTCACCCTCCCAAGCCGGGAAGAATTCGCCTTAAGGCATTTTAGCGTTTACAATGTTACAAAATTCGTGCACGCGCATATGAGGTATTCCGAAGAAGAGGCCCGGGAAAAATTTAAAGCCGGACAGAAGTTCAGCATCTGGCGGCTCTTTAGGGCCATGCTTGGTTATTTATGGATATTCGGCAAGTACAATTATAATAACGGCAAGCTCGGCCTCCTCATTACCCTTAACTATATTTTTTATAGGGTGATGACCTATACCCGGCTATATGAATTGGAGCAGGGGATTACGTTGGAATCCGTAGAGGCTAATTACAACAAAAAGAAAGAAGAAATGCTGGAAGAATTTAAGTAAAGCAGGGCTTACGAGTTCCAATGGTCATCTTCGCGCAATTTCGGTAAAATAGAAGGTTTGTGCCCGACTATTATCAATCTTCTGATGAATAGGCGTCGCTCAAGGCGCGAAGATGACCATTGGGGAGCCTAATGCGTAAGTCTAGTAAAGAATCCATTTTGAATAAAATTTTAAGGAAAACAATCGAGATGGTCCGTGACGCTACGCCTTTTGGGATCCGTTGGAGGGTCGGGCCTTATTTCGCCTATGTACTTTATTTTTTTAGGGTTTACGTATTCGGCAACTCCGGCGCGCCGAAAGTGCTTTCCCTAAACGATACTCTCGATTTAATCATCAGGGAAAAGCTTTCCGTTATACGCTTCGGCGACGGCGAAATATCCATAATGGAAAAAATTGACATGGGTTTCCAGAAGGCCGATGCTAATCTCGCAAAGGGGCTGAAAGAAGTCGTACAAGCCTCGGGCAAGGGCCTCCTTATTTGCGTGCCGGGAATATTCGGCAAACTTGAGGGTTTTGCCAAGCTTTCGTTCAGGTTTAGCCTGCATCAGCTCTTTAGAAATATGCCCATATGGACAGCCTTGCTTTCGAAGGACCAAATTTATGGCGACGCTTATATTACCCGGCCGTACCTCACTTATAACCAAGCCTTGCGCAAACAGAGCGGAGAAATTTTTCGGAAATTATTTTCTATTTGGGGCGGCAAAAATGTGGTGTTAATCGAAGGTTCCAAAAGCCGTACGGGCGTGGGCAATGACATGTTTAAAAATGCCGCCTCGGTAAGCCGCATCCTTGGGCCTGCCGAAAATGCCTATTCCAGGTATAATGAAATAAAGGCAGTGGCTCTTAAGGCTTCCAAAGATAAGCTAATATTACTTTCTTTGGGGCCGGCGGCCAAAGTTTTGGCCTACGACCTTTTTAAGGCAGGTTACAGGGTAATTGATATTGGCCACGCGGACATGGAATATGAGATGTATATAAGGAAGGAGCCTGTCCAGGTAAAGGTAAGATACAAATATTTCAATGAACTCCAAGAGAGGGACCCGGAGGAGTGTACTGACCCGGAGTACTTAAGCCAGATAATCGCTAATATCCAATAGCGTAAAATACGCAGAAGCAATGAAAAAAATCAGGATAAAAATCTGCAATTTCGACCCGAACGACAAGTTCCTGTACGGCTATTTTCTGCTGGGCATTTTAAAAAAATACTATGATGTTGAGCTTTCCGAAGATCCCGAATATGTCTTTTTTCATGAGTCCACATACGATTACCTGAAATATGGCGGTATCAGGATTTTTTATACCGGAGAAAATATCTCGCCCAATTTTAATCTTTGCGATTACGCGCTTGGCATGGACTTTATGGCGTTCGGCGACAGGTATTACCGGATGCCGATTTATCTTATCTCCCAATTTTATAGCGACGCCGAGCTGGCTCTTGCCGAAAGCCCGGATTTTACAAGGCAGAAGCCTTTCACAAAAGAAGATTTGGCGAAAAAAACGGGCTTTTGCAGCTTTGTTTACAGCAACTATCTTGCCGACCCGGAAAGGCAGGAAATTTTTGACAAATTGTCCGCGTATAAAAAGGTTGACTCAGGCGGCGCGTTCCTAAATAACATTGGCGGCCGGGTCAAAAACAAACTCGCCTTTGAAATGGAACATAAGTTCTCCATAGCTTTTGAAAATTCTTCAAGCAGCGGCTATACCACAGAGAAGCTCACGAATGCCCTGGTGGCAAGGACCATACCCATCTATTGGGGCAATCCGGATGTGGCTAAGGAATTCAACCAGGACCGGTTTATTAATTGCCATGCCTACAAAAATTTTGACGAGGTAGCCGCAAGGGTTAAAGAAATTGACCAAAACGACGAACTGTATTTGAAAATCATCAATGAGCCTATTGCCGCGCCGGGCCATGATTTTGAGGCTGTGCGCCAAGGTTTGGAAAATTTTCTGCGGCATATAATTGACCAGCCGCTAAATGGCGCCAAACGGAGGAAAGTTAGCCTCGCGCGGGCAGCGGCCCTGGAAGCCGCCGAAGCCCAAGTGGCCAAGTATTTGAAAAGAAGGAATTCCTTTAAAAAACTGCTCGCGCGGCTATACAAGCCTTTTAAAAAAATAGCTTTTTTTGAAAAATGGAAGCAAAAGGCTTTGGCCAGGCAGCTGCATAAAAAATAATACGCGTTTCGTATTTATAGTATTATTATGTCCGACAGCTTAACACATCGAACTATAAAAAACAGCGTTTACAGCCTGATTGGTTTTATTGGGCCGCTAATCCTTTCTTTTGTAACTTTGCCGATTATTATCCTGGGGCTCGGGTCTTCCCGGTTCGGCTTTTATTCTTTGCTCAATTCCGTTTTTGTGGTTTTCAGCCTCCTGGATTTTGGCATCAATTATACTTTTACCAAAGACTTATCCGAAAACCGCCAGAGTCCGGGGGGGCGGGAGCTTTCGGTAACTTTCAGCTCCACGACAATTTTATACGCTTTGCTCGGGGGGTTTGCCATGGTGTGCTTGTTTTTGTTCCAGGGTACTTTTCGTTCTGTGTTTAAGATACCTGACGGATTTATTTCTTCTTTTGGCCTGGCTTTTTTTATAATGGGCCTGTCATTTCTTATGAAGATGCTCACTGTGTCCCTGATGCAGATCCCTTATGCCCTCCAGCGCCAGGACATAATCACAAAAATCAGCTTGGCCAATAACGCGTTCCTGCAAATCGGCAGCGTTATTGTCCTAAAGACCGGCCACAGCATTATGTCGCTATTGGTAATCCAGTTAATGTCATCAGCCTTTATGCTTTTAAGTTTGTATTTTGCCTGGCACCGGCTTGCGCCGGATTTAAAATTTGTGCCCGTCCTCTCCAAAAGAGTACTAAAAACCATAGGCAGGCAGGGCTTTTGGGTGTTTTTAAGCAATACCATGGGCAACATTTTAGCCCAGCTCGACAAGTTTGTGCTTGGCGCTGTTTGGGGGCCGACCTCAGTGGGCTACTACAGCGCCGCGCAGATGGTTCCGGAAAAAATTTCCTCCACCTCGTTCAGCCTGTCGCATATTTTTTTCCCCATATTTTCCGAAGCTTACGCTTACAAGCAGGACGTGGAAAACAGGGTAAGGGCGATTTTTCGCCGCTCTCTGGGGATTATTTCGCTGATTACCGCCGGATTAACCGTGCTGGTCCTGCTTTACGGCTACCAGTTAGTCCGGTTTTGGGTAAGCAAAGATTTCGCCGACCACACCGCGCTGGCCGTGCCTATATTGGCCCTCACTTATTTTTTACTTTCTTATAATATTTTTTTCCACGCTTTTCTAAGCGGCCTGAAAGCGCTGAAATTTTTAGCCATAAGCACCATGGTTGTGGCGCTGGTGGATGTGGCCTTTATGTTTTTATTAATACCCCGCTATGGCATAAACGGCGCGTCCGCGGCTTATTTGCTCAGCGGTCTGCCTGTTTTGGCATTCCTGTATTTTATTGAGCGACGCTATTTGTTGAGCCCCTCCCTGGAATGCTTAAAGTTTTATGGGGCGATGTTTTCCAGGATATTTTTTACCAGCGGCCTGGCGTTTATGATTGGCTGGTGGTTCCTGCGCCCGCTGGCTGGCAGCTTAGGTTTAGTTATGGCAATCGGCGCTTTAACTTTTGGCGTATACCTCGCGATTTATTGGTTGCTGGGATTTTTCGCGCCCGAGGACATAGCTTTGTTTAAAGTTTACCTGGGCCGTTTTTTAGGCGCGTTTAAAAAGCCGAAGGCTTTGTGAGCGGCTTTTTTTAGGACTTATGCGTTCAATGGTCATCTTCGCGCAAATAGCGCAAAATAGAAGGTTTATACCCGACTATCATCAATTTTTGATGAATAGGTGTCGTTTCCGGCGCGAAGATGACCATTGGGGAGCCTAATGCGTAAGTCATCTTTTTATGATAATCTGTAATATATAGGATATTGTAATCATGAAAATTCTAGAAGTAAAAGATTTAAGCCTTCCCGGTGTTAAAGTCATCCGTTACGGAAAATTTCCCGACCAAAGAGGCTATTTTGCCGAGACTTTCCGGAAAAGCGATATTCAAAAAAACGAGAATTTAAGTTTTTTGCGGGACCATGATTTCGCCCAGATCAACGAGAGCTATGCGGTTCGGGGGGTTATTAAGGGATTACACTGCCAATGGCAGCCGCCTATGGGCAAACTGGTCCGTATTATCCGCGGCCATATGGTGGATATGGCCCTGGACATACGCAAAGCTTCCCCGACATTCGGCAAAATTATTTTGTACGATATGCCGGATACTTCCAAAGAGGATTTTGGCGAATGGATATGGATCCCTCCCGGGTTTGCCCACGGCATGCTTTTTGCCGAAGAGAGCATAATAGAATATTTTTTTACTGCCGACTATAACCCCCTGGCGGAAGCGGGTATTTATCCGCTGGCCGAAGACTTGGATTGGTCTTTATGCGAGCCTGTTTTAAGGGAAAAATTTCAGGAGCTGGCAAAGCAAAATGTTATTTTAAGCGGCAAGGATAAGCAGGGCCTTAGCCTTGAAGCCTGGGCCGGGGATCCGAGGTCGGAAAATTTTGCCTATCGCTAAGCAATCCAGGAAGGGGGCAAATTTTTTTCTATTTCGATATTCCCAAATTTTTGGCTTTCCCGGGGCCCGTATTTTTTTGCCCAGGCAGCCATTTTTTTAATGCCTTCTTCCAGGGAAATTGAGGTTTTAAAGCCAAAAGTTTTTTTGGCTTTTTCGTGGTCTGAATAGGCAATCTTAACTTCATTGCGCGCGGGCAAGTAGTTAATCGGCACGTCCCTGCCCATGGCTGCCATAATGGTTTTTGCAAGCAAATTTACGGTAAAAGGCTCATCCGCCCCAATATTAAAAATTTGACCGTAGGCTTCCTGTTTAAAACCTGACAAGGCAATAATGGGGGCTATGTCCCCAATATAGGAAAAAGCCCTTTGCTGCTGACCATCGCCGAAAACTGTGAGGGCTTGCCCTTGCATTATTTGGTTCATAAATATGCCTATGACATTCCTGTACTTGTCGCCAATATTTTGTTTTTCGCCGTATACATTGTGCGGACGGAAAATTACGTAATTAAGCCCGAACATTTCATGCGCGGCCTTTAAATCCATTTCTACGGCAAATTTGGAAATGCCATACGGGTCTTCCGGCATGGGCGCAGTGCTTTCCAGCATAGGCGACTGCCCGGCCCCGTATACGGCAATGGAGGAAGTGAACACAAAGCATTCCACGCCGTAATTGACCGAGGCGTTTATGAGGTTTACGCTGCCTATAAGGTTGTTTTCATAATTGAACCTGCGGATGAAATGGCTTAAGCCTTCGGCCGCGTATGCCGCTAAATGGTAAACATGGGTGAAGCCATGTTCCTTAAATAATTTTTCAATCAAAGCGGAATCATTGATGCTTCCGTTAACGAATTCCGCCTGGTGGGGAATGTTGTCCTTAAAACCACCCGATAAATCATCTAAAACTACAACTTTATGGCCCAGCTTAAGCAACTCATCAGCCACATGAGAACCAATGAATCCGGCTCCGCCGGTAATTAGAATTGTTTTTGACATAGTACTATAATAAGGCATTTTTTATGTTTTGGAAACTATGTTAAAATTTAACGTATGACTAAGTATTCAATCGGCATAGTGACTTACGTAAAAAGGTTTGAAAAGTTTTTCAAGCCATTGGTTTTGAGCCTGGAAAAATATTTTCCCCGCGTGGAAAAAAATTATGTCTTAAACGGCTTTTACGACAGGGCTGTCCAGCAGGATTATTTGGAAAAGGCCAGGGAGTTTTTGCGCGGCACTTCCGCTTCTAACGTCGTTGCTTATGATGAAAACCAGTCGCTCTCCAAATGCTGGAACCAGCTGGTATTGCATTCCGCTGCGCCTAAGATACTTATTATGAATGATGACGTAGAAATAGGCCGGTTGTTCAAGTGGTGCTTGGAAGCGCAAATGCGGATGTTTGAAGCGGCGGTAATTAATAAAAGCTGGAGCCATTTTTTTATTTCCAAAAATACCATCAGGCAGGTTGGGTGGTTTGAGGAAAGGTTTCCCGGCGTAGGACACGAAGACGCGGATTATGCTTTAAGGATGGCGCTTGCGGGAGGCAGGAAGTTTATACCGCGCATGTTTGAGCACAACATCTACTGTTTCGGCATACACAATATTGTCGCAAAAAATGAAGACCCCGGCTGGAAACAGGTTTCGGCATCTATAAATAATAAATACACTTCGGCTAACAGCGATTTTTTTGACTCTAAATGGGAATCAAGCCCAAAGCCCCTTGAAGGAGGCATAAACGCTTATGGCCAAAAGTATATGAGAATCAAACCAGGTATGGAAACCTCTATGTTTTATGATTTTGCCTTGCTGGACAGGCCTTTAAAGTCGCCTTTAATTTAGTTTATTCAATTACCGCCGATTGCGTCGGTGGATATTTTAGGTATTATAAAAATACCCCGCGTAGATGCGTGGGTATTTGCGTAGATTTCTAAAAGATTATCCACTTGACTTTTGTCAGAGAGAGTCCGATAATATTATCGGACTCCAATAGAGGGCAATTAATTTCAAATATATGCTAAAAAAGTTTGAATTATTTGTCCCCAAAGTGCAGGTTTCGCTCCAAGTTTTAAAAGAATATTTAGAATTAGCAAAAAAGTTCATAGCCACATTGTTGGCTTTTTTGTTTTTTATTACGCCTTTGGCTCCCGTTTTTGCCCAAGTTGATGTCCAACTACCCGACCTGCCCGTTATTGAACAGCCTACAACAGAAACGCCGGACGTGCCCACAGAACCGGAGGCGGACTTTTCCGGAATCCTTGATGCTTTAAATAATGCCCCTGAATCTCAGCCATCGACGCCGGAAGTTCCGGACCCTACATCATCAAATGAATCTCTTAACCAAGAAGAAAGTAAAGTGCCTGATTCAGTAGAGGAGCCGGCGGTTTTAGAGCAAGAAGCGGATGCTAACCCGGAAGAGGAAAATCAGCCGGAGAGCCTTTTGTCCGAATCGCAAATTGATCCGAATTTAGATTTGAATTCAGGTAAAAATAAGACCCAAGCTGTATTGCCGGACGTGGATAATTCAACCGGAGCCCTTACTTATACTTACCCCATTTCCGTGCCGCCCGGAAGAAACGGCATACAGCCGAACATTTCCCTAAGCTATAACAACCAAAAGGGCGGCGAGAATTCAATAGCAGGTTACGGCTGGGAAATAAGCGGCATTCCCTACATTGAGCGGATTAATAAAAACGGGACGGATATTTTATATAGGGACCTAACCAACTTCACGTCTTCAATCAGCGGAGAGTTGGTGGCCAGCACAACGGCAACTTCAACCGCTATTTTTATTCCCCGTATTGAAACCGGTGACTTCATTTCCTATACTTACAGTTCCTCAACCGCTGTTTTTATTGCAGTGGATAAACAGGGTACTACCTATACTTATGGGAGTTCAACAGATTTCCGGCTTAATGACCCTGATGATGCCAGCCGAATTTTTAAGTGGATGATTTCCGAGATTAGGGATACGAACGGTAATTACGTAAAATTTGAATATTACAAAAACCAGGGACAAATCTATCCGCAAACAATTACCTACACGGGCAATGGGATTGTTGATGGGCCGTTTACAGTGGTTTTCAACCGTGAGGCTGCCAACTATGAAATTAAATCTTATAAAACCGGTTTTCTTTCAACCACGGCATACAGGTTAAAAAGTGTTGCGACTAAATTTAATAATGCCACAGCAACAGTTTATAGTTTGGCCTACACCACAGGCCAAAACGGCAACCGGCAGATGCTGGCTTCTGTTACTGAAACCGGAATAAACGAGTTGGGCGCCAGTGTAAGCCTGCCGCCCGTGGCTTTTACTTACCAGATTAACGCGCTTACTTCGGGGGATTGGGAAGAAACAAGCGTTTCCCCGCCGACATATATTTACCAATGCAGCGGCGGTGGACCAGACCAGTATGCGGGAGGCGTACTTTGGGGTACGGGTGTAGATATGGGAGATTTTAACGGCGATGCGATTTCTGATGTCGCCATTTCCTATGGTGTGCCGGGCTGTGCCAATCCTGCAAAAACTTACTTAGGCCCCAATTTTGCGGCTGAAGATCAGTTTATCGTACCGGAAAAGCTCCAAACCTCATCCTCCGATGACTTTAATAGCCGTTTTTTGAATGACATAAACGGCGACGGGTTGGCGGATGAGGTAGGCGCTCCGTATGCTTATTTGAACACGGGCAGCGGTTTTGCGGCAGCCAGCAGTACTTATGCCAACAGTTATGATCCGGATGATACAACTAACTGGCCAAAAATTATTGACCTAAACGGCGACGGTTTGGCGGATTATTATATAGAGTCTTCGGATGATATGTATCGCAACAACGGCACAGGTTTTTATTTGGACAATCAGTTTGGCTATTCTCCGGTTTTTTCACCTTATGCATTTTACTATGCTGACCTAAACGGCGATGGTTTGCCTGACTATATATTTAGTTATCATAAATTAGCCGGCGGTAATCCGGAAGAATGGCTCAGCGGCGCTAACTTAAACGACGGTAACGGAAGTTTTGAAGCTGTGGAAGAATTAATTTCTCCTTTGGTATTGGATACCTATAATTCAAACGGGTCTCCCTCGGATACCCACAAATATACCCTCGCCGACTTTAACGGCGACGGTTTGGCGGACATAGTCGGCCCAAATATTTTTATAAATACCGGCGATGGCTGGGGCGCTACGACCACCCCGCCTATGACCATAGATTCGGCGGATCCCAGGTATTTTAAGGTTATGGATTACAATGCCGACGGCATGCCGGATGTTGTCCACGAAGACGGCGCAATGTGGGTGAGCAATAAACCCGTGCCGGATATGCTCAAAAAAGTTTCCTATCCGGCAGGCGGGTTTACGGATATTACTTACAAATCCAGCTATGAAGCTTCCACTACTTTGCCTTATGTTCTGCAGGTAGTAGATACAATTACAACCAGCGACAATGCTAGCACTACAATGTCTTTAAGTTTTACTTATGCCGACGCTTACCATTATTACGCTACCTCCACGCCCTTGGACCGCAAGTTCGCGGGTTTTGGGGCAATAACCAAAACCGACAGCGCGGGCAATTATACCAAGACTTATTTCCACCAGGGCAACGGGAGCGATTCCAACCATGGGGAGTACCAGGACAATTATTGGAAAATCGGCAGGTCGTACAGGACGGAAATTTACGATGACAGCGATAATTTATACAAAAAAATCATCAGCAAATGGGATTACGCGACTTCCACAGCCACTTCTACAGCCGCGTTCGTTAAACTGACCCAAACCCTAGAGCAGGACTACGACGGTTTGGGTACACATAAAGATAGAGCTTATAGTTATATCTATAGCGACACTAACGGAAATTTAAGCCAAAAAGTGGAGTGGGGAGAGGTAACCGGCAGCGATGACGGCAGTTTCAGCGACACCGGCACGGATAAATTCACTACCGCCTATAGCTATGCCACCAGCGCTACCACAAGCATAACCAGCCTTTTGAGCCAGTCGACCATAACTGACCAAAGCGACAGCAAAGTCAAAGAAGATAAATATTATTATGACAATTTGGCTTTTGGGATTGCTGACAAAGGGAATTCCACAAAGCGCGAAATGTGGAAAAATAGCTCCAATTACATAGATACGGAAAAAACTTATAACAGTTATGGCTTGGTTACACAGGTGAAAGACCCGCGCGATAAGGCAACGAATTACAGCTACGATTCGTATAATCTTTATCCGTCAAGCGTAACTAACCCGGTAAGCCAGGTCACGCAATATTTGTACGACTACTCTTCGGGTAAAGCGGCCACCACTACGGACCCGAACGGCAACATTTTTGTGAATGTCTACGACGGCCTGGACAGGCTTTTGCTTGCCAAACAGCCTAATCCCAGCGCTACATCTACCTTAGAAACAAAGACGGCCGTTGCCTATACGGATACTTCCGGCGCGGTAAGCGTTCACCGTACCGACTATTTAAATTCCGCGACCAGTACGGAGAGCTATATTTATTTGGACGGTTTAAACAGGAAAAAACAGGAACGCGCGGAAGCCGAGGGTTCTAATTACGCTGTAAAAGACTATTCGTACAATAATCTCGGGCTTTTGCAAAAAGAATCCCTGCCTTACTTTTCAAGCGGTACTGCTTCTACCACCGCAACCTCGACTTCGGCTCTTTACAGCAATTTTACTTACGATGCCCTTAAGCGGGCTACAATTATAAGCACGGCTGTGGGCACCACGACTAACGCTTTTGGCAACTGGGAAGCAACCACTACCGACCCGAGCGGCAACGAGAAAGGTTATGTTTATGATGCCTATGGAAACCTTACCGGGGTGGAGGAGAATCACGCCGTGGAAAGCACCGTGGGCGAACTTTACTTAACCGATTTTTACAACGATGCCAACCTTGTTTCCTACTGGCGTTTTGAAGGCAACAGCGCCGACAGTAAGGGCAGCAACAACGGCACAAGCACAAACATAACTTATGGTTCCGGTAATGGTAAATTCGGGCAGGGGGCGCTGGTCGGAGCGGCGGGAAAAATTTCTTTAGGCAACCCGGCCAACTTAAGGATGGACGTCTTTACCATAAACTTTTGGCTGGTTTCTAAACCGACTGCGACCACTTCTCCAAAACTCATTTGGGCAAGGAACCCCAGCGGCGATACGGTGGCGGAATTCGGCTTTGGCTGGGCCTGGGACTGGTCGGACAATTCCCAATTTAGGGTGGTGGTAGACAACAATGCGGGTTCGGGTGAACAACGGCAGGTGGGCTCCTTGACTTACAGTTCTTTTAACAACGGCGATATGGTCACTGTGGTGGGGAACTGGCCTATAGTCACGGTTTACATCAATGGCGTGGAAATGGGCAGTACAGCTTCCTTTACCCAGCATTTTACCAATAACATCAACTCTCCCACTACAGCTATAGGGGCTAATGGCGCGCATCAATACAGCGCCACTGGCATGAAAATTGACGACATGTCAGTATTCAGTAGGGTTTTAAGCGAAAGTGAGATAGATGAGTTATACAATGGCTCGTCCGTGGAAGTTTATGACAACTACACAACCCAATACCAATACGATTACAACCGCAACCTGACTAAAATTACGGACGCCGCGGGCAATATTAGGAATTTTACTTATGACGGTCTCGGCAGGAGGACAGGCGCGGAAGATTTGCACGCCTCGGGTGACGGCACTTATGGAAGTTTCGCTTACACCTATGACGACTCTGGCAATTTAACCCAAAAGGTTGATCCTAAAAGCCAGACTACAAATTTTACTTACGACGACATTAACCGGGTATTGACAGAAGACTACACCGGAGCCGGAGGCACGGAAGTCACTTATACTTACGATTCTTGCACCCAGGGCAAAGGCAGGCTGTGCACTGCATCGTCAACTGCCGTTACCATTGTTAATGCTTACAATGCTTTAGGCCAGCTTACAAACACCACTAGCACTATTAGTTCGGTGGCTTATCCGACAGCCTATACTTATGATCGCCAGGGGAACCAACTTACCATTGTAAGCCCTGATGGCTCCAGCGTTAAATACAATTATAATGGCGCCGGCCAAGTGGAAACCGTGCAACGAAAAGAGTCTACGGACGGCGCTTACCAGGATTTGGTTTTAGATTTGGATTACGGCCCCCACGGTAAAATTATTTACCAGGAAAATGCCAATTGCACGGAAACCACGAATACTTACGACGCCAGCCAGCTCTACCGTTTGAGCCGCAAGGTTACAATAACCTGTTACCAAGAAGAAAGCCTGTTTTTGTATCAACCGCCGCCTGGGCAAAGCGAAGAAGAATTTAAAGAGGAGCAAACTATCCCGGAATTTTTTGCGCCTGCCACCCCCACCAGCACACCGACTTCAACAAAAGATTCCCTTTTGCCGACTTCGACGCCGGACAGCCTGTCTACCTCCACTTTGGTTTCCTATGGTGAACAAAGGCAAGGGATTTTTTCCAGAGTTTATGGCGCGTTAGCCGGTACAATTTCAAAAATTACAGATTTTATAACCCAGCAGTTTATGCCCAAAACCGCTTTTGCTGCAGCCGAGGAATTATATGATACCTCTCTCTACAACGATTCCAACCTTGTTTCCTACTGGCGTTTTGAAGCCGATAGTAACGACAGCAAAGGCAGTAATAACGGCACCACCACAAATATTACCTATGATGCGGGTTATGGAAAATTTGGGCAGGGAGCGTTAGTCGGGACATCGGGTAAAATTTCACTTGGTAATCCTTCCAACTTAAGGCTGGACACTTTTACCATAAACTTTTGGATGGTTGCCAAGCCAACTGCTACAACCTCCCCCAAACTCATTTGGGCAAGAAACCCAAATATGGATTCTGTTGCGGAATTCGGCTTTGGCTGGGCCTGGGATTGGTCGGACAATTCCCAGTTCCGTGTGGTAGTGGACAATAACGGCGGCGTAGGGGAACAAAGACAGGTTGGTTCGCTTACGTACAGTTCTTTTAATGACGGCGATATGGTAACAGTAGTCGGAGACTGGCCTATAGTCACAGTCTATATTAACGGTGCAAATATGGGCAGTACAGCTTCCTTTACCCAGCATTTTACCAATAACTACAATTCTCCCACCCAGGCCATTGGTGCGAATGGCGCGCATATATACAGCGCTACCGGTATGGAGATTGACGATATGGCAGTCTTCAGCCGGGTTTTAAGCGAAAGCGAAATATCCAGCCTTTATACGGGAATATTAAACATTCAGGACCTAACTTATACTTACGACGCCAACGGGAATATCACAGGAATTACAGACGCTTCCATTACTGATTCGGCCAGGACCGTCACGTACAGTTACGATGACCTTAACCGCTTAATCAACGCTTCCACCACTGCTGCCACCGCTATGCCCTATCATAACAGCTATACTTACAATGCCCTGGGCAATATGTTAACCAGGATGGACAATGGCAGTACCACTACGTATACCTATGCTACTGGAACTGCGGCTTACCTTAACCCACATGCAGTAGCAACCACTACATCTGGCAGTGCTTATGCGTACACTTACGATAATAACGGCAATCTACTGACGGCGAGAATAGGGAGCAGTACCCCGGCTTCGTCTTATACCTGGGATTATAATAACAGGCTAACTCAAGCTGTTGTAAATGGAACGGCAACTAGTACCTACCAATATGACCCTTGGGGTCAAAGAACTAAACAAGTAGCTGGCGCAACCACAACAATTTATTCCAGCAAATTTTACAATGTCACGGGCTCAACACCAACAAAAAATATCTTCTTACCAGATGGGACAATGATTGCCACGGTAGTTGGAACTGGAACATCTACCGCCGTATCCTATGTGCATACAGACCATTTAGGTGGAGTAAATGTTTCCACTAATGATTCGGGGGAAGTCAGCCAGCTCATTGACTACCTGCCCTACGGCGGCAAGCGTATTGATGAGCAATCCGGTGCCGACTCCACAAGGCAATTTATCGGAGAATTTTATGACGACTCCACATCACTTAGTTATCTTAACGCCCGTTATCTAAATTCAAATAACGCAAAGTTCACTTCGCAAGATCCGATGTTTTGGGATTTTGATCAAGCTTGGCTAGTTGACCCGCAAAGTCAGAATTCCTACAGCTACGCGAGGAATAATCCATTAGTATATATTGACCCAGAAGGGTTAGATAGTTATATATTTTATGATAAAAGTAATTTTTCAAAACAGGCACAGGCGCAAAGCGACCAATACGAAGAACAATATAATACCCCAGTACATATGGTTCCAGTATCTACGACTCAAGAATTTGCAGATTCTTGGAATGGAATGGGGAGTGATGGCGAATCTATAGATGGCGTTTCTATTTTATTTCATAGTGGTGGTAGTGATGAAGCAAATACTATATCGATAGACGCAGATAATGGGCAATATTTAACTACTTCTCCGCTTAAAAAAACCCCTTCAGGTAAAGATGCATATTATTTGGGAGATTTGCAAAGCAAAGAAGCCAAGCAAATCAATTTGTTAACTTGCGAGGGAGGCAATGTTAATTTAGCAATGAATACAGCAAAATTTTTGGCGGTTAAGAATAAAACTGATGTATATGCTTGGGATGGTAAAGTCAGTTTTTCAAGAGGTTCATATTTGCCAAGATCTACGAGCCCTTGGTCTCAGCCACTTTTTTTCAGTAGTAACGGAAGAGCTCCGTATGGACAGGTAAAGTATAAACCTGATGGTAGCTATAGCATAACTGGTAAAAACATAAATCCATATAAATGGTATAATTATTTATTCGATCATTAAGCATTATTAAAAATGAATAAACAGAAAAAATTTATTATTTTTTATTTGATTCTTTATATTTTGTTTGGTATCAGTAACATCTATATATACAAGGATTCAAAATCGCTTATTGAAGGAGGCTTGGGAAGCTTGTTATACATTGTTGATTTACTATTCATATTTTTTATATTTCTTCATTCTAGAAAGAAGTTAGAAAATAAAATAATTTTTAGGTTTAATATTGTTGTGTTGATCTGTTGGGTATTAGTTTTGACATATGTATATAACTACGGTTGGTGGGTGCTTAATTAAAGCCCTTGCGGATTACTTCGCGGATTTTCTTCCATGCCCTCAGGCGTCCCGCGTCGGGTTTAGGAAAGGTGTTGTTACACTCTCTATCCGCTGTTTTGTTTTATTGTCAGCGGCCTTACCGCAAGGCGCTTTTCTCCACAAGACATTGATGACGCCGTTGTTAAACTAAGTCCAGGATGAACTGTTGATAACTTTGTTTTTTCAATTATGACTAAAAAGATCTCAAAAATTGCTAAAAGTCTTATAGTAATAGGGCGGGATATGGCCATAGAGCTTCCTAAGCTACTGACCCCCAAAGTCATAGAAAATCCTATAGAGCCGGTGGTTAATTTCCTGCAAGGCTTGGCAACGAGGGGTATTTCTAGATTGCTAGAAGATTACCGCCAGAAAAAAGATGCAGGAAAAGTCAAAACAGAAGGCTTTATTACGGATAAGCCCGTAGCTTCTTTTGTTGACCTACTTAAATTCATCGGACAGGATATACCGGATGAGGAAAGATTAAAAGCCTTAAAATCAATTTTCTTCTACGGGATAAGAACAGAGGCTACAGAGCAGGATGAGATATTGGCCTATGAATTTTTGCAAACCGCTAAACGATTAAGCGGCACTGAAATTTTAATTTTAAGGGCTAATTACGAGATAGCGAAGGGTAAAGTCGCTCAAGGAATCACAAGCGATGCTTTATCTAATGCCAAAGACCACCGTTCTACCTGGAGAGTGGTAGTAGCAAGGCAGATGGGTTACGAAGGGATGGAGGCAATGGTTATAAAATACGAACCGAATTTAGAATCGTTAGGCTTAATTTCGCCTAGACATGAAATGGACAGGTTGCAGGGACAGTTTGAAATGACCCAAAATCTCCGTTTAACAGGGATGGGTGTTAAATTTTGTGAATTTATTACCAGCAAATAGGACTAGCCCATTAGTCAAAATATCTTTTCAAAATCTCCTTAAAGGTTGTTTCTATGCTGGAAGCTTCAACTTCAGTCAAGAATAACAAAAAGATCCTGGAAATCCTCCAAGGTTCTTTCTGGGATGCTGATCCTGTTGCCCGGGTTGCACATCAGGAATTTGGAGAGGGTGTTGGCCTAGCCACTACCACTACGTACACCTATGCTACAAATACCCCTGCTTACCTTAATCCGCATGCGGTAGCTACTACAACTGCCGCCTCGGCAACCAGATATACCTATGACAATAACGGCAACCTTACCTCTACTGCTGTCGGGACTTCCACTACTGCCAGCTTTACTTGGGACTACAACAACCGGATGACGCAGGCGGTGGGGAATTCGGCAACTAGTACGTACAGTTATGATCCAGGAGGGCAGAGGGTGAGTATGACGGTTGCGACTACTTCATCGGCGACGACCTACTATCCGACCAAGGGGTACAATATAACCGGAAACACCCCGACCAAACATATTTTCTTGCCGGACGGAACAATGATAGCAACCGTAGTCGGCACTGGTACGTCTACCACGGTCAGCTATATTCACACCGATCACCTCGGCGGAAGTAACGTTATAACCAACGACGCTGGAGAAGTGGCACAACTCACAGATTATTACCCTTATGGCAATACTCGATTAGACGAAAAAACCAGCTTCAACGAACAGAGGAAGTTTACGGGGCATGAGTATGACAGTTCAACTGGCTTGTCGTATATGAATGCGAGGTATTATAATCCAACAATTGGAAAATTTGTTAGTGTTGACGCTGCGTTTTTAGCAGCAGGGGATGAAAGTCAGATACAGCAACTGACCCGATTGGAATTACAACAATATTTATCAGATCCGCAGGGGATGAATAGTTATAGCTACGCCAGAAATAATCCGTTAACCAACATCGACGCAACTGGCAATTATTGGTTTTTTGCGAAAACCAGAGCTTCGAGAGATATTAGAAATAATAGTGAAAATATAAAAAATGCCGCGGATATGTATAATGACGTAACACCGAGCATGGTTGCGTCAGTGATTTATCAGGAAAGGCTAGGTAAAGGCGGTGTTAATCCATTTGATATGGCGGATTCGGTTTTGGGTTTACTCGGAGTTGATACATCAATAGGTCTAGGGCAGGTAAAAATAAGCACAGCCGCAATGTTGGTGAATAAAGGTTATGTTGATAAAGAAAAGGTGGGTATAAAAGACAATTTTGATGTGAGTTATGTAAACTCATTACGTGATGATAAAAACAATACAATTTTTGTAGCGGCGTATTTACAATATTTAATAGATGAATGGAAAGACGAATATCCTGATATAGTAAATGATATAGGTGTATTATCAACGTTGTACAATCAAGGTGTGGGTGAGCCGCACTCAGACCCAGAGTCAAGTCAAGGATTTGGGATAAAAGCACAACAGAGTTATACTTACGTTAAGTCCTTATTAGAAGATAAACGCAAATAAAATAATATGAAATATATAATTTTATTATCAATATTTTTTGAAGCATTTTGGATCTCTGGATTTATTTTAGGTGGTGAGTATCCTGAAGGTGTTATAGTACCACTGGCCATCTCAACAATAATGTTAATCTTGTTTTTCCGTTTGGTTGGAGAATACAAAAAAAATTATGCTTTAGCTTTATCGCTTATTGGCTTGCTATTATTAATGGCTGTGGGGGAATGGAGCTTTATACATTTTAAAGGCGCCAACTATTATTATGAAAATTGGAAGGGGATGGACTTGAGTGAGTACCGAAGAATGTTACTATTTTCCGCAATAGTGGCCTTATATCAGTTAATAAAGCTAGTTTTTATAATAGGATCTCATCTTATTAGTAATAAAGAAAAAAGGAGCTATTTAAGGAGTTAATAAATAGGTCATGTCCTGCTCTGTAGAAAACATCAATTTTATGATAAAATATAGTCATGCAAACATCAAAATCACCAAAACAAATAGCGTATATGGCCTACAATTCTGCCAAGTTGGCTCT
>Ga0209542_10007559_pt1 | contig 20619 bp, 20 predicted proteins | sample RifCSPhighO2_01_FD_184028 | JGI IMG/M metagenome (GOLD analysis project Ga0209542, IMG submission 184028) | Soil microbial communities from Rifle, Colorado - Rifle CSP2_plank highO2_0.1 (SPAdes) (version 2) | ecosystem: Environmental > Terrestrial > Deep subsurface > Rock core/Sediment ...
CGATTTTTGAGCGCTGGAAATCCTGGGAGTTTTGTGGGATTATATATAAATGTTATTAGAAGCGGTTCGATGGTCAACATCCGTAGCCACCATATTGGTAGCGGTTTTCGGGTATAGCGACCAGATTCATCTTATATTTCAGCGGCAAAGCACCGGCGGACTCTCTTTTGTAATGATTCTCTTGGCTTTTTTTTCATGGGCAAGCTATACGCTTTATGGCTGGCTTCATAAAGATAAGAAACTTTTTTGGTCCAATCTTCTGGGGACGGTTTTTATCTCCGTCATTTTATTGTCATTTTTCATATTTTAAGCCCAGGATTTTCCAGTAACGGCTCATGAATCTAATTCGTGGTATGCTATAATAAATCAGCATTAACAATAACTTTCGCTACAATGATTCATAAAGGAATTGCACCATTATTAATAGTCGTTATAGTTGCCGCGATGTTTGTGGTTGGCGGAGGTATTTATCTCGACCAGAAAACGAAAAGAGGATTTTCCGATGAGAAGGACAACATGATTTATAACGGCGAATCTGACAATAAAATAAATAACGCAAATAGCGATTTCAATGCGACATCAAGAATAAATACGGGAGCACCTAAGCAAGGCGATTTGCCGGGTAAAGTAAGCGCTGTAACATTGTTAAAAACTGCCCCGGTATTTCTCGACGAACAAATGTATTTTGATGTCATTGTAATATCTCAAAACAGCGAGTTTAGAGGAACAAAGATATATTCCAACATGCAAAATACCATTTCTGTTTTGAAGAAAGGCGGATATCCCGGAGCCCCTGTATCGAAACCGGAAGGCGAAATAATATCATTTTTGTATCCAGTCGCTGTTACTACGGCAAATAAGAATGATGTTATTGCTAAGGCAGCTATGAATAATCCGGTATCAATTTATTCCAAATCCGGCTTGCCAACTGTTTTTGATAAATTTACCGATGCTTTTTATGCGGATGTACGTTATTCAGAAAATCAAAAGATCGTGGAGGCATCAAAATTGGCAAAAAGCGGCAATCAGCTTATTGCAACCACATATGTAGTAGGCAAAACAATGATAGATAATTTGAAGGCTTACGAAGAAACGTATTGGGAAAATAAATTGAAGTCTAATTGGAAGGGAAAAGGATCGGTATCGATTAGTGTAAATTATGAGGACAATATTGTTGTTATTGAATCGGTTTCTGATTTCAGCGGCAATAATATTGATATATTTTACGATAGTATGAATTAATCTAAACAAAGGCGGCGGCGCACACTACCCTTGACTTTTTTATCATAAAAATGTATACTTAAAACACTTATAAATAACTAATTTTTTATGGGAAATTTTAACAGAGGAGGAGACAGGGAAGGACCAAGAGGAGGTTTCAGGCCGAGAGACAGGGAAGTATCAATGCATAGGGCTGTATGCAGTAATTGTGGGCAAAACTGCGAAGTGCCTTTTAGGCCGACCGGAGATAAGCCGGTTTATTGCAATAATTGTTTCGGGAAAAGGCAAGCTACCGGAGGCGATGGCGGAGGAAGAGGGGGAGAGAGGTATCCGAGGCGCGATTTCGGAGGAGGGGGAGAACCTAGACAAAATTTTGACGGCGCGAGAGGCGGAGGAAACGCCGACATAGTGCGCCAGCTGGAAGCCCTCAACACGAAGCTTGACCGGCTCATCCGCATAGTAGAGAAGCCGGTTCAGGCTGTAGAAAAACCGACGGAAACTCGCGAAACAAAAGATGCGAAACAGGGTACTTTGAAGCAGGCGGTGAAGAGAGCGGTTGATGCGAAAAAGAAAAAATAAATTTAACAATTAATACTTAAAAAGTATGTCCAAAAGGAGCACGGGGGTGGGTAAAAATAAAAAATCTCATTCAAAAAAGACAAAAAAGAGACTTGCTGTAAAATACGCGATGCTTGCGGCGAAAAAGAAAAGAAGGCATGGCTAAAGCGTTGCGGTAAAAAAAGTCCCGAGTTTTTTATATTCCAATTGAGCGCGCCGGATGTTACATTTGTCCTTATGACCCAAAAGGAGGCGCTTTCAATATTAAAAACAGGAGCGAATGTTTTTTTGACGGGGGAGCCCGGCTCGGGCAAAACCCATACTATCAATGAGTATGCGATGTATTTGCGCGGAAAAGGAATTGAGCCGGCTATCACGGCTTCAACCGGCATCGCGGCGACTCACATTGGAGGAATGACGATTCATTCATGGAGCGGAATAGGCATTAAAACAAATTTGGACGGATACGAGCTTGACAGAATTGCTTCAACCAAATATATTGTAAAACGGATTTTTTCCGCGCAGGTTCTGATAATTGACGAAGTTTCCATGCTGCTTCCGAATACCCTTTCTATGGTAGACGCGATTTGCCGAGAAGTAAAAAAAAGCAGTGAGCCCTTCGGAGGATTGCAGATTGTTTTGGTGGGGGATTTTTTCCAGCTGCCGCCAATCGTACCGGGAGACAGAGAAAAGGGAGAGAGAACGATTTTTGCCGATGACGCGGGGCCGAGGTTCGCCTATGATTCACCCGCGTGGAAGCGGACGAAGCCGGTTGCATGTTATTTAACCGAACAGCACAGGCAGGATGACAGCAAATATCTCGCGCTTCTTTCTGCTGTGCGCGGGAATATTTTTAATAGCGGCCATTTGGCGCATCTTGAGACGAGAAAAATCAGAGCGGGAGACGCGCCTTCCGGAACGCCGAAATTATTCGCGCATAACGCGGACGTAAACCGTGTTAATGACGAAATTCTTTCGGAGCTTCCGGGCAAAGTGAAGATTTTTTCAATGAGCTCTTCCGGGCCAGACGCGCTTGTGAAAGCTTTGAAGCGCGGGTGCCTTTCTCCTGAAAAGCTTTGTCTGAAAACAGGCACCGCGGTGATGTTCACAAAAAATAATTTAAAAGAAGGATACGTGAATGGTTCTTTGGGTGTGGTGGAGAGAATAGGCGAATGTCCGGTTGTGAAAATGAAAAGCGGAAGGCGGGTTGAGGTGAGCGCTCTCACATGGGCGATGGAAGAGGGGGGAAAAGTTTTGGCGCGGATTACCCAGCTGCCGCTCCGTCTTGCTTGGGCAATTACCGTTCACAAAAGCCAGGGTATGAGTTTGGACGAGGCAGTTATGGATTTGAGCGATGTTTTTGAATTCGGGCAGGGATATGTCGCGCTTTCGCGTGTAAGGAGGCTTTCGGGTTTGTATTTACTCGGCTGGAATGAAAGAACCTTTCAGGTGCACCCGGGAGTTTTAGCTGAAGACGAGGTGTTCCGGAAGCAGTCGGAGGAGTCCGCTTCGGTTTTCGGAAAGATGGAACAGGGTGCGCTAAAAGCGATGCATGAGCAGTTTGTCCGTGCGTCCGGCGAACCGGTTTCACCTAGTCAGAGCAGGTTTAAGAAAATAAAAAAAACTTACGAACCGAAATACATAATTTATGATTAGGAAAAGTAAAAAAAATCAAAAAGACGGCCAGGGAGCTTTATTTGAGTTTGCGGAAGCGGAAATCCCAAAGCCATATACGATCGGCGCGTATCTTAATTTTTTGAACGGAGAATTTAAGAGATACAAAGCACGCGTTATGGGGGAGATAAGCAGTCTGGATATCAGAGACACTTATTTATTTTTTTCGTTAAAAGACAAAAACGGCGAAGGACTGCTAAGTTGCTTTATGTGGAGAAGAAATTATGATATCGCCGGGGTTGACCTGGAGGTAGGCATGGAAATTATTGTTGACGGTCATCCGGAAATTTACGCGCCGTCCGGGCGGTTTAATTTCAGAGTTTCAATGGTGGAACTTGTCGGTGAGGGCGCTTTGAAAAAAGCGTATGAAGAGCTGAAGAAAAAATTGGAAAGAGAGGGGCTTTTCGTGGCGGAAAAGAAAAAGCAAATCCCCGAATTTCCGCAGCGTATCGGCCTGATTACTTCTGAGTCCGGCGCGGTTATTCATGATTTTTTAAATAATCTTGGGAAATATGGGTACCATATTATATTTGTAAATTCGCGGGTGGAGGGCCAGCTTGCGGTGCGGAGCCTTCTCGGGGCGGTAAAATATTTTGAAAATAAAGATATTGACGCTCTTGTGGTAATAAGAGGCGGAGGGAGTCTGGAGAGTCTGCAGGCTTTTAATAACGAAGCGCTTGTGAGGAAAATTGCCGGGTTTGGCGCGCCGGTGATCTGCGGAATCGGGCACGATAAAGACATTCCTCTTGCTTCTCTGGCGGCGGATATCGCGGTTTCCACACCGACGGCTGTTACGACTATTCTTAACCGTTCGTGGGAAAAAGTAGTTAACGATATTTTATCGTCCGGGAAAGACATGCTTTATAAATATCAGAGCGCGCTGGGTGAGGCCGTGCGCGATGTTGATTCGTTTTCCCCTGATTTGATAAGAGTTTTAGAAAGCGAGCTTGAAAATAAAAGCCAAATGCTGGATGATGCTAGTAGGAGACTGCAAATTCTGGACCCCGCGCGCCAATTAAAACTCGGATACAGCATTGTTTACGCGGGAGGGAAAGTACTGAAGACCGTAAAAAGCGCAAAGACGGGCGAAGAACTCCGCATCATGGTTTCCGACGGAAATATTAGTACCACTATTAAAAATATTAATAAATAAAAAATGGCTTTATCAAAAAATAATTTAAAAGATTCCCTGAAAAAATTAAAAGATATCGTTGACTGGTTTGATAAGCAGGAGGAGGTGGATGTTGAGGCGGGACTTCTGAAAATCAAAGAAGGAGCCGGGCTTATTAAAGAAAGCAAAAAACAGCTCAAGGTGCTGGAGAATGAATTTGAAAAAGTGAAAAAAGAACTGGCGGAGAACGAGGAATAGCCGGATTTATATGAAAAGGGAAGCGAAGTGGGATGTCGTAGTAATTGGCGGGGGTCCCGCCGGAATGATGGCTGCTGGCCGGGCCGCCGAGCGGGGGCGCCGTGTTTTGCTTCTTGAAAAAAATCCCGCGCCCGGGAAAAAACTTCTTATCACGGGAGGCGGAAGATGCAACATTACAAACAACAAGCCCGAAGTCCGCGCGATGCTCGCGGAATACAAAGAAAGCGGAAAATTTCTTTTTTCCGCGTTCACGCAGTTCGGCGTGAAGGAAACTATAAATTTTTTTAACGGCCTGAGGATGGAAGTAAAAGAAGAGGCGGAGGGAAGGATGTTCCCCGTTTCGGAAAAATCCCGGTCGGTCCTGGACGCGCTTCTTAAATATATGAAGCTGGGCGGGGTAATTGTGCGCGGGAAAGCCGAGGTTACGGATATCGTTTGCGACAAGCGCGCGGGAGAAATAATTATAACGCTCGCCGGCGCTTCCAAAATACGCGCACATTCATGCATTTTGGCAACCGGCGGAACATCACATCCGGAAACAGGCTCAACCGGCGAAGGGTTCGGATGGTTAAAAAAACTCGGACACACGGTAATAAAAAACGACGCGGCGCTCGTACCCATCGCGCTTCGGAATCCGTGGGTTAAAAAATTGGCCGGTGTGGCTCTCACGGACATCAAACTTACCACATTTAAAAACGGCGTAAAGCAAAAAATATATAAAGGTAAGGTGCTTTTTACGCACGTGGGTATCAGCGGTCCCACGGTTCTCAATATGAGCCGGGAAGTGGGGGAATTGCTCTACGGCAGAGAAGGGTCGGAGTACGCCGGAGAATCAAAAACGGCGCGCGGCGGGGACGTCGTAATTAATCTTGATCTTTTTCCAAATGAAGACGGCGGAGCGTTCTTTAAAAAACTTCAGGCGCTTCTTATTAAAGAAAGCAATAAAAAAATAAAAAATGCCCTTTCTTCGCTTATCCCGTCCGCTCTCATCAGTCCGGTGCTGGCGCTGGCGCGTATAGACGGCGAAACGCCGAATCATAGCGTGCGGTCTGCGGAGAGGAAGGTTTTGGCGGCGCTTTTGAAAGCCGTTCCGCTTTCCGTTGCCGGGCTTTTAGGGCAGGAGAAAGCGGTGGTATCTTCAGGAGGCGCGGCGCTCGGCCAGATAAATTTTAAAACAATGCAGTCGCGCCTCGTGCCGGGGCTTTATATGGCGGGGGATGTTTTAAATATCAACAGGCCTTCGGGAGGATATAGTTTGCAGCTTTGCTGGACAACCGGATACGTCGCCGGGAATAGCTGTTGACCATGGCTTGATTTTTCAATATATATATGCTAAAATGGAAGTTCGGTCGGAAAGGAAACAAAGTCGAGTTTTCTAAGAATTTAAAAAACATAAAAACAATCGTATGGCTGAAGGAACAGTAAAGACAAAAACGCCAAAAGGATTTGGATTTATTGCCCGCGAAGGCGAGACAAAAGATCTATTTTTTCACTCAAAGGAGCTGAAAGGCGTGACATATGACGAGCTCAAAGAGGGCGACAAAGTCACCTTTGAAGTGGTCCAGGGCGAAAAAGGCCCGGCGGCTACAAACGTCTCGCGCGTATAGGGCGCAGGAAAGAAGAACCGCCCCGCAGTTGCGGGGCGGTTCTTCTTTAGGAAAAATGATTTTTTATGCAGAAAACCGAAACAATTATTTCATTTGATAAAGTATTTTTTGAATACGGGCCCATAAAGCCTATTTTAGACGAGGTCAGTTTTTCTTTGCGGGCGGGTTCCAAAACCACGGTGATGGGACAAAACGGTGCGGGGAAAAGCACCCTTTTCGCTTTACTTACAAAAGCTTTGCCGGCAACTGTCGGCCAGGTGAATATCGCCGGCGATTTGACCATTGCCCATTCGCGGCAAGCCATTGCGCGGGCGGAATCAGAACTCACTATCCGTGAATTTTTTCAAAATTGTTTCGCACAAAAAGTTTATAACATTGATCCGATGATTGATAATGTCTTGGGAACCGTGAATCTGGAAGCGGCGAAGGAAAGAATAATAAAAACCTTTTCCGGCGGTCAGCAGGCGAGGCTTCTCCTGGCTTCAGCTTTGATACAGGACCCGGACCTGCTTCTTTTGGACGAGCCGACAAATAATTTGGACAAAGAGGGGATCAGGCATCTCACACAATTTTTAATTGATTACGAAAAAACGGTAATAGTTATTTCGCATGACGCGGATTTTTTGAACGCGTTTACTGACGGAGTTTTGTATCTGGACGCCCACACCAGGAAGATAGAGCAATATAGCGGCAATTATTTCGGTGTGGTGAAAGAAATTTCCGCCAGGATAGAAAGGGAGAACCGCCGGAACGCCCAGCTCGCGAAAGAAATTCAGGAAAAGAAAGATAAGGCGAATGTTTTCGGGCATAAAAGCGGACAGATGCGCGTTGTCGCGAAGCGCATGAGGGAAAAAGTGGAGGTGCTGGAGGAGCAGATGGTGGAAGTCAGAAAAGAGGATAAGGCGATACGCACTTTTATTATTCCCGCGGACGAGGATGTGAGAGGAGAGATGATAGCATTTCCAAAGAGGCATATTTCTTTATGGCGCGGACAGCATTTGTTGCTTAAAGGCCCGAACGGAATCGGGAAAAGCACTTTGCTTGAAGCGATCGCAAAAGGCAAAGCAAAAGAAGCCAGAGTGTCCGGCGGGGTAAAGATAGGCTACTATCGCCAGGATTTTTCATCGCTGAATTTTGAAGAGACGGTCAGACAGTCGCTTCTTTCTTCAATGGAGGAGCCCAACGAAGAAAGGATGCGCTCCATGGCGGCTGGGTTTTTGCTGGGGGCGGACGCCATCCGCACAAAGATTGGGGATCTTTCCGAAGGACAAAAAGGGCTCGTTGCTTTTTGCAGGCTGATATTTGAAAAGCCGGGGCTTTTGCTTTTAGATGAGCCGACAAATCATATTAATTTCAGACACATCCCTATTATTGCCGCTGCGCTTGATAAATTTGAGGGGGCGATGATACTTGTTTCGCACGTGCCGGAATTCGTTTCCAAAATACGCATTGATGAAATCATTGACCTTGAAAAATAATAGCGCGGCAAGCCCGGTATTTGCCAAATACTGTTCTTACCGCTTTTAAAAATGGTAATCTTAAATTAATGCTGATTGATGAAGTAAAAATTACGGTTGAGGCGGGAGACGGCGGGAGGGGCGCCGTTGCTTTTAATAAAAATTTAAAAGCTCTTGGCCCCGCGGGCGGCTCGGGCGGCAACGGCGCGAGCATATATTTTGAAGGCGCTTCAAACCTCAACGCCCTCGGTCAATTCAGATATGAAAAAGATATCAAGGCTAAAGACGGCGGTAACGGGCGCGGGCAATTCCGCGACGGCACGGACGGCCAGGACCTTGTTTTAAAAGTTCCCGTCGGCACGGTTATTAATAAAATCGGTTCAGCCGAAAAGCCCGCCGAGATATTAAAAGTAGGCGAGCGTGTTTTGATAGCGAAAGGCGGGCACGGCGGAAAAGGCAATTTTCTCTTCCGTTCTCCCAGGCTTACTACGCCACTTCGCTTTCAGGAAGGGCTCCCGGGCGAGCGTTTTACGCTCCGTTTGGAGCTAAAACTCATAGCCGACGTAGGGCTAATCGGCCTCCCAAACGCCGGTAAAACGAGCCTTTTAAACGAGCTTACGAATGCCCAGAGCAAAGTGGCAAATTACGCGTTTACGACCCTGGAACCGAATCTGGGGACGTATTACGAGCTGATATTGGCGGATATTCCCGGGCTTATTGAAGGAGCGTCGGGTGGAAAGGGTCTGGGGATGAAATTCCTCCGTCATATTGAGCGCACAAAAATACTTTTTCATTTGATCTCCGCGGAGTCGCCGGATTTGAGGAAAGATTACCGCGTCATCAAAAACGAATTAAAATCTTTCAGCAAGGAACTTGCCAAAAAACCCGAATATATCTTTTTGACGAAAAGCGATATGCTTCCGGCAAAAGAAATAAAAAAGAAAAGCGCCGGACTAAAAAAACTTAACAAAAATGTTTTAGCAATTTCCATCCATGACTGGGACTCGCTTGAAAAAGTAAAAAAAGTTTTAAATAAAATTAAATCAAAAAAGTAACGGAAAATATGCTTAAGAAATTATTTTTTTTCGCGAGTTTGCGGGAATTCTACGGCCGGAAAAATATATTGCGGCAACTTCTGGCGGCGGCTTTGACGTATATTGCCGTGATATCCGGGTTTGATTGGTATTATTATCTCACCACCCAAAATTCGGAACTTCAGGCTTTTCTTTTTCCGGCAATTATTTTGGGAGGGCTTTTGCCGATAGTTCTTCCGGCGGCTCTTTTATTGGCCGGAAAAATAACCGGGGATATGAGGACGCTGAATACCGCTTTTGCCGTAATTCAGTCGGCTCTTCTTGGCCTCATGGTCTCGTCTTTTTATAAAATATTTACCGGACGGATCCAACCGCCGCATTATTATTCGGGGAAGATCACAGACATAAGCCGGAATTTTGAGTTCGGTTTTTTTAGGCATGGAATATTCTGGGGCTGGCCGTCTTCGCACACGACCGTGGCGTTCGCGGTGGCTGTTACGCTTCTTATTCTTTATCCGAAGAACCGCCTTATTCAATATTCGGCTATTTTCACCGCCTTCTATATAGGTATCGGCGTTTCAACGAACATTCATTGGTTTTCCGACTTTTTAGCCGGTGTGATTATCGGCTCCATTATCGGTTCTGTTGTGGGCAGGTCTTTTCTCGGGAAGATGGTAGAATAGGATTATCCGGACATGGCCATTATTGTAAAATGCGTAAAATGCGGGAGAACCCTTGGCGGGAATCACGGCGATAATCAGCGCGCCGGAGTTTGCTATTATTGCCTGCAAAAGAAAAGGTGCGTAAGGTGCGGGAAAACACTCGTCGGCGGGAGAGAGGTCAACGCGGCGGTCGGCCTTTGCGACTGGTGCCGGAGGCATAATAAATAGTAATTATGAAAATTTTCGTGAAAGTGAAAGCGTGGGCGAAAGAGGAAAGCGTGAAAAAGATTGACCCGCCTGCCGGCGAGGCGGGCGACGCGCATTTCATCGTGGCCGTGAAAGCGCCGGCGAAAGAAGGGAGGGCGAATTGGGCGGTGGCAAGGGCTCTTGCGGAGTATTTTAAAATCGCGCCTTCTCGCGTTGAGCTGGTATCCGGATTTTCTTCAAAAGAGAAAGTTTTTGAGATTAAGTAAGCTTGACGCGTTGCTTTATCGGGATTACGCTAAAAAATATAATGAAACTACTAAACACGCATTTTTGGAAATTTTTCTGCGGACTCTTAGGAATAGTTGCCGTGGGGCTTTTTGTGGCTTACGGGACGAATTATTATTCAAATTATAAACTATTCCACGCGGAGCGGGAGCGCCAGGAAGCCCAGCGCGCCGAAGCCGAGCGTATCCGCAAGCTTTACGAAGAAGACACCTACGGAGGTAAAACTCCCGAAGAAACTCTCGCTCTTTTTATTGACGCCCTAAAAAAAGGCGACACCGATTTAGCCGCCAAGTATTTTGTGATTGAGGATCGTGAACAACAAAAAACTTATTTAGATGATGTTAAAGCTAAAAACGATTTATTAGCTATGGCAACGGATGCTCAAAAACTGAAGCTTACTAAAAATGATGGAGAACGAGCCTTTTTTGTACTTACCAATGAAAAAGGGGTGGTTATAGTACAAGTTGTATTGGCGAAAAATTCTCAAAACGGTGTTTGGAAAATCATGGAGTTATGATTTTATTTCTTATAACACCCAAACATTTTTTGGGATGAATTTATTTGTTGATTTTTAACAAGATTTTTGAGAGGATTATAACCATATGAATATATTTGAAAAAGGTGATTTTAAACCCCTGTCGAGTGAGTTCAAGCAGATGGGTTTTGTTGCACTAAAACAATTATCTAAATTTCAAAATAAGTTTAAAATTTACGATACTGATACAACGATAAACTCGATACGAGACACTATTATCGCTGACTATTTTGATTTTGATCTTGTTAATACCGAAAAACATGGATTTGATGCTAAGCGGAGTAAAACTGGAGAATTTCTTGAAGTAAAACAGTGTGGTTTTCTCTCGAAAAGATGGGGAGGAACCTGGAACGATACAAATATCGAAAAAGCAAAAGCTTTTTCGAGCTCGAAATTATTTACGGCTGTAGCTATATGGAATGGCGCCAGCAACTTGCAATTTGTTGTGTTTGGGCAACATAAGAAGCTTGGAGATTATTTGTTGCAACGCGTCAAAAATAGGAAAAGCGGGAGTCGTTCAACACAAAATATCGGTATCGATAAACTAATAGAATGGGGATTCGCCGTGTTTATTCCGCCAGGCAGAGACAAAGAAGTATTATTAAAACAGTTGCTTACCTATAACAAAAATTTATCTAAGTTTCCCGGTTTCAGGAATATCAAAGCTTTGGCGTAATATTAAAATCTTGTTTTGTTTTTCTTAAACGAAATCGTTTTTTCTGCAATTTTAACGTAATCGGGATTTATTTCAAATCCTATATAGTTTTGATTTAATTCTTTTGCGGCTACACACTCTGAACCAGTACCGACGAACGGAACCAATACAACTCCATTTTTGTTAGGCATAGATGATCTGATTAATTTTTTCGATAGTTCAAGCGGTTTTTGTGTTGGGTGTTTCATTATTTCGTGTCCGCTGTGTTTTGGCAATTGTCGTGGTTCGTAAACGTCATTGCAAGTTTTACACAAGAACCATCTTTCAATCATCCCGGCTCCACCAGCTAAAGCCGCTATTTTGATTACATCTCGCGGTAATGCACCACCTTCATGCGCTTTGTAAATAGTTTCAAGGTCGCCCTTGCTAAATCTACCCACTGTTCCTTTCCTTACTTTTCCGGCGGCCCCGTTCAAAAACCCCTCCGTATACGGCTCTCTAACTTCATCTCGATTAAAAATTGGCCTATCTTTCCACGCACAAATAATTGCCTCATGGCTTCTCTGCCAAAAATTAAGCGAGGCCACATTTTTGTTTGTATAATGCCAAATGAGCCAGCGTTTATTTATTGGAATTACAACAGAAAGATGAGCTAAAATCTCGCTAAACCCATAAATAAACATTGTTCCGGTCGGTTTCATCACGCGGACGCATTCATTGATCCATTCTTTGCACCATGAAACATATTCACTTAGTTCTCGCTTATCAAGATTATTTCCAAAATCCTTTCCAATGTTATATGGTGGATCAATTACTATTACATCGCAACTATTATTTGGAAGTTTTTTTAATTCAATGAGTGCGTCGCCCAAAATAATTTTATTAAGAGGAAATTGCCTGTCTTTTTTTGCAATAACGGCTGGCAAATATTTATCTGATGCAGATTCTTTTTCGCTTTGTATAACATCGATAAGTATGCCTTGTATTGTGATTTTTCTATCTTTTGTGATAATTATAGGCTCATAAGATTTATTTGCCGGCTGAAGGCGTATGTAATTTTTTTCTTTATAAAACTTTTTTAAAGTGGCCGAGTCATTGTCTATTAAAGCCACAACTCTTTCCCCATTTTCAGCTGTGTTTTGGCGTTTTACTAACGCAACATCGCCGTCTTTTATGTTTTCGTCTACCATGCTATTGCCGCTTACCCGAAGCGCATAAACATCGCTATTTAGTGGAATTTTGTTTTTCGGTACGGCAACGGTTTCCCTCAGTTCTTCAAATATATGGATTGGCTCACCAGCCGCAATTGTTCCTAATAAAGGAATTTTTATTAATTTTTCCGGCATCGATATTTCAATGCTTCTTCTTTGATTTTTTTGTCGCTGTAAATAACCCTTGCCCTGCAGTGTCGCTAGGTGCTGGTGGATAGTAGATATGGTCACGCCAAGTTTTCTGCCCATTTCTTTAATGGACGGGGCGAAACCACGTTTTTTGGTATAGGCAGTTATAAAGTCAAGTATTTGTTTTTGTCGAGGAGTAAGCATCATTATTATTATAAAACAACTATACCGAAAGAAAACCGAAAGTTATCCACAAGAATCAATGACACGACCGATATTGACTTCGAGACCTTAATTTGCTTAGCTGGGCGAATGAAAAGGTTCGGGGTGATATTTTTGGTTTTCGTACATATTTTTTTAATTTTCCCTGCTTTTTCTTTTGCCTATAACGATAAAACTACTCATCCCGCTTTGACGGATGAGATTGTTGATTTATTTAATTTATATTATCCGGGGCTTAAGTTTTCTGACGCGGAAAAAGAATTGATAAAACAAGGGAGTACCGATGAGGATGAGGGAACTCGGCCAATGAATCATTTTTATGATCCCGTTTATCAACGGGGGCTTTGGGGGAACCCAACTTCCAAAGATTGGGCAACCGATACTTTTGCACAGGCGGTGCTTGATCCCGGGTACACTTCGGGGAGCGCGCTGGCTTCGGTCTCAACCCACTATTTTGATTCAAATACTGATTTTTCTTGGGACCGCGCGGTTTATGATTATGTATGGCACGATAAAGCTCGTGGCTTAAAAGCTCTCGGGCATGTTTTACATCTTTTGGAGGATGCATCTGTGCCGGACCACACACGGAACGACGCGCACCCTCCTTACGCCGATGAATGGTTGGAGCAGGCCAGCCCTTACGAACATTGGGCGGGGCAGTTTACTCCCGGTGCGCTTGATGGGCTGGGAACGACTTTATATCGCGGCGCCGCGCTCCCACCTCGGATTTCATCCGGGTTGCAAGGATATTTTGATAGTTTGGCTAATTACTCAAATAATAATTTTTTTAGTAAGGATACGATTTTAATTGCAGAATATTTAAACCCAAAAGTTGTCACTAAAGATTTAGAAGGACTGAGTGATGGCAACATATATGAGTTTGGATACGGTAGTGTAGATGCTCAAAAAAGTAGATTAGTTTTACTCGGCCTTAGAAAGCTTGGTAGTACTGAATCGCATATTTCTATCCAAGATAAAGATGATTTAATACTAAAAAATTATTGGTCCCGGCTCTCTAAACAATCCGTTTTGCATGGAGTCGGGGTTGTGAAGTTATTTTTTGAGGTGGCGAAGAAAGAAAGAGAAGCTAAAGCGCTGTTGGCAAGAAACACGACAATTTACGAAAGTTTGGCGAGCGCGCTGGGGTTTGGTGGAGATGAGCCAACGCCGTTGATTAGTGAGATCCCGGAAAGCGCGTTTGCGATGGTTGCGCCGCCGCCCTCCTCAACACTCGGTGTTTCTGGGGATTTAACACCGAGTGTTTTCCCTGACGGTGGCCAAACTATTCCGACAGAAATTGTGGCGTTGAATTTGCAAGGCCAGGTTTTAGGAGTTTCTACGGAGACGCCTTCCGCACCCCTGCCGCAAGCGGGCGAGCCGGTTTCGCCTAGTGCGAGTCTAGGCTGGCAAACGTTTACGCCCGGATTGCCGAGCCCGGGGTTTGGAGGCGGCGGAGGAATTGCGCTTTCCTCGGCACAGCTTGAAGAGCCGCCCTCTTTGAAGTCCGACTTCCTTGGGAAGTCGGACTTCTTCCCGGGCGGCTCCGTGGATGGCGATGTTTTCTCGCCGGAAGCCACAAGCACCGCTTCTTCCACTTCATCCGCTTTACCGGAGGAGGAACCGGATTTGGAAGCTCCCGATTTAAGTTTTGAAATCAAGGAATGCGAGGGGTCGGTTGTGAGTGGAGAATGTTTTTTATTGGACGCGGAGAAAGCGACTTTGACCTGGGCATCTGGCGCGGAGGATTTGGGGAGGTTCAGTATTGATTGCGCGTTTCGCTCCTCAACATCGGATGTTTCTGGGGATTTAACATCCGATGTTTTCCCGCGAGAGTGTGCTGATTTCCCGGTTGATTTCGCTTCTACAACCGCGACTTCCACTATCTACACTTTGCCCGGAAAAGGAATTTTTACCTTTACTGCCAAAGCTTTTGATAAAATCGGGAATGAAAGTGAGAAGAAAATTATTTTAGAATCACGGAGTGCCCAGGGAACAGTTGTCATTAACGAAGTCGCGTGGCGGGGGACTACGGCTAACGCAAACGACGAATGGATTGAACTTTATAATCCTACGGGAAAAACAATTTCTCTTGCCGGATGGACGCTTTATGCGGAGGACGCCCGGCCGTATATCGCGCTTTTGGGAGAAATTAAAGCGCATGATTATTTTTTTCTTGAAAGAAAGGATGATAACGCCGTTTCGGATGTCCCGGCCGATTTAATTTATGGGAACGACGGTGCGGATTGGGCTCTCAATAATACTGGTGAAATTTTAACATTAGATTTTGCCTCAACAACGGTTGATAAAACGGCAAGATGCCAGAAAAGCGGAACTTTTTGGTGCAGTTCTCTTTCGGCAAGCGGAAGCCCGACGATGGAAAGAATTGACCCGGAATGGTCCGGCGAGGATTCGGCAAACTGGGGAACCGCAAATAGCATCAGAGCAAACGGACTGGACGCGGATGGCGGGAAAATATCGGGCACGCCCCGCGCGAGGAACAGCTTGCATTATTTTGTTTCAACTTCAAGTACTCTGGGGCGCGATAAGATTTTAAAGAGCCTTTATAAAGAATATATTGTGCCTATGCATACCAGGCTGATAATTCCTGCGGGGCTGACATTGGCTATAGAGCCGGGAGTTAAAGTAATGCTTGGAAGGGAATCGGAAATTGAAGTCCACGGGAATTTAAAAGCGGAAGGAACGGAATCTGACCAAATTCTTTTTACCTCTATGCCGATCGAGGGTCCTTGGGAAAATATAAGAATTATGCTGGAAAGCGCCGGCTCAAAAATTTCCAATGCAATTTTTGAATACGGAGGAAGATATTTTGATAATACTCCGCACGAGAGGCGCACGATGCTTTCTATCATAGGAAATTCCACGCCTGTGTTTGATTCGGAGTTTTATCGTTCTTATAGTTCGGGTTTGCGGCTGAATTCATCAGACGCGGAAATCGCGGGAAATAAATTTTCGGTAGGCACGAGTTCCGCAAATATCGGAATGGCGGCAGAAGGGGGAGCTCCTAAGATTTCAGATAATGTTTTTTCGGAGAACTACATTGCTCTTCAAATTGAAGACGGATCGCGCGCGCACTCGGAACGGAACGAATTTAAAAATAATATAGATTACGCGGTTAATTCAAGCCGGAGCGCTGCGGAGTTTAGCGGAAATACCGGGGAAGGGAACGGAAAAAACGGCATCGCGTTAATTGGCGATATTACCGCACCGGGTTCTACGACAACGCTGTACGAAAATGCGCTCCCGTATCTGATAAAAGAATATCCTTATTCGCACATGGAAATTCCGGAGGGGCGGGCGGTATCCGTTGAAAAAGGCGCGCGTCTTGAGGGCGTCAACGATCGCTCGGTAATAGAAGTTTTGGGAACTCTGGAGTTAAAAGGCGAAGCGTCCGGAGATATTATTTTTACTTCAACAGGAGATTTGGTGGCTGGGGGATGGCATGGGATTTGGGTGAAAGAGACTGGTTTGGTTTACGGAGGAGGATTTACACTGCGGTTTGCCGGGAAATCAGCATGCCCGTCGTGCGCCGGATTTGCGGTTGACGGAGGGAGGGTTGAACTTTCAAACGGTCTCATTCAAAATAATTACCGCGCGGGGATGCGCTTTACAAATAGCTCGTCCACTTTGCGGAATTTTGAATTTCAGGATCATCAAACGCCCGCGGATACTTCAACGGCTTTGATATCCCAGAACTCCGCTCTAATCTTAGAAAATCTGATTTTTGGGAATAATGTCAAAAACACCTCGCCGGAGGGGCTCTACTGATTTTATGTTAAAATGAAAAAATGCTTACGAAGACCAATTTTATGAAATATCTAGAATGTCCTTTGGGGCTGTGGATGCAAAAAAATATGCCGGAGTTGATTCCCGAGGATACGATTGATGTCAAGCGCGTTATGGAAATGGGGAGGGAAGTTGATGATTTTTCCAGAAAATTATTTGAAGGAGGCGCAGAAGTGCGGGGATATAACCACGCGGGCTGGCAGAATACACAAAAAGCTATGAACAGCGGTGCCGAAATTCTTTTCCAGCCGACGGTTGTTGCGGGAGATATTACATGCAGGGCGGATATTTTGGAGCGGAACGGCGCGGGGTGGATAATAAACGAAGTAAAAGCCGCGACATCTTTCAAAAAAGAATATTCGTATGACGTCGCTTTTCAGCGGATTTGCTTTGAAAACGCAGGGATCAAAATTGAAGGCACGAATCTTATTCATATAAATAATAAATATGTCAAGGAAGGAGACGTGGAGCCGAAGAAGCTTTTTATTTCCGAGAACATCACCGACGAAGCTTTTGAAAAAACGGAAGAAGTCAAAAATTTGATCCCGCCGGCGCTTAAGGTTTTGGAGCGGAGAGAAGCCCCGGATGATAAATTTCTCGCTTTATGCCCGAATCCGAGAACATGCGAATACATGGGATATTACCTTGAGTCTTTGGGAGAAATCGTTTCGGCGCCTGAAATTGAACCGAGTTTTGATAAGGGCGGAATAAAAGAAAAATTATCCGAGCTCAAATATCCGCTATACTTTTTTGATTACGAAACTTATTCTTCGGCCATACCGCCGTTTGAAGGCACCAGGCCTTATCAGAATATACCGTTCCAATATTCGCTTTTTATCAAAGAATCTCCGTCGGCCGATCCACGCCACAAAGAATTTTTGGCGCGCGAATTTGAAAATCCTGTGCCTGCGCTTCTTTCGCAATTGAAACAGGATATCGGTCCCGCAGGAACGGTTATCGTATGGAACATGTCTTTTGAAAAAGGGTGTAACGATGAGATGGGGCGCATGGAGCCAGGATACGCGGAATTTTTGCGCGCGGTGAACGATAGGATTTACGACCTTATGATAATTTTTAAATTAAAAAACCAACTTTATGTAAAAAGCGAATTTCAGGGGAGCGCTTCTTTAAAAAAGGTGCTCCCCGTTATGTGTCCGGAGCTTTCTTATGAGTCGCTCGCAATCCGAGGAGGAGCGGAGGCCTTAGCCAGCTGGCCCATACTTACCGGTCCTGAAATTTCAAAAAGCGAAAAAGACAGGCTCGCGAAGGATATGCTGGAATATTGCAAAAGGGACACCGAAGCAATGGTCTGTATTTTAGATAAATTATATGAAGAAATTAAATAAAGTATTTCGGCAAGTTCAGCGCAAGGTCGCCATATTTGACATAGACGGGACGATTTTCCGCTCAAGCCTTTTGGTGGAGCTTACCGAAGCACTTATTCACAAAGGGCTTTTTCCCAAAAGCGCGAAAAAGGTTTACGCTAATTCTTTCAAAAAGTGGTTTAACCGCCAGGATTCTTACGAAAAATATATGAACGCCGTGGTGAGAGCCTTCATACAAAATATTGCCGGGGTGAGGCGCGATGAGTTTTTGAAAGTCGCCGAAAGAGTAACGGCTTTTCATCACCATCAGGTCTACCGCTACACCAGAGATCTGGTCCAGACGTTAAAAAAGAAAAAATATTATATCTTGGCGATTTCAAATTCCCCGCGCGAGATAGTTGAATCGTTTTGCAGAAAAGAAGGTTTTGATAAAGTTTACGGGAGGATATACGAGGTCGGTAAAGACGGAAGATTTACCGGAAAAGTCAATTACGAAGAGCTTATTTCCGACAAGTCTAAAATTTTGCGAAGAGCCGCTGAGAAAGAGGGGCTGACACTGCGTTGTTCAATCGGGGTGGGGGATACGGAAAGCGATATCGCGTTTTTGAAAATGGTTGAGCATCCTATTTGTTTTAATCCGAATAAAAAGCTTTACCAATACGGCAAGCGCGCCGGCTGGGAGATAGTTGTGGAGCGGAAAGACGTGATCTACGACGCTGTCCTCTAACAATTGACTTCAGAGGAGAACGGGTGTATACTGCTCTTATTGCTTTTGGTTAGGATGGTCTTCCTAAGTAAAGCAGGTTTTATTAGGTTTAGGCTTACAGTTAGATGGCAAAAAAGCTTTATGTAGGAAGTCTTTCCTACAGTACCACTGACGACAGTCTCCGCTCCGCTTTTTCGCAAGCAGGCTCGGTGCAGTCGGCCAACGTCATTTTAGATAAAATGACTGGCAGATCGCGCGGGTTTGGGTTCGTTGAAATGTCAACGGACGAGGAAGCTGACAAGGCAGTCGAGATGCTCAACGGCAAAGAACTCGATGGCCGCAAGATCACCGTCAATGAGGCTCGCCCGATGGAATCCCGTCCTCCGAGGAGAGATTTCAGAAGGGAGAACCGGTACTAAAGAAAAACAAAAACCGTCCGCGACACAAATCGGGACGGTTTTTGTTTTGTTAGAATTAGGAAAATAAGAGTTTTTTGCGGGTTTGGCCAGCAGGCCACCCTGAGCGAGCATGGCGAGGCGAAGAAAGCAAAAAATTCTTATTTTCTAATTTATCTGTTATACTGATGAAATGTGGAAAAATTGGGTTAACGTAATTTTAGGCCTTTGGGTGATAATCGCGCCCTACGCCATACAGTCCTGGAACATTCACAAGGTCGTAATGGTTGCGACCGGGGTTTTGATAACTGTGCTCGCGCTTTGGGGAGCCTCAGAAGGCTCCGGAAAGAAACAGAAATGAAAGCGTCTGATTTTTTGATCCTGGGTGGCGGGATCGCGGGGACTACGGCCGCCGAGGTTTTGAGGGAGCTGGATTCTTACGCCGAGATATCCATCATAGAAGCGGAGCCGCATCCGCTTTATTCGCGCGTATGGATCCCGAAATATTTGGAGCATAAGATAAAGCGCGACGCGCTTTTTTTAAGAAAAATCCAGGAATACGCGGCAAAAAAGATCGGACTTTATTTGTCGCGGAGGGTCAATAAAGTTGATTACCAGAGGCGCGAGGTTTATACGGATGACGGCAATGTTTTTCCGTATAAAAAACTTTTGATCGCCTCCGGAGGGGCGCCGAGTCCCTGGACATTGCCGGGGACGGCTTCTCCCGAATTTGCCGGAAGAATTTTACGGATGCACACGCTTGACGATGCGGATAATATTTTGGCCAAAATGAAGAGTGCCGCGGGGAAAGAGGTTTTGGTTATAGGGGAGGGGTTTATCGCGCTTGAGTTCATGGAAATCTTTCTCAAAAATAATTTTACGGTGCACGCTGTTTCCAAGGGCGAATATTTCAATGAAAAATATCTTGGCGAAAGCGGGGGGAAGATAATGGGAGAATTATTTCTAAAAAATGAAATAAAGGTCCACAAAAAAACGGAGCCGGCCACTATCCATGGGATGGAAGTGAATTTTACGAACGGCGACAGGGTGTTGCCGGAGCTTGTCGGCGTGGGCACGGGAATTTTCAGGAATCTGAATCCTTTCGGCGGGATCAAGACCGGCACCGGGATATTGACGAACGAATTTCTGGAAACCTCCGAGGAAAATACTTTCGCGGCCGGAGATATCGCGGAATTTCCCGATGCTTATTCTGGGGCTACCCGCGCGCTCGGCAACTGGACAAACGCTGTTTTGCAGGGGCGTGCCGCTGCATCCAATATGTTCGCGTCTTTGTCGGGGGACCGGAGCAAGCAGATGCCTTATCAGGTTGTCCCCACATACAATATTTCAATTTTGAACTTGAGGCTGACTTTCCTGGGATTTTTGGAGGATGCGGATGAAATTTGGGAAAAGGTTTATGATGGAGCGGTTGCCAGGGTTTTTTTGAAAGAGAAGAAAATAAGAGGCGCGGTTTTAATTAACCGGTTTGATGATAAGCTAAAAATAGCGGAATTAATAAAAGCTAACGGAGAGATTAATGAGCTGGAAAAAGCATTTTCATAA
>Ga0209542_10007560_pt1 | contig 20617 bp, 20 predicted proteins | sample RifCSPhighO2_01_FD_184028 | JGI IMG/M metagenome (GOLD analysis project Ga0209542, IMG submission 184028) | Soil microbial communities from Rifle, Colorado - Rifle CSP2_plank highO2_0.1 (SPAdes) (version 2) | ecosystem: Environmental > Terrestrial > Deep subsurface > Rock core/Sediment ...
ACATTTTTAAGCTCTTCGAAAATTTTTTGTTTTTCAGACGATAAATTATTTCCTTCTTTATCTAAATAGACACTTTCTCTCTTTAAATAATCTCTGTAGAGGATAGCGAGTTCCGCCTGCATTTCTTTCGCTTTTTCAAATTTTTCCACTTGCTTCTTGAGAAAATTAAGATGTGGCGCATTTTCTCGTCGCAGCATGGTTACTTCTTTCATATTTTCTTCCGTACGCTCAAGTTTGCGGGTGCTATCTTTTATTTTGTATTGAAAAATTTTCAGCCCAAGAGCGTCTTCCACCATTTCCTTCCTATCTTTGGGACTCGCGTTCAAAATCCTGTCCGCCTCGCCCTGAGAAATAATATGGTGCCCAGAGGAGCCGATATTAACCGAAGCCAAAAGATTGTGAATATCACGAAGCCTGACATCTGTGCTATTTAAACTGTATTTATTTAACCCATCGGAAAAAACTTCGCGGGAAATATTGATAGTGTCGTAATTTAAATTTATGTTTTCTCCGCCATCATTTTCCAGTTTGAAAACTTTGTCCGAATTATTAAAATAGATTGATACCGAAGCGCGAGAACCTTTCGGCAGATTTTTTGAACCCTTGAAAATCAAATCCAAGCCGGACTTGCCGCGCATAGACTTCATTGACTGCTCGCCCAAAACATAGCGAAAAGCTTCCACCACATTTGATTTGCCGGAGCCGTTCGGACCTACAACGCAAACAATAGGGCTCTCAAACTCCAAAACAGTCTTTTGGGCAAAAGACTTAAAACCGTTTAATTCCAATGTTTTCAGCCGCATGGGGTTGATTATACCAAATTTTCATAAAAAAAGGCCGGTAATCGAGAAATAAATTCTCGATTAACATCGACCCCTGAGCAACAACAAACGAGTCTAAAGACTTATTTGTGTTGTAGCGGCGATAATGCCGCTTTTTTGCGCGCAAGTTTGAGTGTTCGAGAATTTCTCTTCTAACTGTCTTGCGCGCAACAAAACTAACATAATATAGGTAAATATGCAAATAGTAGCTACCCTGAATTAAATTCTTCAATCCAGCCAATTTTTGGCTTTTAGAGCGACTAGAGCGGCGGATTGTTCGGCTTCTTGTTTTGATTGACCTTTGCCTTCGGCAATTAAATCCTTTCCAAAATAAATACCGACTGTGAAATTTTTGTCGTGGTCAGGACCCGACTCTTTCAAGACTTTATAGGCGGGCGTAACATTCACAAACTCCTGCGCTTTCTCCTGCACCAGGGACTTCGCATCGCGCCATAACTTTTTAGAAACTATTTCTTCGGTTTTTGGAAGCAAATTCTTGTGAATAAATTTATCCGCCGATTCTATGCTTTGGTCAAGATAAAGCGCGCCTACATATGCTTCAAATGTATTCGCTAAAATATACTGCCTCGCCTTGCCTTTATCTTTCGCCTCGCCTTTTGATAAAAGCAGGTAATCGTTCATGCCGATAGAGGTGGCAACTTCGGAGATAATCACGGCATTCACCAAAGCCGAACGGAGTGCGGTCAATTCCCCTTCCGTGTAGTTGGAATATTTTTTAAAAAGAAAATCCGTAACCACAAGCTCCAGCACGGCATCGCCCAAAAATTCCAAACGCTCGTTGTGCGAAAGTTTGGTTCCTGAATTTTCATTTATATATGAACGGTGAACGAAAGCCTGCGCCAGCAACCTCTTATCTTTAAAAATTATTTTTGTTTTTTTCTCAAAATTTGAAAAATTTATCATATATTTACTTTACAACTTTATGAACTTTATAACTTTTTACTACTAATTATTTCTATCGCCTTGCTAATCAACGGAACAATGTCATTGTAAATACGTAATTCTGGCACCTCTCTCATCTCAAACCATCTCGCCCCATCCAGCCCGCCGGAATTCTCCAACACAAGCTCTTTATAATCGCAAGAAGCTAAAAAATACACAACTTTCTTCAAACTTTTTCCTTTGGATGGATACGTTGCCACATATTCATTGGTGCCAAGCTTTTCTTTTATTTTTATATCAAGTCCTATCTCTTTTTTAATCGCTTTGACCGCCGCTTCTTTTTCACTTTCTTCTCCTTCCACTTTGCCTTTTGAAAGAGTCCAATAGCCGAAAACATCGTGCACGAAGGCAAACAGAACAGAATCGCCCCCTCCAAGGCGGGCAGGCTTTTTTGCATAGACCAGAGCGCCTCCAAGATTTTCAACCGGCAGTTTTGAAATATCCACCGGCTCTTTCGTTTCTTTTTCGCCGCTGCAGACCTTTTTTTTGTTATCTGTCTTTTGGTGTTCCTTGTCCGGCTCGCCTATTTCTTTATAGACTGCCCCGAGCACGCCATTCACAAATTTTCCGGAATTTTCTCCGCCGAAAGTTTTTGCCAATTCAATGGCTTCGTTGATCGCCACTTTAGGAGGCACCTGAGATCTGTCGCCAAAAAGAAGTTCCGTCAGCCCGATGCGGAGAATGTTCCTGTCAACAATGGAAATCTTGTCAATTGGCCAGTCTGGCGCGGCTTTTTCTATAATTTTATCTATAGTTCCGTGCTTCTTCAAAACATCGCCCAGAAGTTTCAGCACAAAATTATCATCTTCCAGTCCTGGAGCGAATTCTTTTAAATTTCTATCAAGAACTTTTTTAAGTTCAGCATTTATGCTAGCACTCTTTTTGAGAGCAAGTGAAAAATCCCACTCAAAAAGCGTCTGGAGTACTATTGATCTTGAAAGGTGCCGATTTGCCATACATTAGTTCAAAGTTGTAAAGTTCATAAAGTTGAAAAAAAATACACAGCTTCCCCAACTTTACAAACTTTATAACTTTTTACTTTATAAACTACTTCTTCGCTTCCGTCTTCTTCGCCTTTTCTTTCTTTTGCTTTTTCTCCGTTTTTTTGACCAAATCCAATACTTTTTTGCCTCGATAAAAACCGCAACCGGAGCATACCGTATGCCTTCTTTTCAAAGCTTTGCAGTTTTCGCACTTGGAAAAACTGGTGCTGGCAATCGCGTGATGTGAACGCCTGTTTCCCGTATGCGACTTTGTGCTTCTCATTCGTACTACCATAATAGGCTTATACTAGCATATTATGTGTTAAAAGCAATTTTGAAACAAAGAATACTGTGCTATGATACGAATTATGGAAAATGCAGAAAAATTGAATAATATGAGACACACTTTGGCTCACCTGTTGGCAGCCTCGGTCGGAGAAATATATAAATTCGACAAAATCAAGCTGACTCTCGGTCCGGCTATAGATAATGGTTTCTACTATGATATAGACTTCGGTGGAGAAAAAGTGGCCGATACGGATTTGAAAAAAATAGAAGATAAAATGCGAAAGATTTTGCCAAAATGGAAAGAATGGGAATATAAAGAAATAAGCAAAAATGAAGCTCTGAAATTTTTCAAAAATGAATACAAAACGGAGTTGATAAATGAAATCGCGAAACGCGGAGAAAAAATAACCGCCTATACTTGCGGAGGATTCACTGATTTGTGCCGCGGCGGACACTTGGAAAAACCAAACAAAGAACTTCCCTCAGACGCTTTCAAACTAGACCGTGTGGCCGGAGCATACTGGCGCGGAGACGAGAAAAATAAAATGCTTACGCGTATTTATGGATTAGCATTTGAGACAAAGAAAGAACTTGATGACTATATACATCAGCGCGAAGAAACGGAAAAAAGAGACCATAGAGAATTAGGTAAGAAATTAGAATTATTTACATTTGACGAAGAAATTGGAAAGGGTCTGCCTATTTGGCTACCCAAAGGAAACATTATAAAAGAAGAGTTGGAAAATTGGGCAAAGGAAACGGAGAAAAAATGGAATTACCAAAGAGTAACTACGCCAGTAATTACTAAGGAAAATTTATTTTATACATCCGGACATTTGCCACTTTATAAAGAAAGTATGTACGCTCCTATTTGTATTGAAGAAGAAAATTACTACATAAAACCAATGAACTGTCCTTTTCATCATAAAGTATTTTCTGCAATTCCTCGAACCTATAAAGAATTACCCATCCGATTGGCAGAATATGGATGGTGCCACAGATATGAAGACTCTGGTAGCCTTTTCGGATTAATGAGAGTTCGTGGAATGCAAATGAATGATGCTCATATATACACTACACCAGAACAAGCGATAAATGAATTTGTGGACGTAATAAAATTACACGAATATTATTATAAAATTCTAGGTATAGAAAAATATGAAATGGAGTTAGCGTTACGAGACCCAAAGAAACTTGATAAATACCACGGTGAAGAAGAAGATTGGAAACTTGCTGAAGAAATGACCACTAAAGCCATGGAACTCTCGGGGGTACCATTTAAAATCGTTCACGAAGGTGCAGCATTTTATGGACCAAAAATGGACTTCCAGATTTATTCTTCAATTGGAAGAATGTTTTCTGCTTCTACAAATCAATTGGATTTATATATGGGAAAAAGGTTTAAATTAGAATACACAGACAAAGATGGATCTAAGAAAATACCATTTATTATACATCGCGCGCCGCTTGGCACCCATGAAAGATTTATTGGATTCTTAATTGAACATTACGCCGGCGCTTTCCCCCTTTGGCTCGCTCCGGTGCAGGTAAAAGTTATTCCTGTGCGAGAAAATCACAACGAATACGCGAAAAAGGTTTTTGAATTGCTGAAAGAAAATAACATCAGAGCAGAATTGGACGACAAAGACGGAAACCTCGGCGGTAAAGTCCGTGACGCAAAAAACAACAAAATCCCCTACTGGATAGTCATCGGCGACAAAGAAATAGAAGCCAAAAAAGTAACCCTCGAATCCCGCGACTCCGGCAACCTCGGACAAATTTCAAAAGAAGAATTAGTTACAAAACTTTTGGAAGAAATAAAGCAAAAAAAGTAATTTAGCATTTGCTCGCGACCACTGATAAATGCTAAATTCTTTGCTTTTCTTTCTTAAGAATATCAAGCAGGTTTTTCATGGCTCTGCCGCGATGGGAAAATTCTAATATTTCTTGCGGATTGTATTCCAGCATGACTTTGTCCATGCCGTCTAATTGCACGAATAATTCAAAATCTCTGCCTTTGTGATTGTTGTGCTTGGGCGCGACAATTTTGCCGTGAAATGTGCCTTCGGCGATTATCACATCCCCTTCGCCGCGGCAAAGTCCCAGTCGACAAGTGACCATAATTTTATATGAAAACTATTGTTTACTATATTTACGGCCGTGAGAATAGTAAACAACAAAACATCAATCAGTTATGCTATTTTATTTAAACTGCCAGCTTTGCTAATCTCAAAAATTTCAACAAATTCTAAAATTTTCAGATTCTCCAGATCTTTTATAAAATCTACCGGAACCTTTCCCTTCCCCACCCAAACACTTTGGTGAACCATTTTAAACCCAAGATTCCTAATTACTTCTCGAAGCCAATCGCGCTTTCGGCGGAACTTCTCCGGAACATCAAAACTTATTATAATAGGACTGCCTTGACCGGTTTTCTTACTATAATATCTAGCTGGCAAATTATTTCTGAGTTTACTGAATTTGTTTATGCCTTTACTAGAAATTGTAAATCTATTATTTTCTGACTCTTCAATAAGACCATCGTGTTTCATCTTAGATATAAATACAGCTAATCTTCTTTTCCTGTCTTTCAACATTTCTGCTCTAGATTTTTTAGCTTCAGAGATTCTCTTGCGTTTTTGATACTCATATTCGATCTGACTTGAACCAGCTCCGTAACCAGCAGCTAAAACAGCGCCGAAAAAATCAACTTGAGTCATTGCTCCGTCATAAAGAAATTCCAAAGCCTTAAACAAAATTTTCCCTTTCATAATTCCATTAGTTTACCACGTTCACGGTCGTGAGTATAGTAAACAATTTGTACAAATAATTTTATATATCAATCTCCGCCAATTTAGCGTTTGACTGAATGAAAGATTTTCTCGGCGGGACTTCGGAGCCCATGAGGATATCAAAAATTTTGTTGGCTTCTTCGGCGTCATCAATGTTTACTTTTTTCAATATGCGATTAGCGGGATCCATGGTGGTTTCCCATAATTGTTCCGGATTCATTTCACCGAGACCTTTGAAACGCTGGACATGGAATTTATTTGATTGCTTTTTTACCTCTTCGCTAATTTCTTCCGTTTCGCTAACAGCTTCTACAGAATCTGATTCCCCATCCACCGCCTGAATCTGGTTTACATCGGCGTCCTTGCCCATAATTTTTACCCTGTCTTCATCCGTATAAGCGTAAAAAATTTCCTTGCCCTTTTTTATTTTAAAAAGCGGCGGCTGGGCGATATAAATATATCCGGCATCAATAACTTGTCTGAAATACCTGTAGAAAAGTGTAAGCAGAAGAGTGCGGATATGCGAACCGTCCACATCCGCATCGGTCGCGATGATTATTTTATGATAACGCATTTTTTCTATATCAAAAGTGTCTCCGATCGAAGTACCCATCGCTATGACTAGTGACTTTACTTCTTTTGAAGCAAGCATTTTATCAATGCGCGCGCGTTCAACATTTAAAATTTTACCTCTAAGCGGCAAAATTGCCTGCGTACGACGATCTCGCCCCTGCTTAGCGCTATTGTGAACAAAAACCCCTGAAGCTAAGGCAAAGTTATGAGTTCCTGGAACTTCGATGTCATAGACATCTATTTTTTCTGCAAGAAATGCGATTGATTTTATTTTGTGGTTGTAATTTTCTACCGCTTCAAGCAATCTAATTTCATTTCCATCAAAAAATCTGCTTACGAAAGTTTCAAAAGATAAAACATTTTTATTATTTTCTTGTTTCCTGATATCCTCAAAAAGCTCTTTATTAACTTCTTTATTTTGATCATAAACTCTTCGAAGTACTTTTATTGTATTTTCGTAATATGTCTTATTGTAGGATATTTTTCTTTTCGCTCGGAATTCAGGAGTCCATTGCGCCTTGGTTTGATTGCTGCGCCATTCTAATAAACTAAGGTCAGACCATTGTTCTTTCGATTTATCTGAAAACGCTTTTCTAAAATCAGGATTATCTTCAAAAAATTTCTTTACCCGCTTTGACTGCTTTTGCCTATTGACGCCATCAGACCAATATATTTCCTGCGCGTTTCTTAAAGTCTCTTGGTTTTTCTTTCTGTACTCTTCATTGGAAGCATAAAAATCCAAAAATTTTTTGACCATATATTTTTTATATTCTTCATTTTCCCATTGAGCTTTAGCGCGAGCGCTAAGCTCGTCCCTCATTGTCAACATTTTTTGGCGAATATTATCTCGATATGCGGGTGTATTCCTTATATTTTTTAATTTTTCTAAAACATCTGGTCTTTTAAGATTTCTCTCGTAGAAAAAAGCGTGCAAAGCTAGATGCTCTTTTTTTGTTAGGCGAACAAGATTTTCAGGATTGTTATTTCTTTTATTAAAATCCTTGTGATGTCTATGAGTTCCATTAGCAATAGAATAAACACCCTGTCTTAAATTGTGTTCATCAGAAAGCAAGTGAGTAAATATCCATCTTCGATCTTTTTGGTCATAGACCATTTCATAGCCTTCGATGGTAATCCTCTCGCCGAGTCTGGAAAGCTGTTTTCGAAGGGGCATTAAAGAGTCATTTAATCCAAGATCTTTGGTAGACTTATAAGTACCATTGCGAAGCATGAACAAATGATCTGGGGTACAGACAATCTCTTCTTCGTTGTCTAATATCACCTTTACCACTTCGGAATTAATTTTAGTTCTTCGCGGATTAAGAATTTTTTGAATACCAATACTTCCGTCATCCATAATGGTATAGCAGTAATTTATTTTACCCATCTGATATTCTGACACCAAATCTTTAAAAGAAATATTTCGTCCATCTACCAAGGCAACTTTTGTATCACCTGAAAAACAGCCTCCGGCCGAATCTCCCTCCACTAAGAATAATTCTGATTCAGATGCATCTTTACTTTGACAGTCCGCCAGTTTTCCTGGAAGCGTCATACCCTCCAGAGCGCCTTTTCGCAGAATGGAATCCTTAGCGGCTTTGGCGGCTTTACGGGCTTTTAAAGCCAAAATAGACTTGTTAATTATGGCTTTTGCTTCATCTGGGTTTTCTTCCAAGAAATTATTGAACGCCTCGCCAAAGACTGTCGCCACCGCTCCTTGCGCCTCCATACTGCCAAGTTTTGCCTTTGTCTGTCCTTCAAATTGAATCTCACGAAGTTTTACAGAAATGGTTGCAGTCAAGCCTTCCAGCACATCTTCGCCGGTAAATCCGCCTTCGGACTCCTTCATCATTTCTTGTTTTTTACAATAGGTGTTCAAAGTTCTCGTTAGCGCAGTTTTGAAACCAGTCACATGCGTGCCGCCTTCTTGTGTGTAAATATTGTTTGCGAAAGGAAAAATTCTATCCACAATGTCGTCCACATACTGCAAAGCTACTTCCACGCCGACACCGTCCAATTCTTTCTGAACATAAAAAATGTTATCCTGAATTGGTTTTTGAAATTTATTGTAATGTTTTATAAGAGAAATAAGCCCGCCTTCAAAATAAAAAGAGGTGGAAGGAAGTTCTAATCCGAGGTCTCGGAAATAAAAAACATCGGAATTGTTGAGTCCTTTTTTGTCATCCCATTCCCGCGCGTCAATAATCAAAATTTTCAGCCCTTTCACCAGATAAGCCTGCTGGCGAATATGGTTAACCACAGTATTCAAGTCAAATTTAATGTCCTTGAAAATTTCTTGATCAGGCTCAAAGGTGACAATAGTGCCGTGAAGTTTTGAACTGCCTGTTTTTTTCACCGCCGCCTTTCTCTTGCCCTGTGAATATTCCTGCGCATAAGCTCCGCCGTCTCTATGCACTTCCACTTTGCAGTAAATTGAGAGCGCGTTTACCACAGATGCGCCCACTCCGTGCAGACCGCCGGAAACTTTATAACCTTCTCCGCCGAATTTTCCTCCTGCGTGTAGAGTGGTCATCACCGTCTCTAATGCAGAAACTTTTGTTTTCTTGTGAGTGTCTATTGGCACGCCCCGCCCGTTATCCGCCACCCGAACGCGATTGTTCGGCAAAAGCACCACTTCAATGTCATCACAAAAGCCGCCCATCGCTTCATCGCGCGAGTTGTCAAAAATCTCCCAAACTAGGTGATGCAAACCTTCCGGCCCCGTCGTGCCGATATACATGCCCGGACGGCGTCTGACGGGCTCCAAACCCTCTAAAACCGATATATCTGAAGCGTCATAATGATGACCATTGCCCTTCTTTTCTGTATCTTCTTTTGCCATAATGTACCTCTATTATATCAAATTTATATTGTATTTGCTAGTGTAAAATTTGAATAAAAAAGGGGCTGTTTGCGACACGATGTTCGCAAACAGCCCTCTCTGATCCGCACTTCGACTTTACTTTGGTTCTTCTTCCCCGACAACCAAAGGAATGTTACCTTCCGCTGTTTCGAGTTCTTCTGTCTGAATCTCAGAAACAACAAGAGCTGTTTCCTGATCACGAAGATCGAGAATAGCCTTTTCCGTCTCTTTTGCATATTTGCCGTACATATTTTACCTGCCTTTCTTTTTTTTAGTTTTTTACACCAACGAACATCCACACCCTCCACCCTAAACGAAAAACACCGCCTCTAGAGGGCTGGTGTTTGGGTTGTAGTTTTGTTTAAGAGATTTTTTTACAGCGCAAATATCAGCCTTCTAAAGGAGGTCTTAATGACGGCGACTGATATATTCTTATTTGCCTGTGTTTTTCGATTCACCTAAATATAATAGCACAGATTAAATATCTGCAAAATGTTTATGTGGAAAACCCCGAACCAGAGCAAGCTCGGTACGGGGCATGCCCCAATTAAAAAACCGCAGCGTTTTACTCCTTTCGGACGCTGCGGCTAAGGGTATACCACCCTCGGGGCTTGCTCGGATTACGCCGGACACGTTTAGAGTCCATCACGAGCATCGGCCAAGAAATTGGCAGACACTGAATGGAATTTTTTGAACTCCGCTATGCGCTTCAGGGCACGTAGCAAGAATTTATTTCGTTTTTTTTCTTTCATTCTTTGACCTCTTTTTTTGATTACTTGCATCCAGAGCTTCTTCAAAAGCCCTTTCCATTTCCTCCAAAAAATGGTCACCCCCACCGGGGCCTTGCCCGTAAAAATCTTCACCATCGTCACTTTTCGTTATGGTCACCAAGATTCCTTGATGTGGATTCGCGACAAACTTAAGAGTTTTTCCGGCTTTTTGGAGAGATTCGAGCGTTTTCTGATTAAATAATTTCATTTTTGGGTTTGATTGTTTTTTCTGCACTCTTTTCCGCACCAAACACACGTTCAGTACGAAATTTGAATGCAGAAATTTCAATAAGTAATCGGATTCGGCAACGCTTTTTTTCAGCGTTGCCGAACCGATTGGAATCTATCGAAAATCCGCCCACAACCTAAGTTCGGCTTCCCCGTGAGAAAAACTTCCGCATTTTTGGTTCTCAAGCTGTTGCCTAGATGGTGATACAAGTCGAGTGAATCTTTCAGCAAGAAAAGCTGCCCGCATCCCAGCTTCTCTTTGGTCCTGCTTATTTTTTCCTTCCCTTTTTGCAGCCTGCTTTGCTCGAAGATATGCCATGCGCATCGGATAGTTGTCAGCCAGCAACTGCCCAAAGTTTTTTAAGTCCATTGCTTGCCTCCTTTCAGAAAAAAATCAGAAAACTCTTGAGATTTGTACTCCCAATAAATTTCCTGTTCTTCGGGAGTCATGTCGGCAACGATTTCGTTTTTGATTGCATTGAATGCCTTTTTGAGTTGGGCGAAACTTTTTTTCTTTTTTGTTTTCACTTTTCCTTTTTTGATTGAGTTTAGGGTCCAATTTTAAACGCTTCCCATTTATCATCTGGTTTAAGCTCAGTCTCCCCTTTTTGAGACTCAGTTTTCGCGTCTGTTTCCTTCTTTTTTGCTTTCTCCAAAGCGGCTTTCTGCTGCAGATACCGGTGTCGTGCAGCAGGAGACATCCATATCACTATATCGCAATCCATGCTACTCCTTTCGCTTTTGAGGTTTAAACCAGCCTTGCTCATTCCATAGTTCTGGTTTCTTTACTTCTTTCTTCCCTTGTTCGAATGCACCTAAAACCTTGCCAAGTTCTACAGAGAAATTCAGTTCGTCAGGTACTAAGAAAGGTCCAGTACCACAAACGAAATGAATCCCCAAAATAGGACTTTCGTCGAAATTCTCAAAAGAGATTTGGGCGATATTTTCACCCTCACCTGTTTCAAGAAAATCCACATGTAAAGTTTCAGAGGTTGAAGCAATAAATTCATACTTCATCCTCCAAGAACTCTGTTTTAGATAATATTCTGAACAAGAAAAGTAGAGCAAGTCATATACTCGGGCGAGAATATGTTTCATTACCCTCCTTATTAAATTTTCAATTTGCAGAATCCACACCTCGAACAATTCGAGGCTGGTGGATATGTTTCTAGGAGTTTACAAACGCATTCAGCAACCTCAAATTATTTTGGGTAAGGAGGAGACCGAGCAGGTTATTAAATTTTGATATTTGATGTGTCATGTTGTTTTTGTGTAAATAAAAGAAAACCAGCCCTTGGAAGGCTGGTTTCGTGTTGTAAGTGTTTGTTTTAAGTGTTTTTTTACAGCGAAATATCAGCCTTCAATTATTTGAGGCTGAGAAGCATAGAGAATGCTCGGGAACTTTTAATTTGCTTTGTATATTTGTTCACGAGTAGATAGTAGCAGATATCTTGTAAATGTAAAGAAAAATTGTGGAAAACCATTTCTATCTGAAATTCTAGCATATGCGTAAATCTCAGATAAGAATTATTTTAATTATTGACTACCTCACCTGCCAAGCCTTTAGCTTTTATTTTATCTGTAATTTTATTCATGATTTCATTTACTTCCGTATCCGTCAGAGTCCTTTCATAAGACTGGAAAACCAATCTAAAAGCGTAGGAAATTTTGCCATCTTTTTTGAATTCATCAAAAAGCTCTGGACCTTTTATTACCATATCCCCCATATTTTCTTTTATTATTTTGGATACTTCGGCGCTTTTCACATTTTCAGACACAAAGACAGCAATATCCCGCGCGATGAAAGGAAACAGGGACCACATCTTAAATTTAGCTTCTAGGTTCGAGCTTCTAGGTTCTAGCGAAAAATCTTTGGGCATATCCTTACAAAAATCATTTAAAGAAACTTCAGTAACATTTTTTTTATCTCCAAAAGCAACATGCATTTCTTCCCCGCCTTTCTTAAATGCAGTTCCTATTTCAAAAACTTTTACTTTTTCAATTCCCAAAAACGGCGCATTTAATTGGTTGAGCTTTATGCTTTCTTTAAGTCCGTCAGTTAAATTCGTTCTTAAAAACTTTTTATCCGAAGCGCTTTGCATCACTTCCACTTCCCCTTTGTCGCGAAAAGTGTAAGTCATTACCTCACTATATCCATCAGCAAGTAATTTATTTCTAGCCCACGAAATTTTTGCATAAGTTTCATTCACTTTCGGCTTGAAGTTTATCTTGGGAATATTTCCTTTTACTTTATCGTAACCCAAAATTCTGCCAATCTCTTCCGCCATATCTTCTTCTATTGCCAAATCAAGGCGCATAGGTGGCACAATTATCTCAAAAACTCCCTTTTTCAATTCATATTTTAATAAGTATCTTTTAAGAATCTCTTCTATCTCTTTTTCAGAAACTTTCAACCCCAAAATGCTTGAAATTCTATCCACCGAAAAAGAAAGTTTGCGCACTTTTTGTTTTTCCGGATAGACGTCTACAACATCTTCAAAAATAGCCTCAGGACACATTTCAAAAATGAGTGCAGAGAGTTCCTGCATGCCGTATGCGGCTCTCTCCGGTGACAAATCATTCTCAAAACGCTTGCGCGCGTCGGTAAAAATGTTCAGAGCTTGCGCTGTCTTGCGCACAGAAACAGGATTAAAATTAGCACATTCAAGAATTATGTCTTTGGTATCTTTTGTGAGTTCAGCATAATTTCCGCCTTTTATACCGGCAATATCAAGAGCATTTCCAAGATCATCGGAAATAACCATCATAGTTTCATCTAGAGTTTTTTCGACACCGCCGAGTAAAGTAATCTTTTCACCTTTTTTTGCATTACGAACTGTTAATTTTAAATTTTTTACTTTACTTAAATCAAAAACGTGCGCCGGCTGTCCGCAATCGTACATAACGATATTGGTTGCATCTACAATGTTGTTGATAGAACGTTGACCAATTGATTCCAGATGGTTTTTTACCCAATCCGGAGACGGACCGATTTTTATATTTCTTATCACTCTGCCCATGTATCTTCGACACTTTGGGCTTTCAATTGTTTTTATTAACTTTGTAGACTTTGATTCTGGAATTTTATATTTTGGCGTAGGGTCAATATATTTTATATCAAGAAGTGAAGCAATTTCGCGAGCGACTCCTTGATGCGAAAGCAAATCATGCGCGCGGTTCGGCAAAATATTTATGTCAAAAATGGTATCATCTCCTTTTTTCTCCATACTCTCAACTTCCGCCAAATGGTAAGTGACAATATCAGCAAGTTTTTCTGCTTTGGGCGCTTCCGGTATATACCATTTAAGCCAATTGTAAGAAATTTTCATTTTAAATCTGATTGAGTCTTAAATCCCCTTGATAAAGTAAACGAACATCGGATATCCCCCATTTGACCATTGCGATACGATCAAATCCATGACCGAAAGCAAAGCCCTGCACTTTCGCAGGATCTAGACCTATATTGCGCAAAACATTCGGGTGAAGCATTCCAGAACCTCCCATTTCCAGCCATTTACCCTTAAATTTTGCATGCACTTCGATTGATGGCTCAGTAAAAGGAAAAAAACTCGGCCTGAATTCTATCTCTACATCATCACCCAGCATTTTTTTATAAAAATGAGTCAACACCCCTTTCATATCAGCCACAGAAATATTTTCCCCCACCATCGCTCCGTCTATCTGAAAAAACTGCATTTCGTGCGTAGCATCAGTCGCTTCATTTCTGAAAACTTTTCCAATGGAAATAAAAGCGGCTGGAAGCTTGCCTTCTTTGCCGGCTTTTTCAAAAGCGCGAGCGGTAACACTAGTAGTATGTGTTCGTAACACATAATCTTTCTTGTCCTTAATCCAAAAAGTGTCTTGCATGTCTCGAGCTGGGTGGTCTTTGGGAACATTCAAAACATCAAAATTGTACCATTCGGACTCTAGCTCTGGTCCGGTCACAATTTCAAAACCCATATCAACAAAAGTCTGATAGACCTCGTTCGCTAAAACCGAAAGCGGATGCTCAGTACCATGATGGTTGTCTTTCTTTTTCTTATATTCACTCATTTTTATGGCAATGGTTTAAGAAGATATTCATTAGGTCCAGTATGTATCAAAATATATCTTATGCTTTTGCCGTTAATAGTTATTTCTATATGAGTATCCTGATCTTTCGCCTTTCTAGCATTTTCAAACCATTCCTTTATGCGTTCTTCATGCGCATGCTTTTGCAAATAATCTAAACCCTTATAAACATTACCATAGTGTTCTACTTTATTTCCATTGATAATTACAAATTGTGACATAAAAAGTGATTAAATTAGTAATGAACAGATTATACCAGAAAGAGCAAAAATACAAGATTTCTCACGAAGTATAAATCTCCGCCATTTTGCAATACTCACAAACGGTCGCTTTGCCATAGGAATTGTAATAGCACTCGCGGGAAACCCATGTGCCACCTCGGAGGGCCTCATCGTAGTCCGCTATATCTTTCAAAAGAAGTTTGAGCTCATCGTCCCCTCTTGTATGATTATAAATTTTGTCTTTCGGATTTTTCGCTTCCAAAAATTCGAGGCGACTGCCGGATACTTTTATCCCTTTCCATTTTGGCGAGCCTTCTAAAAGGTACGCGTACATAGCAAGCTGTCGCGCCAGGTTTGAAAGCCTGCCCTCGGCGTCCTCTTTCGTTACCTCACTCTTTCGTTTAGCGCTTCCGGTTTTAAAATCGGTAATCCGGAGACTTTCGTCCGGGAGCTTTTCAATCAAATCGATTCGTCCGTAAATGTTTAGATATGGAAATCTGGGATCCCGAAGCGATACGGATTGCTCGCTTTCGCGCTCTGCTGTAATTTCCGGGAGCCGCGCTTTTGCCCAGGCGCCGACAAGTCGCGCCACTTCGGAGTCCTGCGGTAAAATTATTTTTTCGGATTTTAAAATTTGGTCAATGGCGCTATGCACCTTGCCCCCAAACTCCAGGTGTTCGTTGGTCGCTTCCGGGAGACTTAAAAAGTTTCTGAAATACCATTTCCATGCGCATTCAAAAAAATTATTGAGCGAAGATGCAGACACAGTACGGTCTTTGTATTTTTCACTTACGAGTTTGGTTATCTTATTTATCTCGGGCAAAAACCCTTTTCCGTTTTTATTTTTCTTTTCTTTTTTATCAAATTTTTCTTTTACGAAAACCTCTTTCGGAAAATCCTGTATAACTCTGGCGGCCTCTCTCTCTTCTCCGGCTGTGAAGGAAATAGCGCAGAATCTTTTAGCGCGCGTGATGGCAACATAGAGCTTCCTCTTTATCCTGTCCGCATCGCTCTCTAAAACTCTCTCTTCAATTAGAGAAGGCAAGGTAAACGGCAGATGTTTCCCGCCATTTAGCCCTTTTTCGTCCATATGAGCAATCCAAACATAATCAAACTCAAGACCTTTGGCTCCATGGAGGGTAAGCACTTTTACGCCTTCTCTCTCATTCATAATAAGCGGGATATCTTCTCCGTAGGACTCTAATTTGTTAAGAAAGTCCACAAATTGTTCTAAGTTTAGTTTTGGATTTTTTTCTTTTTCCTTCGCCGCTAAATTAACTAATGTATTTAAAATTTCTTCGGAACTCACGAGTTTTTGCTTCTCTTCTTTAAACAAGCTTTTTCCTATTCTCTCTAAAGCGAGAATTATCTCCTCGTCGTCGGCAATTTTTTTGAGTTCTATTAATTTTTTAATCCACGATTCTGCGACGCCTCCAAAAAGCTTCGGATTCGCGATAGAATTCTGGAAAGAAAACTCGCGCATTTTTTGAGATACAAGAAAACTGTGCGCTTCAATGTTCGGAATGCCGGAAATCGAGTCGAGGAATGACTGTGCAAAGGAAACATTATCTTTTGGGTGAGTAATTATTTTTAAAACCCGGATAAATTCGCGCGCCTCTTCTTGGTCAAATAAATTCAAATTGTCCGAAGCGGAAACTCGCATTCCTTCTTCGTATAAAATTCTCAAAGCTTCCCGGACTTCGCTGTTTTTAGGCACGAGAATAGCGCAATTATTCATATCCAACCCGTTTTTCATCTTTTCTTTTACATCTTTCGCGCAAGCGGCAATTTCATCTTCTGGACTTTCAGCCTCAATTAACCGGATAGGATAACTTTCCTTCGTTTGGCTTTGCAATTTTTCCGAAGTCAGGACACTCTGAAGAAGAGCGTGCGAAGCGTCCAGAATGACTTGCGTGGAACGATAATTGTCTACAAGAGTGATGAGCTTCGCATTTTTCCAAGTTTCTTGGAAGCTCTTGAAGTGATCTATGGATGCGCCCGAGAAACCGTATATTAGCTGGCGATCATCACCGACCACAAAAATATCCGGCCGCTCAACCTTGCTCCAAACTACTTTCAAAAATTCATTCTGCACGCGGCTGGAATCCTGATGCTCGTCCACTAAAACATACAAATACCTCTCGCGCATGTCCGCGACCGCATCCCTGGACTTTTCCATTATTTTCACAAGATTTTCCAGCACATCGTCATAATCAAAAACATTTTTAAATTTTTTAGTTTCTTCATAAAGCTCGAAAAATTTGGCTACTTCTCTCGCTCGCTCCAAGCTCTCTATTTTGGAGAGCGCCTCTTTTTTTATCTCACCTTTGCTTTCTCCCCGCGTAGAAATACTCTCGGGATCATTTTTTACAAATTCCAAATCTTCCTCAATTTTAGATAAAAAATATTCGGGAGTGATTCTTCCCCGTTTGAGGAGAGAAAAGAGAGAGCGCATGTCTTTAAAATATCTAGAACATTCACCTCGAGGCTTTAGATATTCCCAATCACTTTTTTCAAGCACTTCATCGAAAAGCTTTATTGTGTCAATTTCATCTAAAAGTTTAGGAGTAGTTGTGAGACCGAGAACTCCGTAATATTCTTCTATCACTTTCATTCCAAAACTGTGAAATGTAAAAACATTTATATCTTCCGCGGCTTTGCCTAAATATCCCCGCAATCTATCCTTCATGGCATCTACTGCCGAATTGGTAAAAGTCAGACAAAGAATACCGTCGCCTTTGATATCGGTTTTATTTAAAATGTTCCCGATGCGCATCGCGAGCACCTGCGTTTTTCCGGTTCCCGGTCCCGCCACCACCATAACCGGTCCATCAATAGAATCAACCGCGTCTTTTTGAGCTTTATTTAGCTTTTTGTATTCTTGCTGAAAAGTAGAAGTCATTGACCCATTTTACTCCATTTGCCAATTTTTGTCCTTTTGATAGTGAGAGCCAGAGCCGGAATGCCAATACACTTTCCTAAATCATTTGCTATTGCCCGCACATATGTGCCACTACCGCATTTGATTTTAAAACTGGCTATGTTAAACACTCGGTGTTTAACATTTAGATTTTTGCGCCAAATTTTCAAAATCTTTTTTTGGCGAAAATCTCCTTTCACTTTTACAATTCTGCGCTCAATATTTTCTAAAAACTTTTTTGTGCTTATTGTCTTTATTCCAAAAAATTTAAGACTTTTCACATTTACTTCATGTTCTGGACTTTCTACTTTCTTCCCTGCTCGCGCATAACTAAATAGTGGTTTACCCGCTACGGTCTTTGAAGAATACATAGGATACTTTTGTATAAATTTGCCGGTAAAAAATTTTAGATTTTTCTTTATTGCTTTCTCCAGAGTTTCCTTTGATTCTAACATTATGACATTATTGATAATGTCATAATGTGTTACTTTGCCGAGAATGTCATAAGTGTCTGTGGTAAAACCAAACAACACGCTAAATTCATATTCCTTTGAAAGTCTAAGATATTTTTCTTTTTCTTTGACAGCATCGCCGGCGAGAATCAACAAAAGCCCAGAAACTAATGGATCCAGTTTGCCCGCATAAGTCATTTTTGCGTCTTTGTATTTTTTATTTTTCTTGCGAAAACCCTCTAGCGCTTCAAGCGGAGTCTCCCCTTCTTTTTTATTTAAAATTAAGATTTTCTTCATTGGCGGAACCGGAGGGATTCGAACCCTCGAGACCTTTCAGCCTACGCGCTTTCCAAGCGCGCGCACTCGACCGCTATGCGACGGTTCCAGACATATCTTTACACAAAGCGCTTTCCAAGTCTATATTCCCTTCGGCACTCGACCGCTATGCGACGGTTCCAACTAAATCACTTTACCACATATTGAATTTTAACCAAGCATTTTTAGAAAATCTTCTTCGCTTAGTATTTTCACGCCTAATTTTTCCGCAGTTTTTAATTTTGACCCCGGCTCGGCGCCTGCCACCACATACGAAGTGTTTTTGGAAACCGAGCCGACAACTTTTCCACCCAAAGCGAGAATACGCTCTTTGGCAATTTCGCGAGACATTTGAGAGAGCGTGCCTGTTAAAACAAAAGATAGCCCGGTAAATTTTCCAGCTTTTATTTTTTCTGCTTTTTCTATAACCACGCCGTTTTTTTTCAATTTTTTTATAAAATTTAAATTATTTTTGTCATGAAAAAAATCGCTTACGCTTTTTAAAACCGCCGGACCGATATTTTCTATGCTGTCTATTTCCGCTAGGTCCCCGCCCGAATCGCGCTGCGTTACATTGCGGGCAGGTTGCCTAGCGGAAGAGAGTAATTTTTCCAAAGTGCCGAAGTGAATTGCCAAATCCCGCGCTGTTTCCTCCCCCACATGCAGAATTCCCAAGGCCCAAAGAAATTTTGACAACAAAATTTTCTTTTTGTTTTCAATTTCTGCGATAATATTATCCGCCGATTTTTCACCAAAGCGTTCTAAGGGTGCGATGTCTTCTTTTTTGAGCGTAAAAATATCCGTGGCATCGGAAATTAATCCTTCATCTTTGAAACGGCGCAAAATTTTCGGCCCGAGCTCGTATATTTCAAAAACAGAAACAAAATGTTCCAGATATCTTTCATTTTTCGCCGGACATTTTGGATTACTGCAATAGTAAGCAACGGAAAAGGAAGCGGCCCCCTCGCGAATTTTTTGTCCCCGAGGGTCCCGCTTTGAGCCCAAAGCGCCTGAAGAAGGGCGCAGGGGCGAAAAATTCGCGAGGGGGCCAGCTTCCCTCTTTTCTATTTTTCCCCCGCAAGTCGGGCAATGTCCCGGTATTTTGAATTTTTTTTCTTTGCCTGTGCGCATACGGACAAGCACTTCTACCACTTTTGGAATGACATCTCCCGCTTTTTCTATGACTACTGTGTCCCCTATTTTCAACCCCAGCCTTTCTATTTGGTCCATATTATGCAAAGTCGCTTTGGAAACTAGCGAACCCGCAACCATGGTCGGTTCAAAGACTGCAAGCGGTGTAAGCACGCCCGTGCGCCCGACATTTACCAAAATATCTTTTACTATAGTCGTAGCTTTTTCCGCCGAATACTTAAAAGCCGCCATGAAGCGCGGGGCTTTGCCTACAACGCCCAGAACCTCTTGCAGTTTTAAATTATCCACCGAAATTACAATACCGTCTGTGCCGTAAGGAAAATTCGGGCGGACTTTTTCAAATTTTTTTATAAAAGTTATTGCTTCTTCTAGATTTTCACATTTTGCCTCCAGCTTTTCTACTTTAAATCCCAATTCCCGAAGCATTTGGTGCTTTTCAGAATGAAATTTGGGAGCTAAGCTCCCAAATGGGAGCTTAGCTCCCAAATTTAGATCGTAAGCCACAAAATCCAAATTTCTTTCTTTGGCAAGCTGAGGATCAAGCTGACGCAGACTGCCAGCGGCAACATTTCTGGTATTGGCAAAAAGAGGCTTGCCTTCTTTTTCATTTTGTTTATTTAAAAAAATCAAAACTTTTTTAGCCATTAAAACTTCTCCTCGAACTTCTAGATATGCGGGTGCAAACCCCCCTTATCAGGGGGGAAATTGCTCACTTCCCCTCCCCCTGATAAGGGGGAGATCGGGAGAGAATTGAGTACAAGCGGAATTGAATTGATAGTTTTTAAATTTTCTGTAATGTCCTCACCAATAAACCCATCTCCCCTCGTCGCCCCACGCACAAATACTCCCTTTTCATAAATCAAGGAAACAGCCAGACCGTCAAATTTAACTTCGCAAAAGTAATTCACCTTACCCCCCTGCCCCTCTCTTTGTAAAGGAGAGGGGGACAAAAGTTTTTTGATTCTTTTTTCCCAATCATAAAGCTCTTCATAGGAAAAAGCGTCATTCAAGGAAAGCATTCGAGTTTGATGCTTTACCTTCTCAAATTTATCAAGCGGTTTTCCCGCCACCCTATTTTCGGGAGCATTCAGGTCATTAAATTCCGGGTATTCCTGTAAAAGCGCCTTAAGCTCGCGCGAGAGAGACTCATAGACATCATTAGAAACATCAGGCGCATTTTCTACATGGTACGCTCCTCGAAGCCG
>Ga0209542_10007561_pt1 | contig 20615 bp, 20 predicted proteins | sample RifCSPhighO2_01_FD_184028 | JGI IMG/M metagenome (GOLD analysis project Ga0209542, IMG submission 184028) | Soil microbial communities from Rifle, Colorado - Rifle CSP2_plank highO2_0.1 (SPAdes) (version 2) | ecosystem: Environmental > Terrestrial > Deep subsurface > Rock core/Sediment ...
CCGCCGATTCCGCCAAGGCGGCTCTTGGTCACGTGGGGTCCTGGTTTTTCAACTATTTTTTCAACCTGGTAAACACCGCTTTCAACCTCTTTCCCTTCGATCACAGCGTATTTCTTGGTACTCTCATCATCAATTTCGATAGCGGTCAGAACCGGATCCGAATATTTCTCAAATACTTCCAGGAGCTGCTTTACTCTCGGCTTTGCCCCCACAAAAATATCATCGCCAAAAACCATAACAAAGGGTTCTCGGCCGATCAGGTGCTGGGCATTGAGCACTGGCGTGCCGTTGCCATAAAGGCCTTTCTGGCGAATGTAAACAAAATTGGCAAGCGAAGCAATATCACGAATCTGCTTGAGGGCTCGCTCCTTGCCGGTCTTCTCCAGCCAGCCTTCGAGTTCCGGATGATAGTCAAAGTGATCCTCGATCGCCCGCTTGTTCTGCCCCGTCACGAAAATGATATCCGTGATGCCCGAGGCGACCAACTCTTCGACAACATATTGCACCACGGGTTTATCCACTACCGGCAACATTTCCTTTGGCATCGCTTTTGTCGCCGGCAAAAAACGCGTGCCGTATCCCGCCACTGGGACTACTGCTTTGGTAATTTTCATCCCTCACCCTTTCTATTTACCATTATATCACGTCTCGCTCTTTGGCCGAAACATCAGCGCCTCCGCGATATGATCAGTTCTGATTTGTTCTGAAGCGGACAGGTCGGCGATCGTGCGGGCTAATTTTAAAACCCGATGATACGCCCGGGCAGAAAGGCGCTGCTGGGCCACGGCATTACGCAGCAACATCAGTCCGGGCTGGTCCGGACGACAATATTCCTTAATTTCTTTAATTCCCATTTCGGCATTGCTCTGAATAGACAACCCGGCGCGGGTAAAACGATCCTGCTGCCGTACCCGCGCGGCCTGCACACGAGCGCGAACAGTATTTGAATCCTCGAGTTCCTCGTTGCCTTCGATTTTTTCAAAAGACAGACGGGGAACTTGAACATGCAAATCAATACGATCCAGCAACGGCCCGGAAATTTTTTTCTGGTACCGCAAAAGCTGGGTTGGCGGACAGACACACGCTTTTTCCGGATCGCCCGCAAATCCGCAAGGGCACGGATTTTGAGCCGCAACCAGCATGAACTTTGCCGGGAAAAGCACGCTACGCGCCGCGCGCGATACGTTGATAAACCCGTCCTCCAGCGGCTGGCGCAGACTCTCCAAAACATATCGTCCGAATTCCGGAAATTCATCCAGGAAAAGGATGCCGCAGTGGGCCAACGTGATTTCGCCGGGACGCGGATCAGACCCTCCGCCGACCAACGCGATTCCCGATGCCGTGTGGTGCGGAGAACGAAACGGCCTGATCCGAAGCAACCCTTCGCGCGCGGAAAGCAAACCCGCCACACTATAAATTTTCGTCACTTCTAGAGCCTCTTGATACGAAAGCTCCGGCAAAATCGAAGCCAACGCGCGCGCCAACAAAGTTTTCCCCGAACCAGGGCTGCCGGACATCAAAATATTATGGCCTCCGCTGGCCGCGATTTCCAAAGCCCGTTTGGCAAGCTCCTGGCCGCGGATGAGACGCAGATCCCAAGCGCTCTCCGCGGGCGCAGCGAAGCTTTGAATCTCCGATTTTTCAAAGTACGCAAACGGCGTGATGCCAGCGAGCATCTGCAAGAGACTGGTTAGACTTTTAATTTTTACGACCTCGAGCCCTTTGATCAGCGATGCCTCAACCGCGTTCGCTTCCGGACAAAACAGGGTCTTAAACCCCCTTTTTACCGCCGCTTCGGCAATCACGAGTACGCCTGGAACCGATCTTAATGCCCCGTCCAAGGCCAATTCTCCCACAAACATCTTGCCGCCAGGGTCAAATTGGACTTGGCCGCTATTTAACAGTATGGAAATGGCAATAGGGAGGTCATAATGGCTGCCAATCTTCGGCAAATCCGCTGGGGCCAAATTTATCGCCACCCGGCTTTTGGGAAACTGCATGTTTGCGTGCTTCAACGCGGATTTTACGCGCTCCCTCGATTCGCGGTCCCTCGATTCGCGGATGGCCGCGTCAGGCAGTCCGACGACTATCGTAACAGGAAGGCCGGAGGAGATATCGGTTTCGATTTCCACTTGTTCTGCGGAAAGTCCGATTACCGCGGCAGAATAGATTTTTTGCAACATAAATTAAAAAGTAAACTCATAATTCCGATGAATATTGCAATGTCTGCAAAATTCAACGTGCTTATTCCAACATTAATAAAATCCGTTACGGTTCCACCGATTAGCCGGTCAAATAAATTCGATACGGCTCCTCCCAAAATGAGCGAGACTCCAATCTCATCTTTGACAGAAAAACCGTTACGGTTCCACCGATTAGCCGGTCAAATAAATTCGATACGGCTCCTCCCAAAATGAGCGAGACTCCAATCTCATCTTTGACAGAAAAAAAACGCGTCCCCCATAAAATAAACACTCCGAGGATGAGGAACAGTAAAATGAAATTAAAAAATCCTAAGTTCGTGCCGAAAGGCAAACCCGGATTTTCAACAACTTTCAGAGTAAAAAAATTTTGCCGCGTCAGCGCAAATTTTGTAATTTGGTCTACGAAGACGACCCCGAGAATAATTCGCTTATTTATTTTCATGCTGAACGCAGTGCTCGGCTTCGGGCACAGCCTTCAATCTCGCGACAGATATTTCTTCCCCGCCAACAACACAGATTCCATACGTTCCCTGTGCAATCCTCGATAGGGCGGTATTGACTCTTCGCAACTTTCCCTCCAAATCCCATTCTTCCGCAATATTTCTTTCGTATTCGACGACTTCGGCGACATTTTCATCCTCGGTATTACCGAAGTCGGGATACTTGGCATGAAAATCTCCGCCGAGATCATCACGTTTCGCAATCCGTGAAAGCAAACGCTCAAGTTTGGCCTTCTCCTTTAAAAGCCGCTCTTTGTTATCTTGTATCAGCTTTTTATCAATCATGAATTGATTATAGCAAAAATTCAGGCAATGAACCACCTCATCATCGAATTGTGTTCATTCTCCGTAGCTAGCCATCCTCCTTCGCTAAAGCTTCGGAGGATTCTCACATTTTAATACCCGCAGTAAACTGCGGGAATAAGCAGCGGAGGAGAATAAAAAAAGGCTATTGCACTAATGAGGCTAAAAAAATTATTATATCCTCGGGCAATAGCCCCGTCCCTTCACAGGGCAGGGCTGCGTCCCGTGTCCGAAGCCCTTGGTTCAAAAAGAGCTTAAGGCATGGGACGCGTTCCTGCACTACGTCGTGAAGAAACAAATCTTGTATGATCCAACCAATTTACAAGGTACAACTCCCGATACTGCTCTTGTGGTCCGCTCTCGCGGGCCTAAAACATTTTTGTTTATTTTGGTTTTTGAAGTTTAAACCTAACTGTTGCAACTGATTTTGGCTGCAACAAAGAAATTTTGTTTTTGTTTTTTGCGAAATAGGCGGGTTGGAACGCCTGCGACGAGCAGTAAGTCAGGAGGGGGAGCCCCCTAATTTCACCTCTCCATCCTGACTTAAGGGAATCTTATTAAGTGGTAAAAAGAACAGTCTATCGATTAACAAGTCCAGTGTAGCAGAAATTTTAGAGATTGTCAAGAAAAAAGCGGCGGGTCAATTGTGGATATTACAAAATCCGGAAATTCCCTGAGGTATTTGATAAATTCTTGATTGTAGTCCGTCGAAACCCTTGGATCGAGCAGGTACACTGACTTCGATTTTCCCGGACACGCGGCAAAACGCGTCAGCATGACATGGAGCTGGTGTACCGCGCGGGGCAAAATGTGATCTGAAAAATTTTCGTATGGCCCGTCGGACAATACCGCGGGCTTTGTACCCGGCGCTTCAAACGGTAAACGTAGGATGACCAAATGCTCAGCTTTTGGCAAACGCAAAAAGAAACGAAAAAATGCGCTAGTCGTCAGAAGCAGTACTAGATCTGATTTTCCATCCGCCGCCTGCGCGGCGAGACGAGATTTGAGAGAGGACAAACTCCCTGAATGTTTATACGCCAAAATTAACCGACGAGGCATCGCGGATTTTGAGAATGTTTCAAAAATTTCCGAAAGTTTGGTTTCGTTTGGAACAATAATCACGGAAGAACCCTTGAGGCCCGCCCAAAACAATTCCAAATTTTTTGACGGAACTGGCTTCGAAGCAATATTGATTTTTATGGTCTCTGATCCGTCCGGCTCGGCAATTCGTTGCGCCACAAAATTCTGCAGACCCAATCGTTTTTGATAATACATCAGCGACATCTTCGGTAAAACCGTATCAACAATGCTCGTCCCTTTAAACTGTTTTTGAAATTTGGTCCAATGACCGGTTAAATCTCTTGGCGCGGTATTTAGGTCCACCGTTTCAGAATCAAATTTCAGCCAGGAGATATTCGAGACGGAAAGGGATGAACTAAAAAATTCGTCGAGGAATAATTTGATTTCCGAAATTTTGATCCGCAAATTTTCAAGTTCCCCCTCAAGCTCCTCGTCTTCGACCAATATCCGGCTTTCTATAAATTCCGAAAATTTTCCAAGCTTGTCTCGCAATTTTTCGGCTGGGTGGATTAGCTTGGTAAAACGCTCGCTGTCTTGTTCCTTTTCATCGATTATAATATTCTCCGAAAACTCATATTCCTTTTTCCGATACACTAAATGCAAAATTCCAAAAAACAGATCAAGTTCATTGGCCACCGTCTCAACTTCTTCTGGCACTTTGGAATAAAAACTAGGAGTAGCGGAATTAATAGGATAGATAATTTGCAGTTGCCGCCTGATCTTATTCAAGTTCCAAACTCGCTTCAGGCTTTCGGTAAAATTATCTTCTCCGTCGCTTAAATCAAAAAGCAACAGGCGGCGGGACGAAAAATCCACTTTCCAGTCCGAAACCAAATCAAAAACCGCCAAACTTTTTGCAAAATATGGTTTACCTTCCTCCAATTTCAATGATCGCGCGTAAGCGCATTGATGTTTTTTGCAAACGTTTGGCTCGCAAGCAATGATCCCCAAAATTTCTCTCTCCAAAACAGTCCATTTGACAAGGGATAGGTCCAAAGAAGCGGTTTTTTCCCGAAAAATCAGGGTTTTAATCAACACTTTGGCGGCGGTTTCCGCCAGTTTATCCTGGTTGGCAAGCCAATTTAGCCGTTTTTCACATAAAGCCTGCCGGGGCGGCGTAATTCGCTGTTCTTCCGGTACCGCATTGAGATAAACTTCGTGGGAAAGGCCGATTATGGCTTTTTCGGGCGTTTGAGCCAATTCTTGAAGCCATTCTTGCTGTTTATTAAATGATAAAGGGAGACTTAAAATTGCGCGATCCGGCCAATCAATCGGTTTTTGGAATTTTTTTGGGCATTCTTGCTGTTTATTAAATGATAAAGGGAGACTTAAAATTGCGCGATCCGGCCAATCAATCGGTTTTTGGAATTTTTTTGGGGCTGGTTCCGTGGAAACAACGGCAGATGTTTGCTCTTTTTGAATCGTAATAACCGGTAAGTTCGCAAACAAATCCCGAAAACCGGGGAGGAAATCAAAAATCCGGCTTTTGATTCGTTTTTGCGGTTCACCCGGAAGGGTCAAAAACTCGTTTAGCACGGAGGCTAATAGATAACCGGCGCTTTTGCTGTCATCGAGGCCGCGATGGGAACGAAGGCTGGGCAAATTAAAATGCCCGACTAAAAATTCCAAGGAATGGGATTCGCAGAGCGGTAAAAAAGTTTGGGCAGTTTCCAAGGTGTCGGCATATTTATTTTTTAGTTTGAGCCCTTGATTTGCGAGGTATTGAAGATCAAATCCAATATTGTGACCCAGCAGTAAATGGTCTTTGAGGAATGCTTTGAATTGCTTATGGGTGTCTTTCCAAAGCGGGGCAGAGTTTAGTTCTTCCTGCGTAATACCGGTAATGGCCAGCGCAGTTTGAGGAACCTCAACTTCGGGGTCGGCATATTTATTTTTTAGTTTGAGCCCTTGATTTGCGAGGTATTGAAGATCAAATCCAATATTGTGACCCAGCAGTAAATGATCTTTGAGGAATGCTTTGAATTGCTTATGGGTGTCTTTCCAAAGCGGGGCAGAGTTTAGTTCTTCCTGCGTAATACCGGTAATGGCCAACGCAGTTTGAGGAACCTCAACTTCGGGGTTGATGAGAGTTTCAAAACTTTTACCAAACACTGTCTCAATTCTTTGATCTTTCTCGTTCCATTTCAATTCCACTTCAACGGCTCCAACCTCCATAATCCTCCCATCGCGAAGATCGGTCGTTTCAAGATCAATGGAAATAAATTTTTTAGAGTATTGCATAAGGAAAATAAAAAAGCCGCAGTCAGACCAACGACCTGATAAATTATTAATTATCGTTATTTATTATTCTGCCGCTTGTTTTTCTTTGGCCGCCTTGCGGATGGCGGCATCAATCGCTTCGGCGATTTTTGGATTATCGCGCAAAAACTGCTTAGCACTTTCTCGCCCGACTCCCAAGCGCTCCTCCCCGAACAAAAAAGAATTGCCGCTCTTGGCGATAACCGCGTGTTCCACGCCAGTGTCCAGCAAGTCTCCCTCGTAGGAAATGCCTTCATTCCACATGATATCAAATTCTGTGGTGCGGAACGGCGGGGCCACTTTTCAAATTCTGTGGTGCGGAACGGCGGGGCCACTTTGTTTTTCACAATCTTGACCTTCACCCGGTTGCCGATAATCTTTTCCCCTACTTTAAGCTGGGCCTTTTTGCGAACTTCAATGCGCACGGATGAATAAAATTTCAAGGCCTGACCGCCGGTCGTGGTCTCGGGATTGCCGAACATCACGCCGATTTTCATGCGCAGCTGGTTGATAAAAATCACGGTCGTTTTAGATTTACTAACGATCGCGGTGAGTTTGCGCAGCGCTTGGCTCATCAGCCGGGCATGCAGTCCCATATGCGAATCACCCATATCTCCTTCAATTTCCGCACGCGGAGTCAGCGCGGCCACCGAGTCGATAACAATAATGTCCACCGCGTTGCTTCGTACGAGGGTCTCCACAATATCCAGAGCCATATGCGAATCACCCATATCTCCTTCAATTTCCGCACGCGGAGTCAGCGCGGCCACCGAGTCGATAACAATAATGTCCACCGCGTTGCTTCGCACGAGGGTCTCCACAATATCCAGAGCCTGCTCGCCGTTATCCGGCTGGGATATGAGAAGATCATCGAGCTGAACGCCTATTTTCCCCGCGTAGTCAGGATCCAGCGCGTGTTCGGCGTCCACAAACGCGGCCTGCCCTTTGCGCTTCTGGACCTCGGCAATCATATGCATCGAAAGCGTGGTTTTGCCCGAAGATTCGGGGCCGTAAATTTCAATAATTCTCCCTCGAGGAATTCCGCCCACTCCCAAAGCCAAATCCAGAGAAATCGACCCAGTCGGGATGCTTTCCACATTCAAAGTCCGGCTCTCTTTCAATTTCATAATCGAACCTTCGCCGAATTTCTCGCGGATCTGCCCCACGGCATCCTCCAGCGCCTGCTTTTTCTCACCAGTTTCGGCTTGAACCTCTTCGGTTGTCGTTGGCTTAGCCATACCCAGTAACAATAACTTTAGAGTTCAAACGAAGTTTGAACAAAAATTATCGAGAAATTAATGGTAAATTGATTATTTAACATCATACTAAGCATAAGGCTCACTATTATAAACTAAAGTTTTGTTACTGGGCATAGTTCCTTAAGTATATCAGCCCTACGGCCCGAATTCAATGTTTCTAATGACCTCCGCTTCTTTTCCTAAAACTCCAAGATCTTTCCCGTTCCATACCACTCTGGTTGAACCGGCATTGCTGGTCGTAAGAACCACCCGGCTTTGGGCCGCAACCTCTCTGCTTGAATTCGGGAGCATGGTCCCGGCATACTGCTCAACCCCATCAGCTTCGAGATAAACCCACGCAACGCCCGGACCGATCCTCACCTCGACCGCAACCAACCGACGATGAGGTACTTGCGATAAAACTGCCGGCAATTTCTTTCGGGGAAAATATCACGGAGCGAATAACCGTGGTCTCTTGGCCGAATTTGTTCACCGCTTTAACAACAAGTTGATTCGCACCGGGTCCCAAGGATATATTCTCGCGAAAATTCCCTTCGGTATCAGCCACAATCGGCTGGTTGTTGAGATAAACCGATGCTCCCGGCTCGCTTTTGCCCGAAACCACCAGTAAGCCCGAGTCAACGCTTGCGTCTGTCTCTGGTGAAAATACTTCCAAAGCGGGCGCGCGATTCAACGAACTGACCTGAAAGTATAAATAAGCCAGACTAATTACGCCTAAAAACCCGATCCCAAAAATCATCAAGGTCTTTGGGCTTAAAATAAAACCCGGCATTTCCGTGCTTTCTTTTCTAAGCGGTTTCTCCTCGGCAAGGTTACCCTGAATGCTGGCTTCTGCTAAAAATTCCTGCAGCATCCAATCCGAGTCAGTACGGTAAACCTCCGCGAAAATTTTCAGAAATCCTTTGACATATACCGGCGCGGGCAAATCCTGCAAACGACCCGCCTCAAGCGCCACTACATATTTAGGCTGAATCTTCGTCAACTTGGCGATCTCGGCAATGCTCAAACCCAGCCGGTTCCTGCGAAATTGGAGAAATTCTCCTAGGGTTTGGGTTTTGACCCTTTTGGTAATAAAACTCATGGCCAATTACCACTCATTATTATCCGGATTATCCGTGTCTAGATAGACTTCGCGCGGCTTTGCCCCATCTCCCGGACCGATAATCCCTTTCTCTTCCATCAGATCCAAAAGACGAGCGGATCGCGCGTACCCGAGACGCAGGCGGCGCTGGAGAAGCGAAGCCGAGGCGCGGCCTGCTTCCCGCACAAGTTTTATGGCCTCGGGGAGCATCTCGTCGTCCCCCTCATCCCCCGCGAAACCAAGGGACGAGGACGTGACTCTCTGTTTTTCCAAAATTTCTTTGGCATAAATCACGGTCCCGGCCTGCTCGCGGATAAATTCCGTAACATTGCGAACTTCTTTTTCGGAAATATACGTTCCCTGGATGCGCCGGGGTTTGCCAAGTTCGGATGTGATATACAGCATATCACCGCTTCCAAGCAACTTTTCAGCGCCGGAGAGATCGAGAATGGTCCGGGAATCAACCTGGGATGCCACGGCAAAAGCCATGCGCGCCGTGATATTGGCTTTGATTAATCCCGTAATAATGTCAACCGATGGCCGCTGGGTGGCCACCACCAAATGTACCCCAACGGCCCTGGCCATTTGCGCCAATCGCACCACCGCGGTCTCGACATCGGCCTGCGCCACAGCCATCAGATCCGCCAATTCATCAACAATGATGACGATATATGGCAACTTGTCCGGAGCCTTGGCGTTATACTCCAAAATATTTCTCTTTCCGTTTTCGGCCAAAAGCTTGTACCTTCGATCCATTTCGTTAACCGCCCACTTCAAAGCGTTTACGGCCTTGTCGTGGTCAACCACAACCGGAGTCAGGAGATGCGGAATGCCGTTATACAAATTTAGCTCCACCCGTTTGGGATCGATCACGATCAGCCGCAGTTCTTCCGGAGAATTCCGGTACAAAAAACTGGTCAGGAGGGAATTAATCGCGATACTCTTGCCGGTTCCGGTCGCACCGGCGATCAACAAATGAGGCATTTTGGCCAAGTCTTCCACCATGGCCGCGCCCGCCACGTCTCTCCCCAGAGCAAACGCCAGGGAGGATTTGTGTCCAATGAAGCTTTCTGATTGAACAATGTCTTTGAGTCTGACAATCGCCGTGGCTTTGTTCGGCACTTCAATGCCCACCAGCGGCCGTCCGGGAATCGGCGCCTCGATCCGAACGGAAGAGGCGGACAAGGCCAAGGCCAGATCATTTTGCAAGGTCAAAATTTGCGAAAGCTTGATCCCGGTAGCCGGACGAAGCGTATACTGGGTAACCGTCGGCCCGACATTGACCTCCCCCATTTCCACCTCGATGCCGAAATCGGCCAGGGTTTTTCGAATGATCACAACATTGGCTTCGATGTTTCCGCTGTCAATCGCAGTATGGGAATCTTCCAAAAGGCTTAAGGGCGGCAGTTGCCAATTGGTTTTGCGAAACCTGGAGGCATGGCTTATCTCCGCGTCTAGCGCTTTTTGATTGGTGCCCGCCGGCATTACGCTAATCGCGCCTACGCTCGGATTTTTTTCGTCCGGGACTGGATGATCCTCTGTTACTTCGGTCGTCTGAAATCCGGAAGCGGACATTTTGTTGATCTTGATCTCGCCGTCATCCTTCTTTTCTTCCGCGGTTCTCTTCGGTTCCGGGTTGCGCTTAAAAAGCGTTGGCAAATTGATATTAAACACCAAAACCAAGGAGACTATTACCAATCCCGCCATAATTAAAACCGAAACCCAAAAATCCGCGATGGCAAATAAAGGATAGGCCAGAAGCAACCCCAAATATCCGCCGCCAACCCCATTTTTTACCAGTTCAAAAGACATTCCCGGATCCTGCCGCATGGCAATCAGGTGCAATATGCCTCCAAAACCAAAGACAAACAACATTGCTCCCAAATAAACCCGCAGGTTGGAAGCTGCCGGTTCCTGCTCGTCTTCTTTTCTGCCGGCCAGCAACAAAGCGAAAGCCACGGCAAAAAATATCAAAGGCGCGGTCACCGCGCCCCATCCGAGCAGAAGCTTTAAAATTTTGGAAGCAATATCGCCGAGCGATCCGGCGGCCTCAAAAAAAGCCAGCAGCGTGACAAATCCGAGCAAAAAGAAAAACACGATCATAATACCGCGCTTGACACCGGCCGAGAGCCTTAATCGCGGCAGTTCTTCCCCTTCATAATAATATTTTCTGTTTCTTGGTCTCCCTCGTCTTCGTCGTGACATGATATTTACCTAATTTTAACATAGAATCGAAATAATCAAAAAACGGCTTTGCGGGAGCCGTTATCCTTGGGTTCTTCCAATTATTTCTCCCCCTTCACTCTCCCCTGACTTTGATCCTTTTGATCTTTGACCTTGACGCTTTTGGCAAGATCAGGGTCAAAACCCCGTCTTTGATATCCGCTTGCGCGCGGTCCGCGTCAACCTCGACTGGCAAAGTCAGAGACCGCGAAAAACCGCCCCAATAGCACTCTTGATAAAAGTAATCCCCTTGGTTGATCTCTTCGCTTCGTTTACGCTCGCCCTGAATAGTCACCATGTTGCTCCCGACGGTAATGTCCAAATCCTCGGGCTTAACTCCAGCGATGGTTGATTGCACAACCACGTCATCCTTGGTCTGATAAGCATCGAGCGCCAATTCCCCTTCTTCGGCATCGCCCTCTTCTAGCTCTTCTGCCGGCTGGTATTCGGCATCCTCGTCCTCGATCGCGGTTTCCTCATAATTATCGCTTTCCGGGCGCGGGTTTATAAAAATTTTTTTAAGCCATCCTGCCATAAATTAATCTTAGTATTTCGCTTAGATGATGTCAATTATTGCTTTGGCCGCAAGATCGGAAGCTTTTGGGGAATACAGCCGTTTCATATTTTGCATCTGCGCATTGTACATTTTTGTATCCTGCAATAATCGCTCCACCCAGGAACGGACTTCTTCGGACGTATTGGCCCTTACCGCAATGCCATGTTTGGTGAGGTAATCCTGGTTGAGCTCTTCCATGGTCGGCAAGGGATGAACCAAAATCATGGGCAATCCCCGCAAGAGAGCTTGGGCAATCGTCAGTCCACCCGGCTTGGTGACCAAAATTTTGGCTAGCGAAAACAGTTTGGCGACTCCCTCATTTGATAAATTTGCAAAAACCCTTAGTTGCCCCGGGTATTGGGACGACAGTTTTTCAATCTCGTTTTTCAACGTATCGTCCGTGCCGGTAAGTACAGCGACTTGGGTCTCGTAGTCGCTCCTCAAAATTTCCAGAATATCTTCCTGTTTGATTCCCCAGCCGCGGCTGCCGCCCATGATCAAAATCAAAGGTTTGGTTTTCAATATTCCAAATTCTTTTGCCGCGGCCGCTTCATTGTAATTCTTCGCGAAAACTTCGTTGACCGGCAGTCCGGTGACGATGATCCTGCCCGGGGCGAATCCGTAACCCGCGACTTGCAGTTTCTGCTCCGGCGTCATGACCAAATACCGATCCACGCGGGGAAAAACCCAGAATGGCTGAAAATGAAAATCGCTGAAGGTTACCACCAGCGGGCCTTTGAAGTCGCCGATTTTTTTAAGATACGAAACCAGCGCCGTTCCGGTCGGATGCGTGGAGAGGATCAAATCCGGCTTGGCTTTTTCCAAAAAGGCCTGGAACTTTTTTACCTTTGCCGCGGCGAAAGGTATGCGCAAAGGCAGGATCAGTTTCTGAAAAAATTTATTGGTGTAGAAAAAACCCCAGAGCCACGGGGCGTGCTTGAGAATATTCAAATAAATCGCGGTGCTGGATTTGGTAAACGCCCCCTCATAAAATTTGTTTACGTCGAAAAGTTCTACCTCCAGCCAATCGTACTTAGAAAGCGCCTGGGCAATGTTTTCGGCAACTACTTTATGCCCCAGTCCGATGGAGGTATGCATCACCAAAATTTTTTTCTTTTGCATATTTTGTGTCCTCGTCTCTCCATTCGGGATCTTCAAGCAGAAGTTTCACCCCCCGCGCAGTTCCATGTTATTTTTTCCGCCAGTCGCGAATCTGAAGTACGCCGCGGCCGCGATCGACAATCACCAATTTCTGTTTCTCGCGCCAGCCGTACTTCGAAAGAATTTCGCTGGGAATCACGATATAATGGCTATGTTTGGAGGTTTTGGTGAGGCGCCTGATATATTTTTCCATAAAACTGCTCCTTTTAAAAAAGTACGTTCCCAGGTACGTACTCGAGTACGTACTTTAATTTTAGCACGACCTTGTTCCTCCCTGCCAGAACCGTGCTTAGAATAATAATCAGCCCAAAGAGACAATCCACCCAAAGCTAAAAAGAGTGCTGCTTCCGGCCAATTACGAATACAGCCAAGTTTGTAAATCTGAAATTTTTCATAATGAGTCCGGTTGCTGTTTGTTTCTTCTTGCCACAAACCAATAGGTTAAGTATCCAAGAAGTCCAAGCTGTATTGTTGGGGTCAAGCCGACAGACAAATAAGGAATTATGGGCATATATTCATTGTATGACCATCTTCCCGTACGAAGAGCATACAATTCAATAAATATAGCGATTAAACCGCCAACAAAAATAATAATCCGTCCCTTTTTTCTTAGGCCCGGAATAAATACAAATGGAAGAGATAATAAGGTTATAATAATTGCGTCAGCCACGGATGCCCTTAAGAGGATAAACTCTGTGATTTCTCTTCCCATATAACTGGCATAAAGATTGGAATGCAAGTTTTCCCAAATAAAGTTGAGCAAAAATGAAAATATAAAAATTAAAAATATTTTTCTCATCCGAAATTTCATAGTTCAAACCTGGTAATCCGGCGGTGACGATCTCCGCAACTTTGAACCAAAGAAATGGCTTAAATTCGAAGATATTGATAAAAGTATACAGAAACTAAGGGCTATCTACAAAGAGCATCCGGAGTGGTTTGAGGGCCTAACCCAAAATCGAATAAGGGTAAAAATGAAGTGGATGATCCCATTTAGACATCAAGCATAGATGCCATTGCTTACACTACCGCATCACTTGAGAGATTTTCCAGTCGGTAAAATTTCCATTTATCTCGACTTTATGAGTTACCGATTGATCTCCGAAAGAATCTCTAAACTCTGTCACTGAGTAAGAATATCCATTTTCATCGGAATCTAAAAGACCAACGCAAAATACTGCCTCAAAACCATGTCTCCCGAATATGTTCTCTCTGATTTTATTTCTGTAAAACTCTCCGGCACCATCAAAAAATACAACGAGTAGTTTGTCTTTTGCATATTCAGAACCCCTTGCAATTTTTGAGTCTATTGCATCAATAACTCGCTGCTCTCCCGATGGAAGTTCCTTACTCTTTGGAATGTTTAGAGCTGAAACATGCTCAGTTGGAACAATTATTATTCTTTCTTTATCAACGATAAATCCATCTCCTTTGTCATCTTCCATAAAAGTAATATCTCTGTTATGCATGTGTTTGAGCACGACACAGATTAACCAGTTTGCCCATGCTTCTCTTGGTCGTAGGCTAAAGTTTTGCATGTCCCGACCATTCCATAAATGTGCAGGATTTTTCACCACTAGCTCAAGATCTTTAAGAGCAATCTTAAAGTCTTTAATGAGTTTGAGTTTTTCCAGTTGCGCTTTAGATAGATGCATGACTAACTTTCTTTTGCTTTAATCTGATATTTTTCTTCAATCTCCTTCAAACGATAGGGCTCAAATCTTCTTAGATGATCCACGACAAGTCGAACATGGTGTTTTACATCACCTTCAATATGCGAGTAAGTCCAAGATTCACTATTTAATTGGCCCGTTATGATATTTAGCATTTTTGCCAGAACTTCAAATAAAGCTTTTATTTCTTCACCCGTGATAGACGGTAGTCTCGGCTTCTTTTTATCATCGTGCGCTAGCCATTTATTACGATATGTGTCTAATTTTTTTAGCGTGGTTTCGTGTTTATTAAGCATTTCTCTTATCACAGCCAGTTCTTTGTGATCCATGCCCTTATACTCATTAACCAACGTCTCAAGAAAAACGCGAGGCTGATTTTGGTTGTAGTCCTTAAAAGCATCGACGGTCAACTTTTTCAGATTACTTGCGGTGAAATTCAAAATTTTGTTTATATGCAGAGCTTTTTTGGGCGTGTCAAACATTTTTGCAAGTTCCAAAAAAAATACACTCTCAAGGCTTCCTCCGCTGGCGTAAAAAGTCCATTGTACTTAGCCATTGTTTTTGCATTTTCTTCTGCATCCGACTGGCCAACGATATTGGGTGCTCTAACCTCTTTTAGAGCCTCAAAGGCATAGAAAGCCGAAATTGTTCGGAAATACCGATGGTGCATTTCCTTAGCATATTCCATTAAGGTTTTGAATTCGGTTGAGTTTGATTGTTTATTTGTCATTTTCTTCATTAGTTAAATACTTTACAAAATCTCTGCCGAATTTCGTTGTCTTAATAAAGGGCGCCGCGATAGGCCCGACTCTCGAAGAATAATCCGACATCAATATCCCGACATTTACAAGATTGTATATATTTTCATTTTTGTCTTTAGTGTCTTCGTAAACCTGATGGAAATCTTCTCGCCCAACATCAACATTCCTCAATACTCGAATATCCTCATAGTTCAGTAGATCGAGAACATTATAAAATCGCTCAAGTTCAAAATTCTCACGATCCGCAGAGCCAGCATAATCGAGGAATACCTTTTTCATGATACCTCTCTTATTGCCACCTCTTTCCCTTATAAAATTCTCTAGAGCGTAAACAAACCCATCTTGGAAAGTAGTATCTTTAAGAATGTCTTCGGTAAAGACGGACGGGTTATCACGAACCATCTCAACCCATTCCAAAGCTCTTTGTTCTCGAAGTTTCAAGCCAACCCCATAAAGCGCTTTACTCAACCCCCATGCGATATTAAGTCCGGGCAAATTTGAAGCTATTTGGTCAGCAACAACTAGGGCGGAGTCCTTTATAATTTGTTTGTCTTTTTTATTCATATTATGGGGATAACTTCGTCTTGATTAGGTTTACATTAGGTATTATACTTTAGGTATGGAAAAGAAATCAATCATAGGAATAGGCAAGCCATCAAAACGGCAAGCTGAAATCCTTCAATTCATCTCAAAATTCCGCCACAGCAAGGGTTATGCCCCATCTCTTTCGGAGATTGCGGATAATTTTAAAGTATCTGTCCCAACAATTCATCAGCACATATATTATCTGCAGCAAAAAAATTTACTCACTACCGAAAAAGGTAAGAGGCGCTCTATTCAGGCATTGAATACTCAAAAAAATGGTGCCGTAGAAATTCCTCTTATGGGGCTTATTGCCGCAGGTGGTCCCATTGAGGCCATAAGAGATCCTCGACCAATCGAGGTTCCCAAAAATATGCTTTCAGCCGGAGCGAACTTTTATGCCCTAAAGGTTGCAGGTACAAGCATGATCGAGGATGGCATATTTGATGGTGATATTATTGTTGTACGTGAACAGTCTACAGTTGATGATGGTGAAAAGGCTGTCGCATATCTACCGGACAAAGATGCGGTTACACTCAAAAGAATTTATAAAGAAGAAAGTAGGACTAAATTAGTCCCAGCAAATAAAAAAATGAAGCCTTTTTATGAGAAAAATGTCGAAATACAAGGTAAGGTTGTTGGGGTTTTAAGAAAAGAAATATAAACAGTATGCCCATCACTTTAGACAAACTTGAAGAATTAAACAAGAAACTCGAAAGACGCTTTCGAGATAAACTTGTTGTAAACCACGACCTAAAAAGAACGCTGGTAAGTTTTCAGGCAAATAAAAAAACGCCTGGGTATCGCTGGTATAAGTTCAAAGAGGGATATTCCTCTGCTCTTGTTGATTATGCCTTGGATAAACTAGGTATTGATTCCGGCAAGGTCCTCGATCCCTTTGCAGGAAGCGGAACATCGCTTTTCGCTTCGGCAGAACGAGGGTTGGATACTGTTGGAGTAGAACTTCTTCCTATTGGTTCAGAAATTGTAGAAGTTAGGAAAATTATTTTTGAAAGCAACAATCACGGTCAACTTATAAAGTTTTTACAAGATTGGGTAGATAAGCGACCGTGGGAGAAAGAAAAAGGTGGACGGAAAATTAACCATCTAAAAATTACTAATGGTGCATTCCCAAAAACCACGGAAGACCTTTTGGGTAAATTTCTCAATGCTATCGATAAAGTAAAAAAGAAGGATTACCAAAGGATACTACGCTTTGCACTTCTCTGCGTACTTGAAGAAATTAGTTTTACACGAAAAGATGGTCAATATTTGCGATGGGATCATCGTTCCGGTCGAGGTAATGGCGGAAAAAAATTTGATAAAGGCGAGATTAAAGAATTTAATCAGTCCATCATACGAAAACTCAAAGACATTATTGACGATCTGAAAGGAGGAAATACCCTATTTGATCTAGTAAAAACGCCGAGAGGAAAAATTGGGAACGTCGAGGTCTTAAAAGGGTCATGTTTGTCTATTCTCCCAAAGCTAAAAACCGATGAGTTCGATTTTTTAATGACTTCGCCGCCTTACTGCAATCGCTACGACTATACAAGAACTTATGCCTTGGAGCTTGCTTTACTTGATGTAGATGAAGAAAAAATCAGAGATTTACGGCAAGCAATGATGACATGCACAGTTGAAAATAGAGAGAAAGAAAATCTCGACCAATTTTTTTCGCAAAATATTTTTCAAAGTGCTAACAAAGCATTTGAAAACCAAAAAGAATTACAAACAATTATTAAATATCTCGACGAAAAAAAGGATAACAAGGAACTAAATAATCCTGGAATAGCGAGGATGGTTAAAAACTATTTTTACGAAACTGCGCTTATAATCTTTGAGTGCGCCCGTCTTCTAAAAAGTGGAGCCCCTTTCGTGATGGTAAACGATAATGTTCGCTATGCAGGTGCAAACATTCCTGTAGATTTGATACTTTCAGATATTGCGCAAGATGCTGGATTCGATGTTGAGAAAATATGGGTTTTGCCTACCGGAAAAGGAAACAGTAGCCAGCAAATGGGGGCGCACGGCAGAGAAGAACTGCGAAAATGTGTCTATGTTTGGAGAAAGCTATAGAGACAAGAGCCAGTCAACCAGATCATTTACTTGTTCGTCCTCGTTCAAGTTCGCGGCATGAGTTAATTTGCCAGCTTTTAACTGCTTAAATATTTCTTTAGCCATAGAAGCTTCGATTGCGGCTCCAACAAAAAATAAGGCAGGCGCGCTTCTCCCAAAAGCGGCCCGGATTCTTCCAAGAGCACTATTCGCGGTCTTCCAGTGCTCATCTGCCCCAGCGGGGTCTATACCGCCCTTTAACTCGCCGCAAGCAATATATTTGCTCTTATCTACAAGTAATTCTTCCTCTGGTGAGCTAGCATCGCCCCTGTTTATTAGAATTACATCGATATTTTTTCCGATCAGATGGGGCTTAACGTCAAAAAGGAGTGTTCTGCTATTCCAAATAACCCTCTGAATTTTACCTGATTTGCTTTTTAGAACTTCTATTTTCTTCTTCCCTCCCGAAAGTCTCTCGATAATTTTCTCTGTCAGTTTTGTGCCAGCGGAAGCTCCAGTTAAATTACGCATGCTACCGCCTAGTGTATCGCCTTTCGTAAGGAGATAACGATATAGAATATCTTCTCGAAACTCTGAACCCGCCTCTTTATAAATGCGGGTTAAAACTTTTTTTATCGCTCCACTTAACTCTGTTTCTGTTAGTTGAGATCGAGCTTTATCAGAAAAGCCACAAGCAGAGGCTAAATCATTTCTGTATTTTGAGGATGTCAGAAGCTCTTCAACAGTTTTTACTTTCTTGAGGGCTTTGTAAAAAGTTTTAGCCTCCTCAACAAACGGTTCGGCTTTCTCTGTTTTTTGGAGAGCCTGCGCCAAAAAACCGTCACAAATGGCTCTGTGCTTTGTCTGAAGGTCTCCTGCCTGTTTTATTAGTTTTGGGATCATATTGCCTTATCTTACTTCGGTTCTAACTTGGACATCTGGCGGAGAGGGTGGGATTCGAACCCACGAGGCCCTTTTGAGGGGCCGCGGTTTTCGAGACCGCCGCCTTGAACCACTTGGCTACCTCTCCTACAACAATTCGATTCCGATCTCTTTAACTTTCTTCAGAGTTTGGTCGTTCGTGATAAACGTGTCCGCGCCAAAATCAATCGCAGTGGCAATGAGAATCGCGTCTGGCGTGGCAACATTGTACCGCGCTCGGAGATCGGAAGCGACCTCAACTATATTCTCGTTGATTCCCTTCAAAACCAGATTGGGGATACTGGCGATCATTTGTCGGTATTGAGCGGCTAGATCATAATTCCCCCGCTTCTTTGGCCCGGTCAAGATCTCAATTAAACCGATACTGGAAAACACTGCCTGAAATTTGCCCTGTTGAACATCTTCCAAAATTTTTTCTATCCGGTCTGCATATTCTGGATTATCCTCAAGGTAATAAATCAGAATCTGCGTATCTATGCCGATGGTTTGTCCCATGATGCCCGCTCTTCCTTGAGATATTTATCAGCACCTCCCAACGCCTGCCAGACTTCTTTCCCTAAGCCCCGCAGGGCCTTAACAGAATTTTGTGGATGCTTGATTAACATAGCGCGCGTCTCATCGAGAGGATAAATAGCAACTTGCGCGCCTGCCTCAAGCCTCATTTTTTTCCTAACTTCTTTGGGAATCACTATCTGATATTTTTTCGAAAGTTTCGCTTTCGCCATGGTTTTACATTTAATTATTTCCCTTTACATTATATATTAAAGTAAAACCAATGTCAAGGCCTTAAAAATTTTAGAAATCTTTCAGTCATTATACTTTTCACAGTCTCGAATGTCATCCGGTGGATTTCGCAGGGGCCGTACTGCAAAAGTTTTTTTCTGTGAAAGGCCGTATCATATCCTTTGTGGTGGGCAAACCCAAAGCTCGAAAATTTTTGTGAAAACTTTCGCATCAAGTCATCGCGCCAAACTTTCGCCAAAATTGAAGCTACCGCGATGGAAAGAACATTGACATCGCCATCTATAATTGCTTGTTGAGCAATCGTGCCTGGCCCCGCGCCAAAGGGTTTAAATCGTCCGTCAATGAGCAGTATCTCCGGGGAAAGCTTTAAATTTTCCACCGCCCGCCGCATCGCAAGCAAGCTGGCATAGTGAATGTTTAGCTCATCAATCTCCGCGTGCGTCGCTTGCCCAATCCCGAAATCGTAAGAGTTTTCTTTGATAAAGTCAACGAGTTCCACGCGCTGTTTGGGGGAGAGTGTTTTTGAATCCCGCACACCCGCCCACCATTTGGTTTTGCTTCTGTATCTTCCCACCTTCGCCGGATTCAATATCACCACTGCCGCCGTCACCGGACCGGCCAATGGCCCGCGCCCAACCTCGTCAATACCGGCAATGTATTGATAATCTTTTAATAATTTTAATTCGTGGGTATAGGTTGGGGTGAGCATCCTGATTGCATTATACAAAAAATTCCAACATTTAGTTGGGATTTTTTGTGGAGCGGGTGAGCGGAGTCGAACCGCCGTCTCTACCTTGGCAAGGTAGCATAATAGCCGTTATACGACACCCGCCTGATGCCTCGGGTCAGAATCCCCGCCTGCCAAAGCCCTATGCCGGACCCCAGAGTCGAACTGGGCACGCCTGCCTCTTCAGGGCAGCGCTCTGCCGATGAGCTAGTCCGGCACACGACCTCGGCGGGCAGGGAACTGACGACGCCAGCCTCTTCAGGGCTGCGCTCTACCACTGAGCTACCGAGGCTTTTTAAATTATACTTGGTCGGGGTGCTGGGAATTGAACCCAGTCTACACGAACCCGAATCGTGCGTACTACCGGCATACTCCACCCCGTAAGTGGGTTGGGTGGGGATCGAACCCACGACCTTGGGCTTAAGAGGCCCCTGCTCTACCGACTGAGCTACCAACCCGTTCCCAAAAAAATGCTTGCATTTTTTTGGATCAATACATTCTA
>Ga0209542_10007562_pt1 | contig 20613 bp, 21 predicted proteins | sample RifCSPhighO2_01_FD_184028 | JGI IMG/M metagenome (GOLD analysis project Ga0209542, IMG submission 184028) | Soil microbial communities from Rifle, Colorado - Rifle CSP2_plank highO2_0.1 (SPAdes) (version 2) | ecosystem: Environmental > Terrestrial > Deep subsurface > Rock core/Sediment ...
CTGCTGCAATAAACACCATCTCATGCATAAGGGCCATTCCCTGTGATGCTGTTGCTGTGAAAGTCCTGACTCCTGTTGCCTGCGCTCCGATGCATGCCGACATCGCAGAATGCTCTGACTCAGTGTCGATCATCTCTGCATCCATTGCACCATTGTTTATGAAATCAGCTATTCTCTCGACTATGTGGGTCTGTGGCGTTATAGGATACATTGCCACCACAGCTGGCTTGCAGAGCTTCACTGCCTCTGCTACTGCATAGCTTGCCTCAATTACCTGCTTTGCCATTTATTTCTTTACCTCGTGGATACTGTCTTTTTGACCCATTGTCCATATTCTTTGTTTGCCTTTGAATCGATTATCTCGATGCATGGCAATTTGTATGAATGAGTCCTTTTGACTTCTTCTATTATCTTTTTTGAATTCTTTTTGTCTGACTTTGCTATGATTATGCTCTCATGACCATCCACCATTTTGCCTTTCCAAAAATAAAGGCTTTTTGCCTTGACTATGTTGGCGCATGCTATGATCCTTTTCTTGAGCAGGTTTTTTGATATCTTCTCTGCTTCTCTATCATTCGAGCAGGGTATGTAAGCGATTATCAATGGCATTTTCTATTGTCACCCTTCATTTCTCCTCCTTGACCATCTCAATGCACTTCACAGGGCACTCCTGTGCGCAGATTCCGCAACCCTTGCAGAAGTCCAGATTTGCCTCAAACTTCTCGTCAATGGCATTCTCAGGGCAGAACATCCAGCAGAATCCGCATTTGATGCACTTCTTAGCGTCCCTGACTGGATAATATTCCCTCCAGCCTCCTGTCTTGTTCCTTATTGAAGAGCCTGGCTTTGTTATGATTGCGCCTACTGTGAAAACCATCTCCTTCTTGTTTGATCTCTGTTTCTTTCCTGCCATCTTAGACTTTTATGCTGTCATATACCTCTTTGATCGCTTTCTTGTTCAGTTCAGCTACCTGCTTCCCTTTTGCCTGCACGAACTTCTCATCAACTGCCTTAAGCAATGACCTCAGGCTGACCTGCTTTGTGATTGCTGCGAATGCACCCAGTATTGGGGTGTTGATAATAGGGATCTTGAATATTCTAAGAGCGACAGATGTGGCATCAACAGCATAGACCTTGAAGCCGTCTTTCAGCTTGAGCTCTCTGGGAGTCTTTGAGGTGTTCACAATCACAACACCTCCTTCTTTTATTCCAGATGTGAGGTCAACTGCTCCAACAAGCGTAGGATCAAGCACCATCACAATGTCAGGATTATACACCTGGGACCTTATGTTGATTGGAGCCTTGTCAATCCTTGCAAATGCCTCGACAGGAGCCCCTCTTCTCTCAACACCGAACTTAGGAAAGCTCTGGCAGTACTTGCTGTCATGCAATGCTGCAATAGCAAGAATCTGGCCTGTTGTGACTGCGCCCTGGCCGCCGCGGCCCCATATCTTTATCTCAATCATCTGGTATATACCCCCATATAAGGCTTGGAGACCTCATTTATATATCTTTATTGTTACTCTGTAGTAATCAAATATGGAAATATTTATATATTGATGCCTGTTGGTGGGCAGTATGATAGAGTCAATTGCTTATGATCTGGAAGGTACTGTTGTGGATGTAGAATTTGCACACCATCAGGGCCATATTTATGCAGCAGAGAAAGTAGGAGTTATTCTTACATTAGAAGATTGCTTTCAAAAACTGCCTCACTTTATGGGAGGTCCAGACGACCAGGTTGCAAAAGAGATTGCAGCGCTGGCCCTGCAGAATGGAACAGAAGTAAGCCATGAATCTATTTTAGAAAACAAAAGAAACCATTATGAATTGTTGCTAAAAGAAGCAGAGATAAGGCCTAGAATTGGTTTTCTTAATTTTTTCAATATCATAAAATATCTGGGGTTGGAATGCACAATAGGTTCTTTGACAGACAGAGAACACGCAGAGGTTCTTTTGGATAGAAGCGGAGTTGGAAAGCTGTTTGGATATGAGAATATAGTCCTGCGCGAACATGTAAAGAACCCAAAACCTGCACCTGATGTGTGGTATGAAACAGCAAAGAGGGCTGGAGTGAACCCAGAAGATCAGCTTGTCTTTGAGGATTCTCCGAAAGGAATCAAAGGAGCTGTCCAAGTTGGCGCATATTGTATTGGGATGCCTGTTTATAACCGGCCAGATATAATCTCAGCTCTGGTGGATGCTGGAGCAAAGAGGATATTCATGGAGTGGGATGAGATCAACCCAGCACAATTGATAGAGAATATAAACGGAGAACTTGGGAAAGAGGGCAGGTAGATTATCCTAATTCCAGACCACTCAGAAGAATCTACACCAGATGTTCTTGAGTGTATCTGGGACTAAAAACATTTATAAATAAGCCGTATCTATGATTGCAGCAAGGGGGATTATAATACAATGCTCAAAGTTGAGGCTGTTGACCAGTATACATCTGACAAGATAGTTGCTTTTAAAGGTGCCATAAAGCTAATTGAAAGGCTCAAGAAAAGCGGCAAGACAGTGGGATTATGTCATGGAGGATTTGATCTACTGCATCCAGGCCATGTAAAGCACTTTGAGTCCGCAAAGAAGCTGTGCGATGTTCTTTTTGTGTCAGTTACATCAGACAGATTTGTGTCCTGCAGAAAGGGCTCAGGAAGGCCTATATTCACTGACAGGCTAAGGGCATACATGGCTGCTTCTGTCAGGTTTGTTGATTATGCTGTGATAACTGATTTCCAGAAAGCGATGGAGATATTGAAGCAATTAAAACCTACATATTATATAAAGGGCCCAGATTTCATAAACAAGAACACTCCAGGGATCATAGCTGAAAGGGAGGCAATAAAGGATGTTGAAGGAGAGATGAAGTACACAAATGATCCTCCTTCAAGCACAACAAAGATAATTGAGTACATAAAAAAGGACCTTGATGTGAAGAATGTGCTTCTCCTTATTGACAGGGATGGCACAGTCATAAAGAATGACGACTTTCCTGGAAAGAATGACAACTGGAGGAATGAGCTTGAATTCAATGAGGATGTGATAAGCTTTATATCATACCTGCAGACAAAATATGATACAATAAAGATTATCATCTCTAACCAGACAGGTGTTGCTAGGAGATTCTTTGACTGCAAGAGGGTGGAAGATGTCAATGATTTTGTGATCTCGCACCTGTCAAAGAAGGGGATCAGGATAGATAATGTGCAGTACTGCCCTGATGCAGACAAAAAATGGGCAGATAAACATCCTGGGCTTGGTCTGGACAGAAGATATATCAAGGACAAGACAAAAAGAAAACCTGGCAATGTGATGGTGCTCGACGCCCTTAAAGAACTGAAGAAGGAGCTGAATGATTTTACAGAGATAATAGTGATAGGGAATGGAGAAGATGACAAAGGCCTTGCAGAAAGTCTGAATGCCTTATTCATCGACATTAATGGGAAGGATTATAAGGCGCTGCTGAAAGAATTCCCGTAACATACTATATTGGTTTCTTATTGACTTCCCCTATTTCCTTCCATAGAAGAGATGCAACCCAACAATTGTAGGGACATTCAGATCAAAGTTTGCCCCTCCTTCTCTTATTCTTCTTATTGCCTCAGGTTCAGTAGGAACTGCATAAATCCTGTCATGCTCTTTCATGACTTCTTCATTGCCATAACATCTCTGAACAATATCCTCAATTCTTGGGCCGGTTATGTTTATATGGACGAATAGATCAGGTGCTCTTGAGAAATCTTTTGCAAGATAGCATCTGTGCATCTTGAATTCATCCGGCTTGACGGTAAGCTCTTCTTCCATCTCTTTCATAATATTGTCCTGTACATGCTTGTCCCCCCATTCAGGAGTTCCTCCCAATATGCCTATAGTGCCCCCTTCAACTGCAAGGTTTTTTCCCCTTCTTCCTAATATAAAATATGATTTTCCATCTTTTCCCCTGGCTGTTACAACAAATCCAAGGCCAAGCATGTTTGAGAGGCCTGAACAAGCAGGATCCAATGCCCTGCCACCTACAACCTCATAGGATCTTAAGGTTTCCCCTTCCCTGAATGAAGGGTCATATTTTGCAAGTGGAATATCCATTGACTTGTTTGTTGCAAGAAATTCTCCGTATCCTACCGGCCTTACACAAAGATTTATCTTTGACATTGCCCCTTCAGCATCATTTATGGACCATGCCCCTATGCCCATATGAGGGATATCAAAAAATGAGCCTTTCTTTTCTTCAATAATGCTCTGAGCGAATTTCCTGAATCTTTCAGGCACTTCATAAGGTTCATTGAGTAGGGAAAGATTTATTTCATCCAATTTGCTGTCAGCGACATAAACAAAAGGATATTCTATGCCGTCTATTGTAACAAGTTTTTCATTATAATAAAGCCCTGCTAGCCTCTCCAGCTCTGGCCTGTTATTATGCCTTTTGGCAGCTGAAGATCTTGCCTGGTCCTGTGGATTGAGAAAGAATTCAAATGATTTCAGTCCATCTCCGAGATCTATTGCGTTTACCCCCATCATTCTCCGTTACCTGCAACAGCATGAACTTTGAACGTGTGCTCAAGTTCAATCCTTGCAATCTCCCTTACAGCCTCTGAATAGAAGAATCCTGGCTTTTTTATCAGCCTTGCAAGGTCTTCTTTTGATGTGGGTGCTCCAGGCACACCACCGTATATCTTCAGATGCATAAGCGTGTATCTCCAGAGCTTGTCTGCATCCCTGACAAAACCGTCTTCTGCTGAAAGGAATCCTTTTCTTGTGTCATGACCATCCACTATTTCACATATTGGTTTGATATATCTTTGAGGATATCTAATCTCGTGAAGCAATCTTTCCGCAAAAATGGATCCCTGCTCTTCGTGCTTTAGCCTTAACCTGCGTTCAATATCAGGATTTACCAGCGAACCGCGGAATGAGTCAAGCTCCTCTTTTGTCATCAAACCCCAGCCAGCGTCATGAAGCATTGCCGCAGGAATAACTATTGCCCTTTCTGCCTTGGTATAATCAAGAAACCTTAATGCAAAATAAGTGACACACTCTGCATGGCCAGGATCATCCCCCTTGTCCTGGTATTTCAGCGCAGTATCCCATATCCCAATCTCTTCAGGAGTGAGCAATTTGATTATATTGCTGCCTGAGCCGTCAGGATTCCATTTATTATAGTCTATTGGGTCGTGCTTAATATGTTTCACTTTACTACTGAGAGATAATGAATTATATATAAATGTTTTGATTAGTTTATATAAATGGCTATTTTATTTTGCAGAAAAAGTCACTGAATTTAGATAGAACATAATCAATCTGATTCTTTTGCAGACCAGGATAAACCCCAATCCAGAAGCTGTTGTTCATTACCAGGTCTGTATTCCTGAGGTTGCTCACTTTCCGGTATTTGATGCTCTTGAAGTAGGGCTGCTTCGTGATATTGCCTGCAAATAGCATCCTTGTGGCAATCCTGTTGTTCTCCAGGAAGCTTATAAGGTCTTTCCTGCTGAAATTGGCTCCTGGACTGATGGTAATCAGAAGGCCGAACCAAGACGGCTCTGAACCAGGCTCTGCTTTTTGTATCATTATATGATCCTCAAATCTTTTGAGGCCTTTGGCCAGAAGGTCATAGTTACTTCTCCTCGCCCTTATGAATTCAGGCAGCTTCTCAAGCTGGGCCAGACCTATAGCCGCATTTATATCTGTATTCTTCAGGTTGTAACCAATTTCCGAGAAGATGTATTTGTGATCATAGCCAAAAGGCAGTTCTCCTAGCTTCCATCCAAACCTCTTTCCGCATGCATTGTCCTGCCCTGTTCCGCAGACACAGTCCCTTCCCCAGTCTCTCATGCTCCTAACAATGCGTGCAAGCTGAGGGTTATCGGTGCAGACAGCGCCTCCTTCTGCCATAGTGATATGGTGCGCTGGATAGAAGCTGAATGTGCTTATGTCACCAAATGTGCCCGTATATTTTCCACCATATTTTGATCCAAGGGCATCGCAGTTGTCCTCGATGAGCCATAAATCCTTCTCCCTGCACAGCTTGATAACCTCTTTGATGTTGAATGGATTGCCAAGTGTATGCGCTAATACCACTGCTTTTGCCTTGTGTGAGACTGCTTTCTTAAGCTCGTCAATATCCACATTGCCTGTCATGACATCCACATCACAGAATACAGGAACACATCCTGCCTGGATTATTGGGTTGACTGTAGTGGGAAATCCCGCAGCAACTGTTATAACTTCGTCCCCTTCCTTCAGTTGCCTGCCCCCTAGCTTCTCTGATGTGAGTGACATCAGTGCCAAAAGATTTGCAGAGGACCCTGAGTTCACAAGAATGGCATTCCTTGTTCCAAGAAAGCGTTTAAGCTTCTCTTCAAACTCCTTTGCGAACTTGCCATCAGTCCACCAGCAATCAAGAACAGCATCAACTGCAGATATGAGTTCTTTCTCATTGAATGTCTTGCCAGCTACAGGCACTCCAGATATCTTCTTTAAAGAGATCTCTTTTGAATAGTATTCCTTTATAAGACCAAATATTTTTTTCCTTATTTCAGACAATGTGATGCACCTTGCGTTCTCTTTTCCTTTTTGTATGGGCTTATGAGCATTGATTCCTTCAGCTCTTCTTCGCTCAGCCTGGGGCTTATGTCTTCTATTGGATGCTCCACCTCCAGCTTTGGGACAATCTTTGTGTCCTCTTGAGTGAGCACTTCAATGATGGCATTCCTGTCAGAAGTCAGTGCCTTTCTCACGTTCTCGATGTCCTTAATGCTCTTCTCATCAATAAGATAATATTTCAGACCGTATGCCTTTGCAATGTCTTTTATGCTTGGGACAAGATATCCGCTTTTCTTTGTTGTTGCCAGCTTTCTCTCTCCAAAATAAAGGTCCTGGAATTGGGTTATCATGCCTAAAGATTCGTTGTTCAGCACCACAACTTTTATCGGGAGATCATATTGAGAGATCAGCATAAGAGACTGTGTTGAGATGTGGAATCCTCCGTCTCCAGTCACTGCTATAACCTCTCTTCTCTTGTCAGTGCATACGCTTGCGCCTATTGCAGCAGGAACAGCATATCCCATGGGGGCCAGGCCTCCGCTAGTGAAGAATTTCTGCCCTTTTCTGATCTTGAGCATCTGGGCAGAGAACATCTGGTTCTGGCCAATATCCACACAGAATATCTGGTCCTTTCCATATATCTTGTTCAAGGCATTAAGTATCTCATAGGGCATTTTGTTCTTCACATGCCTCTCAATGTCCCAGGACTGGCTGTACTTTGACTTTATTTTCCTTACATAATCAAGCCATTCATCATTGCTTTCTTTTTTTGTCTTGGAGTTGATTTTCCTCAAAAATCTTCCTGCATCGGCATGGATCTCTATCCTGCCCTTAAGGCGATGATGCTGCAATTCGTTCCTGTCAATATCAATGTGCAAAAGCTTTCCTTTCCTGAGAAAGCTGTCGAGTGCTGTTCCTGTCTGCCTTGTGTCAAGCCTGGTTCCCAATGCAATAAGAAGGTCTGCATTGGCAGTCACGATGTTAGCGCATCTGTTGCCATAGCTGCCTATCATGCCAATATGAAGATCGTTGTCTTCAGGAAAGGCCCCCTTCCCCATCAAAGAGTTCACCACAGGGATATTGTTTGATGTGCAGAAATCAAAAAGGGCTTTCTCTGCCTTTGCGTTTATCACTCCCCCCCCTACGAGCATTAAAGGCCTCTTGCTTGATTTTATAAGCTCTTTGGCCTTAGATAGATCCTCTTCTGAAACATCAATATTGTTGTCATCAGGCCTGTATGACTCAAGCTCATCAGGATTGATATCAGCACTTTGTATGTCCATGGGAATGTCAAGAAGCACGGGACCCGGCCTGCCTGATGATGCGATGTGGAATGCCTTCTCAAGAAAATACTTTATCTTGCTTGCATCATCGACAAGTGCTGCTAATTTTGTAATCGGCTTAACAATATCAACAATATTTGTCTCCTGGAATCCCTGCTGCCTGATGGGCTTTTTATACTTGTATTCATAAGTGTTCACCTGGCCCGTGATGTATACTGCAGGTATTGAATCAAAGAAAGCGTCTGCGATGCCTGTAATCAGGTTTGTTGCGCCTGGTCCGCTTGTAGCCATTGCAACGCCTATCTTTTTTGGGCTGTCTGATATCCTTGAATAGCCCTCTGCTGCAATTGCTGCTGTCTGCTCGTGATATACCTGTATGAACTGCACTTTATTTGAGGCATATATTGAGTCTACAAGATGCGTTATTGCCCCACCTATAAACCCGAACACATGGCTTATTCCCCTGTCCTCCAAAAACTTGGATATATAATCTGAAACCTTCATTCTCTGAATCCTACCTCATTCCTGACAATAAAATTAGGACGCTGCTTGACCTCATCATATATCCTGGCGAGATATATCCCTATTATTCCAAGAAGAAAGAAAAGCGCACCAAAGAAGAATAATATGATAAGTATGGTTGTGGTGAATCCCGGCACTTTCCTTCCCAGAGTGATGAAAAGCGCTATTTCTACAATGAAAAGTATCAGGGCTATTATGAATGTGAAAAAACCAAACCATGTCGCAATCTTCAGCGGAAAGTAGGAGAATGAGAATATTCCATTCATTGCGACATCAAGCGCCTGGAATATATTTGCCTTTGGCTTGCCTGCAAAACGCGGTGGCCTCCTAAAGGGAATTCCAGTCTGCCTGAATCCTGTCCATGCTATGACTCCCCTAAGAAATTTGTTCCTCTCCTGCATTGAGTTAACAGTTAAGTACACCTTGCGGTCAATCAACCTGAAGTCGCTTGCGTTCTTGGGTATCTTCTTGTCTGTAAGCCAGTTCAGGACCTTATAAAATAATGAAGATACAATTCTTCTTGACAATGACACTCCTTTTCTCTTTTTTATGATTCCATACACAATCTCATAGCCCTGCTCCCATTTCTCTATAAATTTTGTAATCATTTCAGGAGGATCCTGAAGATCAGCGTTCATTATTACAGCTGCATCTCCTCTTGCATAATTTAGGCCAGCAGTGATGCCTCCATCACATCCAAAATTCCTTGATAGCTGAAGAATCTTGAACCTTTTATCCTGCTCATGGAAAGAAAGTAGTTTCATGTATGAAGAGTCATTTGAGCCGTTCTCCACGATTATGAACTCAAGATCATAGTTCTTGAGGCTGTAAGCAGCAGCCTGAAGCCTTCTTCGTAGTTCGTCCAGAACCTCCTCTTCGTTGTATGCAGGAATGACTATGCTTATAAGCTTTTTCATGGATTAAACCCCCATATATATGAAAGGCGCTTTATTTATATATTTTTCTAGAAAAATATATTTAAAAAAAGGTCAAGAATACATGTTAATCTGCTCCATGCAAAGCGCCTTTATGTCCTCTTTTGAGCTTCTTTTATACCATTCTACGGCGTTTATTATGCCTTTTTCAAGGCTGAACCTGGGTCTCCATCCAAGTTTTCTCTTGGCTTTGGAGTTGTCGAGACACAGCATCTTTGTCTCATGCATCTTCTCATCAGGATTGCTGATGTCCTTCCATAATCCTTTGCCCCACTGGCTTATTACAGTATCAACAACCTTTGATACCTTTGCTATAGAATCTGCATCAGGCCCAAAATTCCAGGCTTCTGCATATTCTTTTCTGCCCTCAAGGAGCATCTTTCCTAAGAGAAGATACCCATAAAGAGGGTCCAGGATGTATTGCCAGGGCCTTACTGAAGAGGGGTTTCTCACAAGTATGGGCTTATCATTATTCAGGGACGTTATGCAGTCAGGAACAAGCCTGTCCTTCCCAAAGTCTCCTCCCCCAATGACATTCCCTGCCCTGGCAGAAGCGACAAGTTTGCCTGTTTGCATAAGAAAAGAAATTCTGTAAGAATCTATTGCAATCTCAGAGCAGGCTTTGGAAGCGCTGTAAGGGTCATAACCCCAAATTTCGTCACACTCCTTATATCCGCAATTCTGCTCCTTGTTCTTATAGCATTTGTCTGTTGTGATGATTACTCCTGCTTTCACAGACTCTGTATGCCTTATGCACTCAAGGATGTTTACAGTGCCAATAAGATTTGTCGCAAATGTGTCCACTGGCTGCCTGTAAGATTCTCTGACCAGTGACTGGGCTGCCAGGTGAAAGACAATTTCTGGATTGTATTTATCAAAGACATTCTTCAAATATTTAAGGTCCCTGATATCACCATATTCATTGATGATATTGCTCTTTAGGCCAGAATTCCTGAAAACAAAGTCATTCTCGCAATTATCAAGAGAAAATCCAATTACCCTGGCTCCAAGATTGCGAAGCCACATCGCAAGCCATGCTCCTTTGAAACCGGTGTGGCCAGTGATTAATACAGTCCTACCCTTGTATACATCATTGAATGCGGACTTAATGGTATTCACCACACCTTCCATTTATGGTCTTTTTCCCAAAGATCATTGAGCTCCTTCAGGTGCTTTGGAGTATCCATTGCATACCAAAAATCATTTAGCTCATAAGCCGCAAGTTCATTGTCTTTGGTGAGCTTCTTCATCGGTTCTTCCTCAAAGATGCATGATTCATCCCTGCTTAAGTAGCCAAATATCTTTTTATTGCACACAAAGAATCCTCCATTCATCCTTCCATTAACATGCGGCTTTTCTTTGAAAGATGTAATCATTCCTTTGTTTATCTCAACAATGCCATATTGTGATCTGAATGGGGTTGCTGTTAGTGTAAGTATCTTTCCCTTTTTCTTATGATAATTATAAAGATCTTCTAAGTTTATGCTCGCAAGGCCATCTCCATAAGTTAGGAAGAAGTCTTCATCATCCTTGAGCAGATGCTGAACCCTTGCAATCCTTCCCCCAGTCATTGTGTTCTGGCCAGTATCTACAAAATGTATCTTCCAGTCGTCAAGTGCATTATTATTGTGATGCATTATCTTTGACTCCTTTGACCTTAGATTAAGCGTGAAATCGTTTGCAAGCTGTTCAAAATTGAGAAAGTATTCTTTTATCATCTCTCCCTTATAACCCAGGCATAGAATGAACTCTTTTACTCCGTAATGGGAATATATCTTCATGATATGCCACAGAATAGGCATATTGCCTATCTTGACAAGAGGCTTTGGCTTGAATTCTGTCTCCTCCTTCAGCCTTGTGCCTGTACCCCCGCACAGGATCACTGCTTTCATGTTCTTCACAAAACAACCCCCAATAAAGCTTTATAAAGCCTTTAAATACAAGTGATATAAATATTTTTAGTTTAATCTGGCTTGAAAAGCGCCAAAAATGCGTTTAATTGGATTTAGGCATTATCACAGCAATTCCATAATCCCTGATTTTATATGCTTTAGCGCCATCATCCTGCAGATCTTCCATATATGGCAGAATATAGTTCTTATAACGAAGCCCATAATTGGTGCCAATGCCTGTGCCTGTGCTGAGTTCATTTGAAACCAGCACGCAGTCAATTCTCTCTGGAATTAATCCTGAATGCTGTGAAGATAATTGTGAACTATGATTTCCAATATTGCCGAAAGGAGGGATCTCGTATACATCATATATCCTACTCAGAGGGATGTCCATGAAGGCTCCAATGAACATATGCTCCAGAGATATTATCCCATTGCAGTCTATTATGAGAGACTCCAGAGCATCGTGGGATGATTTCATTGAGAAGGGTCTTCTCTCAAGAACGTGTAGATCGTTAGTGCTTATGTCATGCACAACATCAATGGCAACCAGCCCCCACATCGCAATGCCATTTGAAAGAAGTATTAATGCAACAGGCAACGCCAATCTTCTCAACAAAGATGTTATTTTCTTTGTATTGTTTCCAAGAATATTGATCCTTGGCCACTGTTTTAAATGAGCAGAGATAAGATCAAGATATTTTTGCATAGTCTTGCCAAGCCATATTGCTGCCAGTACAAGCACAGGAATCACGGGCACCATGTACCTTCCTTTTGGGGAGAAGACAGCAATCAGGCCTATCTGAAGCACAATAGACATCACAAACAATACCATTGACGCATTTTTTGATGCCCTGAGCGCACCAAAGATTATCAATAAGCTTGCAATAAGCGAGACAATAAAAGTGGGGACAAAAAGATAAGAGAATCCCAATGAGTATGGCACTACAAGAAGGGTAAGCCATGCAAAAAGAATGACTGACTCCATGATGTTCCTGAAAAGCTGCCTGAATATAAAACCAGGATTGGCCAATACTATCTCAGTTATAGTCTCAGCTCCATCAAAAGCCTCCTTATTTGATATGTATGCGTCCATCCCGCCGTATGATTCATATGATCCATATGCTTCTTCTATGTAGGCCCTGTTGTAATGGCCAATGAATCCTGTTTCAGCCAGGGATTTGCCGTCAGTGGGCTGCCATGCTGAGCTGAATCCCCATACGTTGTTGAATCTATGGTCTGACTGGACAGACATAAAAAGAATAGACAAGGCTATAAGGAGAATAAAGGGAAGGTAATTTATGTTTGGTCTGAATGATTGCATTATTTCTTTGATGTCTTTCTTCTTCAGTATCAAATACAGATCCCACAGTATGAAAACTCCCAAGACTACAATATATGACCCCCTCAAGAAGTATGCCAGCACAAAGAAAGTATATGATGCTGCCTTCAGATAATTTTTATGTTTTTTTGAAGTGCTTGTCCTGATATAGACAGCAATGCAGCTGAACGCAAGCCCAATTGCCTGAACAGAAGGCTCTGCTACTTTCAGGAAAGGCAGCCATAGCAATGATGCAAAGGTTGAGAGAGCAAGGCCAAGGTATCTTCGGAATAACAGCACCAAAGAACCCAAGACCATAAAGTAGGTGAATATATGCTCTGCTATTACAGATACTGGATAGCCCATCCATTGGAAGAGGCTGAGATATAATGTATATAACGGGCTTCTGTCAGGAAGTGTAAACCTGCCCGTTTCTAGGAATATCCTTGTGAAAAACCAATATATCCATGATTCTCCTCCTGGCTCCCAATGCATAAAAAGGCTGAGAACTATTGCCGCCAGAATGACTACGCAAACAAGAGATATCCTAAAATAAGTGTTCTTCAAGTACCTATTGTTCTTCTCCAGATCAAAAAGCTTCATAACATGAAAAAATGTGTCAACGCTGTTCTCTCAGGTAAGTGGCAAGGAAATGCCCGAATATGCCATGCACATCCTCACAGACCTCATAATTATCCTTTGGAAGGTAGGCATAGTAGTCAGAAAGCTCCTTCAGTTTCCCTCCCTTGAATCCGCAGATGCCTATAGTTATCATTCCCAGCCCCTTTGCAAACTTTACAGCCTCAACAACATTGGGGCTGTTTCCTGAAGATGATATCATTATGAGGATATCATTTGGAGAGGCCAGGTTTATCAGCTGCTGCTTGAAGATCTCATTATAATGCTCATCATTGGATATTGCAGTCAGGTACCCTATGTTTCCTGTAAGACATATTGCCCTGTATCTCTTGAAGTTCTTGGACCAGTCCTGTGTTGCGCCTTTTGAAAGATCGCACACATAATGTGATGCAATAGAGGCGCTCCCCCCATTGCCACCAACAAATATCTTCTGGTTGTTCTTTATTGAATTCTTAAGGATTTCAAGGATCTCTGGACGGAACTCAAATATGTCTAATGCGTCCTTTATTTTTTCCTTGTACTTGCCCCATTCCTTATGAACCATTGCCAAACACCTTTTCTTCCATGAAAGACAGAAGCATTTCTTTTGTCACGCTCTCCTTGTTACCGATTATGTTTGCTGCTATACCCCCTGCACAGTTTGCAACAAAAGGCACAATATCATTGTCTGCATTGAGATATACAACCAAAGAGGTTATTGCAAAAAGAGCATCTCCTGCTCCGACAGTATCCTTTACAGAGGTTGTAACAATTGGCGCTTTAAAAATATTGCCATTGGCAACAAAGATTGAGCCCTTATTCCCTCTTGTCACCATAAACTTCTTCAGTTTGAATGTTTCCTTTGCCTCCTTTATTACCTCAAGGATGTCCTCAAATCTCCTCAAGAGAGGAAGTCTTAGCTCTGATTCGTCCATTGAAGTAAAGTCCATGTTATTATATAGCCTAAAATAGTTATAGCCCATATTTGCGCTGTTTGACTGCGTATTGACTGCCAGGAAATTTGCCTTTTCTTCAAGCTTTCTTCTTATCGCTTCATTGATAAATCCGTGCCCAAAATCCCCCACAATTGCAAGATCATACTTTGGAAGCTCCTCATCAAGATAGTCAACAATCTCCTTTGAGAGTTCTTCTGTTATCGGCTTATCATTCATATATTCTATCTTGAAAAGCTTGTTGTTCCTGTGGGAATCTATAAATCTCTTCTTTATTATTGTTGGCGAATCTTTTTTTAAGAATGTCTTGACTGCCACATTGCCCTTTACTGACTTTTTGATAAAGTCAAGGTTCGTCCTCTGATCTCCAATAATGGTTACAACCTTCACTTTGCTAACAAATCCACTCAGATGATTTGCTATTGCAAGTATTCCTCCAGCATAATTCTCCTCGCTGATAAATTCAGCAGATAGTATGGGATCCTTCACAGCCCTTCCTTTAGGCTTGACAAATACATAGGTGTCTATTATTGTGTCCCCAACAACAAGAACGTTCAGCTTTGCTGCCTTATCAAGAACTGATTTTATCCTTCCAAAATCAAGGCTCTGTTTTACCTTCTTGATATAATCCTCTGTGTCCATAAGACTTAAACCCCCATATATGAAGTGTTAATGTCTATTTATAAATGTTCTGTTCATTATTTTCTTCTGTTTATTCTAACAGATGCTTATTCTCCCTGAGGAATTTAGCTCCAATACGGGAAAGAAATCCATGACAATGGCTTCCCTGCCTGAATAGCGCCCTGAATCTTTTCTGAAACTCCCTGTCCTCCTCTGTCTCCCTCCATGCGCCGTCTATCCTTTCATTTACCTCTTTGACAAGGTCAAGAATCTCCTCAGGAGTATTGTCAACCCATCTGACCCCTGCGTTCTTGTATTCGTCAGCCCTCCATGCATTGCTCAGGCCGGAATCCACAATCTCTTTAAAAGTAAGCAGCCTCTTTTTCCTTAATGAGTATAGTTTCTTTGGTATGTATACCCCCCTGCAGCTCCACGGAGGGTTCTCCAATGGAAGAACATTGACCCAGGCCTCCGGAACATTGAATATCTGGCCGACTTGATTCAGTCCGCATCCGTCCCCTAGAAAAAACTTGCATCTTGACGGGAGATATATATCGCCAAACTCTGACCTGTGCTTTGTCGCATAATCAATGACCCTGCTGCTCCCCATATCAGGGAGCCTCTTCTCAACAATAGCCCCCATCCTGACTGCATAACCTCCTTTCGAATTGATGTATTCGACAGCTTTCATAGCAGTTGCTATGTCCCAGTTCCTGTAATCATGGTAGCTTGTGTCTATTGATTTCAGTTCATGAGCAAGATATTTTGGCCCTCTTGAGTGGAAGCAGATGAACCAGTCATTGCCCTTAAGCCCCATTTCTCTCAAAAGCCCCTCACCTTTTATTTTCTCCGGCCCAGTGAACTTCAGAACAGGTTTTCCATATGAGAATTCCTTGTATTCGTTTGATTCCATTGGAAGGTCTTTGAAAAATCCAAGCTTTGCCACCAAGGACATCTTATTAAACAAAAGCTGAATAATTGTGCCGTTGATTATCTCTGGTACCTGGATTATGGGCAGCACTCTTTTATACATCTTCAGAAGCTGCTTATTGGCAATCTTTGTTCCAGTTATGCCTATGAATTTTATTTTTCTTTTCTTTATTATCCCCATATCAAGCCTTCTAAGGAACACTTCTGTATTTGCGGCAAGATGACCTATCCTCTCCGACCTTATCTTTATGAACTTCAGCTTCACTAAAGGATCAAGCGTAAACAACAGCAATACGACCGGCAACATTGTAAGATTGATGAGTGCAAAAGTCAATGTCTTCAGTATTTTTGACCTGTTGTAGATGTCTATTAAGCCCATGTTTTCACCGCAATCCTGTATAATCAACAGACCTCTTTTAGCCCTTCCGGAACCTAAAGCGATTTGTCTTTCTTTAGGCTTATGAATGCGGGCTTTTTTGAGTTATATGCTTTCATCACCGCTTCCCGTGTTTCCTTGGAGTTTTTGGGGAAGAAAGATTCAATGTTCCTGAAAAGTTTCATGAGCTGGGGACCGTCAATCTCTGCATGTGTGGGTCCTTGGGTGGGGTAATCAGCATATCCCACAAGCTTGACATTGACGTTCTGCTCATTGATGTCCAGCTTAACCTGCTCAAAAGGCCTCTCTATGAGAAAGGGAGTTATTGTGTACACCCACGGCTTAAACCCTTCAAGCGCCATTCCAGAAGCTGCGCTTATCATGCTCTGCTCGCATATGCCGAAATTGAAGAATCTGTCAGGAAATCTATTGACAAACTCGTCAAGAACACCATAGCCAATATCACCCACTATCAAGATTACCTTTTCATCCTTTTCCGCAAGCTCAACTATAAGCCTTCCGAATTCCTTTCTCATCTCAGCTCCTCATATGCCTGCTTTAGCTCATCTCCTTTGGGCAGCCTGCTGTGCCATTTAGGATCATTCTCCATAAAGCTTATCCCCTTTCCTTTTACTGTGTCTGCGATTATCACTCTTGGAGTATCCTTGACTATTGTTTTGCTGCCAAGCTTGTCAGCAAGCTCTTTCACATTATGGCCTGCTGACATGATTACGTTGCATCCAAAGGCCTTGAATTTGGATTTGAGTGAATGCTCTGTTTCATTCATTACATCCTTTATTGTTGTGAGCGCCTGAAACTTGTTGAAATCTATTATTGCAGTAAGATTGTCAAGCTTGTATCTCTGGGCAAGGTTCATTGACTCCCATATTGTCCCTTCCTGGCATTCGCCGTCGCCCATCACAACATAGACATGGCCTTTCTCTTTCTTTAATTTCTTTGCGAATGCCATGCCAACTCCAATTGGAAGGCCATGACCAAGGCTGCCTGTTGTGCAGTGAATCCCCTCGCAAACCTGAATATCGGGATGCCCGCTTATTGTGGGGCAGTAACCAAGCTCCATGAGCGCAGTGTAGAGTGCCAGACAACTATGCCCTTTGCTGAGTATAAGCTTGTCATTCTCCTTTAAAATCCTGAAATAAAGCGCTACAAGAATCTCGACAATTGAAAAGGAGGGAGCTATATGGCCATCATTGTACTTCATTGACATGTCAAGTATGTCTTTCCTTATTTTCTTTGCTTTTTGCTCCAATGTCTGTGTACTGTTCATTAGGATCACATGAGATTATACAAAATTTACATGCTCTGGAGGATTCTTAAGTTTCCATAAGAAATCATTTATCCAGTGGGTCCTGCAGTTTGAATAACATTTCTCATGTACATTTATTTTGCTGACCTTGTCTACAACTTCCCAGTATCTGTCGCTTTTGATTATGTCCTTGAATGACTGCTTTGTAAGGTCTCCCATGAGGTATTCATCGGATTTATCATTGAAGAACACTCCGCAAGGATACAGTTTTCCGTCTCCTGAGGAGTACAGTAGGAAAGGCACCCCAAGGCAGCGGTCGTAGTCCCTTGCGCCCTCATTGCCTATCTTCAGCCATTTAACAATGACATTGTAACCTTCTGTTGTCTCGGCCTCTGCTGCTTTCAGTATCTCTGTGAAGCTCTTGTATTTCCCAAGCTGCTTGAATATCCCGAGGTCATTGTCAACAGTGTCACTGCACTGCTTTATCACAAAATAATCCACTCCGAGCTCTTTTCCAAGCTTTGCCAAGGGGATTGCCTGATCAACATTGGTTGGTGTAAGCACCATTTGCAGACCTATTGTGACAGGAAGTTTGAGCTCCTTTTTCTTCTCGACACAGAACTTTACACTCTTTATAAAACTAGAGAAAAGGGGGCTTCCATGCACTCTTTTGTATGCTTCGTCGGATGCTGCGCTTATATTGAATCTTATCCACGTCAGGTTCTTGAGAGCAGATATGCCTTTCTCTCCTCTGTCAAAGATTGTTCCATTTGTCCCAAGAGCCATGTCAACTCCGGCTTTTCTTCCTTCAACAATTGCATCATACATATGCGGATTCATCAGAGGTTCTGCTTCTCCGATAATGGCCATGGATCTTACCCCTGCTTCTCCGGCATCCCTCATATATCTCAATAGAGGCTCTCTTGGAAAGTACACTTTAGCGCCATTCTTGTAGAGGTTGCCCTGTATTGCACCATAACAATACTCACATCTTATGTTGCATCCTTTGCTCAACCCCACATCAATGTGTATCGGAGCTATCTTCTTCCCACTAAGCCAGTCATTCACTCTGTCAAGATGCCACAGCAGTTTGTGGCCTTCCATTTTGTATCTATCAACCATTTAGTTCAACTCCTTCTTCAGTTCTTCCACATAATCTTTAATAGCCTCTTTCCAGGGCCTCAAGGGCTTTATCTTCTCTGATCTGATTGGTGTGTTTGTATTCTTTATTCCTGTAAAAGGGAAATCATTATATGATGCCTTCTCTATTTTGACATCAAGACCAAGTCCATTTACAATCTCGGACATGATATCAAAAAGTGTTGCCTTTCCGTCATTCACCATATGGTATATGCCATACTCAGGCGATCTCTTAAGGATTTCCCTGACTCCTTTTGCAACATCAAGGCTATATGAGGGCGATGAGATGATGTCATCTGCAATCTTAAGTGTTTTTCTTCCCTGATTTATCAGCTGAAGCATCTTCTCAACAAACTGATTGTTTTTTATTGATTTACCGAACATTATTGATATCCTGAAGATGAAATACTTTTTTGCTATTGCCTGAATTAGGCAGTCTCCTCCATACTTTGTCATCCCATAGACATTCAGTGGCTTTGGTATGTCGCTTTCAACATAGAAATCTCCTTTTCCATCATTGAATACTGCGTCTGTACTGAAATGAACAAGCAGAAAATCCAGTTCATTTGAAAGACTGGCCAAAAGTTTAGGGAATAGCGTGTTTATCTTGAATGCTTTCTCGGGGTCATTCTCGCATGGATCAATTCCAAGAAAAGCAACAGTATTGATCAGTATATCTGGTTTCTCTGCCTGCACCATTTTTCTTACTGCATCAAAATCCAGGGCATCAAAGTCATTGCTGTTCCTGCCAATAACCCTATAATTGCCATTAAGAACGCTTTTTAGGGCAATACCTACTTTTCCAGTATGTCCTAGCAAAAGCACTTTTTTTGTCAAAATCACACCCCACAGAGCCCATATAAGGCAATAACAGGAATATTAATATATATACGCATTTATATTTGTTTAATAGGTTATTTATATATTTTACTTTATAATGTTTTAAGGGGTTTGTATATGAAATTAAAACAAGTTGCCTGCATCATACTGTATGATAAGGACAAGAAAGTCCTGCTGCAGCATAGGACAAAGTACACAAAGAGGCTCCCTGATCACTGGGCTTTTTTTGGAGGTTCTGTGAAAAAGGGGGAGACTCCTAAAGAGGCTGCAATAAGGGAGGTAAAAGAAGAGCTTGATTTTGTTTCTAAAAACCCAAAACTTGTGATGAGGCAGGAATATGAGCTCAATGGAGAAAGAAAGATCAAGAATGTCTTTGTTGAACAGTGTGATGGCAAGGATTCATTAAATCTTCATGAAGGCCAGGGACTGGGATGGTATGATATTGATGAGACAAAAGACCTCAAGATGATATCCCATGACAGGGAGGCCCTATACTACATCAGAGACAGGGTGTTTCCTTCGCTCACTTCAGATATTTGAACCATGCCTTTGTGGCTTGTTCTATCTTCTCAGGAGTCCACAATGGAGCATCTTTCCAGTAGTCAATATTTTCAAGCATGATCTTCACACCATCCTCAAAGGGTACTTTTGGCTTCCAGTCAAGAAGCTTTTTAGCTTTTGATATATCTGCATGAGTTGAGTCCGGCTCTCCAGGCCTTTTTGGGATATATACCTTTTCTCCCCCAATAAGTTCTGCCAGATGATTTATTGACTGTGGTTTTCCTGCCCCTATATTGATTATCTCGCCATTGATATCAGACTCTGCTGCAAGCAGGTTTGCCTCAGCAACATCTGTAACATAGATAAAATCCCTTGTCTGACTGCCATCTCCTACAATAGTGAGGGGCTTCTTCTCAAGCTTTTGTTTCAGGAATACCTTGAATACGGCACCATATGTTTTGTTCGTCCTTGCCCTTGTGCCAAAAACATTGAAGTATCTCAAAGAAACAGCTGGAATCTTGTAAAGCCTGCTCCAGAACATAACACACTGCTCTCCAAGATATTTTGTGAAGGCATATGGATATTCCGGCCTTATGTCAGCATTCTCATTAGTAGGGTACCTGTCGGGGATCCCATAGCAGGATGAAGAAGCGCTGTATATAATCTTTTTTATGCTATATTTTCTGCATGCCTCCAGCACCCTGACTGTTGCGGTCACGTTTGCCTCATGATATCTTACAGGATTCTCTATAGAAGGGACAATGTCTGCCAGTGCAGCCATATGGAACACATAATCTGTCCCTTTAAAAAAAGAATCATCAAACCCTTTTGAAAGGTCTATCTTCAGGAACCTGTATTTTGGATTGTC